>Ga0265326_10000030_pt1 | contig 96518 bp, 102 predicted proteins | sample 41424metaG_FD_192439 | JGI IMG/M metagenome (GOLD analysis project Ga0265326, IMG submission 192439) | Rhizosphere microbial communities from Carex aquatilis grown in University of Washington, Seatle, WA, United States - 4-14-24 metaG | ecosystem: Host-associated > Plants > Roots > Rhizosphere... | reverse complement strand
CGGCGCCAGCCCCTCAACCGGACGACCCACGTCCGCCAGGCGATTGGCCTGGTTGTTCAGCGATCCCGCAAGGTCGGGCAGAAAACGTTGCGGATCAGCTTCGGCAAGCGCCCGATAGTGCTCGACCGCCTCTTCGATCGGCGCCAGCCCCTCAACCGGACGACCCACGTCCGCGAACAGGTTGGACTGGTTGTTCAGCGACATCGCGACGGCGGGCAGGAAGCGTTGGGGGTCGGCTTCGGCAAGCGGCTTGTAGTGCTCGACGGCCTCTTCGATCGGGGCGAGGCCCTCGGCCGGTCGACCGGCCTCCGCGAGCAGGCTGGACTGATTGTTCAGCGAGCCCGCGAGGTCGGGCAGGAACCGCTCGCGATCGACTGTGACGCGTTGGCGGTTGTATCCGACGGCGAGATCGGCAAGCAGGCGCGCGAGATGCAGGAAACCATGTCCGTAGGTTCCGAAGCTGAGGTCTGTGCGTGCGGCGCCGGCAGCTGGGCGGAGCGCAAGAGCCGCAGTGGTCAGCGCGGCGAGGAGGTCTTGGCCCTCAGCGCGGGCTTCGACCGCGCGCGCGACGAGCGCGCTGAGGCGCTCATCGAGCGTCGCCCGGATCTCGGTGCTGAGGTCGGTGCGACGCTCGCTTACGCGCATGAAGACGGCGAGTGCCTGGCTGACCTGGCGGTCGCTTTGCAGGTCCAGCACGGTTGCGATCAGCTCGGGGCGTGCGCGCAGCTCACGTGCGATGAGCGCCTCAGCCAGTGGGTCTGGGTCGAGCGCGACGATCGCCGGCGAGGCGCTGAGATCGCCGGGTCCGTAAAGGCTGCTGAGCCACGTCCCGATGGCTCGCTTACGCTCATCGGTGGCGTCCGCCAGGCCGGGAACGATATTGACGAGGGCGAGCGCCTCTCGCTCGTCGTGCGCGCCGACGAGCGTCGCGACCGCGATCGCCGAGCGTTGGAGGTCAGGATCGAGCACGAGCTGTCGACCGTCGGCCGTCTGCTGCCAGTAGCGTGTCTCATGACGGTCGATCAACTCCAGCATGAGCTGCTCTTCGTCGAGCCCGTCGATGTCCACGTCTGGGTCCTGGCATGCAAGGAGCGCAGCACCCGAGACGAACAGCGGGCGCGCGTAGTGCTCCGCACGCAACGATGCCCGCGTGCTGACCGCGGTGCCGTTGGACAGGTGCTCCGCGAACGCTCGCGCAGCGCTACTGAAGAGCGTGTGTCGGTCGAGATCCTCTGCAGGCAGACGAAAAGGCTCAGCGTGCGCGAGCAGCGCTCCAAGCTCCTCGGTCGCGGTGCCACCTCCGAAAAGAGCCTCCAGCTCGCGCCGCTCAAGCGCCTGGCGGCAGACAAGCACGACCCGAGCTGGCGGCCGCCTTGGTCGGCGCTGCAGCTCGCGCAGCAGCTCGCGCGCCACCTCCGGCCGGGTCTCTGCGTAGTCGATTGCGACGAACAGCCGGCCCGGCCACTCAGATAGCTGGGAGATCCGATCCGGGTAGTCACGTGCCGCATCCCCATCGAGCAGACCGGCGGTCCAGCCTGCCTGCTCCGCCGCGATGCATGCCTCGACCGCGAGTCGCGTCTTGCCGAACCCGCCGCCGCCGGTGAGAAACGCCACTTCCATTGCGCTGTCCGCCTCACGCCAAAGCCCAAGTCGCGACATGAACCGCTCGCGGCCGACGATCGGCACGACACGATGGCGCGGCCGCAGCAGATCGCTCTGACGATCGCCAACCTCCGAAGCCAGCTCCACCTGATTTGCCAGCAGTGGCAGTCGATCATGGAGTCCCGCGAGACGCGCGGCCTGTTCGTCCTGCTTCTCGACCGCGCGTTGCCACCGCTGGTCATGCTGGTGGAACGCCACATTGCGCTCGAGCAGCCCGTCGAGTTCCTCAGCGAACGCTGAGACGGGAACGCCGAACCCACCGAGGTTCGAGCCGGGGTCGCGCGAGCTGTCCACCATCGCGCACACGCCCCCGCCCCGGGTGTCGAGTACGGGGGCACCGCTGTAGCCCGCGAGCACCTGGCCGTCGGCCAGCTTCAACAGCGCGGTCCCTGCTTCCTCGAACGGGCCCTCGTAGACCATCGCCGCGGGGCTGCGCGCAACCGTCTTGGCGTCGTACTCGCCCTTGGTGAACGCATCGATCCGCAGCACCGTCGGCGGCTGGCCGGCTGCGGGCAGCTCCATCTCGAGGCGAACGCACGCATGACCGTCTGGAGCCGCCTCGAGTCGCAGCAAGGCAGCGTCGGGCAATAGATAGAACGCCGCCGCGCTGTCGCCCGCAGCGAGGTCCGGCAACCGGGATGTCACTGACGCCGACGTACTCCAGCCCTCGCCATGCACCGCGAGAGTGCCGGCTTCATGTACGACGTGGGCGCATGTCAGCACCTCACCGGGCGCGACGAGAAAGCCGGTTCCGAGAAACCCCTTCGGGCTCTCGACTCGCACCACACACGAACGCAGCAACGCCAGCAGAGGATCCGCCGACGGGCCTTCGTTCGGCCACGCCGGGTCAGGCGCCTCCGTCACCCGCCGCCCCACTCCAGCGTCACCGTCAACGAGCCCGTCCCCTGCCCCTCAACCAGCAACCCGGTCAGCTTCCCGGACTTCACGGCGAGCTCGAGCCCGAGCTCGAGCGTCACTCTCTCCGGAGCCGCCTTCGCGAGCGCTTCTCGTACCGCGAGCGACAACCCCTCAAGCGTGCCCGACACCTCATCGAAGTCGAACGCGCTCAACGCCGAGGTCTTCGTCGCGCCCCCGGCTTCGCTGTCGACATCGGTGGCCCGCACGAGTGCCTGGACCCCGTTCGGCAACTTGACCTCCACGATCCGATGCTCCATCGCACCTCCTCGATGACAGCGGGCCGACTCCCGGCTCGCACGCCGGCACACCATACTCAAGTTGATTGGAGCAAACGCCGAGAGCGACCCGGATCGAGCCGTTGTATACAGACCCGCCGCCCAGAGTCCGGGGTGTCGGCCATGGCGGCATCAAAGGCCGCGACATCGTCGAACTCCTCGAGCGCGCATCGGGCTCGTCGCAGCGCTCCGGGCTGACCAGCACGACCAGCATCGCCGTCAACACCAGGTGCTTGTCGCTCGCGCGTGCGAAGATGCGCTCGCACGGGAGGCCAGCGGTCAGCGCGCGTCCAGGTACGCCTGCGCGACGCGCTTCGGCGCGCGCGCCAGCCACGCCTCGGCGATCAGCTCCTCCAGCTCGGCGAGGTCGATCCGCTCCAGCCGCACCAGCACCGCCGGATAGCCGTCGAAGTGCGGCGTCGTGAAGTACAGGTCCGGGTCGTCGGCGAGCAGCGCCTCCTTCGCGCCGAGGTGCTCGACGCGAGCGCCGAGGATCGGCCCGTCCGGTGCGGCGTCGCCCAACGCGCGCAGGTCCGACTGGCGCAGCGGCCGCTCCCACACGAAGCCCTTCTCGCGCACGCGCCAATGCGCGTTCCCGCGCGAGACGTGCTCGTCCGTCTCCGGCAGCGCGAGCGCGATGCGGCGGACGTCGTCCCAATCGGCCACGGGCGCAGCCTATCCCGCGTGCGATCGGGCGGCCAGTGCGGGTGGAGGGATTCGAACCCCCAGTGGCCTCTACCTGGCCACCGGCTCCTAAGGCCGGCGTGTCTACCGTTTCACCACACCCGCAACTGCCACCGTAGCGGCCCGCGGGATTGTAGGGTCCATAGTCGATGGAGGCGGGCTACGTGATCGATCGGCCCAATCGCGACAAGGCGTCGTCGAAGACGACCCGCGCGATCATCGTCGCGCTGCTGTTGATCTCCGCGGCGCTGATGCTGGTCGTGATGCTCGGCGGCTGGTCCGCGCTGCAGAGCGGCGCGGTGCTGCAGCTCGCCTACGTCGTCCTCTACCTCGTGATGGCCTATTACATCGGAGGGTGGAATCGCGGCCCGCTGCCGGTCGCCGCGGCGCTCGCGATCATCCTCGGGATCTTCGCCGTGATCGCCGGGCCCCAGTGGTTCCAGCGCGATAAGACGGGCTTCTCGACGCCCGACTCGGTCCTCGGCACGACCGGCCTCTCGTCCGACACCCTCGGTGTCGTGACGCTCCTGCTCGTGCCGCTGCAGGCGCTGCTGATCTTCTTTTCGATGCAGGGCTTCCGCCAGGACTGGCACGTCGAAGTCGAGCGGCCGGTCGGCCGGCTCGACCGCTCGGCTCGCGCGCACTGACGCGCCGCCTCAGGGCACCAGCACGAGCTTGCGGTGCGGGCTGCGCTGCACGCGCTCCCACGCGTCGGCGACGTCGGCGAGCGGGACCCGCTCGACCTCGACCTCGATCCGCCCGGCGGCGGCGTGGTCGACGAGCGTGCGGTAGGCCTCGCGGCGCACGTCGGGGGGAGCGAGGAAGTTCAGGTAGCCGCGGATCTCGAGCAGGCGTCCGCGGATCGTGGCCGAGGGGAGCGTCGCCTCGGCGCCGGCCGACTGGCCGAGCTGCACGAGGCGACCGCCGACGCCGAGCGCCTCGACCGCCGCCGCCGCGGGCGCGCCCCACAGCGGATCGTGCACGACGTGGACGTCGCCACCGGCGGCGTCGCGGAAGGCCCGCGTGAGCTGCTCGCCCTGGAGGCCGGCCATGTCGACGGTCGCGTCGGCGCCGAGCCGCGCGGCGCGCGCGAGCATCTCGCTGTCGCGCCCGGCCGCGATCACCCGGCCGGCGCCGAGCAGCCGCGCCGCCTGCACCGCGAGCTGGCCGACGACGCCGGTCGCGCCCAGCACCAGCACCGTCTCTCCCGGCTGCAGTTGCGCGCGCCAGGCGAGCGGGAGCCAGGCCGCGAGCCCCGCGATCCCGAGCGCCGCCGCGACGCCGTCGTCGACCTCGTCGGGCAGCTCCGTCGCCGCCTCCGCGAAGACGAGCGCGCGCTCGGCGTACGAGCCGAACGGCGGGACCGGCAGGTCGAAGTAGACGCGCCGGCCGTCGCCCGCGATCCGGCCCACGCCCTCCATCCCGACGACCGACGGCAGCAGCGGCGGTCCGGTCACGTAGGTGCCGGACGCGCGACGCACGTCGACCGGGTTGACGCCCGCGACCGCCACCTCGACGACGACCTGCCTCTCCCCCGCGACCGGCTCCTCGAACGCCTCGTACACCGGCGTCGCGCCGAACTCGTGCAGGACTGCGGCGTGCATGCAGGGGACGCTAGCGGAGTAGCCTTCGAAGACGAACGCGGGTTCGTCGTCACCGCATTCGCGCGAAGGGCCTTCCCATGAGCCTCACGATCGCCGCCATCGACTTCGACCGGATCGACTACGACCGCGAAGCCGACGTGCTCTACCTCAGCGCCGGCGACCCGGCGAAGGCCGTCGACTTCGACGAGTCGCCGGACGGTCACGCACTGCGCTTCGACGCCGACGGCCGGCTCGTCGGCATCACGATCGTCGGCGCTCGCCGCCTCGTCGACGAAAGACGGGACGTGCGCGTCCAAGCGCCCGTCACGCTGACCGCGGACGCGCTGGCCTCGATCGTCCGGTAGCCGCGCGCCGGCCCGCACCGGCGCAAGTGGGGCGGGCGGGAGTCGAACCCGCACGTCCTTGCGGACAGTCGCTTTTGAGGCGACCGCGTCTGCCATTCCGCCACCGCCCCGGTGGAGGGAGCCTGAGTCTACGTGGACGACGGCCGTTATCGGGGAACCCTGGGTCGGGACACCGAACGAGAGGAGCCCTGCCATGCCCGAGCCGATCGACGGACGCAGCCGCGAGCTGATCGAGGCGCCGAACTTCTGCGCGATCGCGACGCTGCGCGAGGACGGCTCGCCGCAGGTCGCGACCGTGTGGGCCGACCTGCAGGACGGGCTCGTCGCGCTCAACAGCGCGCGCGGCCGCGCCTGGCCGACGAACGCCGAGCGCGACCCGCGCGTGGCGCTCGTCGTCGTCAACCACGAGAACCCCTACGAGTACGTCGAGGTCCGCGGGCGCGTGGCCGAGATCACCGAGGAGGGCGCCGATGAGCACATCGACGCGCTCGCGCAGAAGTACCTCGGCAAGGACAGATATCCCTACCGCACGCCCGATGAGCGGCGCGTGATCGTGCGCATCGAGCCGGAGCACGTGCGTCACGCCGACGGGTGACGCGGCGCGCTGCGCGGCGCGGCGTTCGCGATCGTCAGAGGCCGAGCGCGAGCAGCTCTGCCGCGAGCGCGGGGGGCGCGGCGAGCAGGCCGGCGGGCATGCCGTCGGCCGGCGGCAGCTCGTGCAGCTCCAGCCCGGCGCGCGCGCACAGCAGCGCGCCGGCGGCGACGTCCCACGCCTTCACGCCGCGCTCCCAGTAGGCGTCGCAGCGGCCGAGCGCCGTCCATGCGAGGTCGAGCGCGGCGCTGCCGGCGCGGCGCACGTCGCGCACGCGCGGGAGCACGCGCTGGAGCACCTCCGCCTGCCACGCCCGCACGGCCGCGTCGTAGCCGAAGCCGGTCGCGACGAGCGCGACGCCGAGCGCCTGCGCGCGGGGCGCGAGCTCGACCGGCGCGCCGTCGCGCAGCAGCGGGCCCGAGCGCGTCGCGGCCGTCTCCTCGTCGCGCAGCGGGTCGAGCACGACGCCCGCCAAGGCAGTCCCGTGCGCGTCCTCCGCCGCGACGCTGACCGACCACTGCGGGTGGCCGTAGAGGTAGTCGACGGTCCCGTCGAGCGGGTCGACGACCCAGCGCACGCCGTCGCCGTCGCCCGCCACGCCCGTCTCGCCGCCCTCCTCGCCGAGGATCGCGTCGTGCGGGCGGCGCTGCGCCAGCAGCGCGCGGATCGCGCGCTCGGCGGCGCGGTCGGCGTCGCTGACCGGGTCGGTCGCGGACGTCTTCGTGTCGACGCCCTCCGGCGGACCGTCGTAGCGCGCGAGCAGCTCGGCCGCGGCGGCGCGCGCCGCGGCCCGCGCGACGTCGAGCAGCTCCGCTTCGAGCGCGGCGCTCACGCGGCGAGCGGCGGGCGCCGGTCCGCCCACGGCCGCGCCGCCTCGAGCTGCGCGGAGAGCGACAGCAGCGTCGCCTCGTCGTGCGAGCGCCCGACGAGCTGCACCGCCAGCGGGACGCCGTCGGGCGTGAAGCCGGCCGGGACCGACGCGGCCGGCTGGCCGGTCACGTTCCACGCGGGCGTGTAGGGCGTGTAGCGCGCGACGCCGTTGAACGTCCACAGCGCGCCACGGCCCTCGTATCTGCCGACCGGCAGCGGGAGCTGCGCGGTGCCCGGCGTCAGCAGCACGTCGTGGTCGGCGAAGACGCGGCCGAGTCGCTGCGCCGTCGCGGCCTCGTGCTCGCGCGCGCGGGCGACGACCGCGGCGGGCAGGGTCCGCCCCATCCGCGCCATCGCGCGCGTGCGGCGCTCGAGCCGCCGCGGGTGCGCGAGCGTGGCGGCGTCGTCGGCGACGCCGCGCAGGTAGCGCGGGACGATCTCGCTGAGGATGTCCGCGTAGGGCACCTTCACCTGCTCGACCGTGTGGCCGAGCGTGCGCAGCAGCGCGATCGTCTCCTCGTAGGCGGCGCGCTGCTCCCTGCCGAGCGGCGCGAACAGCGGGTTGCTCGTCGAGCAGGCGATCCGCAGTGGGGTGAGCCCCCCGCCCGCCCCGCGCGCTGCGGCGTCGGCGAACGATCCCTCGGGATCGCCGTCGAGCCGGTCGGCGACGACGTCCCACCACAGCGCCGTGTCGCGCACCGAGCGCGTCACGCATCCGATCGTCGTGAGGCCCTGCCAGCCGTCGGCGTACGGCGCGGTCGGGATGCGGTCGCGCTGCGGCTTGAGGCCGAAGAGCGCGCAGCAGGAGGCGGGGATGCGAATCGAGCCGGCGCCGTCGGTGGCGAGCGCGGCGCCCGCGAGCCCGGCGGCGACGGCCGCGGCGGAGCCGCCGCTGGAGCCGCCCGGCGAGCGATTCGTGTCCCACGGGTTGCGCGTCACGCCCCACGTGGCCGACTCGCTGAACGGCCACTGCATCAGCTCCGGCACGTGCGTCTTGCCGATCACGATCGCGCCGGCGGCCCGCAGCCGCTCGACGACCTCGGCGTCGTCGCCGGCCGGGCGGTCCTCGGCGCCGCTGCCCTTGCACGTCACCTCGCCGGCCACGTCGGTGTCGTCCTTGATCAGTACGGGGACGCCGAGCAGCGGCCGCTCGTCGCCGCCTCTGAGACGTGCCGCCGCCTGATCGGCCTCGGCGAGCGCACGCTCGGCGAGCACGACGCGGACCGCGTTGAGCTGCGGGTCGATCCGCTCGATCCGCTCCAGGTACAGCTCGACCAGCTGGCGCGGCGACACCTCGCCGGCGCGCACCAGCTCGGCCTGCGCGGCGATTCCGGCGAACGCAAGATCGGTGCGGTCCATCGTCGCGAGAGCCTACTGGCCCGCGTGTCAGCCCAGCACCGGCATCACGACCGACGCCGGCCGCACCGCCATCCCGCGCGGCGTCGCGAGCCGCTCCAGCATCACGGCCGTGTCGGCGAACGCGACGCCGGTGAGATGGACCTCGCGCGCGGCGAAGTCGGCCACGATCGCCTCGACCGCCGCCGCGTAGGCGTCGCGGTCGCCGCTCGCGAGCGCGTGGAGCGCGTCCGCCGTGCGCGCGAACGCCTCGTCTTCGCCCGCACGCATCCCTTCGATCGCCGGCAGCGCCGCCTCGTCGTCGCCCTGCGCGAGCGTGGCGAGGGCCAGTGCGTAGCAGGCGGGCGGGGAGTCGCACGCGTCTCGGAGTTGGGTCCGCACATAGCCCGCGGCGTGCCCACCCTCACCCCACAGGATCGAGGACTTCAGCAGGCCGATCAGCCGCCCGTACGCCCGCGGCCCCGCTGCCTCCCACGACGCGCGATAGCGCTCGGCCGCCCCGCGGAACAGCGTCCGCGAGCGCGCCGCGTCCCCCCGCAACAGCGCCTGCTGCGCCGCCCGGTCGAAGCCGATCGCCTCCCGCAACAGCTCCTGATCGTCCATCGAACGCGACCGTAACAGATGTATGTGGTAGACGACCGATGTATGGTCCGAAGAATGAAGCGACTGCAGATCCACATCGAAGAGGAGCTCGACGACGCGCTGGCAGTTGCGGCGGCGCAGCAGGGCACCTCGAAGGCCGCGCTCATCCGCGAGGCCGTCGCAGAGCGGTACGCGTCCGCCGCGGACGGGACAGAGGCGCTGCTGAGCATGGCGGGCATGCTCAAGGGCGGAAGCCCGGACGACTCCAGCTCGATCGACGACATCGTCTACGGCCGGCCGTGAGGTTTGTCGACACGTCGTTTTGGATCGCGCTGCTGTCCGAGGAAGATCGCCACTTCGCGGCGGCGCAGGCGCTGGTGAGAGACGGCCTCGGACCGCTGCTCACCAGCAACCACGTCGTCGGTGAGACATGGACGTGGATCCGGCGGAGGTTCGGGCACGAACGAGACGTCACGTGCGTTCGAACGGTTCGCGAGATCCCCACGCTCACTGTCGTCCACCTCGACCCCGAGGAAGAGCAAGACGCCTGGCGCTGGCTCGCTCGCCGCGACGAGCGCGAATACTCGTTCATCGACGCGACGAGCTTCGCGGTCATGCGCCGGCGTCGCATGCGCGAGGCGCTCGCGTTCGACGGCGACTTCAGCGCTGCGGGCTTCGTCGAGCTGCGGCCGTAGAGGCCGCTACGCCTCGTCGCCGCCCGCCGGCGGCGAGGCCCACAAGCGGCGGGTAGGGGCGTCGGCGGGTGCGCGCGCGCCCGGGCCGGGGAGCGGCTGGGTGGGCGGGTCCGGGCCGGGTCCGGGCGGCTCGGGCGGCAGCTCGCGGCGCGGGCGCAGGCCGGCGCCGACCGCCGCGCCGCCGAGCAGCAGCAGCACGAGCGGCCAGAACCACAGGCTCGCGCCGCCGGTCGCCGGGATCCCCACGAGCGCCACGAAGAGCAGCAGGATCAGCGCGCCGAGATAGCCGGGGCCCGCCTCTCTGTCGACGCCCGCGTACGCGACGAGCCCCAGACCGGCGGCCAGCAGGACCGCCTTCCAGCCGCCGCCGGGCAGCCCGATCGGGATGCCGAGGTAGCCGAGCGCCACGTTCGGCAGGCTCGTGTAGGCGACGACGGCCGCTCCCAGGAACGTCATGCCGAGCGCGAGGATCGCCACGCCCGCGGCGTCGATCAGATAGACGGACTCGCGCCGCTGCACGTCGCGCCGCGCCAGCGCCGCCAGCACGAGCACGATCGCGAGCGCCAGCAGCAGCCAGCGCGTCGTCGCCGGGCCGTGCGGCGAGAACGCCCACGCGACGAACGCGAGCACCGCGACGATCCCGGCGAGCGCAGCGATCAGCGCACAGATCGCACTGCGGCGCGTACGCGCCACCCATGCGGCGCCGACCGTCGCGACGACCGCGATCCAGAAGCGCGAACCGGCCGCCCCCAGCGGGTCGCCCGCGCCAAGCACGCGCGCGAAGCGCACGAGCGCCACGAAGCCGAGCAGCAAGCCGGCGAGCAGCAGCACCTGCTGGTAGGCGCGCGGCCGCTCCCCCTCCAGCGGCGCGAGCAGGCCCATGCCGAGCACGAGCGCGCAGGCGAGCGCCGTCAGCACGAGCAGGATCCCGTTGGCCCACAGGCCGTCGAAGCGCATGTTCACCAGCAGCACGCCGAGCGCGAGCGGCACGGCGCCGGCGGCGATCAGGTCGCCGCGGTGGGGATGCGGCGTCAGCGCCGCGATGCCTCTGCCGGCGAGGGCGCGCAGGTCGTTCGCCTCGGCCATGACGCGCCAGCCTAGCGCCGGCGCCCGCCTGCGACGCCGGCATTCGCGCGGCGGGGTCCGCGTCTCGTACCATCGCCCGCATGGCCGACGCGCAGCAGCCCGCGGACCCGCAGCCGGAGGCGCTCCCGCTGCGCGCCTCCGACGCCGAGCGCGAGCGCACCGCGACGCAGCTGCGCGACCACGCCGCCGCTGGCCGGCTTACGCCCGAGGAGCTCGACGAGCGGCTCGACGTCGCCTATGCAGCGCGCACCGTCGGCGAGCTCGAGACGCTCGTGCGCGACCTGCCGGCACACGACCTCGCGGCCGGCGGCTCCGCGGCGCATCCCGCCCGCTCGGCACAGCGGGAGGCGGCCCGCCGCCACCTGCAGCACGCGATCGGCCAGGCGGTGCTCGTGAGCGCCGCGGCGGTCGCGATCTGGCTCGCGACCGGCGCCGACGGCTCGTTCTGGCCGCGCTGGATCATCCTCATCAGCGCGATCCGCGTAGCGTTCGGCGCCTGGGGCGAGCTGGGACCGGCCGGCCGCAGCCGTCACCGGCACCGCCACGACGAGGCGCGCCTCGGCCGCGGCGGCGCGCGCCCGCGAGAGCTGCCTCGCGAGCCGGGCGACGAGCGCTAGCCTCGGGCACGCCCGCACCGACCCCAGCCAGCCCGGAGGCCCCATGGCGCTCGTCGAGACCGAGGACCGCGGCGCGGTCCGCCACCTGATCCTCAACCGCCCCGAGAAGCGCAACGCGATGCACGGCGAGCTGGTGCTCGCGATCGGCTCCGCGCTGAAGGAGGCCGCCAACCTGCCCGAGGTCCACTGCGTCGTCGTGCGCGGCGCGGGCGCGATGTTCTCCTCCGGGATGGACTTCGCCTCGCTCGGCGGCCTGTCGGAGACGCCGCAGCACCTGCGCGCGTTCCGCCGCGAGGTGCTGGAGGCGTGGAACGTCGCCGAGGAGATGACGAAGCCGGTGATCTGCGAGATCCACGGCGGCTGCATCGGCGGCGCGATGGAGCTGGCGCTCGCGTGCGACTTCCGCACGATGGCGGCCGACGCGATCATCGGCATGCCGGAGACGCGCGTCGGCCTGATCCCCGACGTCGGCGGCTCCTCGCGGCTGCCCGCGATCGTCGGCCTGGGCCGCGCGAAGGAGCTGATCATGACGGGCAAGCTGATCGGCGCGGAGGAGGCCGAGCGGATCGGGCTCGTCAACCGCGTCGCGCCGCCCGAGGAGCTGGAGGCGGCGACGCAGCAGCTCGTCGACGAGCTGCTCGCCTGTGCGCCGATCGCGGTGGGCCTCGCCAAGCGCGTGCTGGACGCGGCCGCCAAGCCGGCGCTCGCGGCGACGCTCGAGCAGGAGGTCGCCGCCCAGCAGCTGTGCGCGCAGTCGGAGGACTTCGCGGAGGGCGCGAAAGCGCTTGCGGAGCGGCGGATGCCGGCGTTCGCGGGGCGGTAGCCCCGGCTGGGCAGCTGCTCGCCGGACGGTGACCGTTGCGTCGTCAACCATATACTCGCCGACCATGACCCCCGCCCCCGTAACGATCATCGGCGCGACCGGCGACCTCGGCTTCGGCCTCGCGCTGCGGCTCGCTCAGGCCGGCGTCCCCGTCGTGATCGGCTCGCGCGACGCAGGCCGCGCCACCGAGGCGGCCGAGCGCATCCGCGAGGCTGTCCCCGGCGCCGACGCGCAGGGGCTCGCGAACCCCGACGCCGCCGCCGCGTCCGACACCGTCGTCCTGTCCGTCCCGTTCGCCAGCCAGGCGAGCACGCTCAGATCGATCAGAGGCGCGCTGAAGCCGGGCACGCTGCTGCTCGACGTGACCGTGCCGCTCGCGGCAGCCGTCGGCGGGCGCCCGACGCGCACGCTGATCGTGCCGCAGGGCTCCGCCGCACAGCAGGCGCAGGAGCTGGTCCCCGACGGCGTCGCGGTCGTCTCGGGCCTGCACACCGTCGCCGCCAAGCACCTCGCCGAGCTGGGACATGCGCTCGACGAGGACGTGCTGATCGCCGGCGACGACAGAGACGCGAAGGCGCGCGTCGCCGCATTGATCAAGCGGATCCCCGGCCTGCGCCCGATCGACGCCGGCCGCCTCGAGACGTCCCGCATCACCGAGCAGCTCACCGCGCTGACGATCGGCGTCAACATCCGCCACAAGGCGACCGCCGGCATCAAGCTCACCGGCCTCCCCGCGAGCGGAAGCTGGGACTGATGTCGCCGGCCGGCGCACCGGTCGTCGTGCTCGCCGGCGGCACCGGCGGGGCGAAGCTCGCGCGCGGGATGGCCGACGTGGCCGGCAGCGACGCGCTCGTCGTGATCGCCAACACGGCCGACGACGTCGAGGTCTACGGCGCGCACGTCTCGCCCGACCCCGACCTCGTGACGTTCTGGCTCGCGGACCGCATCGACGAGCGCGGCTGGGGCCTCGCGGGCGACACGTTCGAAGTGATGGCGGGCCTGCGCGCACTGGGCCGCGAGGTGTGGTTCAACCTCGGTGACCGCGACCTCGCGATCGGGATCGAGCGCGCCCGGCGCCTCGCCGAGGGTGCGCGCCTGACGGAAGCGATCGCCGAGCTGGGCGCGGCGCTGGAGGCGCCCGGTCGCGTACTGCCGATGTGCGACGAGCCGGTTCGCACGCGCGTGCGCACGCAGGGGGCGGAGCGGCCGTTCCAGGAGTTCATGATCCTCGGCAGAGGCGAGGGACCGATCGAGGGCGTGGCGTTCGAGGGGATCGAGGCCGCGCAGCCGACGCCCGAGGTGCTCGACGCGATCGCGCGGGCGCGCGCGATCGTGATCGGCCCGTCGAACCCGATCGTCTCGATCGGCCCGATCCTCGCCGTGCCGGGCATGCGCGAGGCGCTGCGCGCGGCGAAGGCGCCGGTCGTCGCCGTCAGCCCGATCGTCGGCGGCGCGGTCGTGAAGGGGCCGACCGCCGCCTGCCTCGCATGGGCCGGCAAGCCGGTGACCGCGGCCGGCGTCGCGGACCTGTACGGCGACCTGCTCGACGGCATCGTCGCCGACGAGCGCCTGCCGCAGGGGACCGTGCTGCCGCTGCTGGAGACCGACCTGCTGATGGCCGACGGCGCCGGCCGCCAGCGGCTGGCGCGCGAGACGCTGGCGTTCGCGACCGCGCTCGCAGGCTGACGAGCGCCGGTCTTCGCGCCGCGAGCGGATACCGTACGGCGCCGATGCAGACCGTCGCGATCCTGCCGGTGAAGCGCTTCGCGAACGCGAAGCGGCGCCTCGAGGCCGCGCTTGCGAGCGGGGCGCGGCGCGCGCTCGCCGAGGCGATGTTCAGCGACGTGCTGACCGCGCTGCGGCGCGTCGACGCGATCGACGAGATCCTCGTCGTGAGCGCGGACCCGGGCGCACAGCGGATCGCCGAGGGCTACGGGGCGCGTGCGCTGGACGACGCGGCCGAGAGCGGGCAGGACCAGGCGGTGCTGCGCGCCGCCGCCGTGGCGCAGGAGCTGGGCGCCACGCAGGTGCTGGCGCTCCCCGGCGACTGCCCGCTGATCGATCCCGCCGAGCTCGAGACGCTGCTGGGCAAGCCGCGCACGGCGGAGCGCTTCGCGGTGGTCGTCGCCGACCGCCACGGCACCGGCACGAACGGGCTGCTGCTGTCGCCGCCGGATGCGTTCGCGCCGCGCTACGGGCCGGGCAGCTTCGCGCGCCACCTTGAGCTGGCGCAGGCGGCGGGCGTGCCGGCGGAGGTGGCGGAGCTCGGCTCGCTGGCGCTCGACGTCGACACGCCCGACGACCTCGCCGCACTGCAGGAGCGGCTCGCGGCCGTGCGCGGCGGCGCGGCCCACACGCGGGGCATGCTCCACCAGCTCCAGCGCACCAGCGCGCCGGGCCGCTGACGTGCCGACGCTGACCGCGCGCGCGCTCGAGGGGCTGCCGGAGATCGCCGCCGGCGCCGATCTCGCTGCCTTGATCGCCGACCGCGCAACCGACCCGCCGCTGGGCGACGGCGACGTCGTCGTCGTCGCCCACAAGGCCGTCTCGAAGGCGGAGGGGCGCGTGCGGCGGCTCGCCGAGGTGACGCCGAGCCCACGGGCCGCCGCGCTCGCGGCCGAGCACGGCAAGGACCCTCGCCACGTGCAGGTCGTGCTCGACGAGACGCGCGAGCTGCTGCGCGCCGAGCGCGGCGTGTTGATCTGCGTCACGCACCACGGCTTCGTCTGTGCGAACGCGGGCGTCGACGCGTCCAACGCGGCGGCGGACGGGGTGGGTGGGTCCGAGTCCCTGATCCTTCTCCCCAGCGACCCAGACGCCTCCGCGCGCACCCTGCGCGCCCGCCTGCGCGAGCTGACCGGCGTCGCGCCGGGCGTCGTGATCACCGACTCATTCGGCCGCGCGTGGCGCCACGGGCAGACGGACGTCGCGATCGGCGCCGCCGGGATCGCAGCGCTGGAGGACTGGCGCGGCCGCGCCGACAGCGTCGGCCGCGAGCTGCAGGCGACCTGGATCGCGCTCGCCGACCAGATTGCCGGCGCCGCCGACCTCGCCCGCGGCAAGGACTCCCGCCAGCCCGTCGTGCTCCTCTCCGGCCTCGCCCGCCACGTCCTCCCGCCCGGCGACGACGGCCCCGGCGCCGCCGCGCTGCTGCGCCCCGCGGGCGAGGACCTGTTCCGCTGACGCGAACGCGTCAGCCGTGACGCACGAGCGCGCCCCGAACGCCGGCAGCGAGCCGCCGGCCCAGCGCAAGCCCCGCGGCCAGTTCGTCGAGCGACGGATTCCCGTCGATGCAGTCCTCGAGGATCGCCGCCACGTCGTCGGCGCCAATCGCGCGGAGCTGTGCGGGCAGCTCCGCACGCGACCTCGGGAACGCGCCATCGGCGAGCAGCAGCCATCGCGCAAGCGTCGTCATCGCGCCGCGGGCCTGCTCGACCGCCGCATCTCGGTCTCCGCTCTCCACAACGATCCGCGCCAGGTCGAGTAGGCGTCCCGCCTGCGCGAGCTTGCGCTCCGGCGAGGGCCAGATCTCAGACGCGACCAGCTCGACGGCGGCAGCACGAAACGGACCGGCATCGAACAGCACGCAGCCGAAGCGCAGCGTCCATTGGACGTAGTCGTCGCCCGCACGCAACCGCTCGAACAGGACTGCCGAAGTCGTCGCATACACGTCGACGTCGATCTCGATGCCGTCGAGCGACGGGCGCGCACCTACGACGTGGATGTCCAGATCGCTTGCCGACGTCCGGCGCCCGCACGCCGTCGAACCCGTCAACGCAACTGCTTCGGCACCGCCGGCCACCGCCCGCTCCAGCAGGAGCCTGGTCGCTCGCTCGACCTCTGCCGGCTCGATCTCACGCGCTCGTCTGCGATCGCGCACAAGCCGTGCCTGCCATGCGACGGCGTCCCGGCAGTCGAGCGCGAGCAGATCCAGCCCATCGGCACCGAGCGCCCTCATCGCGCGAGCTCCTCCGCGCGGCTGACGACCGCCGCGATGCGGCCAGCGACCTCGCCGAGCTGCTGCGCGTCGAGCTCAGGGTCCTCACCCTCGTAACCGGCGTCCTTGCGCGCCTGGTTGAGCATCATCAAGACCGGCCGCAGGTCGTCCGCGACGAGGTGCCGTTCGTGCAGCTCATGTGCGGCGGCCGCCTTCTTCACATGACTCTTCTGGGTGGGAATGCCCTCGCGCTCCGCCAGCGTGACGACCGCTGCTTCGGCTGCGAGGTGCAGGAATGTGATCGCGACCACCACGTCGCCGGCGTCGATCGCGGCCAGCGCGCGATCGTAGATGCTCACGCGCGAGCTCAATGCTTGGGCTTTGGCGACACGAAAGGATGCTAGCTCTGAGGCGTGACGCACTGACCGGCGCCCGGGCGCACCGCCCGCTGCTACGGTCGCGCCGCGATGCAGCCAGAGGACGCGCGCTACCCGGCGGTCGGCCCGGCGGCCGGGCATTACGAGAGCTTCTACCTGAAGTGCGGCGACGCGGCGAGCCGGCGGGCGCTGTGGCTGCGCTACACGGTCCACAAGCGGCCGGGCGAGGCGCCGGTCGGGTCGCTGTGGGCGACGCTGTTCGACGACGAGGGGCCACACGCAGCGAAGCTGACGCCGGCGCCCGACCAACTCGTCTCCGGCGGCGCCGACTGGCTGCGGATCGGCGATGGGCGGATCGGCGCCGACGGCTGCTCCGGTTCGATCCCCGAGCTGGCTGACTGGGAGCTGCGCTTCGAGGGCGACGAGCCGCCCTTCCCCTACCTCCCGAGCGGCTGGATGTACACCGCGAAGCTGCCGCGCACGAAGGCGCTGAGCCTGCGCCCGGCCGTGCGCGTGAGCGGCACGGTGACGGTGAGAGGCCGCACAGCGACGCTCGACGCGTGGCCGGGAATGGTCGGCCACAACTGGGGCGCGGAGCACGCCGAGCGCTGGATCTGGACGCACGGCACGGCCTTCGCCGAGCAGCCCGCCTGGCTCGACGCGACGATCGGCCGCATCAAGATCGGTCCGTGGACGACGCCCTGGGTCGCCAACGGCTGCCTCTCGCTCGACGGCGTCCGCCACCGCCTCGGCGGGCTCGGCAAGACGCGCGCGGTGAAGGTCGACGAGCGCCCCGAGGGCGCGACCTTCACGCTGCCCGGCGACGGGATCGCCGTGCGCGGCGAGGTCTCCGCGCCGCGCGCCGACGTCGTCGGCTGGGTCTACAGCGACCCCGCCGGGCCGCAGCACCACACCGCCCACTGCGCAATCGCCGACATGACGCTCACCGTCCTGCGCCGCGACCATCCCCCGCTCACGCTCACCGTCAAGGGCGGCGCCACCTACGAGCTCGGCATGCGCGAGCACGACCACGGCATCCCGATCCAGCCGTTCACGGATCCGTGAGCGACCCGGCGCCGCACTGGCCCGCCGAGGCGGGCGAGAATCCGTTCGGAGCGGAGCGGCGTCCGTCTCCCGTGCGGCGCGTCCTCGCCCGCCTGTTCAGGCGCCGCGAGAACGATCCGCCGCGCGCGATGCGCGTCAAGGGCTACCTGGTCGGAACCGCCGCCGGCCTCGGCTTCGCCGTGCTCACGCACACAGATCACTGGCTCATGGTCACGCTCGGGGCATTCGCCGGCGAGATCGCCGTCCTGATCGTCTGGAGACGGTCGCTCGCCCAGCGCAGCGCGGCCGACGAGCGCGGCTGACACCGGCCGCTGCGCGGGTTGAGCTATCCGCCGAGCGCCGGCGCGAGCGCGACGTCCAGCTTCGCCAGCGCGCGTCGCACGCGTCGGTCGAACGTCGCCAGCGACGCGCCCTGCGCCTGCGCCGTGGCGATCGCGAAGCCGTCAGCGAGGCTGATCGCGAGTGCGCGGTGGCGCGCCGCGTCACGCGCAATCGGCGGCGTCGGCGCGACGAGCCGCACGCCGAGGACCGCGAGCGCGTCGGTCGCCGCTCGCAGGGTGCGCTCGTCCTCGGCCGGCCGCACCAGCGCTTCCGCGTAGTTCACGGTCGAGAGCAGCAGCGGCGTCTCCGCCTCGATCAGGCGCAGCAGCGCTCTGGCTGCGGCTCTGTGGTGGGCGTCGTGGCGATCGAGCGCCGCGATCACGACGTCGGTGTCGAGGACGCAGCCGCTCACGCGCGCTCGCCCGCGCGCAGACGGTCGAGGTAGCCCGGCTCGTACAGCCCCGAGAAGACTCCGAAGGCCTCCGCCGGGTTGCGCGGAATCCGCTCGACGACGATGCGATCGGGGCCCTCGGCTTCGATCCGCACCTCGTCGCCCGGCTTCAGGCCCGCGCGCTCGAGGCTCTCGACGGGGAGCGTGACCTGGTGCTTGCTGGAGATGCGCGGCATGCCTTTACCGTAGCGTAAAGGCGAGCCGCCGCCTACTCGCTCAGCGCCGTCCCCATCGCATGGAAGCCGCCGTCGACATGGACGATCTCGCCGCTGATCGCGCGGGACCAGTCGGACAGGAGGAAGCAGATCGTCTTGGCGACGGGGAGCGGGTCGGTGACGTCCCAGCCGAGCGGCGCCTGGCGGCCCCACGCGTCGGCGAGTCGCTGGAAGCCGGGGATGCCGCCCGCAGCGACGGTCTTCAGCGGCCCGGCTGACACGAGGTTCACGCGGATGCCGTGCGGCCCGAGGTCGCGGGCCAGATAGCGCGAGGTCGACTCCAGTGCCGCCTTCGCGACGCCCATCCAGTCGTAGATCGGCCAGGCGACGGTCGCGTCGAAGTCGAGCCCGACGATCGAGCCGCCCGAGTCCATCAGCGGCAGCAGCGCCGCGCCGAGCTGCTTCAACGACACCGCGCTTGTCTGGAACGCGGTGATCGCGCTCTCCGGCGGCGTGTTGAGGAAGTTGCCGCCGAGCGCGTCCTCGGGTGCGTAGGCGACCGCGTGCAGCACGCCGTCGACCCCGCCCCACCACTCGCGCAGCTGCGACACGAGCGGCGCGTAGTGCGACGGCTCGTTGACGTCCAGCTCCAGCACCTCGGGCGTTCTCGGCAGCTTCGCCGCCGCCCGCTCGGTCAGCCGTCTCGCGCGGCCGAAGCCGGTCAGCACGATCTCGGCGCCGCAGCGCTGGAGCTGCTCAGCCGTCGCGAACGCGATCGAGTCCTTCGTGATGACGCCCGTGACGAGGACGCGCTTGCCGGCGAGGTCCATCACGCGAGGAACGCGCCGGCGCGCCGGTCGTCCATCGTCGAGAAGGCCCACGCAAGGCGGCGGCGCGTCGCGCTCGGCTCGATCACCTCGTCGACGAAGCCCGCGGCGGCGGCGACGTCGGCGCCGAGGTGCTCCTCCGCGTAGGCGTCGGCGAGCACGGCCCGCTCGGCGACCGGGTCCGCGGCCGCCGCCAGCTCGCGGCGGTGGATGATCCCGACCGCCGGCTGCGCGCCCATCACGCCCAGCTCGGCGTTCGGCCACGCGAAGACCATGTCGGCGCCGAGGTCCTTCGAGTTCATCGTGATGTACGCGCCGCCGTAGGCCTTGCGCAGCACGACCGTCACGCGCGGCACGGTCGCCGCCGCGAACGCGCGCACGAGCGTCGCGCCGAAGCGGATCACGCCCGCCTGCTCCTGCCGCGTCCCCGGCATGAAGCCGGGCGTGTCGACGAGCACCACCAGCGGGACGCCGTAGGCGTCGCACGTCTCGACGAATCTCGCGCCCTTCTGGGAGGACTCCGCGTCGAGCACGCCGCCGAGGTAGCGCGGCTGGTTGGCGATCACGCCAACCGAGCGGCCGTCGATGCGCGCGAAGCCAGTAACGATCGAGCGGGCCCAGCGCGGCTGGATCTCCAGCATCGAGCCGGCGTCGACGATCCCGGCGATCGCGTCGCGCACGTCGTAGACCTTGCGCGGGTCGGCCGGCACGGCCGCGCCCGGGTCGGCCAGCTCGGGCGCGCGCGCGAGCGTGCGCGGCAGGCCGGCGCCGCTGTGCTGCGGCAGGTAGGAGAGCAGCGCGCGAGAGAGAGCGGCCGCGGCGCGGTCGTCCTCGACCACCAGGTCGCAGACGCCGTTGCGGTCGTGGATCTTGTGGCCGCCCAGCTCCGCGGCGCTCACGTCCTCGCCCATCACGTCCTTCACGACGCCGGGGCCGGTGAGGAACATCGCCGCGTCCTGCGTCATCACGACGAAGTCGGTCAGCGCCGGCGAGTAGCAGCCGCCGCCGGCCGACAGGCCGCCGATGATCGAGATCTGCGGGACGACACCGCTCAGCGCGACGTTGTGGCGGAAGATCCGCCCGTACCCGCCGAGTGCCGCCGTGCCCTCCTGCATGCGCGCGCCACCGGACTCGATGAAGCCGACGACCGGCACGCGCGAGCGGCCGGCGAGCGACAGCACGCGGTTGATCGTGTCCGCGTGCGCGGCGCCGAGCGACCCGCCGATGAACGAGACGTCCTGCGCGTAGCAGGCGACCGGGCGCCCGTCGACGCGGCCCAGGCCGCCGACGACGCCGTCGCCCGCGCGGGCGCGCGCGCCGAGCTTCGGCGAGACGACGCCCGAACGGATCGGCTCGAACGAGCCGGCGTCGCACAGCATCTCCAGCCGCTCGTGCGGCGAGAGGCGCTCCTGCGCTTGCGCAGTCGTGGTCTCGGTGCGTGCTGCGGTGACGCTCATGCGACCCCCTCCAGGCAGAGAACGACGTTGTGGCCGCCAAACCCGAACGAGTTCGACAGCGCGACCGGCCGCTCGCCTCTCGGCTGCAGCGGTCGGGCGCTCAGCGGGACGTAGTCCAGGTCCAGCTCCGGATCGGGCTGCTCGAGCCCGACCGTCGGCGGCAGCACGCGCTCCTTCATCGCGAGCAGCGTCGCGATCGCCTCGACCGCGCCGGCGGCGCCGAGCAGGTGGCCGATCGACGACTTGGTCGAGGAGATCGGCACCGTCCGCGCCAGCTCCTCGCCGAAGACGCGCTTGATCGCCTTCGTCTCGGAGGAGTCGTTCAGCTCGGTCGACGTGCCGTGCGCGTTGATGTAGTCGACCTCCGACGGGGCGAGCGCCGCGTCGCGCAGCGCCGCTTCGAGCGCCGCGGCGGCGTACGTGCCGTCCGGCTCGGTCGCGGTCAGGTGGAAGGCGTCCGACGTGGACGCGTAGCCGCGCACCTCGCCGAGCACGGTCGCGCCGCGCGCCTCGGCGCGGTCGGCGTCCTCGAGCACGAGAATCCCGGCGCCCTCGCCCATCACGAAGCCGTCGCGGCGCGCGTCGAACGGGCGCGAGATGCCGCTCGGCGAGAGCGCGCCCGCGGCGACGAAGCTCGCCCGTGCGAGCGGCGTCAGCGTCGCCTCGGCGCCGCCGGTCACGACGGCGTCGGCGTCGCCCGCCTGGATCATGCGCGCCGCTGTCCCGATCCCGTGCGAGCCGGCCGCGCAGGCCGATCCGACCGAGAAGGCGGGGCCGCGCAGGCCATGGCGCATCGACAGCGCCGCAGCGCCGGCGTTGACCATGAAGAGCGGGACCGACAGCGGCGAGACGGCCTTGGCGCCGCTGTCGCGCAGCACGTCGTGCTGGCCCTCCAGCGACCCGAGGCCGCCGATGCCGGTCGCGAGCACGCAGCCGATCCGCTCCGACGGGTACGGCAGCTCCCCGTCCCAGCCGGCGCTCGCGAGCGCCTCGTCGCTCGCGACCATCGCGAAGTGCGCGAAGCGGTCCGAGCGGCGGATCTCCTTCTTCGAGAGGTGCTCGGCGACGGCGAAGTCGCGGCACGCGCCCTCGCCGTCGGCGATGCCGCTCTCGCCCGCGACCCAGCGTCGCAGCAGCACGTCGGCGCCGACCCCCAGCGGGGTGACGGCACCGACGCCCGTGATGACGACGCGACGGCGGGTCATTACGCGGCTCGCGCCACGACGAGCTCGATCGCGTCGCCGACCGTCTTGAGGTTCTTCATGTCGTCGCCCTTGAGCTCGACGCCGTAGTCGTCCTCGACGATCTGCGCCAGCTCGACGAGGTCGAGCGAGTCGATGTCGAGCTCCTCGAACGTCGCCTCGCGGGTGACCTGCTCGATGTCGGGGCCGAAGCTCGCGAGCGCCTCGACGATGCGCGCCTCGACGGCCTCTGGGGTGGCGGTGGCCATGTTGGTGATCTCCTTGTCGGTAGTGGTGGGATTCAGTTCAGGCGGCCATGCCGCCGTCGACGGACAGGACGGCGCCGGTCACGTAGGACGCGGCGTCCGAGACGAGGAAGCGCACGCAGGCGGCGACCTCGTCGGGCGTGCCGGCGCGGCGCGCCGGGATCACCGACAGCAGCTCGCCGTTCAGGTCGGCGGTCATGTCGGTCTCGATCAGGCCGGGCGCGACGGCGTTGACCGTCACGCCGCGCCGCGCGACCTCGGCCGCGACGGTCTTCGTCATCGCGATCAGGCCGGCCTTCGAGGCGGCGTAGTTCGCCTGCCCCGGGTTCGCGCGCAGCCCGACGACGGAGGCGATGTTGACGATGCGCCCGTAGCGCGCCTTCAGCATCGGGCGCACGGCGCGGCGGGTCGTGCGGAAGGCGGCGGTCAGGTTCGTGTCGAGCACGAGATCCCAGTCACAGTCCTGGATCTGCGGAGCGAGCCCGTCGGCGCGCACGCCGGCGTTGTTGACGAGCACGAGCACCGGCCCGAAGCGCTCCTCCAGCAGCGAGAAGCTCGCGTCGATCCACCCACGGTCGACGACGTCGCCGCCGAGCGCGAGCGCCCGCCCGCCGGCCGCCTCGATCTCCCCCACGACAGCTTTCGCCGCGTCCGCGGAGCTGTTGTAGCCGACGCCGACGGCCCAGCCGTCGGCCGCCAGCCCGCGCGCGATCGCCGCGCCGATGCCGCGCGAGGCGCCCGTCACGAACGCGCAGCCTTCGCGCTGCTCAGCCATGCCCGTGCCCCCATTCGACGACCGCGCCGCCCCACGTGAAGCCGCCGCCGAAGGCGGCGAGCAGCATGCGCGCACCGTCGGCGACGCGCCCCTCGCCGTGCGCGACGGCGAGCGCGTACGGGACGGAGGCAGCCGACATGTTGCCGGTCAGCTCGATGCAGTCGACGACGCGCGCCGGGTCGAGCTCGAGCCGCTCCGCGACCGATCTGAGGATGCGGCCGTTCGCCTGGTGGTAGACGAACACGTCGATGTCGGCGAGCGTCGCGCCCGCGGCCTCGACGACCTCCTGCGAGACCTCCACGATCCGGTTGACGGCGTGCTTGAAGGTCGCGTGGCCGTCCATCTCGATCGTCGCGCCGCCCTCGCGCGCCAGGTAGAGGAACTCCGGCGAGGAGGCGTCGTGGCGCAGCAGGATCGGCCCGACGCGGCCGCTGCCGGCGGACGCCGGCGCCAGCACGACCGCGCCGGCGCCGTCGGCGAACAACATCGCCGTCTGCTTCGAGTCGTGGTCGGTGATGCGGCTGATGAAGTCGGCGCCGACGACGAGCACCCGCCGCGCGCGGCCGGCCTCGACGTGCGCGGCGCCGATCGACAGCGCCGTCAGGAAGCCGGTGCAGGCGGCGTTGACCTCGATCGCGCCGGCGCCGTGCGCGCCCAGCTCGTGCGCGAGCGCGGCGGCGGCGTTCGGCATCCGCTCGTCCGGCGTGAGCGTCCCAACGACGACGAGGTCCAGCTCGGCGGCCGCGACACCCGCGCGCTCGAGCGCCTCGCGGCTGGCCGCGGCGGCGACGTCGGTCAGCCGCTCGCCATCCGCTGCGTGGCGGCGCGCGCGGATGCCGGTGCGCGTGTAGATCCACTCGTCCGTCTTGCCGATGCGCGCGGCGACCTCGTCGTTGGAGACGCTGCGCGCCGGCAGGCTCGCGCCGACCGCCAGGATCGCGGCGCCCCGGAGTCCGGCCCCAGCCCCCGCCTCGGCCGCGGGCGCCAGCAGCGCGTCCTCAGGCACCGACGCCCTCCAGCTGCTCGGCGGCGAGCGCCTCGGCATCCGGCACCGTGCGTTTCACGAGCCCGGTGAGGACCTTGCCCGGCCCGGTCTCGACGAAGCGCTCGATCCCCTGCGCGCGCAGCGCCAGCAGCGTCTCGCGCCAGCGGACCGGCATCGTGAGCGCGTCGGCGAGGCGCGCGCGCACGTCGTCGAACGGCGCGGTCGTGATCGAGCTGATCACGGGGACGACCGGCGCGGCGAAGTCGATCGCGGCGAGCGCGGCCTCCAGCTCGGGGCGCGCGCCGGCCATCGCAGGCGAGTGGAACGCGCCCGTGACGGGCAGCGGGAGCGCACGCAGGCCGTGTCCGCGCGCCGCCTCCCCGGCGGACTCGAAGGCGCCCTTCGCGCCCGACAGCACGACCTGGTTCGGCGCGTTGTCGTTGGCGACGGTGAGGCCGGCCCTGTCGGCGATCGCGGCGGCGTGATCGGCCGCGCCCTTGCCGAGCAGCGCGAGCATCGAGCCGTCGCCGGCGCGCTCGCCCGACTCCTGCATCAGCCGCCCGCGCGTCGCCACGAGCCGCAGCCCGTCCTCGGCGCTCAGCGCCTCCGCCGCCACGAGCGCGGCGACCTCGCCGAGCGAGTGCCCGGCGTACGCGATCCCGGTCAGCCCGGCGTCGCGCAGGCGCTCGAAGCCGACGACGCTCGCGCAGTAGATCGCGGGCTGCGCGTAGCGCGTGCCGTCGTCCACCCGCGCGAACGGGTCGTCGCCGACGACCTCGGTCGCCAGCGCGAGCAGGTCGGGACGCGCCGCCGCGACCTCGTCGCGCATCTCGGCGGTCTGACTTCCCTGGCCGGGGAACAGCAGTGCGGTGGACGGCGCGTGCTCGCTCACTTCAGCGCAGGCTTCCGCACGCGCCTATCGGCGCCCACCGCCCTCCACCGCCACACCCCCCGGGCGGGGGGAGAGCTGGGAACCGGCGGGGGGCGTTATGGCGAGCGGGCAGGAATCGGGCGATCGGCCGCGACCCACGCCGGCTCGCCCGCCGACAGCCGGTGCGCGACGAGCGCGACCGTCGCCATCAGCGCCGCCGCCAGCGCGAGCGAGACGAACGCCTCGGCGTGCAGCACCAGCAGCGCGCCGGCCAGCGCGCCCAACCCCATCGCGAGCACCGCGATCACGCGCCGCCCCGGCCGGCCGCCGCCTCCGCCGGCGAGGCGCGAGTCGGCCGCGACGCCGGTCAGCGTCTGCGTCAGCACGGTCGTCGTCAGGTCCGGCACCGCGAGCCGTCGCGCGGTCGCGTTCTGCGCGCCCATCGCGAGCGCGAGCAGCACGATCAGCGCATAGCGCGGCCCACCGGAGAACGGCGTCCCGGCGAGCCCCGCGACGAGCGTCGCAGCCAGCACCGCCGGCAGCGCGAGCGCCGTCGCCGTGCGCAGGTGGTGCCCGCGATGCGCCGCCAGCCGCGCGCCGATCCGCCCCCCGGCCGCCGCGCCCGCGAGAAACGCACCGAGTGCGGCGAGTGACGCCGGCGCCGACAGCCCGGGCGCGCCCGCGAGCGCGAAGCCGAGGAAGACGACGTTGCCGGTCATGTTCGCGACGAACACGTGCCCGAGCGCGAGGTAGCTGACGGCGTCCACGAGCCCGGTGACGACCGTCAGCGTCACGAGCAGCGCCGGCAGCGGCCCATGTCCGCTTCCGCTCCAGGGCCACGCGTCTCGCAGCCTCGCCGCCATTGCGTCAGCCAAGCAGACCGATGCGCTGTGCGCGCTGCACCGCCTCGGCGCGGTTGCGCACCTTGAGCTTGCGGTAGAGCGCGCTCGTGTGCTCCTTGACCGTGTGCGGCGAGAGGTAGAGCTGGGCGGCAATCTCGCGATTCGTCGAGCCGCCTGCGATCAGCACGAGCACCTCCTGCTCGCGCTGGGAGAGCAGCGTCGCGGGCTGATCGGCCTGCGGCGGGAACATCGTCATCCCAAGGCCGACCATCCGCACCGCCATCGCGACGTCGTGCGCGCCCCAGTCCTTGGAGACGAAGCCCGACGCGCCGGCGGCCTTCGCGGCCTGGGGCGAGATCCGGCCGGCGCCGGAGATCAGCAGCACGCGCGTGTCCGGCGAGCTGGCGCGGATCGACTCGCAGATGTCCGCGCCAGACTCGCTGCCGAGGAACAGGTCGACGAGCGCGACGTGCGGGCGGTAGCGGTTCGTCAGCTCCATCGCCTCCGCCGCGTTGCGCGCCGCGAGGCAGCGCTCGACCCACGTCTGCTCGCCCAGCAGCTGACGGAAGCCCCAGTGGACGACGTCGTGGTCGTCGACGACGAGCACGCGCAGGCGCCGCTCCTCGCTCACGCGCCCTCCTCCCCACCCGCCGCCGGCAGCGGCCCCGCAGGCGCGACGGGAGCGACGAGCCGCACGCGCCAGCCCGCCGGCGTGCCGGACTTGTCGGCCCCGAACTCGACGAAGCCGCCATGCTGGAGCGCCTCGAAGGCGGCGAGCCGCAAGCCCATCCCAGAGCCACCGGCGGCGCGCTCTCCGCCGATCACGCCGTCGTTGCGCACCTCCAGCGAGAAGGTGTCGCCGTCGTTCTGCACGAGCACGTCCACGCGCGCCGGCTCGGCGTGCTTGGCGGCGTTGCGCAGCGCCTCCGCCAGCACCGACTGCGCGACGGCCTCCAGCCGCGGCGGCACCTCCACCCCGCTCGGCCACGCGAGCTCGACCGGCAGGCCGGTCTGCTGCGCGAGGCGCGGGATCTCGGCGCGCAGCGTCGTGCCGGTCTCGTGCGCGACCGGGGCGAGCGGGCGCTCGAGCGCCGAGCGCAGGTCGGCGAGCGCCTCGGTCATCTCCGTGCGGCAGCGCTCGCGCTGCTCGTCGGTCAGCGGCTGCGTCGCGCTCAGCACGAGCGAGACGCCGAACAGCCGCTGCATCACGCGCTCGTGGATCTCGCGCGCGAGGTCGATCCGCTCGCCGAGGCGGCGCGTGCGCTCCTGCTGGCGCGTCGCGATCCGCGCAGTCGCGGCCAGCGCGGCCGTCTTGCCGAGCGTCCACATCAGGTGCCGCTCGCCGTCGGCCAGCTCGAAGTCGCCGCCGCCGCGATCGGCGGCGATGATCCCGTACTGGTGCCCGGCCGCCGCGAGCGGCGTGCAGACGAGCGAGGTGATCCCGAGCAGGGCGGCGTAGTCGCGCGGGACCTCGCGCTCGATCGCGTCGGAGTGCACGACGATCACGCGGTCCTCGATCAGCGCACGCTGCGCGATCGGCGCCTGGTCGAGCGTCGGGCGCAGCTGTGCGAGGCGCGTGTAGGAGATCCCGTGCGAGCCGACCGCACGCACGCGCTGGCGGCCGACGTCGTAGAGGAAGATCGCCGCGCGGCGCATCGTCGTCAGGCGGCAGATCGCCTCGCAGATGCGGTGGTAGAACTCGCTCGACGTCGTGTCGCTCTCGATCTCGGAGAGCAGGTCGACGAACACCTCGAGCGGCTCGACCCCCGCGAACAGGCTCGTCTCTCGCGCCGGAGACGACGGATTCGCAGTGCTCACAGCCTCCGATCGTACGCCCCGAAGCCCGATTCCCGCGGGCTGTCGCGTCGCCGCTACCCCCCATTCGGGGGATGCTCTTACGCCGCCGCTGCGGTGAGCGGGTGGCGCGCGCGAATGCCGTACAGCGTCGTGCGCTCGGCGGCGGGGCGGCCGGCGTCGTGCGCGGCGGCGATCAGCTGGGGCGGGTCGAGGCGGGTGCCGTGGTAGGAGCCCGCGAGGCGGCTGATCGACTCCTCCATCAACGTGCCGCCGAGGTCGTTGACGCCCCAGCGCAGGCTCTCGGTCGCGGTCTCAAGTCCCATCTTGACCCAGGATGCCTGCACGTTGGCGATGCTGCGGCCGAGTGCGAGGCGGAAGATCGCGGTGTGCTTGAGGTTCTCCTCGCGGCTGATCTCTTCGACGCCGTGCGTGCGGCCGAGGAGCGTGTGGAACGGGATGAAGGACAAGGGGACGAACTCGGTGATCCCGCCGGTGCGTTCTTGGAGGGTGCGGATGACGCGCATGTGCTCGGCCAGCTCCCACGGCTCCTCGATGTGCCCGAACATCACGGTGCTGGTGGAGCGCAGGCCGGCGTCGTGGCTGGCCTCGATCACCTGCACCCAGCGGTCGACGGGCAGCTTGTTCGGGCTGATGCGCTCACGGACGCCGTCGTGCAGGACCTCGGCGGCGGTGCCGGGCGTGGAGCCGAGGCCGGCGTCGCGCAACTGGGCGAAGATCTCTGACAGCGGCAGCCGGCTGATGTCCTGCATGTGCGCGATCTCCATCGGGCTGTAGGCATGCAGGTGCAACTGCGGGGCGGTGCGCTTGGCCAGGCGCAGCCAGCCGAGATAGTCCTCCAGCGTCCAGTCGGGATGGATCCCGGACTGGATGCACAACTCCGTGGCGCCGTAGTCGAGCGCCTCGTGGATGCGCCGCACGAACTCCGCCTCGTCGTGCTCATACGCATCCGGGCTGCGTTTGCCTTGTCCGAAGCCGCAGAACGCGCAGCCGACCGTGCAGACGTTGGAGACGTTGATGTTGCGGTTGACGACGAACGTGACCAGGTCGCCGGCCAGCTCCTCACGCAGCTCGTCTGCCGCCACGCGGATCTCCTCGATCGCCTCCGGGCGCGTCTCGGCGAACATGGCGGTCAGCTCCTCCGGGCTCAGCCACCGCCCGTCACGCGCCTGCGAGATCGCCGGCCCGACCAAGTCGCCGTTGATCGCGAACGGCGCCTCCTGCCGGCCCGACCCCTTGCGCGGGATGAAGGACCAGTACTTCTGCCGGACCGTGTCCAACACACCCTGCGCAACCCAGTCGCTGTCGATGTACTGCGAATAGACGCACAACCGCTCCGTCAACGCCACCCCATCCCCCGCCAACTGCTTGCGCACCTGATGCGGACTGGGGAACGGATGCTCCGGCGAGATGTGATCCCCATTCGCGGACAAGCCACCAAGGTCCGTCGCACCCGCCGCGACCAGCTCCGGCCACCAGTCCGCCAGGTTCGGCGGCACCTGCACACCCACGTCCGGCATCAACTCGCGCGAGACCGCGATCAGCCGCTTCATCCCCTCGATGTCGACTGGCCCCGCACCGCCCTGCGCCCACGCGGGCACCGGCACCTCCGGCCCCTCACGCAGCCCCGTGCGCCAATACGCCTCCGCCGCCGCGGTCGCGATCTCGCCCGGCTCCTGCCCGTAGTAGCGGTCGTGCGGGACGAAGTTCTGCAGGATCACCTCCTGCAGGTGTCCGTGCTCGGCATGCACCGCCGCGAGCGCCTCCAGTGCCGCGACGCGGTCGTCCTCCGTCTCGCCGATCCCGACGAGGATCCCGCTCGTGAACGGGATCTTCAGCTCGCCCGCCCAGCGGATCGTCTGCAACCGCAGCGCCGGATCCTTCGTCGGCGAGCCCTGGTGCGCGACGAGATCGTCCCGCGTCGACTCCAGCATCAGCCCCTGCGACGCCGTCACCTCGCGCAGGCGCCCAAGCTCCTCGCGCGACAGCGCGCCGAGGTTCGTGTGCGGCAGCAGCCCTCGCTCCAGTGCCCGCTCGCAGCACCACGCGACGTAGGCGACGAAGTCCTCGAAGCCGAGCTGCGCGAGCCGCTCCCGCACGCCCGGATGGTGCGCCGGATCGTCGCCCGTCAGCACGAGCAGCTCCTTCACGCCGCGGCGCGCGGCACCGTCGATCAGCGCCTCGACCTCGCCCGGCGTGTGCAGGTGCAGCCGGTGCGTCTGGAACGCGCAGTACTTGCAATGCGACACGCACGTCCGCGACAGCGACAGCGTGACATTGCGACTGAACGTGACCCGGCGGCGCATCTCGGCGGAGTGTAGTCGCGCCCGCTCGACCTCCCCGGCGAGCCTTCGTCAGACGCACGCGGCAGCAAGGCGCCACGTTCCCAGCCACGGCTCCACGCTCATTTTGCGAAGCGCGACAGACATGTAACGCGCCCCGCACCAGCATCGCCGCGCGTGGACGACTTTCCCTCCATGAAGGCCCGCCGACTGCTCGCGATCCTGATGCGCGAGCCGTTGAACTACCGCGTCGTGCGGCAGACCGGCTCGCATCGGATCTTGCGCGCTCCACGCCACCCACGGATTCTCTTCGCGTTCCATGATCGTCAAACGGTTCGGTCGTACACGGTCAGAGACATCCTCTGCCGGCAGGTAGGGCTTGAACCTGAGCGCGCCCGGGAGCTACTGTGATGCCGATGCTCAACGTACGAGTTCAGTATCAGCAGGACGAGGACACCTGGGTCGCCGTGTCGCCGGACATCGATCGCTGGACGGCGATCGCCGACACCTTTGCCGAGGTCCGCCAGCTCGCCGAGGAGGGCGTCCGCTTCGCCCTTGAGCGCGACGACGTGGTCGTCGAGCACCTCGTCCCGGCGTCGGCGTAGCGCCCCGCGAGCGCGCACCTCCGTATCCTGCCCGGCCGATGCGCCGCATCCTCCCCCTGATCGCGCTGCTTGCGAGCGCTGCACTCCTGAGCGCTTGCGGCAGCTCCGGCGGCAGCGGCGCGCAGCCGAACGAGAACGCGACGCTGATGCTCGACTTCACGCCCAACGCGGCGCATGCGGGCATCTACTCAGCCGTCGCGCACGGCTTCGACACGGCCGAGGGCGTGCACCTGCACGTGCGCGTGCCGGGCAGCTCGACCGACGCGGTGAAGCTGCTGCTGTCCGGCCGCACGCAGTTCTCGGTGATGGACATCCACGACCTCGCGCTCGCCGGCGCGCAGGGGCGCGACCTCGTCGCGGTCATGTCGATCGTCCAGCGGCCGCTGGCGGCCGTGCTCGCGCAGCCCGACGTCAAGACCCCGCGCGACCTCGAGGGCCGCAAGGTCGGCGTCACCGGCCTGCCGAGCGACGACGCCGTGCTGCGCTCGATCGTCACGGGCGCCGGGGGCGACTACGCGAAGGTCGACAAGGTCACGATCGGCTTCGACGCCGTCCCCGCCCTGCTCGGCGGCAGAGTCGCCGGCGCGACGGCCTTCTGGAACGTCGAGGGCGTCGCGCTCAAGAGCAAGCGCCCCGGCACGCGCGACTTCCGCGTCGACGCCTACGGCGCCCCGCCCTACCCCGAGCTGGTGCTGGTGACGTCGCGCAGCATGCTGCGCGACGACCGCCCGCTGGTCGACGCGACCGTGCGCGCGCTCGTGCGCGGCTACGGCGTTACCGTCCACGACCCGGCCAGCAGCCTCGCCGACCTCGAGTCGGCCGTGCCCGGCCTCGACGCCCAGCAGCTGCGGGCGCAGCTCGACGCGCTCGAGCCCGCGCTGTCGCCGCCGGGCGGCCGCATCGGCGGCCTCGACCCGCGCGTGCTCGCGCAGTGGGCGAGCTGGGAGGCGCGCTTCGGGATCGTCCCGTCCCGGCCTGACGTCGCCCGCCTGTTCGACACGCGCGTCGTGCCGGACTCCGGCGCCAAGAGCGACGACGCGGGCTGAGCCGCAATCTGGGTACCGCAGCGGTACCCAAATTGACACTCATCCGTCCGGTGCGACGCTAGAGCCGGTCCTGCCCGCGCATCAGCAGGCGATTGGCGCCGCGCTGCGTGACCCGCCGCACGAGCCCGGGTGCGGCGATCCGCAGCATCGCCGCGATCCAGTACGGCCGCGGGACGTAGCGCTCCGCCCGCCCGCCGGGGCCGGCGTCGATGATCGCCTCGGCGACGGTCGCCGGCTTCGCCACCGCCCAACCGGTCGCGCGGCGCTCGACGAGCATCGTCTGCGGGAAGCCCTCCGTCGCGACGAAGCCGGGCAGCACCACGCCGACGTGCACGCCGTGCGGCTGCTCCTCCAGGTGCAGGGAGTCGGTCCAGCCGACAAACGCGAACTTGCTGGCCGAGTAGGCGCCGCCGGCCGCGCGGCCGACCCGCCCCGCGGTCGAGGCGACGTTCACGACCGAGGACGGAGCCGAGGCGCGCAGCAGCGGCAGCAGCGCCTCGGTCAGCCGCACCTGCGCGTCGAAGTTGAGCGCCATCGTGCGCCGCACGTTCTCCCAGCCGCCTTCGGCGAAGGGGGCGTTCCACGACGCGCCCGCGTTGTTGACGAGCAGGTCGAGGCGGCCGCCGTGCTCGGACTCCAGCGCCTCTCGCACGCGCGCGGGCGCGTCGTCGTCGGTCAGGTCGACGGCGACGATCGTGGCCCCGCCGATCTCCTCGGCGAGCGCGCGCAGGCGATCCTCGCGCCGCGCGACGAGCACGAGGCGCGCGCCCGGCTCGGCGGCGATCCGGCGAGCCGTCGCCTCGCCGATCCCGCTCGATGCACCGGTTACGACAGCGATCATGCCGGCAAGTCTGCCGACCGCGGGAGGGCGATGCGCAGCTACTGCGCCCGCAGCGCGCGGAACGCCTGCACGGCCGACTCCGGCCGGCCCCACGTGTGCGTCACCTCGACGCGGCCGCTGCGCACCTCGCGCAGCGCCAGCTCGCCGCCGATTCCGGCGTCGTCGAGCAGCCGCAGCGCGCTGCGCACGGCCGGCACGGCTGCCGCGTGCCCGAAGCGGTGCGCGACGAGGATGCGCCAGTGCCAGTCATGTCTCGAGTACGGCTGCGCGTTGCACGTGACGAGGTAGACCGCGGCGTCGACGTACTGCGACTCGTCGTGCAGGCGCACGTCGAGCTCGAGGTCGGTCCAGTCGTCGGGCAGCGAGTCGACGATCTGCTGGAAGGTGTCGGCGAGCATCGCCGCGCAGATTACCCGCTGAACGTCTGGACCAGCAGGAAGGCGTTCAGCGCGACGATCAGGCCGGCGATCCCCCAGGCGACGACGGTCGTCGCGCGGCGGTTGACGAACGCGCCCATCACATCGCGCCGGCTGGTCAGCATGATCAGCGGCACGAGCGCGAACGGGATGCCGAACGACAGCACGACCTGGCTGAGCACGAGCGCGCGCGTCGGGTCGAGCCCGAGCGCGAGCACCAGCAGTGCCGGGACCATCGTCACGAGCCGCCGCAGCGCGAGCGGGATCGTGCGCCGCACGAACCCCTGCATCACGACCTGGCCGGCGTAGGTGCCGACGCTCGAGCTGGCGAAGCCGGAGGCGAGCAGCGCGGCGGCGAACGCGAGCGCCGCACCGCCGCCGACGAGCGTCTCGAAGCCGTGGTAGGCGCCCTCGATCGAGTCGACGTCGGTCAGGCCAGAGCCGTGGAACAGCGACGCGGCGACCGTCAGCATGAGGATGTTGACGACGCCCGCGAGCGCCATCGCGAGCAGCACGTCGATGCGCATGAAGCGGAACAGCTCGTGCCGCTCGCCCTCGTCGCGCGCCGCGATCCGATCCTGCGTGAGCGCCGAGTGCAGGTAGATCACGTGCGGCATCACCGTCGCGCCGAGGATGCCGGCGGCCAGCAGCACCGAGCCGCTCCCGTCGAAGTGCGGGACGAAGCCGCCCGCGACCGCGCCCCAGTCGGCGCCGATCTTCAGCGTCTCGTAGAGAAAGCCGAGCAGGACGATCGCCAGCAGCCCGCCGACCGCCAGCTCGAAGCGGCGGTAGCCGCGCGCCTGCAGGCCGAGGATCGCGAACGCCACGGCGCCCGTCATCAGCCCGGCGACGAACAGCGGCACGCCGAACAGCAGGTTGAGCCCGATCGCCGCGCCCACGAACTCGGCGAGGTCGGTCGCCATGGCGATCAGCTCCGCCTGGATCCACAGCCCCACCGAGGCGCGCGCCCCCAGCCGCTCGCGGCACAGCTCCGGAAGGTTGCTGCCGGTCGCGAGGCCGAGCTTGGCCGACAGCGTCTGCACCACCATCGCGATCAGGTTCGCCGCGAGCACCACCCACAGCAGCAGGTAGCCGTACTTCGCGCCGCCGGCGATGTTCGTCGCGAAGTTGCCGGGGTCGACGTACGCGATCGCCGCCACGAACGCGGGGCCGAGCAGCGGCAGGATCCCCCGCAGTCCGCGTCGCGCGCGGATCCGCTCCAGCGCGCTCGGCATCGGCGGGGCGACCGCGAGCGACGCGTCGGTGAGGGGCGGTGGAGGCGGCGGCGGGCTCACCGATCTGATTGTGACACATCTAAACCACGGATTTGGAGTGCCGCAGATGTCACCGGCGATCCGCCGTCCGCTCGCTATCCTCGACCGCATGGAGACCGCCGCCCAGCAGGACCGGCCCCAGCTCGACGCAGACCGCGCCGTGCGCGAGCGCTGCGGGCTGCTCGACCGCTCCGAGCGCGGCAAACTGGCGTTCAGCGGCGACGGCGCCAAGGCGTTCCTGCAGGGGCAGGTCACCAACGACGTCGAGGGGCTCGCGCCGGGCAGCGGCTGCTACGCCGCCGTGCTGAGCCCGAAGGGCAAGATGCTCGGCGACCTGCGCATCCTCGACGCCGGCGAGGAGCTGCTGCTCGACACCGAGCGCGGCGCGCTGCAGGCGATCTTCAACGTGCTGCACCGCGCGCGCCTCGGCTTCGACGCCGAGCTGCACAAGCGCACGCTCCAGCGCGGGCTGCTGTCGCTCCTCGGCCCCGACGCGCGTCGCGTCTCGGGAGCCGAGGCGCAGGCCCTGCCCGACGAGGAGCACGCCCACGCGCCCGCCGAGATCGACGGGATCGCCGCGCGTGCGATCGTCACCGACGTCGGCGTCGACCTGCTGTGCGACGCCGAGGAGACCGAGGCGCTCGCGGCGGCGCTGCGCGAGCGCGGCGCCGTCCCGGTGCCCGAAGCCGCGGCCGAGACGCTGCGCATCGAGCGCGGGCGCCCGCGCTTCGGCGTCGACCTCGACGACACGACGATCCCGCAGGAGGCCGGGCTCAACGAGCGCGCGGTGTCCTTCTCGAAGGGCTGCTACGTCGGCCAGGAGACGGTCGCGCGCCTCTACTACAAGGGCAAGCCGAACCGCCACCTGCGCGGGCTGCGGCTGTCGACGCCCGTCGCGCCCGGCACCGAGCTGACGCTCGACGGCAAGCCCGTCGGCCTGCTCGGCAGCGTGGCCGACTCCCCCGCGCACGGCCCGATCGGGCTCGCGCTCGTGCGCCGCGAGGCCGAGCCCGGGGCGACGCTTGCCGCCGGTCCGGCGAGCGCGACCGTTGTCGAGCTGCCGTTCGGGCGCTGGCGACCGCGCGCCGGGGTAAGATGATGAGTGCACGGGGTCACCGTCGAAGCGAAGGAGGCGCCCGATGACCACATTCGCAGCCGACCACGACACCAGCCGCCAGCTCGAGCAGCTCGACGAGCGGACGCGCACGGCGTGGGAGGACTACCGCGCGAGCACCTCGGCGCTCGCGGGGACGGACTACGAGGAGAACGAGCTGGTCTCCTGGGAACGCCTGCAGCGCTCTCTGAGCGAGCTCGCCGACGAGCGCGAGCGGCTCGCCGGCGCGATCCCCGCCGCGTCCGCCGACGGCGACGCCTGAGCCTCACCCCGTTCCGCGGCGCATCGAGCGCGCCGCGGAGCCGGCCGGCTCGCGATTGACTGGCTGGTCGGCTAAGGTTCCCGCGCAGCGGCCACGGGGGTGCCGCTGCACGACGAATCGGCGGCCGGCCGGACCGGCGCCGAAAGGCCACGAGGGAGACCCAAAGCACGATGCGGACGCGGATGCTCGGAGCGCTCAGCGCCACGCTGCTCGTCGTCGGCGTCGCGGGGTGCGGTGGGAGCGGCGGCAGCTATGCGAACGCCTCGCGCCCGCCCGCACCGGTCTCGATCTCGATCTACGTCTCCGACGGACACGTCAACGTCTCGCCGTCGCGCGTCGGCGCCGGCCCGGTGACGCTGCTGATCGCCAACGAGAGCACGCGCTCGCGCGACGTCACGCTCACCGCCCCGGGCGGCGGGAGCGGCTCGTGCGTCTCCGACGACGCCTCGAGCGGCCCGATCAACCCGCAGGGCAACGCGCGGATCCAGCTGCCGCTGGTCGCAGGCGCCTGCGAGGTCGGCGTCGCCGGCGGCGGGCCCCAGCCCGCACGGCTCGTCGTCGGTCCCGAGCGCCAGAGCGCGCAGCAGGACCTCATGCAGCCGTAGGAGGGTCCGGCGGCGTCCGCCACGCGGGCTAGCGTCCGCCGACGATGGAGGTGCTCGACAGCGTCGACGAGCGCGCGATCGAGGAGCTGACCGCGCGCGACGAGTTCTTCTGGCTCGACCTCGTCGACCCGCCCGACGAGCAGCTCGCGGCGCTCGCGCAGCGCTTCGGGTGGCATCCGCTCGCGCTCGAGGACATCCAGAAGCTCGGGCAGCGGCCGAAGCTCGACCGCTACGACGACCAGATGCTCGTCGTCTACTACGGCGTGCGCGACGAGGGCGGCGAGGATCCCACGCTGATCGAGGTCCACCTCGTCGTCAGCGGCGCCTGGGTCGTCACCGTGCGCCGCGGAAGCTGCAGCGAGCTCGACGAGCTGCGCACCCGGCTGCCCGAGCAGGCCGACCGCAGCGAGCAGTTCGTCGTCTACCGCATCCTCGACGTCCTGACCGACAGCTTCTTCCCGGCGCTGTCGGCGATCGACGACGAGATCGACGCGCTCGAGGACGCGATCGTGCTGAGCCCCGACGACGCGCAGCTCCAGCGCGTCTTCCACCTCAAGCGCCGCCTCGTGACGCTGCGGCGGATCGTCACGCCCCAGCGCGACCTCGCCGCGCGCACGATCGACGAGATCGCCGACCTGCCCGGGCTCGACCCCGGGACGCGCGACTACTTCCGCGACGTCTACGACCACCTGATCCGCGTCTCGGACATGGTCGACTCCTACCGCGACCTGCTGACGGGCGTGATGGACGTCTACCTGTCGACCGTCTCGAACCGGCTCAACCTCGTGATGAAGCGGCTCACGCTGGTCGCGACGATCTTCCTGCCGATCACGGCGCTGACGGGCTTCTTCGGCCAGAACTTCGGCTGGCTCGTGCTGCACATCCGCTCGCCGTGGACGTTCTTCCTGTTCGGCATCGGCGGGATCGTGCTGTCGTGCGTGCTGCTCTACGGCTGGTTCCGGCGCGCCCGCTTCCTCGAGTGAGCGGCCCGCCGCGGCTGGATATGTGACCCTCCTCGCATCGCTAGGATTCGGCTCTTCCACCTTCCCGTCGAACTCTGAAGAGGTGCCGTGTGGCTGTTGACGTGAGCCAGGTCGCGACGGTCGCGACCGAGCCGGGGACGCTCCCCGAGACGATGACCGCGTGGGTGATCCGCGAGGAGCGCCTGGGCGAGCCGGTCGACGCCTTCCAGCTCGAGGAGATCGAGACGCCGCAGCCCGGCGCCTTCGAGGTCGTCGTGCGGGTGATGGCCGCCGGCGTCAACTTCAACAACGTGTGGGCCGCCCTCGGCGAGCCGATCTCCGTGATGCGCTACGGCGACCACCCGCAGTACGGGCACCACATCGGCGGCTCCGACGCCTCGGGCATCGTCTGGAAGGTCGGCGACGGCGTCACCCGCTGGGCGCCCGGCGACGAGGTCGTGATCCACTGCAACCAGGCGTCCTACGAGGACGTCGAGGTCCATGGCCTCGACCCGCTCGCGGCGCCCTCGCAGGAGATCTGGGGCTACGAGACGACGTGGGGCTCGTTCGCGCAGTTCTGCAAGGTGCAGGCGCAGCAGCTCCTCCCCAAGCCGAGACACCTGAGCTGGGAGGAGGCCGCCTCCTACGGCCTCACCTACTTCACCGCCTACCGCATGCTGATGGACCAGGCGAAGCTGCAGCCCGGCCACCGCGTGCTGATCTGGGGCGCCGCCGGCGGCCTCGGCGTGTTCGCGACGCAGCTCTGCAAGATCGCCGGCGCTCAGAGCGTGGGCGTCGTGTCGAGCGCGGAAAAGGGCGAGCTGATCAAGCAGCTCGGCGCCGTCGACTACATCGACCGCAACGACTTCAAGGGCATGATGCGCCGCGGCGGCGAGGAGGGCGCGGAGGAGAAGGCGCGCTTCAAGGAGTCCAAGCGCTTCTGCGCGGCCGTCGAGGAGAAGCTCGGCGGCGCGCCCGACATCGTCTTCGAGCACGTCGGCAGAGCGACGTTCCCCACCTCGGTGCTGTGCGTCAGACCGTTCGGCAAGGTCGTCATCTGCGGCGCGACCTCGGGCTACCAGCTCGACTTCGACGTGCGCTACCTGTGGATGCGCCAGAAGCAGATCATCGGCTCGCACTTCGCCAACGCGTGGGAGGCGACGAAGGCCAACGAGCTGATCGAGCAGTCGCTCGTGCGCCCGGTGCTGTGGAAGACGATGGGCTTCGAGGGCGTCGCCGACGCGCACCAGCTGCTGCGCGACAACAAGCACCTCGGGAAGATCGCGATCCTCGTCGGCGCGACGGCCGAGGGCCAGGGCAAGACGGCCGACGGACCGGGCGCGATCCGGGCGGAGGTCGGCGCGTAGCGCCGGCCGTCCGCAACGCGATCCGCGAACCCGATCGATAGGATCCCGCCCATGGCCGGAGTCGTTCACATCCCCTGGTATGCGACGCTGTTCCGCGGCGACAAGCTCGCCGCGGCGGTCAGCGAGGTCGCAGCCGTGTCGATCCGCTACGGCGCGACGCAGTACCGCGTCCACCGCTCGCGCGACGACGCGTACAGAATCACGCAGCTCGTGTGGTTCGAGTCGAGACTCGACTGGGAGCGCTACTGGGAAGGGCCCGAGATGCTCGCGTTCCGCGCGGGCAACAGCGGCAAGTTCCAGGTCCCCGTGCTGTACGTCTGGCACGACGAGATCGCGGTCGACGTGATCGAGCCGGCGCCGGCCGCCCAGGCCTCGCCCGCGATCTGACATCCCCGCGCGCGGGCATTGACAAGCGCCCGCGCGACAGGAAGGCTGCCGCCGTGAACTCGTCCCGATCGCGTCGGCTCGCGCTGGCGCTGGCGCTCCTGTCTGCTTGCCTCCCCGCGCTCGCGCGGGCCGACTCCTGGGCGCCGACCGGCGCGATGTCCGGGGACCGCGCGCAGTTCACCGCGACGCTGCTCCCGAACGGGCAGGTGCTGGCGGCGGGCGGCGTCTCCGGCGCGCTCTACGTGTTCCCGATCGCAACGAGCGAGCGCTGGGATCCATCCGCGGGCAGATGGCTGCCGTCGCCCGCCCTCCCCACTCCGGTGGCGTCGCAAGGCGCAAGCGCGCTGGCAGACGGACGGGTGCTGCTGGCCGGAGGACACACCTACGGCTTCATGGACCCTGGATCGGTCTTCTCCTCCGCGTACACGTTCGATCCCGCGACGAACGTGTGGGGCATCGCGGTCGCCATGCCGCACGCCCACGTCTTCCCGTTGCAGGTGACGCTCGCGGACGGGCGCGTGCTCGTGATCGGCGGCTACAACACGCCCGACGACCTGAATCAAGACAGAGCCTACGACCAGATCGAGCTGTACGACCCGGCCGGCGGCACGTGGAGCACCGGAGCCGCGATGCCGGACTTCATGGCCCGGGGCACGGCGACGCTGCTGGCGGACGGCAGCGTCCTCGTCGCCGGCGGCTCCTCGTCCAACACGATGCGCAACGTCGCGCTGCGCTACTTCCCCGCGACGAACAGATGGAGAGATGCCGGCAGCTTCACCGACGCGCGACGCCAGCAGGTGGCGGCGCGACTGGGCAACGGCAAGGTGCTGATCGCCGGCGGCGCGGGCGGCGGCAGAGTGCTCAAGAGCGCCGCGCTCTACGACCCTGCGACGAACGGCTGGACCGACGTCGCGCCGATGGCTGCCGCACGCCAGGACGCCACCGCGACGCTGCTGCCGACCGGCAAGGTGCTCGTCGCCGGCGGCTACGACGGAGCCAGATACGTGGGCTCGGCCGAGCTGTTCGACCCGGCGACGAACACGTGGTCGCCCGCCGCCTCGATGAGAACGGTGCGCGCGGCGCACCAGGCGACGCTGCTGTCCGACGGACGCGTGCTCGTCTCCGGCGGCGAGAACGACAACGCCGGCGGCGTCTTCCAGACGGAGAGCAGCGCTGAGATCTACACGCCCGACGGCTGGCCGTTCGGGGGCGGAGGCAGCGATGGGTCCGGGGGCGGCTCCGGCGGCTCCGGCGGCGGTTCGGGCGCGAGCGGCATACCGGCGGTCTCGCACGTGAAGCTGTCCGCGACGCGCTTCCGCGCCGCCGCCTCGGGCCCCATCGTCACGACCGCACGCAGACGCCCGCCCGTCGGCACGACGATCTCTTGGACCGATTCGAAGGCCGCGGTCACGACCTTCGCCGTCCAGCGCCCGAGCGCCGGACGCAGCGTCGGCGGCCATTGCGTGCGCCCGACGAGAGCCAACCGCAGACACAGGCGCTGCACCCGCTGGACCACGCTCGGCAGCTTCACGCACGCCGACGTCGCCGGCCCCAACCTCCTGCGCTTCAGCGGCCGCCTCGGGCGGCACAAGCTCGCCATCGGCAGCTACCGCTTCAGCCTCGCCGCCCGCCTCGGCCGCGGCAGAGCGAGCGCAGCGCGCACGATCGGCTTCGGGATCGTCGGGTAGCCCGACCTGACGCACACGCGCCCGGCGGGTGTGAGAGGGTGCGCACGTGCGTGTCCGCCTGCTGACCGTCGCCGGGCTGCTACTCGCCGCGGCGATCGCACTCGGCATCGTCGGCGAAGCGACCGGCAGCGTCGCCGGCACGACGATCTCGCTGTTCGCAGGCGACGGATCGTGCGGGGCCGAGCCCTGTGGCGACGGCGGTCCGGCGCTGAGCGCCAAGTTCGGCTTCCCCGGCCCGATGGCGGTCGATCACGCCGGCAACGTCTACGTGACGGACACCGACACGGTGCGCAAGATCGCGGCCGGGACGGGGATCGTCACGACGGTGGCGGGCAACGGGACCCCCTGCGGCGATCCCACCACCGGCGCGTGCGGCGACGGCGGGCCGGCGACGAGCGCGCAGCTGCTCCTGCCGCAGGGCCTCGCCGTCGACGCGGCCGGGAACATCTTCATCTCCGACACGGAGGACAACCGCGTCCGCGAGGTCGTCGCCGCGACGGGCAAGATCGAGCCGTACGCCGGCAACGGCACGGTGTGCGACGGCGGCACCTGCGGCGACACCGGCCCGGCGGGCAGCGCGCACATGCTCTCGCCTGAGGGGCTCGCGCTCGATCCCCAGGGCCGGCTGTACATCGCCGACTCGAGCGACGACCGCATCCGGATGGTGAACGGCGCGACGATCACGACGGTCGCAGGCGGCGCGGCCGCCTGCGCGCCGTCGACCGCCGCGTGCGGCGACGGCGGCGACGCGACGGCCGCGCAGCTCAACGCGCCCGCCGGCGTCGCTGTCGCGCCGAACGGGACGCTGCTGATCGCCGACGAGGCAGACCAGCGGATCCGCGCAGTCACGCCGTTCGGCACGCCGACGCGGACGATCTCGACGCTCGCCGGCACCGGCGCCCACGGCTGCCCCGACGGACCGGGCAACGTCTACCAGCCCGGCCATTGCGGCGACGGGACGGCCGCCGCGAGCGCGCCGCTCGGCGGCCAACCGATCCAGGTCGCGACGGACGCGTCGGGCGACGTCTACGTCGGGTTCCAGCAGTCGTTCATCGAGCGTGAGATCACGACGGACGGCGTCGTCCACACGATCGCCGGCGACGGCGCCGAGTGCACCACGCCCGCGAGCTGCGGCGACGGCGGGCCCGGCACGAGCGCGCAGCTCGGCCTGGGCGGATTCACGGCCGTGGGTCCCGACGGCTCCGTCTACATCGGCGAGCAGTTCGACCCCAGCGGCGGCGACATCCGCCGGCTCGCGACGTCGGCCGGCGGTGGCGGCGGTGGCGGCGGCGGCTCGGGCGGTGGCGGCTCGGGCGGTGGCGGCAGCGGTTCCGGAGCGGGCGGCGGCTCAACGGGCACCGTCACCCCCCACGTGGTCGTCGCGCACGCGACGACGGCCGCCGGCACGCCGATGACGATCGACCCGACGCACAGCACGATCGCAGGCGGCCGGCTCGCGAGCGTCGTCTACGACCTCAACGGGGACGGCAGAGCCGACGCGACCTGCGGTGCCTCCGACCCCGTCCTGACCGGCCGCGCCATCGCACCCGCGACGCTGAGCGCGCGCGTCACCGTCACGAGCACGACCGGCGCGAGCGCGACGATCGCCACGACGCTGCAGGCGACCGTCCCGAAGACGCTGCCGAGAGGCGGCCCGCTGCCCGCGTCGCTGCGCGCCCGGCTCGGCGCCGCTCGCCAGACCGTCTCGCAGGCGTTCGGCGGCGCGCCGTTCGCTGCCCTGCTCTGCTCCCCCGCCGCCGGCACGCCGAGATCCGCGATCCCCGACATCACCGCCAACGGCGGCCCGCCCGCCGGCTGCGCCGACACGCTCGAGGCCGGTGTCGTGCACGCCGTCGGCTGTCTGCAACCGGTCGACGACAGACATCAGCTGCCGCAGGCCGAGGCGCTGCGCCTGTGCGCGCACCAGAAGGTCTGCGACGTCTTCCAGCGGCTGCGCGAGCCGGAGCTCGTCTCGCTCTCGGGCGCCGGCGCGAGCGCGGCGCTCAACACCACGGCGCCCCAGAAGAGCATCGTCGGCGAGTACGGCTTCGACGACGTCTACTACTCCAGACAGACCGTGCGCGTCAACGGGCTCGACTTCACGCCCCAGCCGGGCGCGGTGATCGTGATCGCGCGCGGCGGGCTGATCCAGTCGAACTTCGTCAAGGCCGACGCCGCCTACGTGATCAGCGGCGACGCGGTCGTCAAGCTCGGAGATCTGCCGCTCAGCATCCACGCGCCGAACTACGGCGCGCTCGCCGAGCAGGCCGGCAGCGACCCGTCGAGCCTGCTGCCCGACCACGTGCCGAGCGCGGGCGACCTTGCCAAGCTCGCGCCCGGCCTGTCGGCGCCGCTCGACCTGTCGGTGCGCCCGCAGGACGCTCCCGTCCACATCGCCGACTTCACGATCCCCAAGACGCTGCCGATCCCCGAGCTGCCCGACCTGCCGCTGACGGGCACGCTGTCGGTCGACCTCGCCAAGGACGGGCAGAGCAACGTCAGCGTCTCACTCGAGCTGCCGGGGATCTTCAGCGACGGCGAGGGCCACGGGATCAGCGGCCAGACGACGCTCGTGACGAGCAACGACAGCGGCCTGACCGTCGGGCACCTGCACATCCACGTGCCGAGCCTCGCCTCGCTCGGCGACCTGCCCGTGCAGGACGTCGACTTCTTCTACGACGGCCCGCCCAAGCGCCACATCGCCGGCAACCTGACGGTCGACCTGAGCGACGAGATCCAGGGCAAGATCACCGGCGCGTTCGCGATCGACAGAGGCAGCTTCACGAGCGCGCACGTCGACTACACCGGCAACATCGGCGGCGGCCTGAGAATCATCCCGCCCGTATACCTCACGCGGCTCGCCGCGGATGTCGGCGTGAACCCGACGACGGTGAGCGGCTCGGGCACGCTCGCGATCGGCCCCGCGACGTTCGCGGGCGGCTGCGCGCTGCTCGACGCCGTCGGGCAGATCACGTTCCGCTTCTCGAACCCGTTCGCGATCGACGCGAACGGCTCGGACCAGCTCGCCTGCGTCGACTTCGGCCAGAACGGCTACTTCCACGTCGACAGCGATGGCCACGTCGGCCTCGGCGTCGGGCTCAACTACACGGTCCCCGGCATCGGCAGCTTCACCGGGCTGACCGCGGGCCAGGCGTACGTCGACCTCAAGCGCAACATCTACCACGTGCAGCTCGACGGCAACGCGGTCTCCAAGCTCGACATCCACGAGTGCATCTCGGTCGCGTGCACCGACATCACGCTCTCGCGCACGGTCGCCGCGACGCTGTCCGATCAGGGCATCGGCGCCTGCACGTCGGTCAACGTGCTCGGCCACGACTTCTCGATCGGCGCCGGCTTCGGCCCGCTCGGCGACTTCGCCTCCTTCCACGTGCCGACGGTCGCGCAGCTCGCCTCCCACTTCGACGTCTTCTTCGACGGCTGCGACCTGTCGAAGTGGCAGTCGCTCGGCCCGCCGAGCAGCGGCGCGCGGGCGAGCGCGGCCGGCGGCGGCTCGAGCTTCCGCGTCGCGCTGGGGACGAGAATGGCGGTCGTCGGGATCACCGGCGCGGGCGACGCGCCGAGCGTCCAGCTGACGTCGCCGAGCGGCAGAACGATCACGGCGCAGCTCGACGGCACGAGTCTCGTCGACGGCGCGCTCGCGATCCGCCAGTCGGTCACGCACCACACCGAGATCCAGATCCCGAACGCCCAGGCGGGGACGTGGACGCTCGCCGCGCTGCCGGGCTCGACGCCGATCACCGGCGTGCAGACCGCGCACCTGCTGCCGCGGCCGAGAATCCACGTGAGCGTGAGCGGCCGCGGCGGCCGGCGCGTGCTGCACTACCGCGTCACGCAGCAGCCTGGCCTCAGAGTCACCTTCCTCGAGCGCACCGGCCGTGGCGCCGCCGAGATCGGCGTCGCCAAGCGCGCCTCCGGTTCGATCGCGTTCGTCTCGGCCGACGGGCCGCGCAGCCGCACGCTCGTCGCCCAGCTCGAACGCAACGGCGCGCCGAGCCCGAGCATCGTCGTCGGCCGCTACAGCGCGTCGCCGTCGAAGCCGGGCCGCGTATCGCACGTGCGCGTGGCACTGCGCCGCGGGCGCGCGCTGATCTCCTTCCGCCCCGCCGCGTTCGCGACCGCCTACGACGTGACCGTCCACCTGTCCGACGGGCGCGAGCTGCTGCTGCGCGCGCTGCACGGACGCCACGCGGTGACCGTCGCCGGCGTCGGACGCGCGAAGGTCGTCGCCGTCTCGATCGTCGCCCGCCGCGGGCGGCTGCACGGCCGGCCGTTCGTGCTGGCCGCCAAGCGGCGACGTTAGCCGGCGTCGCCGGCGGCCGGCTCGAACGCCCCCTCGGCGCGCAGCGCCAGCTCCAGCTCGAAGCGGCGCTGCGGATCGTCCAAGGCATCGCCGAACAGCTCGCGCAGCTGCGCGAGGCGGTAGCGGACCGTCTGCGGGTGGACGTGGAGGCGCTCGGCGACCGCCTGCAGCCGCCCCTGGGCGGCGAGCCAGGCGGCGAGCGTCGCCGTCAGCCGCGTGCGCGGGCCGGCGGCGAGGTCCGCGAGCGGCGCGAGCCGCGCGCGCACCAGCTCCTGCGTCAGGCGCCGGTCGCTGCGCAGCAGCAGCGCGGTCGTGTGGTCGGCCGCGTCGAGCACGCCGTGGCCTGGCGCCCCGCCCTCGGCCGCGAGCTGCAGCACGGCGCGCGCACGGGCGAGGCTGAGCGCCGCGTCGCCCCACGCGACCGCCGGCCCGAGCGCCGCGACGTGGCGCGGCCCGACGGCATGCTGGAGCTGCGCGCGCAGCCCGGCGCGCTCGGGGTCCGGCAGCAGTGCGCAGACGACGGCGCCGACCGGGTCGACGATCGCGTCGGCCGGCAGGCGCGTGACGATCCGCTCGCTCTCCGGCTCGGGGAACGCGAACGCGGAGAGCGTCGCAGGCAACCGCCACTGCGCCGCGCGCGCGACCTCCTCGACGTCGAGCGGGTCGGCCGGCGGGTCGCGCAGCAGCAGGCGCGCGAGCCGCTGGCGCTGGGCGCGCCGCTCGCCGGCGGCGGCCGACTGCTCGAGCGCGTAGCCCTCGGCGGACTTCGCCGACAGCTCGTCGATGTAGGCGAAGATCGACTCGGCCAGCAGGTACAGCGTCGTGGGCTCCAGTCCGGCCGCGACGCCGCCGGCCGAGAAGCGCCGCCACGCGACGCGCGCGCCGACGCGGTAGGCGGCGAGCAGCACGTCGAGGCCGCGCCCGGCGCGCACCTCGCCGCGGCCGAGGTCGACGTATACGCGCGAGCGCGGCATCGAGCCGCCCGCCTCGATCCCGTCGAGGAACTGGCGCAGGGCCTCCTCCACGCCGACGACGAGGCCGCGGCCGAACGGGCCCTTCAGCGGTCGCGCATAGGCCGGCACCTCGACGCGGATCGCGGCGATGATCTCGCGCGCGAGGTCGGGGAGCTGCGGGCGCATCGCCGCGACGGCGTCGGGCGGCAGCCGGCGCCACGGGCGCGGCTCGAATACCTCTGGTGCCGTGTCGCCCATTCTTGTGTGAAATCTATAACTTCCGGCCGTCGAGACGTTGCCGGCAGACGAGGACAAGCGTCCATTTGCGTCGTAGGGTGCAAACCCATGACCCGCGCCCATCGCATCTCCAACCTCGTCGCCGTCGCCCTCCCGTTCGCCGTGTTCCTCGGCTCGATCGTGCTGCTGTGGAACAAGGCCGTCGGCTGGAGCGACCTCGCGATCTTCGTCTTCATGTACGCGATCACCGGCTTCGGCATCACGATCGGCTACCACCGCCTCTTCACGCACCGCGCGTTCGAGACCTCGAGAGCCGTGCGCACGCTGCTCGCGATCTGCGGCTCGATGGCCGTCGAGGGCGACGTCATCACGTGGGTCGCCGACCACCGCAAGCACCACGCGTTCGCCGACGAGGAAGGCGACCCGCACAGCCCGCACGTCGACTTCGAGGACGGCTTCCGCGGCGCGGTCAAGGGCCTCTGGCACGCGCACGTCGGCTGGATGCTGGGCGACAAGACGCACGGGCGCGCGTCGGCACGCCGCTACGCGCCGGACCTGATCGACGACAAGCCGATCCGCTGGGTCAGCCGCACGTTCCTGTTCTGGGTCTACCTGACGCTGCTGATCCCGTTCCTGCTGGGCTTCGTCTTGAGCGGCTTCTCGCTCGTCGGCGGCCTGCTGGGGCTCGTGTGGGGCGGCTTCGTGCGGATCTTCCTGCTGCACCACATGACGTGGTCGATCAACTCCGTCTGCCACTTCTTCGGCGCGCGCCGCTTCGAGACCGACGACGAGTCGCGCAACGTCTTCTGGCTCGCGCTGCCGTCGCTCGGCGAGGCGTGGCACCACAACCACCACGCCTTCCCCACGTCGGCCTTCCACGGCCTGCGCCGGCTGGAGCGGCTCGCCGACCCCAGCGGGCTGCTGATCGCCGGAATGGAGAAGGCGGGCCTCGTCTGGAACGTCGTGCGCGTGAGCCCGGAGCGCCAGGAGAGCAAGGTGCTCGTCGGCGTGTGACGCCGACCGGAGGGCGAAAGCCGATATTGGCGCGCAAGCGCCGCTCCGAATCGGCCTCCGGCGCGTTCCAGCTCTCGTGCCGCTGCGCCCACCCTGGATCCTGCTGCTCATGCTCGTCGCGCTGCTGCTCGCCGCCGCGCCGGCGGCGGCCGGCGGCTTGGTGCAGCTCGACGGCTCGGTGCTGCGCTTCACCGGTGACGACGCCGAGCCGAGCAACGTCACGATCGACGACGTCAACGGCCTGCTCGTGCTCGACGAGAACGCGAGCCGCATGACCGTCGGCGCCGGCTGCGCCGCGAGCGCCGACGGCTACGAGGTGACCTGCCCCGACCTCGGCGTCGCGCAGATCGACGTGACCGTCGGCCTGCTCGGCAGCGACGTGCGCATCCGCGCCGACCTGCCGGCGCACATCCAGGGCGGCCCCGGTGACGACGTGCTCGTCGGCGGCCCCGCCGACGACGTGATCGACGGTGGCGCCGGGCAGGACATCATCGCCGGCGGCGGCGGCGCGGACGTGCTCAGCGGCGGGCCGGGCACCGACCTCGTCACCTACGACGACGACATCGCGCCCGACGGCACGCTGCTGCCGCGAGGCGACGGCGTGCGGGTCGCGATCGGGCAGCCGGGCGCCAGCGGCTCCCCCGGCGAGGGCGACACGATCGAGCGCGACGTCGAGCAGGTGCAGGGCGGCGCCGGCAACGACCGCTTCGACCTGCGCGACGGGTCCGCGACCGAGGTCGACTGTGGGACGGGGCGCGACACGGTCGTCGCGGACCCGCGCGACACGATCGACACCGACTGCGAAAGCTCAAGCGTCGCGCCGCAACACGGGGGCGCTGCGATGACGATCCCCACGCTCCCGTTCCCGTTCCCGGCGCCCAGCGACCGCGGCGTCAGCTCGATCGGCGTCAGCCCGCTGCTGCCGCTGCACGGCAGCACGATCGTGCTGCGCGTCACCTGTCCCGCCGGGTTGGGCCTGCTCGCGCTCGTGCCGTCGTCGCCGTGCCGCGGGCGCGTGCGCTTCACGCGCTTCGACGGCTTCGCGATGGGCACGCAGCGCGTGACGATCCCCCGCGGCCGCGCGATCGTGGTCCGCCTCACGCTCACGAGCTCGCGCGCGCTCGCACGCCGCCCGTCCGGCCTGCCGCTCACCGTCACGGCCCTCCCGGCGTGGGGGCACGTCACGCGCGCGCTGCACGTCACCGTCCGCGGCTGAGCGCCAGGCGCCGGCCTTCGAGGAACGAGCGCTCGGTCGCGTTGACCGTGAGGGCGAGCGCGGACTCGTACGCGCTCGCCGCGTCCGCGTTGCGCCCGAGGCGCCGCAGCAGATCGGCGCGGATCGCGTGAAGCGGCTGATAGCGCTCGAGCTCAGGCGCCAGCTCCTCCACGAGCGCCAGCGCGGCGTCCGGGCCCGCCACCTCGGCGACCGCGACCGCGCGGTTGAGCGCGACGACCGGGCTCGGGGCGAGCGTCATCAGATGGTCGTAGAGCCGCAGGATCTGGCGCCAGTCGGTCTCGACGGCAGTGAGTGCATCGCTGTGAACGGCGTTGATCGCCGCCTGCAGCTGGTAGGGCCCCGGATCGCCGTAGCGCTGGCAGCGCCGCACGAGCGCCTGCCCCTCGGCGATCAGTGCGCTGTCCCAGCACCTGCGGTCCTGGTCGGCCAGCAGCACCAGCGCGCCGTCCGCACCCGTGCGCGCGGGACGGCGCGCGTCGAGCAGGAGGAGGAGCGCGAGCAGGCCGAGCGCCTCGGGCTCGTCCGGCATCAGCTCCGCGAGCAGCCGGCTGAGGCGGATCGCCTCCGCGCACAGCTCCACGCGCACGAGCCCCTCGCCGGCGCTCGCGCGGTGGCCCTCGTTGAAGACGAGGTAGACGACGGCGAGCACCGCGCGCAGGCGCTCGGGCAGGTCGGCCTCCGACGGGATGCGGTACGGGATCCGCGCGTCGCGGATCTTGCCCTTCGCGCGCACGATGCGCTGAGCCATCGTCGGCTCGGGGACGAGGAAGGCGCGGGCGATCTCCGCGGTCGTGAGCCCGCCGAGCAGGCGCAGCGTCAGCGCGACGCGCGCCCCGAGCGCGAGCGCCGGGTGGCAGCAGGTGAAGATCAGCCGCAGGCGGTCGTCGCGCACGGGTCCGTCCTCCAGCAGCTCGTCGCCGTCGCCGGCGGTCGCGGCATGCAGCAGCGCCGCCTGGGCGTGGCGGTCGGCGCGCGATGCCTCACGGCGCAGGCGGTCGATCGCGCGGTTGCGGGCGGTCGTGACGATCCAGCCCGCCGGGCTCGGCGGCAGGCCGTGCTGCGGCCAGCGCTCCGCCGCCACGACGAAGGCGTCCTGGACCGCGTCCTCGGCGACGTCGAGGTCGCCGAAGACGCGGATGAGGATCGCCACCGCACGGCCATGCTCTGCGCGGAAGACACGCTCGACCTCCGCGGCGGAGACGGCCGACACGCGTGCCCTCAGTCCTCCGACTCGTTCCGGAACGGCCGCACCTCGATCGGCAGCGTCGTCGCGCGCGCGAGCTTCGCGCCCCAGGCGAGCGCGGCGTCGAGGTCGGGCGCCTTGACGATCGTGAAGCCGCCGAAGTGCTCGCGGCCCTCGGCGAAGGGGCCGTCGGTCATGAGCGTCTCGCCGTCCTCGACGCGCACGACGGTAGCGGCGCTGACGGGGTGCAGCCCGCCGCCGAAGACCCACGCTCCGGCTGCCTTCATCTCGTCGCCGAGGGCGTTGACGTCGCGCATGATCGCGGCGAGCTCGTCGGGGGTCGGCGGGGTGCCGACCTCGTTGACGCTGAGCAGGTACTGCTTCATGGGCTGTGCCTCCTTCGAGGTCGTCGCCGGCTCCATGCCGGCGTCTTCACCCTCTATACGAACGGCACCCGGCTGGATCGACACCGCTCAGCAGCGCTCGAGCGGGGCCATCGTGAGCCCCGCGTCGGAGAGCTGTTCCCAGTACAGCTCTGCGGGCTCCTGCTGGCCGCTCCAGACGATCGCCTGACCGGAGTGGTGGATCTGGTCGGCGTAGCCGTAGCCTCTGTCGACGCTGACACCGGGGATGTAGCGCGCGAGCGTGTGCGCGACGTGGTCGAACGTGTTGTGGTCGTCGTTGCGGACGATCACGCGCCAGTGGCCGCCGAGGCCGGAGCCCGGACCCTGCACGCGCGGCCGTTCGATCGTCTGCGTCATCGCTGTTCGGAAGATACCGCCGGTCGGGCGCGCGGCTACGCCGACTGGACGCCCGTCTGGCGCTCCGCGCGCTTGCGCCAGTAACGCTCGAGGCCGAGGTAGATGTGCTCGGCCGGGACCGCCGCGCCGTAGGCGGCGCGCAGGAAGCGGTCGCCGGTGCGATCCACGCGGTCTCTGACGGCGGCGCCGACCGTCGCGGGGCCGGCGTTGCGCGTCAGCTGCGCGAACTCGTGCAGCGAGGCGCGCGTCGCCTCGAGCTGCTCCTCCACCTCGTCGACCCCGCCGAAGTGCGTGAGCGCGAGGCTCGCCGGCCGCCACGCGGCGATCAGGTCGAGCGACGCGTCCCACGCCTCGACGTCGATGTCGGGCGGCGGCGTCGGCGCGATCGTCACGTGCGCGGGCGGGATCCGCACGCCGGCCATGTCGCCGACGAACGCGCGGCCGCTGTCCTCGTGCAGGTAGCAGACGTGGTGGGAGGCGTGCCCGGGCGTGTAGGCGACGCGGAAGCCGCCCGCGAGCGGGAGCGTCTCCCCGCCTCGCAGGACGGTGACACGCTCAGCCGGCACCGGCAGCACCTCGCCCCACAGCGCCCTCATGTTGTCCTCGCCGTAGAGGCGCCCGGCGCTCGCGAGCAGCTTCGAGGGGTCGATCACGTGCGGCGCGCCGCGCTCGTGCACGTAGACGTCGAGGTCGGGCCAGCGCTCGACGAGCGCGCCCGTCGCGCCCGCGTGGTCGAGGTGGATGTGCGTCAGCAGCAGCGCGCGCGGGCGGACGTCGCCCAGCTCGTCGAGCACGCTCTGGACGCTCGACTCCGGGCCTGGATCGACCAGCACGTCGCCGACGCGCCAGCAGCAGATGACGCGCTCGAGCCCGCGAAAGCGGACGTCGATGGGCTGAGGTGCGTGACCTTCCACGTATCTGCACCTTACAATCGAGACCATGAGCGACGACGCCCGGCCCCCCCACCGCCTGCCCGAGCCCGACCGTCCGTGGATGATGCGGACGTACGCCGGCCATTCGACCGCCGAGAAGTCGAACGAGCTGTACCGCGGCAACCTCGCGAAGGGCCAGACGGGCCTCTCGATCGCCTTCGACCTGCCGACGCAGACGGGCTACGACGCCGACCACGAGCTGGCGCGCGGCGAGGTCGGCAAGGTCGGCGTACCGGTCGCGCACAAGGGCGACATGAAGGCGCTGCTGCACGACATCCCGCTCGACAAGATGAACACGTCGATGACGATCAACGCGACGGCCGCCTGGCTGCTCGCGCTCTACATCGTCACCGCCGAGGACGAGGGCGTCGCACCCGACCAGCTTCAGGGCACGACCCAGAACGACATCATCAAGGAGTACCTCAGCCGCGGCACCTACGCCTTCCCGCCCGGCCCCTCGATGCGGCTGATCGCCGACATGGTCGCCTACACGGTCGAGCGCGTGCCGAAGTGGAACCCGATCAACGTCTGCTCCTACCACCTGCAGGAGGCCGGCGCGACGCCCGTGCAGGAGATCGCGTACGCGATGTCCACGGCGATCGCGGTGCTCGACGCGGTCAGAGAGCGCGTCCCGGCTGAGCAGATGGGCAAGGTCTTCAGCCGCATCTCGTTCTTCGTCAACGCCGGCGTGCGCTTCGTCGAGGAGCACGCGAAGCTGCGCGCGATGGGGATCCTGTGGGACGAGCTGGGGCGCTCTCGCTACGGCGTCGAGAACCCCAAGCAGCGCCGCTTCCGCTACGGCGTGCAGGTCAACTCGCTGGGTCTCACCGAGGCGCAGCCGGAGAACAACGTCCAGCGGATCGTGCTGGAGGCGCTGGCGGTCACGCTCGGCCGCGACGCGCGCGCCCGCGCGATCCAGCTTCCCGCCTGGAACGAGGCGCTCGGCCTGCCCCGCCCGTGGGACCAGCAGTGGGCGCTGCGGCTCCAGCAGGTGCTCGCCTACGAGACCGACCTGCTCGAGTACCCCGACATCTTCGAGGGCTCGGTCGTGATGGACGGCCTCGTGGAGGAGCTGCTCGGCGGAGCACGTGCCGAGATGGCGATCGTCGCCGAGCACGGCGGCGCGGTCGAGGCGGTCCCCTACATGAAGGCCGCGCTGGTCGAGTCGCACCGCGAGCGGATCCGCCGCATCGAGGCGGGCGAGCAGAAGGTCGTCGGGCAGAACGTCTACACCGAGACGGAGCCCTCGCCGCTGACGGCCGGCGGCGACGGCGGGATCCTCGTAGTGGACCCCGACGTCGAGCGCCACCAGAAGGAGGCGCTGACCACCTGGCGCGCCGGACGCGACCAGGCTGCCGTCGATGCCGCTTTGGCCGAGCTTGCGCGCGTCGCGGCCTCCGACGAGAACATCATGGACGCCACGATCGCCGCCGCCCGCGCCGGCGTCACGACGGGCGAGTGGGCGCAGGCGCTGCGCGACGTGTTCGGCTCCTACCGCGGACCGACCGGCGTCGGCGAGTCGGCCGCGATCGGCAGCGACTCGCTGGAGGAGATCCGCGACGAGGTCGAGCGCGTGAGCGAGCAGCTCGGCCGCCGTCTGAAGATCCTCGTCGGCAAGCCGGGGCTGGATGGCCACTCCAACGGCGCCGAGCAGATCGCCGTCGCCGCGCGCGACGCGGGCATGGAGGTCGTCTACGAGGGGATCCGCCTGACGCCGGCGCAGATCGCGGCCTCCGCGCGCGACGAGGGCGTCCACGTGGTGGGGCTGTCGATCCTCTCGGGGTCCCACCGGGAGCTGATCCCGAGCGTGATCGAGGCGCTGCGCGACGCCGGCGTCGGCGACATTCCCGTGATCGTCGGCGGGATCATCCCCGTCGCCGACGAGGCGCCGCTGAAGGACGCCGGAGTCGCCGCCGTCTACACGCCGAAGGACTTCGACATCACGCGCATCATGCGCGACGTCGTCGCGCTCGTCGCCGAGCGCAACGGCATCGCGGCCACCGCCTGAGCGACCTGTGTGCATCCGGGTCCCTCTACGGGACCCTGGAGCACACAGCTCCGCGCCGCACGCCCGGCTAGCGTTCCCTCGATGACCGACGGCTCCGAGCTCGGCCGACGCCTGCGGGAGCGGGATCTCTCCGCTGCGCCCGCCGTGCTGAACCTTGTGGAGAACCGCGCGCCGGCGGCGCAGGCCGAGATCGCGGAGCTGCTTGCGGCCGTGGCACCGGCGGCCCTGGGCGGCGAGGCGCCGGGGCACATCGTCGGTGTCACGGGCCCGCCCGGGGCGGGGAAGTCGACGCTTCTGTCGCAGCTCGTGGCCGGCTGGCGCGCGCGCGGACACAGCGTGGCGGTGCTCGCCGTCGACCCCTCCTCCAAGCGCTCCGGCGGCGCGCTGCTCGGCGACCGCGCGCGGATCGACTACGACCCGGCCGACCGATCGATCTTCATCCGCTCGATGGCCGCCGGAGACCGCCTCGGCGGCCTCGCCCCCGCCACCCGCGCCGCCGCCCACGCGCTGGCGGCGGCGTTCGACGTGGTGGTGATCGAGACGGTCGGCGTCGGGCAATCCGAGACGGAGGTCGCCGAGGTGGCGGACACGGTCGCCGTCGTCGTGCAGCCCGGATCGGGCGACGTGCTGCAGTTCCTCAAGAGCGGGATCATGGAGATCCCCGACGTGCTCGTCGTGACGAAGGCCGACCTCGGCCAGGTGGCGATCAGCGCGCGGCGCGACCTGCACGCAGCGCTGCGCTCGCTCGGCGCGCGCGAGACGCAGGTGGTCGCCGTCAGCTCGCTCGCGCCGCCGCAGGGAATCGACAGACTGCTCGATGCGATCGACGCGCACCGACAGACGAGCGACCTCGCCACCCGCCGCCTGCGCGCCCGCCGCCTGCACGCGCTCGCCGACTTCACCGTCGAGCACGGCCACCGCGGCCTGCGAGCGCTCGGCGGGCGGCGCGCCGCGGAGCGATGGCTCGAGGGCCAGGACGCCGGCCTCGACGTGCCGGCACTGGAGCGGGCGCTGGCCGAGCACGCGGGCGTGGCATGATGCCCGCCGTGCTCGTGGACGTGCTGATCCTCGTCGCGACGTTCGCCGTCGTCAGCGCGATCGCGGGCCTGCTCGGCGCCGCGAACCTCGGCACCGCCCTCACGTTCGGCACGATCGCCTTCGCGGCCGTGCTCGTCGGGCTGATGCTGAAGCGCGACTGACGCCGCGTCCTGGCCGCACGGCTAGGGTTGCCGGCATGACCGTCGTGCCGCTGCCGCAGGTCGAAGGAGTCACGCACCGCGACGTGCACGCGCGCGGGCTGCGCTTCCACGTCGCCGAGGCAGGTCCGTCCGAGGCGCCGGCGGTCGTGCTGCTGCACGGCTGGCCGCAGCACTGGTTCATGTGGCGCGACGTGATCCCCGGCCTGGCGACCGATCGCCGCGTGATCGCGCCCGACCTGCGCGGGCTGGGCTGGAGCGACGCGCCGAAGTCGGGGTATCTCAAGCAACAGCTGGCCGACGACGTGCTGGCCGTGCTGAGCGAGCTGGGCGTCGAGCGCTTCGACCTGATCGGGCACGACTGGGGCGCGTTCGCCGGCTTTCTGATCTGCGCGACCGCACCGGAGCGGGTCGGCCACTACCTCGGCTGCTCGATCCCGCAGCCGTGGCCGCCGCAGGAGCGCCCGAGCCTCAGACGGCTGTTCAACCTCTGGTACCAGGTGGCGCTGGGCACACCGGGGCTCGGCGCCGGCCTGATGCGCAACGGCAGGTTCACCGCGCAGGTGCTGAAGGTCGCGCGCTCCCATGGCCGCTACTCGGACGACGAGTTGGCGGCTTTCGTCGACGTGCTGCGCGAGCCCGACCACGCCCACGCGACCTCGCAGTACTACCGCACGTTCCTGCTGCACGAGCTGCGCCCGTTCGTCTCCGGCGCGTTCAAGCAGCAGAGAATCGCCACGCCGATCCACCTCCTGTGGGGCAGACGCGACCAGATCCTCCAGGGCGCCAGAGAGCACGGCGACCACGAGCCCTACGCGCCCAACATGCGCATCGAGTGGGTCGACGACACCGGCCACTTCCTGCCCGAGGAGCGGCCGGAGCTGGTCGTGCAGCGGGCGCGCGAGCTGTTCGCGCGCTAGCCGCGCCCCAGCGGCGCGATCGGCACCACGGCCTCGGCCTGCCCACCGTCGCGGTAGGTGATGTCGAAGCGCAGCGTTTGACGACGCGCGAGCGCCGGCGCACTGAAGCTCGCAACGCCGCCGCGCACGGCCGCCGCTCGCGCCCGACCGCCTCCGACCTGCCACCGCAAGGACCGCACGGATGCACCCACGACAACGCGGACGTTCGTGCCGCGACGGAGCTGGAGCCGTCTGACCGATCGCGGGTGCAGCGCAGCACGCGTGACCGACAAGCCGTGATCCGCACGCCTCAGGACGCTCGTCGTGAAGACGAGCGTTCGCGCCGAGCCATCGGAGACACGTACCTGCATCGGCGCGTGCAGGCGACCGCACAATCCGGACACGCCGAGCGTCTGGATCGTCCAGCCGTGCCCGGTGTGCTCGCTCAGCACAACCGCCCCGGCGACGTGGTGGGCGGTCGCGCTTGAAGCGACGTGCCATGCGAGCCGGGCGTTGCACTGCGGCAGGTAGCCGCGGAGCGCGGTGTAGGACAACGGCAGGTCGAGCGGGTTCACGACGAACCACGTCACGAAGCCGCTCGCGAGCTCGGCGAGCACGGCCTGGTGCTTCCGACGCACCCACTGCTCCAGGACGGTCTGGGCGTCGCTGCCGCAGCGCTCGAGCATCAGCGACGTATACGGACCGTCATAGACCCCGTACGGCGCCTCGTACGAATACGGGTCGAACGGTGCGATTCCACGGCCGATGTCGTCACCGATCTTGTCGTAGGTCCGCTTGTGGAGCGGTGCGCACAGCGTGTCGAACATCGACGGCACGCTGAGGTCCGAGACGTGCGTCGCATCACCGTCCGCGCCGAAGCGCTGCCCGGTGTGCCAGTCGAGCACGCCGGGCCCGTACTCGTTGTGAGTCCCCGTCTTGGAGAAGCGCAGCCCATAACTGCCGACGTCGGAGAACGTCGTGCTCTCTGCGCTGTCGCCGAGCGATTCGTCGATCAGTCCGGCGGCGCCCGCCGGGACGACGACGGTGCGACTCGCGACGTCGAGCAGCCGCGGCTCCTCGCGCGGAAAACCTGCGCCCGGCGGCAGGACGCTGCAAGCGAACAGCACCTCTCCACCGCCGACGGAGAGCAGCGATCTGACCGGGTCCAGGCAGCTCGCGCCGACGTCGGCGTCGAACGCGTCGCCGGAGGCGACGTCGAGGCCGTGGACGACGCCCGGACCGTCAAGCCAGGCGGCGAGCCCGTGGCCGTCTGTCAGCGCCGGTGTCGCAGCACCCCGCGCCAGCACCGCAGCATCGGCGCCGGCAGCGGCGATCGAAAGCGCGATAGCCGAGCAGACCACGAGCGTCGTCACGCGAGCGAGGAAGGCGGCGGGCATGTCGGTAAGACGCCGCGCTCTCGCCGGAGTTGCGCGAACGGGCGGATTCACGCGCTAGGGTCCGCCCATGGCGCTCGGCTGCTTCGTCTCCACCGGCCGCTCGATCGAGCAGTCGCTTGCACGCGTGCAGCGCGCGGAGGAGCTCGGGTACGAGTCGGCGTACGTGACGCACATCTCCGGGCGAGAGTCGCTGACGGTCGTGACGGCGTACGCGATGCGGACGCAGAAGATCCGCGTCGGCACGGGCGTCGTGCCGATCTACACGCGCACGCCGGCGACGATGGCGCAGACGGCCGCCACGATCGACGACCTCTCCGGCGGGCGCCTGAACCTCGGCCTCGGCGTCTCGCACCGCCCGGTCGTCGAGGGCTGGCACGGGCAGACGATCGACAGACCGGTCTCCGAGATGCGCGAGTACGCGTCGATCGTCCGCGCGATCCTGCGCGGCGAGCAGCCGCCCGCGGGCGAGAAGTGGCGCACCGGCTTCCAGCTGAGCGGCTACGGCCCGTTCCCCGAGCTGCCGATCTACGTCGCCGCCCTCTCCCCCGGCATGCTGCGCCTCGCCGGCGAGATCGCCGACGGCGTGATCCTGTGGCTCTGCACGCCGCCGTACATCCGCGGCGTCGTGATCCCGATGGTGCGCGAGGGCCGCAAGCGCGCCGGCAAGACGCTGGAGGGCTTCGACATCGTGCCCGCAGTGCCCACCGCAGCCGTGGACGATCCGGCCGTCGCGCACGCCTCCCTGCGGCGCGAGCTGCTGCCCTACTTCGGCCTGCCCTTCTACCGCGCGATGCTCGAGCGCTCGGGCTTCGCCGACGAGATCGCCGGCTTCGACGCGGCCGCTGCCACGGGCGACGGCGACGCCATGCAGCAGGCGATCTCCGAGCGCTTCCTCGACACGCTCGCCGCCGTCGGCGACCGTGAGGCGGTCAAGGCCGGGATCGACCGCTACCGCGCCGCCGGCGCCACGTCGCCCTGCGTCGGGCCGATCTCGAAGACCGACTTCGACGCGACGCTCGAGAGCGCTATCTCGTAGCGTCGGCGAACCCCGCCGCCGCCCGCGGCGACAGCTCGTGCGACGCGATCACGCGGTCGATCAGGCCGTACTCGCGCGCCTGCTCGGCCGTGAAGTAGCGGTCGCGGTCCATGTCGTCGTGGACTCTCTCGACGCTCTTGCCGGTGTGGTGGGCGTAGATCTCGTCGAGGTGGCGGCGCAGCTCGAGCGTCTCTCTCGCGTGGATCTCGATGTCGCTCGCCTGTCCCTGGAAGCCGCCGAGCGGCTGGTGGATCAGGATGCGCGCGTTCGGCAGCGCCATCCGCTTGCCCTTCGCGCCGCCCGCGAGCAGCAGCGAGCCCATCGACATCGCGACGCCGAAGCAGATCGTGCGCACGTCGGGCTTGACGAAGCGCATCGTGTCGTAGATCGCGAGGCCGGAGTAGACGACGCCGCCCGGGGAGTTGATGTAGAGCGAGATGTCCTTCTCCGGGTCCTCGGACTCGAGGTGCAACAGCTGCGCCACGATCAGGTTCGCGATCTGGTCGTCGACGGCCGTGCCGAGGAAGACGATCCGCTCGTTGAGCAGGCGCGAGTAGATGTCGAACGAGCGCTCGCCGCGTGGGCTCTGCTCGACGACCATCGGAACGAGTGGCATGGCGGTATCCTTTCGACAACTGCCTGGTTGTCAGATCACCATAGCAACCATATGGTTGTCAAGGAGCCCGCCATGGACACCCGACGCGAGATCGAGATCGAGGCGACCCCCGAGGAGGTCTGGGAGGCGCTCGCGACCGAGGAGGGCCGCGAGGCGTGGCTCGAGGACGCGCCCGAGCGCGAGATCCTCGTGGAGACGGCCGAGGAGCCGCACCGCCTCGTCTGGTGGTGGTGGACCGAGGACGCGCCCGCGACGCGCGTCGAGGTGCTCGTCGTCGCGGCGCCCGCCGGCGCGCGCGTGGTCGTGGTCGAGTCCGCGCCGTCGTTCCCGCTGCCCGCGCTGGCGGCTCGCTTCACGCTCGCGTATGCCTAGGCGATGAGCGACCTGATCGGACCCGTGTTCGCGGCGCTCGCGGACCCGACGCGCCGCCACGTCGTCGAGACGCTCGTGCGCGACGGCTCGACGAGCGTGCCGGCGCTCAGCGCCGCGCTGCCGATCACCCGCCAGGCGATCGCCAAGCACCTCGCCGCGCTCGGCGACGCGGGCCTGATCGAGCGCGTGGCGGGCGGGACGGGCAGCGGGCGCGAGGTGCACTACCAGCTGCGCCCCGGCGCGCTGCGCCCTGCGAGCGCGTGGCTGGACGAGACCGCGGCCGCCTGGGACGACCGCCTCGCGCGGCTGAAGCGCAGCGTCGAGATCCCGCGCGACCGGTAACCGCACACAAGCGGCGCCGAAGCGGCTACAATTCGACCTTCTCTACCGACTTAGTGGAGTTTCTCGGATCGTGAGCACGCACGCCAACTTCCTGCTCGGCTTCGCGCGAGAACGCCGTCGCGCTCCCGCACCGCGCCAGGTCGACGCGACCGACGGTCGCTGACCGGCGCCTTCCCCGGCGGGACAGCAGCGCAGCCGCCTGCGCACGGATGGCGACATGTGCCCCTCGGGTCGGCGCCCGAGGCGCGACCAACACGATCTGGAAAGTGGACATGCCCCTACACACGACTGGGACATCGACGAGCGCGCACGACGCGATCGAGCCTGCGTGTCCGCGCGACGGCGAGACGGCCGGCGGCGAGACGGCCGGCGGCGCGACGACGTCGGTGGCGATCGTCGGCGCCGGCTGCGCCGGCACGCTCACCGCCCTGAAGCTGCTGCGCAGCGGCGGCCGGACGCTGCGCGTCGTGCTCGTCGAGCGCGACGGGCGCTTCGGCCCCGGCGTCGCGTACGACACGTGCGACCCGCGCCACCGGCTCAACGTCGTCGCCGAGCGGATGAGCGCGTTCGAGGACGTGCCCGACCACTTCCGCGTCTGGGCGGAGCGCCGGCTCGGCTGCCGGCAGGCGGCCGCCTACCTGCCGCGGATGCACTACGGCGCCTACCTGCGCGAGCTGCTCGACGACGCCGCGCGCGCCGCGCCCGGCCGGCTGGAGCGCATCGCCGGTGAGGCGATCGACGTGCGGCCGGCGAGCGGCGGCGCGGTCGTGGCGCTGCGCGACGGGCGCCGCATCGCCGCCGACCACGTCGTGCTCGCGCTCGGCGGGCTGCCGCCGGCTCCGCCGGTGGCGCTGCCGGACGACCCGCGCGTCGTCGCGGACCCATGGGCGGCCGGCGCGCCCGCGCCCGCGCCCCCCGGCGCCACGACGCTGCTCGTCGGCTCGGGGCTGACGGCAGTCGACGTCGCGCTCAGCGCATGCGCGACGGACGCGCGCAGCCGCGTCGTGGCGATCTCGCGCGGCGGCTGCCTGCCGTTCGACCACCTGCCCGGCCTGCGCGCGCCCGCGCCGCCGCCGGCGCCGCCGGGCGCCGCGGCGACGGTCGCGTCGCTCGAGCGCTGGCTGCGCTGCCACGTGCGCGACATGGAGGCGGCCGGCTACGACTGGCGCGACGCCGTGGACGGGCTGCGCCCGCTCGTGCCGCGGCTGTGGCGCTCGCTCCCGCACGACGAGCGACGAGGCTTCATGCGCACGCGGGCGCGCGCCTGGGATCTGCGACGGCACCGCATGGCGCCCGAGGTCGCCGCCGAGGTGCGCGGGCTGCTGGCGGCCGGGCGACTGCTCGTGCGCCCTGGGCGCGTCGTCGGCGTGCGCGCGCGGCCCGAGACCGTCGAGACGCTCGTGGTCGCCGGCGACGGCGAGCTGCGCACGCTGCGCACGGACCGCGTCGTCGTCTGTGCCGGTCCCGGCCAGGACGTGCGCCGCGCGAGCTCGCCGCTGCTGCGATCGCTGCTCGATCGCGGGGTGGCGTGCGCCGACCCGCTCGCGCTCGGACTGCGCGCGACGCCCGAAGGCCGCCTGCTCGCACCGGACGGCCGCCCGCACGCGGCGCTCCACCTGCTCGGGCCGCTGCGCCGCGGCGAGCTGTGGGAGACCACGGCCGTGCGCGAGATCCGCGCCCAGGCGGACACGATCGCGCGGGCGATCGGCGCCGTCCCGGCCGGCCGCTCGTAGGACCGTCCCCGCGGCCGATCGGGACCGGCCGCGGGGACGCCGTGGCGCTCAGACCATCTCGAGCTGCAGCCCGACGCCCGGCAGGTCGGGAATGCCGCCCTCGGCGACGCGACGCGCGTCGTGGCCGTGCGCGCACAGCCAGCTGGCCGCGAACGCCGCGCGCGGACCGCGCGCGCACAGCACGGCGAGCGGTCCGCCGGGCAGCGACGCAGCCTCCGCCCGCAGACGCGAGAGCGGCACGTGGAGCGCATCGCGCAGATAGCCGCTGCGCCACTCCCGCAGGTCGCGCACGTCGACGAACGTGACCGCACCGACGAGGTCGGGCAGCGCGGCGACCGAGATCGCGTCCTGCGTGTCGAGCGGCACGCCCGCCTGCGCCGCCAGCGCGGCGACGTCGTCGCCGACGACGACCGCGCCGGCCGCCAGCCCGACGGCGCGCAGGCGCCGCGCCAGCTCGCGCGCGACCGGCTCCACGTCCGCCAGCACGACGAGCTCGTCGGCCGGGTCGAGCACCCACGCCGCGCGCGTGCCGAGGCCGGAGCCCTGCAGCGCGAGGCTCAGCGAGCCGGGCAGGTGGCCGGCGTCGAAGGCGCGCGCCGAGCGCGCGTCGAGCACGGTCGCGCCGCGCGCCAGCGCCGCCGCGAGCGCGGCGGGCGCGAGCCGCGCGGGCGGATCCGCCGGCGCCGGCGCGGCGCTGCGATTGCGCGCGACGACGTGCTCCACGGTCGGCGGCCGCGGCGGCAGCGACGCGATCAGCTCGGCCGTCAGCTCCTCCGCGCCGAGGCGCAGGCCGGGGTTGGCGACGCGCTCGTAGCCGAGCGTGGAGCCGCCCTTGCGCGACAGCCCCGGGCCGCCGCACAGCGAGCCGCCGACGTGGCCGGGCCACAGCTCGACCCCGTCCGGCAGCTCGTGCAGACGCGCAAGCGTCGCATGAAGCTCATGACCGCCCTCGCGCGCTTCGACGGCGAGGTCGGGGCGGGCGAGGTCGCCGACGAGCAGCGAGTCGCCGCTCAGCAGCAGCCACGGCGCAGACGATCGCGAGCGGTCGGCGACGAGCAGCACGAGGTGCTCGGGGCTGTGCCCGGGGGCCGCGATGGCGGTCACGCGCACGGCGCCGACGTCGATCTCGTCCCCGGCGCGCAGGACGCCGCCGGCGTCCGGCGCGTACCCGCCGCCGTCGGGCACGCGCACGGCGGCGCCGGTGCGCGCCGCCAGGAGCGCACGCCCCGAGACATGGTCGGCGTGGACATGGGTCTCGAGCACGAGCTCGATGCGCAGGCCCTCCTCGGCGGCGGCGACCAGCAGCCGCTCGGCGTCGAGGCCGGGATCGACGACGAGGCCGCGCCGGCCGTCGCCGAGCAGGTAGCTGGCACAGCCGAGATCCGGGTCGACCAGCTGGCGGAAGATCATCTTTGTCCCCTAAGTTGGTAGAAATGATCGAAATGCTCCGATCCGACGGTACAGGACCACGAGGGATCGCCCCCGCGCTTCCCTCCGCACCCCGTGCCGTCACCGCCTCCGGCGGCCCTGGCGGAGACGGTATGGTCGGCTGCGTGCAGGACGAGTCCCCCACCGTCGGCTCGCCCGGGCGCAGGCGGCGCCCGACGGCGCCGCGCGAGCTGCAGCTGCCGTCCGGACGCCACGGCCTGCCGCGCCGCTACGTCGTCGCCAACCAGCGGCAGCGGATCGTCGACGCGCTCGTCCACGTCGTCTTCGCCTACGGCTTCCAGGCCGCGTCCGTGGAGCGCGTGTCAGCGCGCGCCGGCGTCTCGCGGCGGACCTTCTACGAGCAGTTCGAGAGCAAGGAGGACGCGTTCGCGCAGGCGACCGACGCGGCGGCCGCGCAGCTCCTGGCACGCGTCGAGGCGGCGACCGCGCACGGGGCGACGGCCTCCGACCAGCTGCGGGAGGGCCTCGCGGCGCTGCTCGACGCCCTCGCCGAGCAGCCGCAGCTGGCGCACCTCTGCATCGTCGCCGTCCTGACGGCCGGTCCGCTCGCGATCGAGCGGCGCGACGCGCAGATGCGCGCCTTCGCGCGGCTGCTCGACGAGATCGCCGCGCGCGCGGCCGGGTCGCCGCTGCCGCCGCTGACGTCCGAGGGCATCGTCGGCGCGATCTACGACGTCGTCTACAAGCGGATCGCAGCGGGCCGCGCGAGCGAGCTGCCCGGGCTGCTCGACGACCTGCACCGCTTCTGCGCGCTGCTGGTCGACCGCGCGAGCGACCCGCGCGGCGATGCGTAGACGCCCGCGCGACGCTACTTCAGCGCCGCCTCTATCGCCGCGCGGAACTCGTCGATCCCGAACGCGCCCTCCAGCCGCGCCGCGATGCGGCCGTGGCGGTCGATCGTGAACAGCCACGGCTCGGTCTCCAGCCCGTACGCCGTGAGCTGCGGGCGCAGGCCCTTCGACGGGTCGTTGTCGACGTAGACCTCGTTGTGGATGAACGCGATGCGGTCGCCGTAGGCGCTCTGCAGCTGCGCGGCGACGTCGACGACCGGCCCGCACACGCGCGATCTGCACAGCGCCGGCGTCGCGAACAGCAGCGCGACGGGTCTTCTGCCGAGCACGTCGGCAAGGTCGACGGCGTGCATCTGGTCGGGCGGCACGCGCGTGTCGATCTTGGACGCGTCGCCGCCGACCGACGCGAGCGTCGGCGTGTGCACGCGCGGCGCCAGCGCGCCGACACCGGGGATCGGGCTGCTGCGCGTCACGCTCAGCGCGCCGACGCCGCCGAGCAGTCTGCCGCCGACGCGCGTGGCGGCGAGCACGAGCCATCTGCCGGTGCGCGGCAGCTCGACGTCGGCGTAGTAGACGGCCTTCACGTCGGCCGGGTCGCTCGCGCTCGTCTGGCTGCGGAACGGCGGGCGCACGATCAGCGAGTCGGCCGGCGCGAGGAACGGGCCGTTCGCGGGCGCGTCCGGGCTGCGCGCGACGTAGACGGCCGTGTCGCCGTAGAGGAACGAGCCGTCCTGGCCGATCACGCCGAAGCCGAGGCGGTTGCGGCCGGGCGTGTAGAGCGTCGTCGCGAGCGCGACCTGCGGGCCGCCGCCGTCGAGCCCGTCGGCGAGCTGGCGCAGCGTCCGCCCGTGCGCGGCCGGGAACTCGGCGGCCGTCGGGTGCTGCGCCGCGGCGACCGCGGGCGGCGGGGCCGGCGCCGTCGCATCGGCCGACGATGCTCCGCCGCCGCTCCCCCCCGCGCCCCCGCACCCGGCTGCTGGGATCGCTGCTGCGCAGGCGAGCGCGAGGAACGCGGTGGGGGTCGGCAGGCGGGGCATCGCAGGCAGAGGACGCCGTCGGGCGCCCAGTTCTTCCCGGCAGGCTACGCGCTCGCCCGCGGCAGCGCGCGAGCTCACCCCGCCCACGGCGGCACGCCGCGGTCGAGCAGCCCGGCCGCCGTCAACAGGTCCTCCGGCGCGTTGACGTTGAAGAACGGCAGCGGGTCGTCGAATTCGAGGACCTGCGGCCGCAGCGCCGCGACGGCGTCCGTCAGCGACGGCAGCGGATCGTGCGCGAGCATGGCGGCGAGCGGCGCGTGGGCCGAGGGCGCGTAGCGCGCCAGCAGCGGCTGCAACCTGCCGGCCGCGCGCGGCACCACGGCCGGGGCGCCGCGCGCGTCCGCCTGTGCGATCCGCTCGACGAGCGAAGGCGTCAGGAACGGCAGGTCGCCGGCGCTGACGAGGATCTCGCGCGCCATCCCCTCGATGCCGGCTGTCGCCCCCGCCGCTTCGAGCGCGTGGACGATCCCTGCCAGCGGATGGCGCGGCATCGCCGGCTCGACCCAGATCGGCACGCCCGGCAGCGATGGCAGCTCGCTCGCCTGCTTGGCGACGACGACGACCTCGGCCAGCACGGCCTGCAGCGCGGCCAGCGGATAGCGCAGGAGCGGCGTGCCGCGCAGCTCGACGATCGCCTTGCCGCCGCCGATGCGGCGCCCGGCGCCACCGGCCAGCACGACGCCGATCGGGTCCCGTTTCTCGCCCATCGCTCGCCGGAGCATAGAATCAGTGCGATGGAGGGCTCGACCGACCAGGAGACCGCCCGCAGCTGGCTGCGCTGCTACCGCTGCTGGTCGCAGAACCTCGAGGTGCAGGTCCACTACGAGGGCATCCACCGGATCGACCCCGCGACGGGCGAGCGCGCCGAGGTCGTCGACGAGCTGCAGGAGGCGGTCGTGCAGTGCCTCGACTGCATGCACGACCAGCCGCACCTCGGCTTCCACAACGGCCGCGTCGAGCCGGTCGAGGACCGCTGGGAGCGGATGATCGCCGGCACGCCGTGGGTCGCCTCCTGCACCGTCACAGTCGAGGCCGAGGACGTCGAGACCTGCTCCGGCCCCGACGCCGGCGACGCGCTCTCCTACGCCGCCTTCGGCGACCACGGCACGCGCGAGTTCTTCACGCACGTGCGCTTCCACAAGCACGACGACGACCAGATCGTCGTCCACCTGCTCGTCGAGCTCTACGCCCGCTCCTCCGAGGAGGCGACCGACGTGCTCGAGACCGCCGCCCGCGGCATGCTCGCGATCACGTCGCTTGCAGAGGAGTCCCGCCCGCCGGCGTCGAGCGCAGACGACGTGCACTGAGCCTGTCGTCGGGCGTTTGCGGTACGCACGGGCGCCGGTTCGCTCCCGCTCGGCATCCTCGTTCGCCCAGCGTTGGCGGCGCCGCTCCCCATAGGCAGCACGCTCACAGGGGATGCCGATCGGGCCGACCCCGCGCCCGGCTGATTCGGCGTACTCACGGCTCGAAACGTCCGCTGTCGCATGCTGTTGCCGAGCAGACTCTGGATCGTGTCGACTATGGCTGACAACATCTGCCAAATGGAACGTCCGGCCCAACAACCGCATGAGTCGACTCCACACGCCGACGCAGCCGCACGAGAGGCGGACGCCGTGCGCTTGGCCCGCCTTCGTCGCGACCTCGCGCTCACCCCAGCGCAGCGGCTTGACAAGTTCGCGGCGCTGTGCCGACAGGCGGACCTGCTGCGCAGCGCTCGCCGCCTGCCATGACGTTGCCGGACCTGCGGGCGCTGCTCTCGGCATTTGCCGATCACCGCGTGGAGTACGTGGTGATCGGCGGGATCGCGGTCGTCCTGCACGGCGGCCTCCGGACGACCGAGGATCTCGACATCGTTCCGAATCCGGATCCGGCGAACCTCGACCGGCTCTGCCAGATGCTGGAGCACGTGGAGGCGAGCCTGCTGCTGAACCCAAGACGCCGCTTCGGATCGAGAGAAGCATGGCTGCTGAAGCGCGGCAGAAACGTGAGCATCACGACGCGCTATGGCGATCTCGACATCGTGCGCACGCTTCCCGGCGTCCCCGACTACGCCGTCCTGGTAGCGGATTCCGAGCGATACGAGGTCGACGAGATCACGCTGCTGACCGCCTCCCCGGAGCGGCTGGTCGCAATGAAGCAGGCGCGCGGCAGCGCGCAGGACCAGGCGGATGTCGAGACGCTGAGACTCCTCCAGGAGCAGAGCCGGCGATAGCCGGCCAGCGCGGCGAACGCCCAACCAGTCGGCGCGGATCGCCCCACTCGAGGTTCCCAGTGAGCGTGAGCGGCCGCCGCTTGCCGCCCCGCCTCGCTATCACTAGATTCCGGTCGAAAGAGACGCTGCGCAGACGGTGGCTCTCATGATCGAGGAGAAGATTCATGCGTCGTCGTCTCGCCGGTACGCTCGCTGCGGCCGCGCTCATCGTGGGGATCCCGGGCCTGGGGACCGCTGGCGCGCAGCACACCACGAGTCCGGTCGCGCACGCGGCCTGCACACGCGCGAAGATTGGCGGCCAGCGCAAGTGCATCGCCCGCGGGCAGTACTGCGCGCGGCGTTACGAGCGCGACTACGAGCGCTACGGCTTCACCTGCTCGAAGCGCGATCGCCGCGGGCGCTGGCACCTGCAGTAGCGAGTCGCCCGATCGCCCTCCGCCTGCGAGGATCGGCGCATGATCCGGCACGCCGACCCCGCAGGCGACGCCGCCGCGTGCGCGGCGACCTACGGCTTCTACGTGGCCGAGACGGTCGCTTCGTTCGACGAGGTTCCGCTCGGCCAAGAGGAGATGCGGGAGCGGATCGAGCGCACGTCGGCGACGCACCCCTGGCTCGTCGCCGAGGACCCGCAGGGACGCGTCGTCGGCTACGCGTACGGCTCTCAGCACCGCGAGCGCGCGTCGTACCGCTGGGCGTGCGACGTTGCGGTCTACGTCGACCACGACCAGCGCGGCCGCGGCGTCGGGCACGCGCTATACGCCGCCCTGCTGCCGCTGCTGCGCGAGCAGCGCTTTCACGTCGCCTGCGCCGGCATCACCCTGCCCAACGACGCGAGCGTGCGGCTGCACGAGTCGTTCGGCTTCGAGCCGGTCGGCGTCTACCGAGAGATCGGCTGGAAGGCCGGCGCCTGGCACGACGTCGGCTGGTGGCAACTGCAGCTGAGCACCGACGACACAGACCAAGCCGCACCGCCGGAGCCGCTCGCGCCGCCGAGGCGATAGCCCGCGCTGAGCCGGCGCCCGATCAGCCGGGCGCGGGTCGGCCCGCTCGGCATCCCCTGTGAGCGTGCCGCCCACAAAACGCGGCGCCGCCAACGCTGGGCGAACGAGGATGCCGAGCGGGAGCGAGCCGGCGCCCCGGCGTACAGCGAACGCCGGGGCGAAGAACCGAAGCGCCTACGAAGCGGCGTTCAGCCGCGACTCAAGCGCATCCAGCTGCGCCGTCATCTCAGCCGGCAGCTTGTCGCCGAAGATCGCCAGGTGCTCGCGCAGCGACGGCAGCTCGGCCTTCCACTCCTCGGGCGTGACGCGCAGCAGCTCGGCGAAGTCCTCGGCGGGGATGTCGAGGCCCTCCAGCGGCAGCGCGCCCTCGGCCGGCAGCAGGCCGATCGGCGTCTCGATCGCGTCGGCGGTGCCGTTGCAGCGGCCGAAGATCCACGACAGCACGCGGCTGTTCTCGCCGAAGCCGGGCCACAGCCACTTGCCGTTGGCATCCTTGCGGAACCAGTTGACGTAGAAGACCTTCGGCAGGACCGCGCCCTCACGTCTGCCGAGCTTGAGCCAATGGGCCATGTAGTCGCCCATGTGGTAGCCGGCGAACGGGAGCTGCGCGAACGGGTCGCGGCGCAGTCTGCCGACGGCGCCGGCGGCGGCGGCGGTCGTCTCCGACGCCATCGTCGCGCCGAGGAACACGCCGTGCTCCCACGAGAACGCCTCGTGCACGAGCGGCACGACCGTCGAACGGCGCCCGCCGAACAGGAAGGCGTCGATCGGCACGCCGGCCGGGTCCTCCCACTCGGGCGCGATCGCGGGGTCCTGCGCAGCCGGGACGGTGAAGCGCGCGTTCGGGTGCGCGGCGGGGGTGCCGGACTCCGGGGTCCAGTCGTTGCCGTGCCAGTCGATCGCGTGGGCGGGCGCTTCGTCCGTCATGCCCTCCCACCAGATGTCGCCGTCGTCGGTCTTCGCGACGTTCGTGAAGATCGCGTTCTTCGAGGCGGTCGCGAGCGCGTTCGGGTTCGTCTTTTCGCTCGTGTTCGGCGCGACGCCGAAGAAGCCGGCCTCGGGGTTGACCGCGTAGAGGCGGCCGTCCTCGCCGAACTTCATCCAGGCGATGTCGTCGCCGACCGTCTCGACCTTCCAGTCGGGCAGCGACGGGATCAGCATCGCGAGGTTCGTCTTGCCGCAGGCGGACGGGAAGGCGCCTGTCACGTACTTCACCTCGCCGTGCGGGTCGGTGAGCTTGAGGATCAGCATGTGCTCGGCCATCCAGCCCTCGTCGCGCGCCATCACCGAGGCGATGCGCAGCGCGAAGCACTTCTTGCCGAGCAGCGCGTTGCCGCCGTAGCCGGAGCCGAACGACCAGATCTCGCGCGTCTCGGGGTAGTGCACGATGTACTTCGTGTCGCTGCACGGCCAGGAGACGTCCTCCTGCCCCTCCTCGAGCGGCGCTCCGACGGAGTGGACGCACGGCACGAAATGGCCGTCCTCGCCGAGCACCTCGAGCGCGCCCGCGCCCATGCGGGTCATGATCCGCATCGAGACGGCGACGTAGGCGGAGTCGGTCAGCTCGACGCCGATGTGCGCGATGTCGGAGCCGAGCGGCCCCATGCTGAAGGGCACGACGTACATCGTTCGCCCGCGCATGCAGCCCTCGAACAGGCCTGAGAGCGTCTCGCGCATCTCGGCCGGCTCGCACCAGTTGTTCGTCGGACCGGCGTCGGCCTCGTCGAGCGAGCAGATGTAGGTGCGGTCCTCGACGCGCGCGACGTCGGTCGGGTCCGACAGGGCGAGGTAGCTGTTCGGGCGCTTCGCGTCGGACAGGCGCTCGAAGGTGCCGGCGTCGACGAGCGCCTGGCACAGCCTGTCGTACTCCTCAGCCGAGCCGTCGCACCAATGGATGCGATCGGGCTGCGTCAGTGCTGCGATCTCTTCGACCCACGCACGGAGCTTCGCGTGGCTCGTGGGCGGTGCGGTATCGGTGATGCTCACGTGATCTCCCTCGTGGCGGTCGCGGGACATCCGCGGGATTGTTCCATCCCGAGCGGAACGGCGCTTCCGCACTGTGGACGGAGGCGCCGTCAGCCCGTTCTACTCGGCGGTGCCAGGAGTCTTCCGCGGCACCAGCACGAGCCGCTTGAACTCCGCCACGAGCACGCCATTCTGGTTCAGCACGCGCGTGTGGACCTTGACCACGCCGCGGTCGAGCTTCGTTCTGGACGGCTTGACCTCGAGCACCTCTGTCTCGCAGAAGAGCGTGTCGCCGTGGAAGACGGGGTTCGGGTGGCTGAGCTCCTCGGTCGCGAGGTTCGCGATCGCCTTGCCGGAGATGTCGGAGACCGACATGCCGAGCGCGAGCGAGTAGACGAGCGGTCCGACGACGACGTTTCTGCCCTGCTGCGAGCCGGCCGCGTAGACGTCGTTGAGGTGCAGCGGGTGGTGGTTCATCGTGATGAGGCAGAAGAGGTGGTCGTCTGACTCGGTGACCGTCTTCGCCGGCCAGTGCTTGTAGGTCGCGCCGACCTCGAACTCCTCGAGGTAGCGGCCATAGGCGTGGGCGCCGGAGGCCTCGCGGGCCGCCTGGTCCGTCTCGACGCCGTTGATCGTGTCGCTCATGTGATCGGGACCGTCCTGGGTGTCGGAATAGCAGTGGGAAGCGCTGGAAGTGTGCCGCCTCCGCGACGGTCTTGCGGCACCGTCGCGGATCGCACAATACGATTTGCGCGACCTTCCACGTAATCGTCACCGAAACCGAGAGACCCAGTGCGCAACCCACGAGACTTCGCGAAGCCCCTCGCAGTCGGGGCGCCCGACCCGATCCTGGACATCCCGTTCCGCCCGTCGCGGATGATCCACTTCTTCGACGCCAGCAACGAGAAGATGGCGGCGAAGGTGCCGGACATGGCCAAGCAGGCCGACATCCTGCTCGGCAACCTCGAGGACGCGGTCCCCGTGGACCGCAAGGAGGCCGCCCGCGAGGGGCTCGTGAGAGTCGGGCAGGCCGTCGACTTCGGCGACACGCAGCTGTGGACGCGCGTCAACAGCCTCGACTCGCCGTGGGTGCTCGACGACCTGCTGCGGCTCGTCGGCGAGATCGGCGACAAGCTCGACGTGATCATGGTCCCGAAGGTCGAGGGCGCCTGGGACATCCACTACGTCGACCGCCTGCTCGCCCAGCTGGAGGGCAGATTCGGCGTCAAGAGACCGATCCTCGTGCACGCGATCCTCGAGACGGCGCTCGGCGTCGCGAACCTCGAGGAGATCGCCGCCGCCTCCCCGCGCATGCAGGGGATGAGCTTCGGCCCGGCCGACCTCGCCGCTTCGCGCCGCATGAAGACGACGCGCGTCGGCGGCGGCCACCCCGGCTACCGCGTGATCGAGGACCCGAACCCGGACGACCCGACCGCGCCGCGCACGAGCTACCAGCAGGACCTGTGGCACTACTCGATCGCCCGCATGGTCGACGCCTGCGCGGCGACCGGGATCCTGCCCTTCTACGGTCCGTTCGGCGACATCTCCGACGACGCCGGCTGCGAGGCGCAGTTCCGCGCCGCCTTCCTGATGGGCTGCGTCGGCGCGTGGTCGCTGCACCCGCGCCAGATCGCGATCGCGAAGAAGGTCTTCTCGCCCGACCCGGACGAGGTCAAGTTCGCCCAGCGCGTGATCGAGGCGATCCCCGACGGCGCCGGCGTGCACATGCTCGACGGCAAGATGCAGGACGATGCCACCTTCAAGCAGTGCAAGGTGATGGTCGGCCTCGCGGAGATGCTTGCCCAGAAGGACCCCGAGCTGGCCGAGGCCTACGGGTTCGTAACCACCACGACCGGGAGCTAGCGCGTGCGCTTCTTCGAGTACGAGTCGCGGCAGATCGTCGCGGCGGCGGGCATCCCCGTCTCCCCCCACGGCTTCGCGAGAACGCCTGAGGAGGCGCGCAAGATCGCCGAAGAGATCGGCGGCTCCGTCGTCATCAAGTCGCAGGTGCTGACGGGCGGGCGCATGAAGGCCGGCGGCGTGAAGTTCGCCGACACGCCGGACGAGGCCGCCGAGCACGCCGACTTCATCCTCAGACTGGAGATCAACGGCCACATGCCGCGCGGCGTGCTGGTCGACTCCAGAGTCGACGTCAAGCAGGAGTACTACGCCGGCGTCGTGTGGGACGGGATCCGCAAGCAGCCGGTGATGCTGTTCTCCGACATGGGTGGGATCGATATTGAGGAGGTTGCCGAGAGGCATCCGGACAGAGTCGGGCGCGCGCCCTTCTCGAATCTGATGGACGTCTCGGACTACCAGGCGAAGCAGGTGATCGCGTCTATTGGGGTCACCGGCTCCGCACTGACCCGAGCCACTCCGATCCTCGCCCGCCTCGCGCGGCTGTTCGTCAGACACGACATGACGCTGGCGGAGATCAACCCGCTCGCGCAGCTCGAGGACGGCAGATTCGTCGCCGTCGACGCGCACATGGACATGGAGAACGAGGCTCGGCCCCGCCAGAAGGCCATTCTGAAGGGCCTCGGCGTCGGCGACGAGGAGACCCGCCAGGCGCGCGAGGCGACGCCGTTCGAGCTCGCCGGCGAGGCCGTCGACGCCGCCTCGCACCGCGGCGTCGCGGGCAACGTGACCGAGTTCGACGGCAACCTCGGGCTCGTGATCGGCGCCGGCGGCGGCTCGCTGACGCTGTTCGACGCGGTCCGCGCCCACGGCGGCAAGCCCGCGAACTACTGCGAGATCGGCGGCAACCCGTCGGTCGAGAAGGCCTGCGGTCTCGCCAAGCTCGTGCTGCAGAAGCCGGGCGTAGACAAGATCGCCGTGATGATGTCGATCGTCTCCAACACGCGCGTCGACATCGTCGCGCGCGGCGTCATCAAGGCGTGCCTGGAGCTGGGCTACGACCCGGGCGAGAAGATCGCGATCTTCCGCATCCCCGGCGCGTGGGAGGACGAGGGCTTCAAGATCCTCGAGAAGTACGGGGTCGAGTACTGCGACCGGTCCGTGTCCATGCACGAGGCGGCGCGACGAGCCGTCGAGAAGATCGAGGGGGTGGCCGCATGAGCATCCTGATCGACGAGACGACGACGTTCATCGTCCAGGGCATCACCGGCCGCGAGGCCGTCAACCTGACGCGCGAGTGCCTCGACTACGGCGCTGGCGCAAAGGTCGTCGGCGGCGTGACGCCGGGCCGCAAGGGCCGCGAGGTCCACGGCGTGCCGGTCTTCGACACGGTCGCCCAGGCGGTCGAGCACCACGGCGGGCCGATCGACGGCTCCGTCGTCACCGTCCCCCCCGCGTTCACGAAGGACGCGGTGCTGGAGGCGATCGCGAACGGCATCAAGCTGATCGTGATCGTGACCGAGCGCATCCCGCGCCGGGACGTGGCCGAGATGGTCGAGTTCGCGGGCCTGCACGGCGCGCGCATCATCGGCCCCAACTGCCTCGGGATCATCGTCCCCGACGTGATCAAGATGGGCGGCATCGGCGGCCCGGCGAAGGACGCCGCGAAGGCGTACACGCCCGGCTCCGTCGGCGTCATCTCGCGCTCCGGCGGCATGACGACCGAGATGTCCTCGACGCTCACGGCGGCGGGCCTCGGCCAGTCGACCGCGGTGTCGATCGGCGGCGACGCGATCATCGGCTCGTCCTACGCGGAGCTGATGCCGCTGTTCGAGGCCGACGAGCAGACCGAGGCGATCGTCATCTACACCGAGCCGGGCGGCCGCATGGAGGCCGAGCTGGCGCGCTGGGTGAAGGCGAACAACTCACGTCTTCCCATCGTCGCGTTCATGGCGGGCCGCTTCATGGACGAGATGCCGGGCATGAGCTTCGGCCACGCCGGCACGATCGTCGAGGGCAAGGAGGACACCGCGAGCGAGAAGATCGCGCGCCTCGCCGAGGCCGGGATCGTCGTCGCGGAGGAGATCTCGCAGATCCCCGACATCGTCAAGTCCAGAATCGCCGAGAGGAGCGCGGTCTGATGCCCGGCACGTTCATCGACGTCGAGGTCGACGCGTCCGTCGCCTCCGACCCCGCGCTGGCGGCGAAGCTGACGGAGGTCTGCCCCGTCGACATCTTCTCGACGGCCGGCGACGGCGGCACGCTCGCGATCAACGAGGAGAACCTCGACGAGTGCGTCCTGTGTCGCCTCTGCATCGACGCGGCGCCGCAGGGCACCGTCAAGGTCGTCAAGCTCTACGACGAGGGCGCGGTGCTCAGCAGCTGACCGACCCGCAGCAACGGCTCGATCTCGGCAGCGGGGGCCGGCCTCGCGAGGTAGAAGCCCTGCCCGAGATCGCAGCCGAGCTCGCGCAGGACGGCGAGCTGCTCGGCCGTCTCGATCCCCTCGGCGATCGCCGTCAGCCCAAGCGCGTGCCCCAGCTCGACCATCGCGGTCACGATCGCGAGGGTGCGCGGGTCGTCGAGCGTCGCGATGAACGAGCGGTCGATCTTGATCGCCGAGGCCGGGAAGCGCCGCAGGTAGGACAGCGACGCGTAGCCGGTGCCGAAGTCGTCGATCGCGATCTCGGCGCCGAGCTGCTTGAGACCGGTGAGCACGGTCAGCCCCGCCTCGACGTCCTCGAGGATCACGCTCTCCGTCACCTCCAGCAGCAGCTTCGAGGGGTCGGACTCGTGCCGCGCGAGCGCGTCGGCGACGCGCGTCATGATCTCCGGGTCGGCGAGCTGGCGGACGGACAGGTTCACCGACGTCCACGGCGTCTGCCGGATCGTGGCGTCCCGCTCCCACACGCGCGCCTGGCGCAGCGCCTCGTCGAGCACCCACGCGCCGAGCGGCACGATCAAGCCCGTCTCCTCCGCGAGCGGGATGAACTCGCCCGGCATCACGGTGGTGCCGTCGCGCTCCCAGCGCAGCAGCGCCTCGACGCCGACGATGCGACCACTGCGCAGCTCGACCTCGGGCTGGTAGTGCAGCCGCAGATCGCCGGTGTGCGGCGCCGAGCGCAGCGCGCGCTCCAGCTCGCTGCGCCGGCGCAGACGCGCGCCGAGCTCCTCGGAGTACGGCTCGCACCGCCCGCGGCCGAGCTGCTTGGCGCGGTACATCGCGGTGTCGGCCTCCGCGATCAGCTCGGCCGGCTCCTTCTCGGGCGCGGCAAGCGTCACGCCGATCGAGGCGCCGAGCTGGAACGGCTCGCCCTCGAGCACGAACGGCTCGCGCAGCGCGTCGAGGATCCGCTCGCCGATCTGCGCGATCGCCTGCTCGTCCGCGAGCGACTCGCACACGAGGATGAACTCGTCGCCGCTGAGCCGGCCGAGCGTGTCGTGCGGGCGCACGACCTGACCGAGTCGCACAGCGACCTCGCGCAGGATGCGATCGCCCGACGCGTGGCCGAGCGTGTCGTTGATTGCCTTGAAGCCGTCGAGATCGACGAAGAAGACCGCCGTGCGATCGGTCGGCACGCGGCGCAGGCGCGACAGCGCGCGCCCCAGCTCGTCGCTGATCAGCACGCGGTTCGGCAGGCCGGTCAGCGCGTCGTGCGTGGCCTGATGCAGCAGCTGCTCGGCCGCCTGCTGACGCTCCACGACGCGCCCCAGCTCGGTGCCGACCTGCGCCATCAGCTCGATCAGGTCCTCGTCGCGCGCGAGCATCCGCTCGGTCAGGAACTCCAGCACCCCGACGACCTCGCTGCCGACGAGGATCGGGAAGCCGAGCGCCGTGCGCAGCCCGGCGGCCCCCGCCGCCTGCGCCCGCGGCAGCGACAGCACCCGCGAGAAGTCGGCCAGCCAGACGGCGCCCTGCGCGGCCAGCACGCGCCCCGGCAGTCCCTCCCCGATGTCCAGCCGCAGATCCGTGGTCGCCGCGCGGAACGCCGCAAAGCGCGCTGCGTCACCGGCCCACAGACCGGTCGGGCGCAGCGTGTCCGCCTCGCGCAACCAGGCATGCCCCAGCGGCCAGCCGCAGTGCTCGCAGATCGCCGCAAGCGCGGTCGTGAGCGCGTCCTCCACGCTCGCAGCCTCGTTCGCCGCCTTCGCGACCGTGCGCAGCAGCACGAGTCGCTGCTGCTGCTCGTAGAGGTCGCGCGTCGCCCGCTCGGAGATCGCCTCCGCCTCCAGCCGCGCCGCGCGCTCGCGCACCAGCCGTCGCTGCGCGCGCTCGAGCGGTTCGCCGCTCACGGCCCGAAGCCGATCTCGATCAGGCAGCGCTCGTCGCCCCGGTGCATGCACTCCGGCTGCACGATCTCGACCTGCTGGCCGAAGTGGTCGCCGGCGCCGAGCAGCAGCCCTTCCGCGAACGCGCACAGGCGCCGTTCGGAGTGGTACTCCATCACGAGCCGATCGGGGTCGGAGGCGTCGAACGCGAAGGCGGGGGTCACCGCGCCCGGGTACAGCTTGCGGACCTCGGGGTGGATGATCTCGTTGAGCGTCAGCACGAATCCGCGCGCCTCGTCGTGGGGCGCGAAGAAGGCGGGGTAGCGCTCGGCCAGCAGTGGCAGCGCGTTGCGTCCGTACCAGCGCACCACATCGTCGGCGGGCAGCGCGAGCGCCTGGGAGGCGGCGGCCACGAGCGCCATCAGATCCGCGTCGGGGTAGCTGCCGAGCGAGGTGTAGACGCCGTCGACGCCCGCCGCGTCGAGCAGCGCGTCCCACGTGTCGTCGCCGTGCTCACGCACGACGATCTCCTCCAGCAGGTTGAAGACGATGCCCTTCATACGACCGCCCCGACTATCGGCTGCCGTACGGTGCACGCTTAACGGTTTTGGCGCGTTGGCGCTTATTCCTCGGGTTGTCTCACCAATGAGCGGTACGCGTCCGGCCGGCGTGTTCTGAGCAGCGGGAAGAGGTCGAGCCAGTCGCGCCGCTGGTCGAGGTCGAGCTCGGCCACGAGCACCGCGGCGCGGTCGCGCGGGGCCTGCGCGAGGATCCGGCCGTAGGGGTCGGAGATGAAGCTCGAGCCGTAGAAGGTCAGCGGCGGCTCCATCCCGAAGCGGTTGATCGCGACCATGAAGGTGCCGTTCGCGATCCCGTTGCCGACGATCACCTGCTGCCACAGCGGCTGCGTGTCGAACTTCGGGTGGTCGGGCTCGGAGCCGATCGCGGTCGGGTAGACGACGACGTCGGCGCCGGCGAGCGCGTAGGCGCGCGCCAGCTCCGGGAACCACTGGTCCCAGCAGGTCGGGAAGGCGAGCTGTGCCTCCCCCACGCCGACGACCGGGAACGGGTCGCCCGCGCCGTCGCCGGCCGGCCCGGGGCGGAACCAGCGGTCCTCGTGATAGCCGGCCGTGACGGGGATGTGCAGCTTGCGCGTGCGCGCGACGAGCGTCCCGTCGGGCGCGACGCAGATCGCCGTGTTGAAGCCGCGCGGGTCCTCGTCCTCGCCGCCGTCCGCACGCTCATACAGCGACGCGTGCACGTAGGCGCCCGTCTCCCCCGCCATCCGCCGCGCGAACGCGCACGTCGGGCCGTCGGGGATCGCCTCCGCGCGCGCCAGCGCCTCCGGTGTGGGCTCCGACTCGACCGCGAAGTAGGGCGAAAGCGTCAGCTCAGGCAGGCACACGAGCTGCGCGTCGTGCGCGGCGGCCAGCCGGACGCCCTCCGCCAGCGCCGCCTCGTGCGCCACCGAATCGGGATGCCAGCGCTGCTGCACCGCCCCGATGCGGAACGGCCCGCGCTGCGGCGGGTCGACGCGAGCGGGCGAGCGCGGCGTTCTCCCGGTCGCTGCGATGACCTCGATCGCGCTCACGCGACCGAGTGTAAGACGTCTGAGCGCGCCCTCAGACGAGCTGCCGCTCGGCCTCGCGCTCCAACTCGTGCGCGGGCTCCGGCTCCGGAGCCGGCGTGCGCAGGAACAGCAGCGTCAGCAGCAGGCCGACCGCGACCGTGCCCGCGCCCAGCGCGAACGCGAGGTGGTAGCCGCCCAGCTCCGCGGCGGCGTGCGACTGGCCGCCCGCGATCAGCGCAGCCGTGCGATGCGCCGTGAGCGCGCCGAGGATCGCCAGCCCAAACGCAGCCATCACCTGCATCGAGACGTTGAGGATGCCCGACGCGACGCCGGCGTCGCGCGGCGGCACGTTCACCATCGCCATCGTCAGCAGCGGCACGAACGACGAGCCCGCGCCGAGGCCCATCAGCACGAGCGCGACGAAGATCACCGGGTAGGGCGTCCCCGCGTGCACGAGCGCGAACAGGGCGAGCCCGGCGATCAGCGCCGGCAGGCCGCCCACCAGCACGCGTTTTGGCCCGAAGCGCACGACGAGCCGCGCGACGACCCCGAGCGCCATCGCGGCGACCGTGAGCGTCATCGGCAGGAAGGCGACGCCCGTCGTCAGCGGGCTGAAGCCGCGGACCTGCTCGAGGTACAGCGCGCCGAAGAAGAAGACCGAGTACATGCCCGCCATCACGAGGCCGCGCACGACGGTCGCGCTCGCCAGGCCCGGCACGCGCAGGATCCTGAGCGGCAGGATCGGGTTCTCGATCCGCGACTCGAGCACGAAGAACGCGACGAGCAGCGCGATCGAGGCGCCGCCCCAGCCGAGCGTGTGCGCCGAGGCCCAGCCGTGGTCGGCCGAACCGATGATCGCGAAGACGCCGAGCATCAGCGCGACGGTCACGAGCACCGCGCCGGCGATGTCGACCCCGTCGCGCAGCCCGAGCACCTCGTTCTCGTCGATGTAGGCGCGGCCGAGCAGCAGCGTCGCGATCCCGATCGGCAGGTTGATGAAGAAGATCCAATGCCAGTTGAGGGTCTCGGTCATCAGCCCGCCGAGCAGCAGCCCCACCGACCCGCCGCCGACCGCGACGAACATGTAGACGCTCATCGCCTTCGCGCGGTCGGCCGCACCCGGGAACTCGCTGACGATCAGCGCGATCGTGACCGAGAAGGCGACCGCGCCGCCGATCCCCTGGACGAAGCGCGCGGCGATCAACAGCCCCTGGCTGGTGGACAGACCGCACGCGATCGAGGCGAGCGTGAACAGCCCGACGCCCCACAGGAACACGCGGCGGCGGCCGACGAGGTCACCGAAACGGCCGGCGACGAGCATAAAGCTGCCGAACGTCACGAGATAGGCGTTGACGACCCACGTGAGGTCGGCCTGACTGAAGTGCAGCGACCCCTGGATGTCGGGCAGCGCGACGTTGACGATCGTCGAGTCGAGCACGACCATGAACTGGCCGAGGCAGACGACCGCGAGGGCGATCCAGGCGCGTCGCGTGATCGGGGGATTCGCTGTCGCGATGGCCGTCATCGATGATCATCGTAGCAAAGATGATCTACTGTTTCATGACGATCCTCTCACAGTGCTAGAGTTCTGACTGCAATGGGCACCGTCCATGCACCGGGAGCGATGGTCCTCCTCACGCGCCTCGCGAAGGTCGTCTACCGTCGCAGCAGCGAGGAGCAGCTCGGCATGCGCCTGCGCTGGTACGTCGCGCTGTCGTTCCTCAACGACCACGACGGCGCCTCGCAGCAGGCGCTCGGCGAGGCGCTGTGCGTCGACGCCAACAATCTCGTGCTGCTGCTCAACGAGCTGGAGGCGGCCGAGTACGCCGAACGCCGCCGCGACCCGCTCGACCGCCGCCGCCACCTCGTCCACATCACCGCCACCGGCCGTCGCGCGCTCGACCACGCCGAGCGCGCACAGGAGAGCGTCGAGAGCGAGGTGCTCGCCGCGCTCGACCCCGACGAGCGCGCGACGCTGCGCGACCTGCTCGCCCGCGCGCTCGACGGCGCCGGGCCGGGCGCCGACTGACCGGCCTCATCGTCCGCCGGCGGGAACTTGCTGCGTTATGCAGTGGATGCCCCCGCCACCGAGCGCGAGGACTCTGCCCGGCACGCCGACGATCTCGCGGTCCGGCAGCAGCACCGCCAGGCGCCGCAGCGCCTCGGCGTCCATGTCGGGGTCCTGCTCGCCGAGTGGCACGATCGCGGCGCCGTTGCACAGGTAGAAGTTCGTGTAAGGGATCGCGACGACGCTGCCGTCGGCGCGCGTCGTGCGCGGCAGCAGCTCCCAGCGCTCGACCTCGATGCCGGCGTCGCGCAGGCGATGCGCGTTCTCCTCCGCGTGCGCGTGGTTGGGATCGTCCTCGTCGGCGACGACCTGCAGCAGCGCGTGGCGCGACGCCAGGAACGCGCAGATGTTGTCGACGTGGCCGTCCGTGTCGGCATCCTCGACGAGGCCGTGCCCGAGCCACACGACCTGCTCAGCGCCGAGGTGCACGCTCAGCTCGCGCTCGATCTCGTCGCGCTCGAGCAGGGCGTTGCGGTTCGGGTTCAGCAGGCACTGCTCGGTCGTCACGAGCCGGCCCGTCCCGTCGACGGCGATCGCGCCGCCCTCGAGCACGAGCGGCGAGGCGTAGTGTTCGATCCCGAGGTGCTCGAGCAGGCGCAGCGCGATCGCGGCGTCCTTGTCGTAGGGCGCGAACGCCTCGCCCCATGCGTTGAAGCGGAAGTCGATGCCGGCGCGGCGGCCGTCGGGGCCGGCCACGACGATCGGACCCGAGTCGCGCAGCCACGAGTCGTCGATCGGCAGCGCGAGCAGCTCGACGTTGTCGGCCGTCACGCGCCGCCGAGCGTCGTCGGCGTGCGCCGGGTCGGCCACGAGCGTGACCGGCTCGAACGCCGCGATCGCCGCGACGACCCGGGCGTGCACGTCGCGCGCCTGCTCGATCGTCGTCCCGCGCCACGCCGCCTCGCGCGCTGGCCAGGCGACCAGCGTCCGCTCGTGCGGCGCCCACTCCGCCGGCATCCGCAGGCCGCTCGCGCGCCCGCCGCTCTCGTCGCTGGCCATGCGTCGAGCCTACCCAGCCACTGCGGCAGCTTCGCGCGCCCTTCGCCGCAGGATCGGCACGAAGCGGTGTAGCGCCGTCGCAGCGGGCCATCGTAGGGTCGCCTCCCTTGTCCGCGCCGGCTCGCCCACCTCTACGCCCTCGCCCTCCGCACGCTCGACGAGCAGGAGCGCCGCGCCGACGCCCTCCGCGGCCGCCTCGCACCCGTGCTCGCAGCGGCCGCGCTGGGCGTGACGCTGCTCAGCGGTCCGGTGATCGGCGGGGCGCATCCGGCGGGCGCAGCAGGCAAGCTCGCGCTCGCGGCGGCGGTCGGCGGGCTGTTCGTGATGGTGACCGGCGCGATACGACTGCTGGGAGTGTGCCGACGACCGGTCGAGGGGCCGGATCCTCAGCAGCTGACAGCCGAGCTCAAGCGAGGCGGCATGCTCGATGACGAGGCGGCGTTCTACGAGTCGATGATCGCGCGACTCGGAGACCGCCGGAAGGCGGTAGAGATCGCGTTCGAACATCTGGATACGTCATTCACAGCGATGGTGTGGGGAATCCTCGTCATGCTGGGTGGACTCGCGCTCGCCGCGATCGTAGGGTGACGGACATGGCAAGAAGAAGATGGACGTTCGTCGAGGCCATGGAGTACGGCCGCTCGATGCCACGTTACGACCGCCGCGGCAAGCGGCTCCCGACGCGCGCCGAGTGGGAGCAGTTCAGCCGCTGGCGACGGTGGCGCGACCTGCTGCTGGGCTGGGAGCCCGCAAGACCGCACAAGTTTCCCTGGGAGCTGGGCGAGCCCCGGGAGGACTATCTCTAACCTCGCGCCCTGCGGGTGCGGGAGCGCTCCTCGTGCTTCTCGACGACCTGCGCGATCAGTCTGAGGATCTGGTCGACGCCGGTCGCCTTCGCGTCGCCGTGCTCGAAGGCGGCACGCCACTGCTTGACTCTGCCGTCGGCCGCCAGCTCGTTGAAGTGCGAGCGCGTGACCTCGAGCCGCACCTTCGCGTCGCTCGCGATGTCCTTCGAGACTCTCGGCCCGGGCAGCTCGACGCGGTAGAGCTGCACGTCCCCCCGCCCGCGCAGCTCGAGCCCGATGACGAGTCTCAGCGGCTGCAGCGCCGGAACCTCCGCAAGGAAGTTCCGCACGCCCCGCTCGATGAGGCTTCTGGTGTCCGTGGCGGAGGTCAGGACGCCAAGCTTAGATCTTGTGCCGCTCGAGCAGCTTGCGGCCGATCACCATGCGCTGGATCTCGGACGTGCCCTCGCCGATCAGCAGCAGCGGCGCGTCGCGGTAGAGGCGCTCGATCTCGTACTCCTTCGAGTAGCCGTAGCCGCCGTGGATGCGGAACGACTCCTCGACGCAGAAGCGGCCGGCCTCGGAGGCGAACAGCTTCGCCATGCCGGCCTCGATGTCGGAGCGCTCGCCGGCGTCCTTCATGCGCGCCGCGCGGTTCGTCAGCAGGCGCGCCGCGTCGACTTGGGTCGCCATGTCGGCGAGCTTGAACTGGATCGCCTGGTGCTGCGCGATCGGCTTGCCGAACGTGCGGCGCTCCTGCGAGTAGCGCAGCGCCAGCTCCAAAGCCCGCTGCGCGATCCCGACGCCGCGCGCGGCGACGTTCACGCGGCCCAGCTCGAGCGCGTCCATCATCTGCGGGAAGCCCTTGTTGAGCCCGGCCTCCTCGCCGCCGAGGATGTTCTCGGCGGGACAGCGGTAGCCGTCGAACACCAGCTCGGTCGACTCGACCCCCTTGTAGCCCATCTTTCTGAGCTGCGGCGGGACGTTGAGGCCCTTGTAGTCGCCCGTGTTCTCGTGCTCGCCGCCGACCTTCTCGGCGATGAAGCACGTCATCCCGCGCTGGGGCTTGTCGGCGTTGAGGTCCGTGCGCACGAGCACGAACACGAGGTCCGAGCGCAGGCCGTTGGTGACCCACATCTTCTGGCCGTTGATCTCCCAGGAGCCGTCGTCCTGCTGCTTCGCGGTCGTCTTGATCGCGGCGACGTCGGAGCCCAACTCGGGCTCGGACAGCGAGAAGGCGGCGCGGATCTCCCCCGTCGCCATGCGCGGCAGATACTTCTGCTTCTGCTCGTCCGTGCCGAACTTCATCAGCAGGTAGGAGCCGATGAAGTGGGTGTTGACGACGCCGGAGATCGAGATCCAGCCGCGCGAGAGCTCCTCGACGATCATCGCGTAGGTCGTCAGGTCGAGCCCCATTCCGCCGTACTCCTCGGGGATCGTGACGCCGAACAGGCCGAGCTCCTTCATCTGCTCGACGATCGGGTCCGGGAAGGAGTCCTCGTGGTCGTAGTGCTCGGCGTTCGGGATGATCTGCTCGTCCGCGAACTGCCGCACCATCTCGCAGATCGCCTGCTGCTCGTCGGTCTTGTCGATCACTGCGGCCATGGGGTCGATCGCTCCGGGTCGTAGAAAGGTGGAATGTCTCGGATCTCGCCGGTCGAGGATACTTCCCGGCCGTGAACTTCGCGCGCGATGTGGTCGACGCCGCACCCGCAGACGGGCTCGCACTCGTCGAGCTGGCGCGCGACGGCACGCGCCGCGAGTGGCGCTTCGGCGAGCTCGCCGACCGCTCCGCGCGGCTTGCCGGCACGTTCGCCGCCCACGGTGTGGGCCGCGGCGACGTCGTCATGACGCTGATCGGCAACCGGCCGGACTGGGTCTGCGCGATGGTCGCGTGCTTCCGCATCGGCGCGGTCGTGCTGCCGTGCACCGAGCAGCTGCGCGCGCAGGACCTGCGGCTGCGGCTCGACGCTGCGCGCCCCGCGCTCGTGCTGGCCGACGAGCGCAACGCCGCCGAGTTGAGCGCCGCGCAGCCGTCGTGCCCGGTCCTGACGATCCCCGACGAGGCGCTCTACGCAGCCGAGCCGGCGCCTGCCGTGGAGCTGGAGCCGGAGGATCCCTGCCTGATCACGTTCACGAGCGGGACGGCCGGCGAGGCGAAGGGCGTCCTGCACGCGCAGCGCTACCTGACCGGCCAGCGCGTCCAGGCCGAGCAGTGGCTCGATGCGCGGCCCGGCGACCTCGTCTGGTGCACGGCGGCGAGCGGATGGTCGAAGTCGGCGCGCAACGTCTTCATCGCGCCGTGGATCCGCGGCGCGAGCGCGCTGCTGCACGACGCGCGCTTCGACCCGCACGAACGGCTCGAGCTGCTCGCACGCGAGCAGGTCAACGTGCTGTGCATGGCGCCGACCGAGTACCGCGTGATCGCCAAGCGCGCGCAGCCGCGGCCGGTCCCCGGCCTGCGCGGTCTCGTCGCCGCCGGCGAGGCGCTCAACCCGGAGGTGCTGCGCGCCTTCCACGCGGCGACCGGCCTGTGGATCCGCGACGGCTACGGCCAGACGGAGACCGGCCAGCTGACGGGCGCCCCACTCGGCGAGGAGATCCGTCCGGGGTCGATGGGCAAGCCGCTGCCGGGGATGAGGCTGTGGATCGACGACGGCGAGCTGGTCGCCGACCCGGCGACCGTGCCGACGTTCTTCCTCGGGTACCTCGGCGAACGGCCGGTCGACCGCTCCGCGCCGTGGCGCACCGGCGACCGCGTCCGTCAGGACGACGACGGCTTCCTCTACTTCGAAGGCCGCGCCGACGACGTGATCATCTCCGCCGGCTACCGCATCGGCCCGTTCGAGGTCGAGTCCGCGCTCGTCGCGCACCCTGCGGTGGCCGAGGCCGCCGTCGTCGCGGCGCCCGACGACGAGCGCGGCGCGATCGTGCGAGCGGTCGTCGTGCTGCGCGACGGCGTCGCGCCGGGCGAGGCGCTGGCGCGAGAGCTGCAGGAGCACGTCAAGGCGACGACCGCGCCCTACAAGTACCCGCGCCGCGTGGAGTTCGCGGCGGAGCTGCCGAAGACGACCTCCGGCAAGGTCCGCCGCGCGCTCCTGCGCGAGCAGCAGCAGCAGCAGCGTTAAGCCGAGAAGGCGGTCCGCAGCGCGTAGTCGGTGTCCATGTACTCGCGCACCGTGGCGATCGCGCCGTCGCGCACCTCGAAGACGCCGATGCAGCCGTTCACGTAGGGCTTGCCGTCTCTCGTGCGCGATCTCGTCGTCCACTCCATCGCAACGACGTCGCCGTCCGCGATCAGGCTCGTGACGTCGAACTCGATCGAGCCGGGCTCGTAGTAGGCGAGCGCGCCGCTGAGGAAGTCGTCGATGATCGTGTCGCGCCCGCGCCACGTGCCGGACAGCGGCAGCGAGCCGTGCAGCGTCCAGCTCGCGTCCTCGGCGAAGCTCGCGCGCACGGCGTCGATGTCGCCCGCGGCCAGCGCCGCGACGTAGTCCTCGATGACCGTCCTGGCGGGCTTGGCGGTGGTGCTCATGTGGTCTCCTTGTCGGTGGAAGCGACACGCAGCACCGCGTTGCCGCGGATCGCGCGGTCGCGCAGGTCGCGCAGGACGCCGGCCGTCTCGGACCAGTCGGCGACGACGCCGACCTCCGGATGCAGTCGCCCGCGCGCGACGAGCCGCACGAGCGCGGCCAGATCCTGCGCGAACGGCGTGTCCGCGTCCTCGTAGTGGAAGTGGCGGATCGTCGCGCCCGTCTGCTCGAAGTAGGAGAAGAAGCTGAGGCTGACCGGCTCGCGGCTGGCCTGCCCGAACCAGACGAGCGCTCCGCCGCGCCGCAGCCGGCCCAGCGCCCGCGGCAGGACGTCGCCGCCGACGCTCTCCAGCACGACGTCGAACAGGCCCTCAGCGTCGTCCACGTCGTGGACGACCGTCGCGCCGAGCTCGGCGAGCCGGCCGCCGCGCCGCGCGGAGGCGCTCACCGCCACGACCTCCGCGCCGACGGCCGTGGCCAGCTCGACGACGTAGTGGCCGACGCCGCCGGAGGCGCCCGTGATCAGCAGCCGGCGCCCGGCGACCGGCGGGCACGCGCACAGCAGGCGCAGGGCCGTGAGGCCGGCGAGCGGCAGCGCCGCGGCAGCGACCGTCTCGACCGCGTCGGGCAGGATCGCGAGCCGCTCGACCGGCACCGCCACCCGCTCGCTCCAGCCGCTGTGCGGCGGGTGCCCGACGACGCGCTCGCCGGCGCGCGGGCCGCTGCCGTCGGCGGCCGGCGCCAGCACCCGGCCCGCGACGTCCTTGCCGGGGCGCCAGCCGGCGGGCGGGCGCTCGAGCAGGAACGTCTCGCCGCGGTTGATCGAGAAGGCCTCGACGGCGACGAGCGCCTCGTCCGCCCGCGGGCTCGGCAGCGGCACGTCGGCATGCTGGACGAGCAAGTCGGCGCCGTCGGCCGGCACGAGCGCTCGCATCGTCGCGGTGGTGGTCCGGGTCGTGGCCATGCCGCCAAGCTAGACGCCGAGACCGCGAATCGGAAAGACGGATCCGGCCTTGCTTGATCGCGCGCCGGCATGGCCGATGCGGCCGCGCGCTACGCGCCCGGCGGCCCGAGCCAGCCGAGCTCGGCGGCGACCCGCTCCGCGGCCGCGAGGAAGCGGTCGAGCGCGGGCGAGCGACCGGCAGCCCGCACGACGAGCTCCACGTCGAGCGTCGTCGCCGGCGCAAGCGGGCGCCAGACGAGACCCGTCGGCGGATCGAGTCGCGCGGAGGCGCCGACGACCGCGACGGCCCGGCCCGCCGCGACCGGCGTCTGCGCCAGGTCGAACGGCAGCGTGCGCTCGAGCACGCGCGGCTCGAAGCCGGCCGCGCGGCACAGCGCGATCACCGCGTCGTAGTGCCCGGGGCTCTCGGCGCGGGGATGCAACAGCAGCAGCGTCTCGCGCAGGGCCGCGAGCGCGACCGCCGGCGCAGCGGCGAGGGCGTGGTCGTGCCGCATCAGGATGCCCTGCGGCTCGCGCCGCAGCAGCCGCGTCTCGAGCCCGTCGCCCGCAAGCGGGCAGCGCACGATCCCAACGTCGATGCCGCCGTCGCCGACCGTCGCAAGCGCGTCGCCGCCGGTCACGACGCGCGACTCGACTGCGAGCCCCGGCAGCTCGCGCGCCACGCGCTCCAGCACGTGCGGCGCCGTCTCGTAGGCCGCGCTCATGCCGTAGCCGACCACGACGCCGCCCTGCTCGCCCGCGCCGTACGCGCGCATCTGCTCCCACAGGCGGTCGACGCCCGCCAGCACCTGCGGGCCGTGCTCGACGAGGTGGCGCCCGGCGTCGGTCAGCTCCATCTCGTGCGTCGTGCGCCGCAGCAGCTCGACGCCGAGCTCGCGCTCGAGCTGCCGCACCTGGCGGCTGAGCGCCGGCTGAGCGATGTGCAGCCGCTCGGCTGCGCGCGTGAAGCTCCGCTCGTTCGCGACCGCGAGGAAGTAGCGCAGCCGTCGCAGCTCGGACATCGCGGCGATGCTACCGAGCGGCGCCGCGCGGGCCGGGGCGGGCGCGGCGCCCACCCCGGCCGGTGCGCGAGCTCAGCTCATCTGAGCGTCATCACCGGTTCCCCGCCCGCCGTCAGGCCGGTGCCCGTGCGGGTGCACGTGCCGCTTCTCGGCGCGCCGGAGTTGTACGCCTGGCGCAGGCAGTTGCGCAGCGCGAGCTGCCCCCAGTAATTCGGGTGCAGGTCTTCCTGCAGTCTGTATTCGCCGAACAGCGCCGAGACGGTGCGGACCTGGTTGACCCACTCGGTCCTGTCGACCGCGCCGGCCGCTCTCCACGACGTCAGGCCTCTCTCCTCGAGCAGCCCGACCGTGTTCTCGCACAGCCGGCGCGAGTTGAACGCGCTGCCGAGGTACATCAGCTTGACGTTCGTATAGCCCGCTTCGGTGGCGCCGTTGTGGACCGCGCTGTCGATCGTCGGCAGCGCCGATTCGTTGGCCCAGTTCGCATCCGCGTTCCAGAAGCCGCAGCCGCCGACTTCCTGGCGTTCCCACCCTTCCTCGGGGTAGCGGAAGCCGGAGCCGTTGGGGATCGGCGACTCGTAGTCCTGCACGACGATCCCGTACATTTCGTCTCTGTAGCCGGCTTCGACCATCGCTCTGTGGATGTTCTGAACGGCGCCCTTGATCGCGGCCGTCTGCGTGGCGACGTTCGCTCTCGTGAAGTTGGCGGTCACTTCGGAGTCGTCGTTGCAATGGTTCTGCCACCACGACGGCGACGTGAGCCAGTCCTCGATGCAGTCCTGAACGACCGAGGCGAAGTTGAAGTTGTTGCCGCCGATCGAGAGCGCCACCATCTTCACGTTGTGCGTTCTGGCGTATTCCTGCAGCAGCAGCGCCTGGCCCTTGTTGGCCCCCGAGCTGTAGAAGTCGATCCCCGGCTTGAATTCGCCGCTTTCGCCGGTGAACGTCGAGGTCTTGGCGCCCGAGCAGGCGAGGTTGACGCTGTTGACGCCGCCGCCGAGGTAGATCTCCGCCGATAGCGAGCGGTGACAGCCGGCGATCGTTTCGGCCGTGTGCCCTTCGTTGTCGTAATACGCCCTCGTGCCGAGCGCGTCGATCCACGATTCTTCTTCGTTCGTGTTGCCGGCCCAGCGCCCGGCCTCGCCCGAGATGTACGAGTCGCCGAGCGACGCGACCGAGGCCGTGCCGTTGCCCGGTCCTTCCGCCTTCGCGGCGGCGCTCCACGCCGCCCAGGTCGCGACGGCCACCGCCATCGCGAGGATCGCCACACGCCAGCGCGCGGCAGACAACCCTGCCGAATTCATCGAAGCTCCCCCTTCGATCGAGCGCGGGACGGTCTCCCCGCCGCCCCTGCGCTCCGCGATCCTACCCCGTCACTGGCTGGCGAGCCAGCCGGGCCGTGCGCGTGCGAACTACGCGGCGCCGGCAGTCGCCGGCTGCTGCGGAGCGGCGGGTTCGCCGCCGACCGGCGGGATGCGGCTCATCGCGCGCTCGGCGAGCGCGGTGATCGTCAGGCTCGGGTTCACGCCGACGTTTGCCGGCACCGCGGCCCCGTCGCAGACGAGCAGGTTCTCGTAGCCGAAGACGCGCTGGTCGGCGTCGACGACCCCATGCTCGGGGTCCGCGCCGATGACCGCGCCGCCGAGGATGTGCGCCGTCGAGGGGACGTTCAGCATCGCCTCCATGACCGAGCTCTGCGCAACGCCGCCGGTGCGCTTGGCGAGCCACTCGGCCGCCTCGTTCGCGACCGGGATGAACGTCGGGTTCGGTCTGCTCGGGTCCTGCTCGGTCTGCAGCCGCACGTCGCCGGAGCGGGTGAGCGTCGGGCGCAGCGCGATCGCATTGTCGAGCGTCTGCATCACGAGCACGATGATCGTGCGCCGCGACCAGCCGCGCGGCCACAGCGTCTGCGCGAATCTCGCCGGGTGGCGCAGGATCTGCCCCAGCAGCTTGAGCGGCCGCGTCACGCGCGTGCCGTCGGCGACGAGCAGCGTGTAGAGCGTCGACATCGAGTCGCCGGCCTTGCCGTAGGTGACCGTCTCGATGTGCGTGTGCGGGTCGGGGTAGATCGACGAGGTGATCGCGACGCGTCGCGTGAGGTCGTCCGGGTAGTCCTGCGGCACGGTGACCGCGAGGATCGACTCGCTGTTCGTACGCACCAGCTCGCCGAGGCGGTGGGAGATGCGCGGCAGCGAGCCGCCGAGGCGGCAGCGCTGCAGCAGTCTGTTGGTGCCGAGCGCGCCGGCCGCGACGATCACGCCGCGGGCCGTGAGCGTGCGCACGTCGCGCCCGCGCCGCATGCCCGAGCGCTCGCTCGTGACGGCGTAGCCGTCGGAGCCGTCCTCGGCGCCGAGCGGGCGGATGTCGGTCACCGTGCGGTCCGGCCTGACCTCGACGCCGCGGTGCTCGGCGAGCCACAGGTAGTTCTTCACGAGCGTGTTCTTGGCGCCGTGCGGGCAGCCGACCATGCAGCGCCCGCACTGCATGCAGCCGGTGCGGTCGGGACCCTCGCCGTCGAAGTAGGGGTCCGGAACGGTCGCGCCCGGCTGGTCGCCGAAGAAGATCCCGACCGGCGTCTTTCTGTAGGTGTCGCCGACGCCGAGGTGCTCGCCCAGCTCTTTGAGCAGCTGGTCGGCGGGGTCGTCGTTCGGCGTCTCGACGACGCCGAGCATCCGCTGCGCCTCGGCGTAGTGGGGCGCCAGCTCTCGCTGCCAGTCGGCGAGGTCGCCCCACTGCTCGTCCTTGAAGAACGGCGCCGGCGGCACGTAGAGCGTGTTGGCGTAGCCGAGGCTGCCGCCACCGACGCCGCAGCCGGAGACGACGGCGACGTCCTTGAACGTCGACAGCCGCATGATCCCGCGCATCCCGGCGCGCGGCGCCCAGAAGTATCTGCGCAGGCTCCAGGTGGAGCTCGCGAAGTCCTGGTCGCGGAAGCGTCTGCCGCACTCCAGCACGGCGACGCGGTAGCCCTTCTCGGCGAGCCGCAGCGCGCTCACGCTGCCGCCGAAGCCGGACCCGATCACGAGCCAGTCGAAGTCGAACTGACGGTCGTCCTCCTCCATCTGCGCAGACGCTACCAGGAAAGGTGACGGGTGCGTCACGATTGTGCAGCGAAGCAGCGCTTAGGCTGCGCGCGATGGAGTTCGTCTTCGGCTACGGCTCGCTCACCACGCTCGCCGACCCGCCGCCTTCGCGCGCGCCCGACCCGCGCGGGTACGTCACCGACCTGGCGGGCCACCGCCGCCGCTGGGGCGTCGCGGCCGACAACCGCAGCGCGCTGCCCGGCTACAAGCGCTACCGCGACGCCGGCGGCGCCTATCCCCCGGTCGCGGTCGCGTTCCTCGACCTCGCGCCGGGCGACGGCCTCGTCAACGGCGTCTGCCTGCCGGTCGCGGCCGGGGCGCTCGCCGCGCTCGACGCGCGCGAGCGCAACTACGAACGCGTCGAGGTGACCGCGCAGCTTGCGCAGGCGCTCGGCCCGACGTGGGCCTACGTCGGCTCCGCCGAGGGCCGCGCGCGGCTCGCCGACGGCCGCGCGCGCGGCGCCGCCGTCGTCACGCGCGAGTACCGCGACCTCGTGCTGGCGGGCTTCTCCGCGCTCGGCGCCGGCGAGCTGGCGCGCTTCCACGCAAGCTCCGACCTCGACGACCTGCCGCTGGTCGAGCTGGAGCGCGTCGACCTCGACGGACGGGCCGCCCCGCGCGGTGCCGCGCCGCCGGACTAGGCTCTGCGGCGTCATGGCATCCCGTCCCGTCATCGGCGTCTGCACGCCGCTCGAGCGCGCGCAGTGGGGCGTGTGGGACCAGCAGGCCGCGCTGCTGCCCGCGAACTACCTCGCCGCGATCCGCCGCGCGGGCGCGATGGCGCTGCTGCTCGCACCCGACCCGGCGCTGACCGCCGCGCCGGACGAGGCGCTCGACCTGATCGACGGGCTGATGCTCGCGGGCGGCGCCGACATCGACCCGGCGTCCTACGGCGCCGAGCTCGATCCCGCGACGGTCAACCCGGTGCCCGAGCGCGACGCGTTCGAGATCGCGATGACGCGCGCCGCGATCGCGCGCGGGATCCCGCTGCTGGGCATCTGCCGCGGGATGCAGCTGCTCAACGTCGCCTTCGGCGGGACGCTGCACCAGCACCTGCCCGATCGCTACGGCCACCACGACCACCTCAAGGCGCGCGGCTCGTTCGACGGCGCCGACCACGACGTGCGGCTTGCCCCCGGCTCGCTCGCCGCGCGCGCGGCCGGCGAGCAGCTGCACGCGACGAAGTCGCACCACCACCAGGGCGTCGACCGCGTCGGCGAGGGGCTCGTCGTGACGGGTGCCGCGACAGTCGACGGGCTGCCCGAGGCGCTCGAGCTGCCCGGCGACGCGTTCGTGCTCGGCGTCCAGTGGCACCCCGAGGCCGACGAGCGCAGCCGCGTGATCGGCGCGCTGGTGGACGCGGCCGGGCGCTACGCGGCGTCCGGCAGCGCGACGACCGCGTCCATCTCGACGCACGCGTCGCGCGGCAGGCCGGCGACGGCGAGCGCCACCCGCGCCGGCGGATCGGTCTCGAAGAACGACGCGTAGACCTCGTTGACGGCCGTGAAGTCGTCCATGTCGCGCAGGTAGACGGTGATCTTGACCGCGTCGGCGAGGCTTGCGCCCGCCGCCACGCAGACGACCTGCAGGTTCTCCAGGCAGCGGCCGGCCTGCTCGGCCGCCGTCGTCCCGACGATCTCCCCCGTCTCGGGGTGCAGCGGGATCTGCCCGGAGCAGAACAGCAGCCCGCCCGCGCGGACCGCGTGGACGTAGGGGCCGACGGCGGCCGGGGCTCCGGCGGCGTGGACCGGCTCGCGATGCTGGGACATGGGACGGAACGCTATCGCGGGTAGCCTCCGAAGCCGATGCCGAACCGCCTCGCCGACGAGACCTCGCCGTACCTGCTCCAGCACAAGGACAACCCGGTCGCGTGGCAGCCGTGGGGCGAGCGCGCGCTGGCGGAGGCGCGCGAGCGCGACGTGCCGCTGCTCGTCTCGATCGGCTACTCGGCCTGCCACTGGTGCCATGTGATGGAGCGCGAGTCGTTCGAGGACCCCGACGTCGCCGCGTACATGAACGAGCACTTCGTCTGCATCAAGGTCGACCGCGAGGAGCGCCCAGACGTCGACGCGATCTACATGGACGCGGTGCAGGCGATGACCGGCCACGGCGGCTGGCCGCTGAACGCGTTCGCGACTCCCGAGCAGGTGCCGTTCTACGCCGGCACGTACTTCCCGCCAGCCGGGCGCCAGGGCCTGCCCGGCTGGAGACAGCTGCTGGAGGCGATCGCTGAGGCATGGAGCGAGCGACGCGCCGAGATCGAGCGCCAAGGCGAGCAGATCGTCGAGCAGCTCGGCGTCAGCGCGCGCATCGAGCCCGACCCAGGGGAGCCGGAGCCGGGCCTGCTCGACACCGCCGTCGCGGCGATCGCCGACCGCGAGGACCACCTCAACGGCGGCTTCGGCGGCGCGCCGAAGTTCCCGCAGGCGAGCGCGATCGAGCTGCTGCTGGGGCGTGACGATCCCTCCCCCGCCCTGCGCGCGCTGCGCGCGATGGCGCGCGGCGGCATCTACGACCAGCTCGGCGGCGGCTTCGCGCGCTACGCGGTCGACGCCGCCTGGGTCGTCCCGCACTTCGAGAAGATGCTCTACGACAACGCGCTGCTGGCGCGCGCCTACCTGCACGGCTGGCAGGTCAGCGGCGGCGATCCGCTGCTGCGCCAGGTCTGCTGCGAGACGCTCGACTGGGCGCTGCGCGAGCTGCGCGGGCCGGAGGGCGGCTTCGCGTCAGCGCTCGACGCCGACTCGGAGGGCGTCGAGGGCAAGTTCTACGTGTGGACGCCGGAGGAGCTGCGCGCGGCGCTGGACGACGACGCGCTGTACGGCGTCGCGGTCTCGCATTGGGGCGTGAGCGAGGGCGGCAACTTCGAGGGCAAGTCGATTCTCGTGCGCGCCGGCTCCGACGACGACCCGCCCGAGCTGCCGGAGATCAAGCGCCTGCTGATGGCCACGCGAGATCAGCGCGTCCGGCCCGGCCTCGACGACAAGCGCCTGACGTCCTGGAACGCGCTGATGCTCGGCGCGCTGGCGGAGACCGGCGCGGTGCTGGAGCGCGACGACTACCTCGACGCCGCGCGGGCGTGCGCAGACTTCCTGCTGCGCGAGCTGCGCACGGACGACGGCCGTTTGCTGCGCACCTGGAAGGACGGCCGCGCGCATCTCGCCGGGTACCTGGAGGACCACGCCTACGCCGTCGAGGCGCTGCTGACGCTCTACGAGGCGACGTTCGATGAGCGCTGGTTCATGGAGGCGCGCGCGTTGGCGGACGTCACTATCGCCCGCTTCGCCGACGACGAGCGCGGCGGCTTCTTCTCGACCGCAGACGACCACGAGCGGCTCGTCGCGCGGCGCAAGGACCTCGAGGACACGCCGATCCCGTCGGGCAACTCGTCGATGGCGCTCGGCCTCTTGCGGCTTGCGCGGCTGACCGGCGAAGCGGCCTACGAGGAGCGGGCGCGCGGCACGATCGCGCTGCTGCACCCGATCGCCGCGCGCCACCCGCTCGCGTTCGCACACCTGCTCCAGGCGATCGACTTCCTGCTGGCAGACGACGTGCACGAGGTGGCGATCGTCGGCAAGCCGGACGATCGCGCGCCGCTGGTGAGGATCGTGCGCGGCGCCTCCCGCCCACACGTCGTGCTGGCGGGCGGGAGCGGTGACGGCGACGGCGCGCAGGTGCCGCTGCTCGTTGGACGCGGACCGGTCGACGGCCGCGCGGCGGCGTACGTGTGTGAGCGCTTCGCCTGCCAGGCGCCCGTGACCGACCCCGCGGCGCTCGCCGCGCTGCTGGACTGAGCAGACGCCGCTCGCGCGACCCGCTGGCTACCCTCCAGGCCATGTCCACCTCCCCCCTTCGCGTCGCCATCGTCGGGTCCGGCCCGGCGGGCTTCTACGCCGCCGAGCAGCTGCTGAACGCCAGAGACGTCGACGTGACGGTCGACATGTTCGAGCGCCTGGCGACGCCGTGGGGGCTCGTGCGGGCGGGCGTGGCGCCCGACCACCCGAAGATCAAGGCGGTCACGCGACGCTACGAGAGGACTGCGGGCAAGGACGGCTTCCGCTTCTTCGGCAACGTCGAGGTCGGCCGCGATCTGCCGGTCGACGAGCTGAAGGCGCACTACCACGCGGTCCTCTACGCGTTCGGCGCTTCGGGCGACCGGCGGTTGGGGATCGACGGCGAGGAGCTGGCCGGATCGCACTCCTCGACGGAGTTCGTCGCCTGGTACAACGGCCACCCGGACTTCGCCGACTGCGAGTTCGACCTGACGGCGACGACGGCGGTCGTCGTGGGCAACGGCAACGTCGCGTTGGACGTCGCGCGCATGCTCGCGCTGCCGCGCGAGACGCTCGCGCAGACCGACGTCGCCGACCACGCGCTGGAGGCGCTCGCGACCTCCTCGATCGAGGAGGTCGTCGTGCTGGGCCGGCGCGGTCCGGCGCAGGCGGCGTTCACGACGCCGGAGCTGATCGAGCTGTCCGAGCTGGCAGCCGCCGACGTGATCGTCGACCCCGGCGACATGGAGATGGACGAGGCGAGCGCGCGAATCGTCGAGGAGGCCGACGCGCAGGTCAAGAAGAAGATCGAGGTGCTGCACGGCTACGCGGCGAGCGAGCCGCACGGCCACGACCGCCGCATCGTGCTGCGCTTCTTCGCCTCGCCGCTGGAGATCGTGGGCGACGAGCGCGTCGAGGGCGTGCGCGTCGGGCGCACCGAGCTGGTGTCCGACGGCGAGGGCAGGCTGCGCGCGGTCGTCACCGAGCAGGAGGAGACGATCCCCTGCCAGCTCGTCTTCCGCTCCGTCGGCTACGCCGGCAAGCCGCTGCCCGGCGTCCCGTTCGACGAGCGCTCCGCGACGATCCCCAACGACCACGGCCGTGTCCTCGGCGCGCCCGGGGGCGAGCAGCAGCCGGGCGAGTACGTCTCCGGCTGGATCAAGCGCGGCCCGAGCGGCATCATCGGCACGAACAAGAAGGACAGCCAGGACACCGTCGACCATCTGCTCGCAGACCACGCCGCCGGCAAGATCCCGTCACCGGCGATCGAGGATCCCGACGCGATCCTCACCCTCCTCGCCGAGCGCGCACCCGACCACATCACCTACGCCCACTGGGAAGCGATCGACGAGCACGAGCGCAGCCTCGGCGAGCCCCACGGCCGCCCCCGCGTCAAGCTCGTCCGCCACGAGCACCTGCACGAGGTCGCGCGCGGCGCCGACGCGCTCGCGCGCGACTGACGCCGCGCTACAGCACCGGCAGGTACTTCTCCAGCTCCCAGGCGGTCACCTGGACGCGGTAGTCGTCCCACTCCTGGCGCTTGATCTCGACGAAGCGGTTGAACATGTGCTCGCCGAGCGTGCGCAGCACGAGCTCGGACTCGGCCGTCAGCTCGATCGCCTCGCCGAGCGTCGCGGGCAGCTGCTCGATCCCGAGGCGGCGGCGCTCGTCGGGCGCGAGGTGGTAGAGGTTCTTCTCCATCGGCTCGGGCAGCTCGTAGCCGTGCTCGATCCCCTCCAGGCCGGCCTGCAGCAGCACCGCGAACGTCAGGTACGGGTTGCAGGCCGGGTCGGGGCAGCGCAGCTCCATGCGCGTCGCCTGCTCCTTGCCGGGGTGGTAGAGCGGCACCCGCACCAGCGCCGAGCGGTTGCGGCGCGACCAGGCGACGTACGTCGGCGCCTCGTAGCCCGGCACGAGCCGCTTGTAGGAGTTGACCCACTGGGCGAAGATCGAGGAGATCTCGCGCGCGTGGCGCAGCTGGCCGGCGATGAAGGCCTTGCCGACGTCGGACAGGAAGTACTGGTCGTCGGCGTCGTAGAAGGCGTTTCTGCCGTCGCGGAACAGCGACTGGTGCGTGTGCATGCCCGAGCCGTTCTCGCCGAACAGCGGCTTCGGCATGAACGTCGCGTGCAGGCCGTACTTCATCGCGCACTCCTTGACGGTGAGGCGATACGTCATGCAGTCGTCGGCCATCTTCAGCGCGCCCGCGTAGCGCATGTCGATCTCGTGCTGCGAGGGGCCGACCTCGTGGTGGCTGTACTCGACGTGGATGCCGAGCTGCTCGAGCGCGAGGACCGTCTCGCGGCGCAGGTCCGAGCCGGCGTCGAGCGTCGTCAGGTCGAAGTAGCCGCCCTGGTCCAGCGGCTCGGTCGATCTCGCGTCTCTGAAGTAGAAGTACTCCAGCTCGGGCCCGACCATGAAGTCGTCGAAGCCCATGTCGGTCGCGCGCTGCAGGGCACGGCGCAGGACGTGGCGCGGGTCGCCCTCGTAGGGGTTGCGCTCGGGCGTCTGCACGTCGCAGAACATGCGCGCGACGCCATCGTCGCTCGGGCGCCACGGCAGCGCGGAGTACGTGCTCGGATCCGGCAGCGCGATCATGTCCGACTCCTCGATCGCGTTGAAGCCCGTGATGGAGGAGCCGTCGAAGCCCATCCCGCCCTCGAACGCGTCCGTCAGCTCGCTGGTGTTGATCGAGAACGACTTGAGCTGGCCGAGGATGTCCGTGAACCACAGCCGGATGAAGCGGATGTCGTGCTCCTGTACGAGGCGCGTGACGTCGTCGGCTGTGAGCGGGGCGTCGTCCATGGGTGGCTCCTGAGGCGTGGTCGTGCGGCGACGGGCCCCGGAGCCTACTGCTGCGGCCGTCAGGCGGCGCGCAGCGTGCGCGACTCCTCGACGGAGCCGTCGACCGGAACCTCGCCGGCGACGTTGACCATCGCCGTGAAGCGCTCGAGCGCGACCGCGGCCATCGCCTCGATCAGCTGCTCGTCGTCCCAGCCGGCCTCGCGCGCCTCCTCCTGCAGGTGCATCGGCGGCTTGCCGCCGTCGAGCAGCGCGCCGATCCAGCGCAGCAGCGCAGCTTCGCGCTCGTCCCTGCTCTCACAGCGGCGCGCGAGCTGGATCTCGTCGAAGCGCAGCCCGACCGCGCGCGCCGCGCGCGTGTGCATCGCGACGCCCGGCGCCGAGCCGTCGCGCTCGGCGACGGCGAGCGCGATCCGCTCGAGCGTGGCCGGCTCGAGCCGGCCGTGGCGCAGCTCGGAGCGGAAGCGCGCATAGGCGCGCAGCGCCGCCGGGGAGCCCGCGAGCACGCCGAGGAAGTTCGGCAGCTGGCCGCCGCTCGCGGTCGCGCCGCGCAGCACCGGCACCGAGCCCTCGGGAGCGGTCAGGTCGTCGTGGATGTGGAACCGGCTCATCGGAGTTCTCATGGCATCACCGCGGAATCTGGACGGGGGTCCTTCTTCTTATACGGAGACACCTAAACGCCGGCTCAGGCCGGGAGTTGCGAGCTAGACGACGCGGCCGGAAGTATCGGTCGGAATTCTGTGGAGGGGTCTGGGTGCGCGTGTTGAATCTGTGGGGGATGGCGCGCCTGCCTCGTCACCGGATCGAGCTCAGCGATTCTGAGCGTCGGGAGCTTGA
>Ga0265326_10000028_pt1 | contig 107913 bp, 98 predicted proteins | sample 41424metaG_FD_192439 | JGI IMG/M metagenome (GOLD analysis project Ga0265326, IMG submission 192439) | Rhizosphere microbial communities from Carex aquatilis grown in University of Washington, Seatle, WA, United States - 4-14-24 metaG | ecosystem: Host-associated > Plants > Roots > Rhizosphere... | reverse complement strand
CTCTCGAGCGTGGGATCGCGCTCGCAGCCGAGCAAGGCGCCCGCCTCGTCTGCCTCCAGGAGCTGACGCTCGCGCGCTACTTCGCGATCACCCCCGCCGGCCCGGCCGCCGCGGGCGCGGCGCCCGAGCCGCTCGAGGACGGCCCGACCGTCGGCTTCGCGCGGCGCGCCGCGACCACTTACGGCGTGCACGTGCACGCCTCGCTCTACGAGCGCGCCGACGGCACGAACGGGCTCGGCTACAACACCGCGATCGTCGTCGCGCCAGACGGACGACTCGTCGCCCGCACGCGCAAGCTGCACATCCCGATCACCGCCGGCTATTACGAGGACAAGTACTTCCGCCCCGGCCCGGCCGCTGCGCCGGGCGAGGACCCCTACCCGGTGATCGCGCTCGGCGAGGCGCAACTCGGCTTCCCGACCTGCTGGGACCAGTGGTTCCCCGAGCTCGCGCGCGCCTACGCGCTCGCCGGCGCCGACGCGATCGTCTACCCGACCGCGATCGGCTCCGAGCCCGACCACCCCGACTTCGACACCGAGCCGCTGTGGGAGCGCGTGATCGTCGCGAACGGGGTCGCGAACGGCACGTTCATGATCGCGATCAACCGCTTCGGGACCGAGGAGCGGGCCGACGGCGGGCCGCCGCTCACCTTCTACGGCTCGTCGTTCATCAGCGACCCCTACGGCCGCGTGCTCGCGCAGGCGCCGCGCGACGCGCCGGCTGTGCTCGTCGCCGACCTCGACCTCGACCAGCGCCGCGACTGGCTGGAGCTCTTCCCCTTCCTGCGCACGCGCCGGCCCGACGCCTATGACCCGCTGACGCGACCCGCGCGAGCCTGACGCGAGCACGGACGGACGCGAATCGGGCCGCCCGCGCTGGCGCGAGGGGATGCGTCAGCGCGCGATGCGCTCTCCTGCCTCTCCCAGCACCTCGCCGAGAATTCGTACGATCTCGTCGAACTCCGCCTGGCCGGCGATCAGCGGGGGCGAGACTTGCACGACCGGGTCGCCGCGGTCGTCGGCCCGGCAGATCAGCCCGGCCTCGAACAGGCGCTCGGAGACGAACCCGCGCAGCAGTCGCTCCGCCTCCTCGTCGCTGAAGCCGGTGGCGCTGTCGCGATCCTTGACCAGCTCCACCGCGAAGAAGCAGCCGGCGCCGCGCACGTCGCCCACGATCGGCAGCGCGTAGAGCTGCTCGAGCGTGGAGCGGAAGCGCTGCTCGTGCTCGGCGACATGCTCGACGACGCGCTCGCGGCGCATGATCTCGAGGTTCTTCAGCGCGATCGCCGCCTGCACCGGGTGGCCACCGAACGTGACTCCGTGCGCGAAGGACGCGGTGCCATGCGTGAACGGCTCCATCACGCGCTCGGACGCGATCAGCCCGCCGATCGACGCGTACGCCGACGAGAGCCCCTTCGCGCAGGTGATCAGGTCCGGGCGGATGTCGTAGCGCTCCGAGGCGAACCACGCCCCGATGCGCCCGAAGGCGGTGATCACCTCGTCCGCGCAGAGCAGGATCCCGTGCTCGTCGCAGAGCGCGCGCACGCCCTCGAAGTACCCGGCCGGCGGCGTGAACGCGCCACCCGAGTTCTGCACGGGCTCCATGATCACCATCGCGATCGAGTCCGGTCCCTCGGCGTGGATCGTCTGCTCGAGCTCGTCGAGCAGGAACGCGGCGAACTGCTCCTCCGTCTCGCCGGGCGGGCGGCGGTAGCGGTTCGTGTTGCGCACGTGCGCAACCTGCGGCACGAGCGGCTCGAACGGCGCGCGCAGCCCTGCCACGCCGTTGATCGAGAGCGCTCCCATGGTCGTCCCGTGGTAGGCGACATTGCGCGCGATCGCCTTCCACCGCCGCTCGCCGCGCGCCGCGTGGAACTGGCGCGAGAGCTTCCATGCCGCCTCGACCGATTCCGAGCCGCCAGAGGTGAAGAAGACGCGGTTGAGGTCCCCCGGCGCGAGCGCGGCCAGCTCCGCCGCCAGCTCGATCGCCCGCGGGTGCGCATAGCTCCAGTTCGTGTAGAACGGCAGCTCGCGCATCTGCTCCGCCGCCACCCGGCCGATCTCCTCGCCGTGCGAGTAGCCGATCTGCACCGCGAACAGCCCCGCGAGCGCGTCGAGATAGCGCCGCCCGTCGGCGTCCTCCAGGTAGCAGCCGTCTCCGCGCACGATGATCGGCACCGGCTGCTCGGCGTATGCGCCCATCCGGCTGAAGTGCAGCCAGAGATGATCTCGCGCCGCCCGCTGAAGCCAGGCGGCGTCGGTGTGGGTCGAGGCGGCCGTCATCGACCGAGCTTCACGGCGACGTGCTTGACCCGGGTGTAGTCCTCGAGCGAGTAGAGCGACAGATCCTTGCCATAGCCGGACTGCTTGAAGCCGCCATGCGGCATCTCGGAGGCCATCGGCGTGAGGTGGTCGTTGATCCACACGACGCCGAACTCGAGCCGGCGGGCAGCGTCCATCGCCTGCGCGACGTCACGTGTGAAAACCGACGCGGACAGCCCGTAGCCGGTGTCGTTGGCCCACTCCAGCGCCTGCTCGGCGTCGTCGGCGCGCTGCACCGTGACGACCGGTCCGAACACCTCGCGCTGCACGATCTCCGCGTCCTGCGCGACGTCCACCACGACCGACGGCTCGACGAACGAGCCTGCCGCCGGGCCGCTCCCGCCGCCCGTCGCCAGCTGGGCGCCCGCGCTCGTCGCGCGGTCGAGGAAGCCGAGCACGCGCGCTTGCTGAGCACGCGAGATGACGGGGCCCATCTCGACGTGCTCGCCGTCGGCCGGATCGCCGACGTGCAGCGACTCGACTGCCGGCACGAGCCGCTCGAGCAGCGCGTCGTAGACCGAGCGCTCGGCGATCACACGCGCGCCGGCGGTGCAGTCCTGCCCGGCGTTCCAGTAGCCGGCGACTCGCACCGCGGCCGCGACCTCGTCGAGATCGGCGTCGGCGAGCACCACGACCGGCGCCTTGCCGCCCAGCTCGAGGTGAACGCGCTTGAGCGAGTCGGCCGCCTCGCGCGCGATCGTCTGACCCGTGCGCACATCGCCCGTGAGCGACACGAGCCCGATGTCGCGATGCGCGACGAGCGCGGCGCCGACGCCGACGCCCTCTCCCGTGACGACGTTCAGGACGCCGGCCGGGATGGCGTCACCGGCCAGCTCGAGGAAGCGCAGCAGCGACAGCGGCGTCTGCTCGGCGGGCTTGAGGATCTGGACGTTGCCGGCCGCAAGCGCCGGGCCGACCTTCCAGACGGCCATCATCAGCGGGTAGTTCCACGGCGCGATGCCGGCGACGATCCCGATCGGCTCGCGGCGCACCATCGACGTGTAGCCGCGCAGGTACTCGCCGGCCGCCTTGCCCTCGAGGCTGCGCGCCGCGCCCGCGAAGAACCGCAGCGCGTCCGCGCACATCGCAAGCTCGTCGCGCGCCGCGCCCAGCGGCTTGCCGGCGTTGGCCGACTCGAGCGCGCTCAGCTCCCCGGCATTCGCGTCGAGCACGGCGGCGAGCGCGAGCAGCACGGCGGCGCGCTCGCCGGGCGTCGTCCGCGACCACTCCGCCCGCGCCGCGCGGGCCGCCTCGACGGCCCGCTCGACGTCCTCCGGCGTGCCCTCGGGCACGGTCGCCAGCACGGCGCCCGTCGCCGGGTTGAGGATCTCGCGCGTGCCTCCGGCGGCTGCCGGCGCCCAGCGGCCGCCGATCGGCAGCCCCGAGTGCGTCCGCGGCTCGATCGAAGTCGTCATCGACAGCTCTCCTTTTGCTCTGCTCGGTTGCGTGGCCGGCGCTCGCGCCCACGATGTACGGCCGCGAGGCCCGCGCCGATGCCGGCGGCGAGCTGCTCGATCTCGCTCGGTCCGACGACGAGCGGCGGTGAGATCGCGATGCCTGCGGCGAGCGGGCGCACGAGCACGCCCGCCTCGCGGCAGGCCAGCTGCAGCCGCGTCACGAGGCCGGGGTCGGCCGCGCGCGCGTCTGCCGCCAGCTCGATGCCGGCGATCAGCCCCAGCCCGGCACGCAGCTCGGCTACGAGCGGGTCATCGGCGAGCGGGGCAAGTGCCTCGGCCAGCGGCTGCTCGAGCATGCGGCCGCGTTCGATCAGGCCGTCGCGCTCGTACACGTCGAGCGCCGCGATGGCGGCGGCGCAGCAGGTCGGGTGGCCGGCGTACGTGGCGCCGTGACGGAACACCGGCGCGCCCGGGCCGTCGGCGAAGAACGGCTCGGCGACGTGCGGCGCCACCAGCAGCGCTCCGAGCGGCAGGATCCCGCCGGTGATGCCCTTCGCGAGCGTCACGAGGTCCGGCTGCACCGGCCAGCGGTCGATCCCGAGCCACGTGCCGAGACGCCCGAAGCCGCAGATCACGCAGTCGGCCACGAACAGCACGCCGTGCGCACGGCAGATCCCCGCGACGCGCTCGACGTAGCCGGGCGGCGGCAGGCGCACTCCGCCGGCGCCGATCACCGGCTCGCAGAAGAACGCCGCGACGCGCCCCGCCCCGATCCGCTCGATCTCGCGCTCGAGCGCCTCGGCGTCGTCGTGCGGCACGATCGAGACATCCGGGACCAGGTCTCCGAAGCCGGCCAGGTTGGCGGCGATCCCGCCGACGCTCGTTCCGATCCCGTGTGTTCCGTGATAGCCGTGCTCACGACCGATCAGGTGCGTGCGCTCCTCCTCACCGCGCTCCGCGTGCCAGCGACGCGCGAGCTTGGCGGCAGCCTCGACCATGTCGCCCCCGCCGGAGCCCAGGAACACCTTGCTGCCCGGCATCGGCGCGAGCTCCGCCAGCCGCCCCGCAAGCTCGACCGCCGGCTCGTTCGCGTAGTCGCCGAAGGTGCTGTAGGAGTCGAGCCGCTCAAGCTGCCAGCGCACGGCTGCGGCGACCTCGCCGCGGCCGTGGCCGAGGTTCGCGCACCACAGCGAGGCGGTGGCGTCGAGATAGCGCTCGCCGGACTCGTCCCACACCCACGCGCCCTTCGCCCGCACGAGCATGAGCCGCTCTCGCGCGACACTGCCCATGTCGGCGAACGGATGCCAGAGGGCGTTTTCGGCGGTCATGCGCCACCTCCCTCGCCTGCCACGCCCATCGCGACGTACTTGGTCTCCAGGAACTCCTGCACGCCCTCCGGGCCGCCCTCGCGGCCCAGGCCCGAGTGCTTGACGCCGCCGAACGGCGCCGCGGCGCTGGCGACGTGGCCCTGGTTGAGGCCGACCATGCCGGTCTCGAGCCGCTCGACAACGCGGAACGCGCGGTCGACGTCCTGCGTGAACACATAGGCGACGAGGCCGTACTCGGTCGCGTTGGCGGCGGCGATCGCCTCCTCGTCCTCGCAAAACGTCGTGATGGGCGCGACCGGCCCGAAGATCTCCTCGCGCAGCAGGCGCGCGTCCGCCGGCACGTCGGCGAGCACCGTCGGCGCATAGAACCAGCCGCCGCCAAGACACGGCTCGCCGCCAAGTGCGACGCGCGCTCCGCGCGCGACGGCGTCGTCGACGAGCCCCGCCACGCGCACGCGCTGGGGCTCGTCGATCAGCGGACCGAGCTGCACCCCCGGTTGCGTGCCGCGCCCGACGGCGACCGCGGCCATCCGCTCGACGAAGCGCTCGACGAACGCCCCAGCGACGCGCTCGTGGACCAGCACCCGGTTCGCGCTCGTGCAGGCCTCGCCGCCGTTGCGCAGCTTGGCGAGCAGCGCCCCCTCGACGGCGCGGTCGAGATCGGCATCCTCGAACACGAGCAGCGGCGCGTTTCCGCCCAGCTCGAGCGACACGCGAAGGACCTGTCCGGCCGCCTGCGCCGCGAGCAGCCGACCGGTCGCGGTCGAGCCGGTGAACGAGAGCTTGCGTGCCCGCGGGTCCTCGATCAGCGGAGCCACGACGCCGGGCGCGTCGGAGGTCGGCAGCACGTTCAGCACGCCGGCCGGCAGGCCCGCGCGCTCCAGCACCTGCGCGAACGCGAGCATCGAGAGCGGCGTCTGAGGCGCAGGCTTGACGACGACGGTGCAGCCGGCCGCCAGCGCCGGCGCGATCTTGCGCGCGCCCATCGCGAGCGGGAAGTTCCACGGCGTCACCAGGATGCAGGGGCCAACCGGCTGCTGCAGCGTCAGCACGCGGCTGCGACCGTCCTCCTCACGCGTGAAGCGCCCGTTCACGCGCACCGCCTCTTCGGAGCACCAGCGCAGGAACGCGGCCGCGTAGCGCACCTCGGCGCACGCCTCGCCGAGCGGCTTGCCCATCTCCAACGTGATCAGCAGCGCCAGCTCACGCTCGCGCTCCAGCAGCAGGTCGTAGGCGCGGCGCAGCAGGTCTGCGCGCTCCCGCGGGGCCAGCGCGCAGTACGCGGGGAATGCGCGGTCTGCCGCCTCGAGCGCTGCCGCCGCGTCCTCCGGCGCCGCGTCCGCAACCTCGCACAGCGTCGCACCCGTCGCCGGGTCCTCCACCGGCATCGTCGCCGCCCGGGCGCCCTCGCGCCACGCCCCGTCGACGTACAGCTGCCGCGGCGCCGAGGCGATCGCCTCCAGCTCGTCCTCTTTCGTCGTCTCGAACATGTCGATCAGTCCATCTCGTCGTCGCGCGCCGAACGGGTCGCTCCCCTTGCCGGCGGCGCCGAGCAGGTCGAGCCGAGCAGCACATCGGCGGCGGCGCTCGGCACGCTCACGCCGTCCACGATCGGCTCGGCTGCGATGCGGACCTCGGCGACGACCGGCCCGGCCTTCGGCATCAGCGGCGCGAGCCGCGGCTCCCTCACGGGATCGGCCGGCCAGCCGGCACCTGCTGCGTGATGCAGCCGATGCCCCCGCCGCCGTAGGCCTGCAGCACGCTCGGGACGCCGACGACGCGGCGGTCGGGGAACAGCTCGCCGAGGAGCGCGAAGCCAGCTGCGTCGTCCTCGCCGACGGCCGGCGCGATGATCCCGCCGTTGACGGGATAGTAGTTCACGTACGGGACGACGTAGGACTCGCCCTCGAACTCGGCGTACGGCAGCACCGACATCTCGACGACCTCGAGCGTGCGGCCGCGCGCATCGGTCGCGCCCTCCAGTAGCGCGCGGTTCTCGCGGCAGCGCTCCCAGTTGGGATTCTCGGGGCTCGGCGCCATCTGCAACAGCACGACGCCGGGACGCACGAACTGCACGACGTTGTCGGAGTGACCGTCGGTGTCACGGTCCTCGACGAGCCCGTGCTCGAGCCAGATCACCTTCTCGATCCCGAGCGTCGCGCGCAGCTCCGCCGCGATCTCAGCCTCGCTCATGCCGGGGTTGCGGTTCTCGTTCGCGAGGTACTGGCGCGTCGTGATCAGCGTCCCCTCGCCGTCGACGCTGATGCCGCCGCCCTCGACGTTGACCGTCGAGACGTAGCGGCGCGTGCCGGTCCGCTCGGCGAGCACGCGCGGCACGTCGGCGTCGCGCTCATACGGGCGGTAGCGCTCGCCCCAGCCGTTGAAGCGGAAGTGGACCATCGCGCGACGGCCCTTGCCGTCGAGCACGTAGATCGGGCCGGAGTCGCGCACCCAAGAGTCGTCTATCGGGATCTCCTGCAGGTCGACGTCGCCGCAGTGCTCGCGCACCTCGTCGGCGTCGCCCGGGTTGGCGATCACGGTGACGGGCTCGAACGCGGCGATCGCGCGGATCGTCTGGGCCCACTCCTCCTTCGCCGCGTACAGGTGCTCGCCCCACAGCTCGCGGCGCACGGGCCAGGCGAGCAGGGTGGCGTCGTGGGGGGCGGTACGGATCGGCATCGCGAAGCCGTCGGCGTACGGGGTGGTGGTGGCGGTCATAGTCATGGTCATGGTGGGCGTGTCGAAGGTGCAGGCCGGGCTGGACAAGGCCGGCCACGCCCTGTCCGCCGATCTGGCAGACGGAGGGGCGCAGCCGACCTCCTTCCCGGCCTTACTTCTCGCGCACCTCCTCGGCACTCTGGTGACCCGCGAGGAACCAGCCGAGCGGGCCTGCGGTGAGGCCCGTCCACGCCGGCTTCACGGCGTAGATGTTCTTTACGTATGCGAGCACGAGCAGCGGCCGGCGCGTGAGGATGTAGCGCTGCTCGTCCTGCGCCGCCTTCAGCGACGCCGACTGGGTCGCAGCGCTCAGATGCGTGTTGTCGAGCGCGTCGAACTTCTTGTCGCACGTGCCGGTCGTGGTGTATCCGCCGGCGACGCCAGCGCAGACGATGTCCGCGTTGAAGTCGCTCGAGTCGTAGCCGCCGACGTACGAAATCAGGTAGAGGTCGAACTCGGAGAAGTCCTTCTTCGGCCCCTCGAGCGCCGGCGCGACGGCCGCCGCGTCGAGCTCCTGCAGGGTGAGCTGGACGCCGATCTTGCGGAAATCGCTCTGCAGGATCCCGAACGCGCTCTCCTGCGCACCGGTCGCGTCTCGGGCCGAGATCACCTTGTAGGACATCGGATGCCCGTTCGCAACCCGGATCCCATTGCCGCCGCGCTTGTAGCCGGCCTGGTCGAGGATCTGGTTCGCCTGCGCGATGTCGAACGCCGGCGCCGCCGTGTTGACGCGCAGCGCGGGCAGCGTCGGCGGCACGACGCTCGCGCCCGGTGCCGCGGACCCGAAGAACGCGGTTCTGACGATCGAGTCGCGATCGCTCGCGAGGTCGAACGCGTGACGCACCCGCAGATCGTGCAGCTCGAGGTGCTTCGTCGCCTTCGGACTGTCGTTGATGGCGAGCCACAGCTCCGTGAACGACAGCGGCTCCTGCACCTGCGCGCCGCCGCTCTGTACCGTCTTGACCGCCGAGTAGGGCACGCGCTCGACGGCGTCGACCTCACCGTTCTGGAAGCCCTGCACAAGCGCATCCGGATTCGAATAGAGCGTGAAACCGATCCGCTCCACGTGCGGCGCCGGGCCGTAGTAGTACGGGTTGCGATTGAGGATCGCGACCTGCTTCGGCGTGTAGCTCGCAACGTAGAACGGACCGCCACCAACGAGCGGCGTCTTCGCCGCGAACGACGTCAGCAGGTGGCCATCACCCGTCGCGAGCTTGCCAAAGACATGCTCCGGCAACACCGGAATCCACAACAGCTCACTAATCGCCGTCGGGCTCGGCGCTCTGAAATGCACCACGACCGTGCCCGGATCGGGCGCCTCGGCGCGCTGGACCGTCGGAAGGTACGCGCCGATCAGCCCTGCCGCGGTCGCGCCATATCTCGCGACGAGGTTGAGCGTGAACGCGACGTCCTTCGCGGTAAGCGGAACGCCGTCGGACCACTTGCCGTTCGTGTGGACCTTCAGCGTCAAGGTCCGGAACTGCGGTCCGTACGTCCAGCTCGTCGCGAAGTCGGGGATCAGCCTACCCGACGCGTCGTGGCCGATCAGCGACGGATAGTTGATGTGCAGCAGCTCGGTCGCCTGCAGGTGCTGCGCTGCGAACAGGTTCAGCGAGTCGATCTGGCCGGCGGTGCCGATCCGCAGCAGGTCGGCCGACTTCGCGCCGCTGCCGCTGCCGCTGCCGCCGCAGCCGGCGGCGATCAGGGCGACCGCGAGCGCGACCACGCCCGCGGCCATGCGGACCCTCATCCTTCTCCTCATCTGCACATCCTCCACTGTCGGAAAGTCCGATCACTACGCCGCGGGGCGCGGCATGTGTCCGTACAGCGAAACTAGCTCCGGTCGCGCGCGGTGTGCTTGCGGTCGTCACCAGAGTGCCCATCTCAGGCTTGTCGTCGCGCACAACAGGCGACCGGCGACCGGAGTTACGGTGTGTCACCTTCGCGGTCGCGGACGGTGCTGATCGCGGTCACGGTGAACTTCTTCATCTTCCGCGCGGCGCCCGGCGATCCGACCTTCGCGCTGTGGGAGGCGGGCAAGCTGCTCGCGCGCGCTGGCTGAGCGCTAGCTCGTCCCGGAGGCCAACAGCCCGCCGACGGTTTGTCTCACGGAACAAACGCCCCCGGCGCGCACAGGCGTAGCGTGACCGCCGATGGACTCTCCGGTTGAAGCGGCGGTCTCGGCGGCCGAGCGCGTCGCGCTCGTGGCGCCCGCGGTCGAGTACGCGCACCTGATCCTGTGCGACGAGCCGGTCTCCTCGCTCGACGTCTCCGTCCAGGCGCAGATCCTCAACCTGTTCGTCAGCCACGACCTCGGCGTCGTGCGCCACGTGGCCGACCGCGTGATCGTGATGATCACGACCCGCCAATACCTCGCGAACGAGAACCGCAACCCCGGCAGGAGCGCGTTCCATCTTGCAGTCCAACGTTCTGTCTAGCGGTAAAGCATCGGGAACGAAGGGGCCGCTCCGCGGGGTGCGCGTGCTGGCGGTCACGAACCTCGCCGCCGGTGGCTTCGCGACCGCGCTGCTCGGCGACATGGGCGCCGACGTGATCCGCGTCGAGCGGCCCGACGGCCGCGTCGACCCCGGCGCCGGCGCCGAGCGCGAGCCGTTCGACGGGCTCAACCGCAACAAGCGCAGCGTCGTGCTCGACCTCGCCGCGCCCGCGGGCGCGGCGACCTTCCGCTCGATGGCGCGCTGCTCCGACGTCGTCGTCGAGAACCTGCGGCCCGGCGCGATGCGCCGGCTCGGGCTCGGCGACGAGCAGCTGCGCGCCGAGAACCCGCTCCTCGTCACCTGCTCGATCTCCGGCTTCGGCGCGACCGGGCCTTATCGCGAGCGCGGCGGCTTCGACCTCGTCGCTCAGGCGATGAGCGGAGTGCTCAGCTTCACCGGCACGCCCGACGGCGAGATCGCCAAGCTCGGCATCCCCGTCGCCGACCTCGGCGCCGGCCTCAATGCCGCGCTCGGCGTCGTGCTCGCGCTGCACGAGCGCACGACGAGCGGGCTCGGCCAGCACGTCGACGTCAGTCTGCTCGACAGCCTGCTCGGCCTCACGCCGTCCGAGTCGGCCGACTGGCTCGACAACGGCGTCGTCGCCGGTCCGCTCGGGACCGCGCATCGGCTCGCCGCGCCCTACGAGGTCTTCCGCACCGCCGACGGCTGGATCGCGATCGGCGCCGCGACCGACGCGACCTGGCGCCGGCTCTGTCGCGCGCTCGGGCGCGAGGACCTGCTCGCCGTCGAGCGCTGGGCGACCGGCACCGGGCGGCTCGCCGGCCGCGAGCAGCTCGCCGCCCAGCTCGCCGGCCAGCTCGAGCAGCGCCCGACCGCCGACTGGCTCGCCGCGCTCGACGCCGAGCGCGTGCCGTGTGGCCCGGTGCTGCGGATCGACGAGGCGCTCGCGAGCCCGCAGGCGCTCGCGCGCGAGATGGTCGTCGAGGCGCCCGACGCGCCCGGGCGGCGGATGCTCGGGATCCCGATCAAGCTCTCGCGCACGCCGGGGTCGGTGCGCCGCCGCGCCCCGCGCCACGGTGAGCACACCGCCGAGGTGCTCGCCGAGCTGGGGCTCGAACCGCCCGCCCTCGGGGAGCCGGGGACGTGAACCTGCGCGTCGAGCAGCCGGCCCGGCACGTCCGCCGGGTCGTGATCGACCGCCCGCCCGTCAACGCGCTCGACACGGCCGGGATGGCGGCGCTCGCGCGCACGCTCGAACGCGTCGAGCAGGACCTCGACGTCCGCTGCGTCGTGCTCGCGAGCGCGCATGGCGCGTTCACCGCGGGCGGCGACCTGCGCGAGCAGCAGGGCCTCTCGCACGCCGGCCGCGCCGCGTATCTCGACGCCTTCCTCGCGCTCGTCGATCGCGTCGAGGCGCTGCGCACGCCTGTCGTCGCCGCGATCGACGGCCCGTGCATGGGCGGCGGGCTCGAGCTCGCGCTCGCCTGCGACGTGCGCGTCGCCGCCAGCGGCGCGGCGTTCTGCGCGAGCGCGGTCAACGTCGGGCTGGTCGCGAGCGTCCAGCGGCTGCCGCGGCTGATCGGCCTCGGTCCCGCGATGGAGATGCTGCTGACCGGCGCGACGTACGACGCGCACCGCGCGAAGCACTGGCAGCTCGTGACCGCCGTGCACGAGCCCGAGGAGCTCGCTGCCGCCGCGCTCGCGCTCGCGACTCGGATCGCCTCGCGCGCGCCGCTCGCCGTCGAGGCGACGAAGGCGCTCGCCCAGCAGGCGTTCGACCTGACCCCGGCGCAGGCGCGCGAGGAGCAGCTCGCGCACTTCGAGCGCCTCGGCGCGACGGGCGACCACGCGGAGGCGCTCGACGCGTTCGCCACCAAGCGCAGCGCGGAGTTCCAGCGGTGCTGACGAGACCTGCAGCGCATCCCCGAGAGGAGAGAGCGAAGTGAGGAGCAGAAGAGGACAGCCGGTCATACAGATGAGACGCGCGCTGACCGCCCCGATCGCGGTCGGCTGCTTGCTGCTCCGGCGCGTCGGCGGCACCAGCCTCGACCCCGCGCCCTATCTCGACCACCTCCGCGCGTGCTACGCCATATGACCCGACTGGAGACCGCCACGATGTCACTGCCCGAGCTCGCCATCGAGCAGCTGCTGCTGCGCCTGCGGCTGCCGTCCGACGTGGCGACGAACGCCGCCGGCGATCGCATCGCCTACACGGAGTCGCGGCTCGACGCCGAGGTCGACGGCCACGTCGAGGTCCTGCGCGTGCTCGCGCGCGGCGCCGACGGCGGCTGGAGCAAGCTGGCCGCGCTCGACGGCCACAGTCCGTGCTGGGCGCCGAACGGGACGCTCGCGTTCATCGCGGGCGAGGGGATCGAGCTGTGGAGCGAGGGGGGTGGCGCGCCCGAGCTGCTCGTCGCCGCCGACGCCGTGCGCGAGCTGGCCTTCTCGCCCGACGGCACGCGGCTCGCCTACACATGCCTGCGCGAACCCGACACCGCCCCGGACGACCCGATCGTGCTGCGCGAGCCCGGCTACCGCGTCGACGGCCGCCCGCTGCCGCCGCGCTACCACGACCTGCGCATGCTCGATCTCGCCGGCGGGGAGAACCGCACGCTCGTCTCCGGCCCCTTCGACGTCGTCTGTCCCGCCTGGCACCCCGCCGGCGACCGGATCGCCTATGGGCGCGACGACCTCCTCGACGGTCGGCCGGCGCTCTACGTCGTCACGCTCGACGGTGCGGAGACGCGCATGACGCCGCCGCCGATCCGCGCCGACACGGCTCTGTGGAGCCGCGACGGCGCGCACATCGTGTTCGTCGGCCAGCTCGATCGCCACCGCGGGCGCTGCGGCATCTTCCGGCTGTTCGCGCTCGACGTGGCGAGCGGCGAGGTCCGGCTGCTGTCGGAGGAACTGGAGCGCGAGGTCACCTACACGCTGACGTTCATGCCCGGTTTCGACCCGATGCTCGTTCCCGGCGGCGAGGACGTCCTCTTCACCGCCAACGACGACTTCGACGTCGCCGCCTACCGCGTCTCGCTCGAGGGCGGGACGTGCGAGCGCGTGCTCGGTGGCCGCTTCGAGGCGATCCTCGCCGGCAGCGCCTCAGAGAGCGGGGTCGTCTGCGTGATGGCCGACGTGCGCTCGCCCGGCGAGCTCGTCGTGTGGGACCCGGCCGACGGCGCGCGCGAGACGATCACCGAGCTGGCCGGCGACCTGCTCGCCGACCTCGTCGAGCCCGAGCGGCGCGAGTTCACCGCGCCCGACGGCACGGTCGTGCATGGCCTGTTGCTGCGCCCGCCCGGCGCCGAGGGCCCGACGCCGCTGCTGCTCCTCATCCACGGCGGGCCACACGCGGCGTACCTCGGCTGCAAGGACGAGTACGACCTGGCGAACTGGGAGTTCGTCGCGCACGGCTGGAGCGTGCTGCAGCTCAACCCGCGCGGCTCGACCGGCCGCAGCGATGCGTTCTATCGCGGCGTCTACGGCGGCTGGGGCGAGAAGGACCGCGACGACTTCCTCTCGGCGATCGACGCGCTGATCGCCGAGGGCCTCGTCGACGGCGAGCGCGTCGGCGTCGTCGGCGGCAGCTACGGCGGCTTCACGACGAACTATCTGCTCGCGCGCTCGGACCGCTTCAAGGCGGGTGTCGCGATCGCGTCGATCTCCGACCTGATCTCGCACTACGGCACGGCGATGCGCGGCCTGCACCACGGCGAGGAGTGGGCCGGCGATGAGCCCGGCACCGGCTCCCCCGTCGAGCGCTGGGAGCTGTTCGAGCGCCTTTCGCCGATCCGCCACGCCGAGCACGTCACCGCACCGCTGCTGCTCATGCACGGCGCCGAGGACCAGATCGTCCCGCTCGGGCAGGCGGAGGAGTTCTTCGCCCTGCTGCGCCAGCTCGGTCGCACCGCCGAGCTCGTGATCTACCCAGGTGGTTCGCACGATTGGCTGGAGTGGCCGCTGAGCCACCGGCTCGACTGCGAACGCCGCGCGTTCCAGTGGCTGACGCGTTACGTACTCGGCGAAGACGCCTGATGCGGACGCCGACCGTCTCCGGCACGCCGCGCGAGCGGAGGCGGACGTGCGCGGCGGCGTGCAGCTCAGCTTCGTCTGCGAGGCGAGAGCGGCCCGACTGCGCGAGGTAGGTGAAGATCACAAGTGAGGCGGCGCCAGCCTTTCCTCTGCGTCAAGCGGCCGGCGCTTGCCCGTCGTTAACGTCCTCGCCATGAGCGAAACCCCGACACCCACCCTGTTCGACGCGCTGCTGCGCGTCGGCGCCCCCTCCGGCTACGAGCAGCCGGCCGCCGATATCTGGCGCGCGGAGGCGTCGTCGTTCGCCGAGGTGAGCAGCGACGGCATCGGCGGCTCGATCGCTCGCGTCGGCGACGCGGCGCCGCTGCTCGCGGTCTTCGGCCACATGGACGAGATCGGCCTGATCGTCAAGCACGTCGACGACGACGGCTTCCTGTGGTTCGACCCGATCGGCGACTGGGACCCGCAGATCCTGGTCGGCCAGCGCGTCGACGTGCTGGCGAAGGACGGCCCGGTGCCCGGCGTCGTGGGCCGCTCCACGCAGTTCGACGTGGAGGTCGTCAAGAGGGTGGTCGAGCTCAAGCAGCTCGTGATCGACATTGGCGCCTTGAGCCACGACGAGGCGGCCGCGCTGGTCCGCGTCGGCGATGCGGCCGTGATTGCCGGCGGGCCGGTGCGCCTGGCCGGCACGCGGCTCGCGTCGCGTGCGATGGACGACCGGGTCGGCGCCTACGTCGCGCTCGAGAGCCTGCGGCGCTGCGTCGAGCGCGGCGGTCCTGCGGGCTCGTTCGCCGCGGTCGCCAGCGTGCAGGAGGAGCCCGGCATCTGGGGCGCCCCGGCGGCCGCGTACAAGGTGCGGCCCGACGTCGCGATCGCGGTCGACGTGTGGCACGCGAGCGGCGCGCCCGGCGCCGATGAGCGGCAGATCGGTCGCCATCTGCTCGGCTCCGGGCCGGTGATCGGGCGCGGCGTCACGCTGGCGCCGAAGGTCTTCGAGCTGCTGGTCGAGACCGCCGAGGCGGAGGGCATCGCGTACACCACGATGGGCTATGGCGCCGACTCGTACAATTGGAGCTCCGGCACCGACGCCGACCTGCTGCAGAACGTGCGGTCGGGCATCCCGACCGGCCTGGTCTCGATCCCGCTGCGCTACATGCACTCGCCGGTCGAGACGCTCGACCTGCGCGACGTCGAGGCCGCGATCGCGCTGCTGGCTGCCTTCGGCCAGCGTCTCGACGCGAGCGTCGACCTCAGTCGCTGAACGTCTCGATGCAGCCGTCGTCGCAGCCGCGCAGCTGGATGGGGAAGGTGCAAGAGCAGCGCCTGCTCGAGGACAGCGCCTGATGGACCGCCCGAGCGGACCAGGCGCGACGATCGTGCGGCCGATCGGCCCGGCGGCCGACGCCGTCAGCCGCTGGCTCGGCTGGCACGCCTACCGGCTCGCCGTCGGGGTGCTGCTCGAGGGCCGCGACGCGCGGGACGTGATCGAGCAGGACCTCACGGGCATCCGTTTCTCCGACCCGGCGGATCCGGCGACGCTGACGCACGACGCGTCGGCGCCGATCGGTTGGGAGGAGGTCGAGTGCCGCGTCGACGCCGCTGCGCGCACGGTCACGCTGCGCGCGGCCGACGGGACGGAGCGCACGGCCGTCCACCACGGCCGCTACGGCTGCATCGTCCTGCCCGAGTGCGAGCACGCCCCGCGCGTGCCCTACGAGCCGCCGCCCCCGCGCGCCGGCGCCTCGACGCGCCCCGAGCTGCCGTGGCCGCACGGCTGCGCACTCGACCGCGGCGCACTCGGCGCCGACGTCGACGTCGCCGCGATCGACGCCGCGCTCGCGCGCGTCGTCGGCGACGGCAAGGGGCGAGCGGCCGTCGTCGCGCACCGCGGCCGCCTGATCGCCGAGACTTACGCGCCCGGGTTTCACCGCGACTCGATCCACCCGTCCTGGTCGATGACGAAGAGCCTCGCCGGCGCGCTCGTCGGGCGCGCGGTTCACGAGGGCTGGCTGACGCTCGACGAGCCGGCGCCGATCCCCGCATGGCGCGCGGCGGGCGACCCGCGCGGCGCGATCACGGTCGACGACCTGCTGCGCATGAGCAGCGGCCTCGACTGCCCGCGCGGCGTGACGCCCTGGGCCGCGGGCGGCTTCCACCTCGACCCGTACCTCGGCGAGCCGGACGTCAACGCGGCGTGCGCCGCGCGGCCGCCGCGTCACCCGCCCGGCACCAACTGCGCGTACCAGAACACCGATCCGCTGCTCGCCGCGCAGTGCGCGATCGACGCCGCCGAGCGCCACGGGATCCCCCGCGCCGAAGCGCCGTGGACGCTGTTGCTCGACCCGCTCGGGATCGACAGCATGCAGCTCAGCGCCGACACAAGCGGCACGTTCATCCTCTGCGGGACCTCCGTCGCGACGGCCCAGGACTGGGCGCGCTTCGGCCAGCTCGTGCTCGACGACGGCGTCTGGCACGGCAAGCGGCTGCTGCCCGAGGGCTGGCTCGCATACGCGTGCACGCCGGCGCCCGCGGACGACGAGCCGGTCTACGGCGGCGCGCTGATGTGGCTCGCCGACGGCCCGCTCGCCGACGACCGCGCGCGCATCCCGGCCGGTGGCGCGCTGGCGTTCGGCATGCTCGGTCAGCTGACGTTCGTGCTGCCTTCGCACGAACTCGTGATCGTCCGCATGGGGCACGACTGGGCCGACGAGCCGATCCTTGACGCGGTCGCGGCGATCGTCGCAGCAGTCGATCCCGGCCGAGGGGACTGAAGCTGGCTGTCTCCGAGCGCTCCCGACGATTCGTCTCACGCCCTCGGTCACGAGGCTGCGGACGATGAGCTCGGCGGGCGAAGCTCCCGTCCTCTGGACTCCCTCGCGCGAGCGGCTCGAACGCGCGACGCTCACCCGCTACACGCGCTGGCTCGAGCAGCGGCTCGGCCGCCCGTTCAGCGACTATGCGGCGCTGCAGCGCTGGTCGGTCGAGGAGCTGGAGGTCTTCTGGCGCTCGATCTGGGACTTCTGCGACGTGCAGGCCGACGGCTCGCCCGAGCGCGCGTTCGGCTCCCGCTCGATGCCGGGCGCCGACTGGTTTCCCGACACCGCGCTCAACTACGCCGAGCACGTCTTCCGCTGCAAGGCAGGCGACGAGGTCGCGATCCGCCATGCCTCCGAGCTGCGGCCGCTGGCCGCGATGACGTGGACGGAGCTGCGCGAGCTGACCGCACGCATCGCCGCCGGGCTGCGCGCGCAGGGCGTCGGCCGCGGGGACCGCGTCGTCGCGTACCTTCCGAACATCCCCGAGGCGATCGCCGCGTTCCTCGCGACCGCCTCGCTTGGCGCCGTCTGGTCTTCGTGCTCGCCGGACGTGGGAGCGCGGTCGGTCGTCGATCGCTTCGCGCAGATCGAACCGAAGGTGCTGTTGGCCGTCGACGCCTATCGCTACGGCGGTCGCGACTTCGACCGGCGCGACGTCGTCGAGCGGCTGCGCGCGCAGATGCCGTCGCTGCGGGCGACCGTGCTGCTGCCGTACCTCGACCCCGGCGCGCGCCTCGACGGGACGCTCACATGGGAGGAGCACCTGGCAGCGGGCGAAGGGTCGGAGCTGACGTTCGAGCGCGTCCCGTTCGGCGACCCGTTGTGGGTGCTCTACTCCTCGGGCACGACAGGTCTGCCGAAGGCCATCGTCCAGGGCCACGGCGGGATCCTGCTCGAGCAGCTCAAGACGAGCCATCTGCACCTCGACGCGCACGCCGAAGATCGCGTCTTCTGGTTCACGACGACCGGCTGGATGATGTGGAACTTCCTCGTCGGCGTGCTGCTCACTCCCGCTTCGATCGTGCTGTTCGACGGCAACCCCGGCCACCCCGACCTCGGCCGCCTGTGGGACCTCGCCGCCGACGCCGGCATCACGACCTTCGGCACGAGCGCAAGCTACGTCGCGAGCTGCATGAAGGCGGGGCTCGATCCCAGCGCCGGCCGCGACCTCTCGTCGCTGCGCAGCGTCGGCTCGACCGGCTCGCCGCTCGCGCCAGAGGGCTTCCAGTGGATCTACGACCAGGTCGGCGCCGACACCTGGCTGTTCTCGACCAGCGGCGGCACCGACGTCTGCAGCGCGCTGGTCGGCGGCGTGCCGACCCTGCCCGTCTCCCGCGGCGAGCTGCAAGCGCGGCCACTCGGCTGCGCCGTCGACGCATGGGACCCCGACGGCAGATCGCTGACCGGCAGAGTCGGAGAGCTGGTGATCGTCGAGCCGATGCCGTCGATGCCGCTCTACCTGTGGAACGACCCCGACGGCAGCCGCTACCACGACAGCTACTTCGACATGTACCCGGGCGTCTGGCGCCACGGCGACTGGATCGAGATCACCGAGCGCGGAACGGCGATCATCTACGGCCGCTCGGACTCGACGATCAACCGCGGCGGGATCCGCCTGGGGACGAGCGAGATCTATCGCGCCGTGCTCGCGCTGCCGGAGATCGCCGACGCAGTGGTCGTGGACGTCGACGGCTGGATGCCGCTCTTCGTCGTCCTCGCCGACGGCGTCACGCTCGGGGAGGCCCTGACGAAGCGGATCGCGACCCGTATCCGCGAGGACTGCTCGCCGCGCCACGTGCCCAACGAGGTCCACGCGATCGCCGCCGTCCCCCGCACGCTCTCCGGCAAGGCCGTCGAGGTCCCGATCAAGCGCATCCTCCAAGGCACTCCACCGGAGCAGGCCGCCAGCCGCGACAGCCTCGCCGACCCCGCCGCGCTCGACTGGTTCGCCGCCTTCGCAGCCGAGCGGGCGCAGGCATCGGCCACGGCGGGCTGAACGTTCACGCAAGGCAGCCCGCGAGCTTCGCGACGCGGGGCGAACTGCGCCTCGGGCTTTCGCACCAATCGGACGGTTCGCGTTCTCGCTGCGCACCGGCGACAGCTGGAGCGACGTGCGCTTAGCTGAAAGCTCCCCCCCACCCGCGGGGCGGCTCCGACCTCCGGATCGCCGCAGTCCCGCCGTTCCGCTGCGTAGCGCCCCCAACCCGCTCCGCATCGGACCAACGGCGATGCGCGACGGTCGGAGCCGCCCTGCCTCCGCCTCCTGCCCGACTGCCGAAAGGAACCCGAGATGCCCGCGATCACGCGGCATGCGAGCCCGATCTCACCGTCGTTCAGCGATCCCGTCGTGATCGAGGGCGCCGGCACGCGGATCGAGGTCTCCGGTCAGATCGGCTTCGACGCCGACGGCAGCGTGCCCGACGACTTCGAGCGCCAAGCGCGGCTGTGCTTCGAGCACGTGCAGCGCTCGCTGCGACGCGGTGGCGCCGACATGCGCGACCTCGTGCGCATTCGCGCGTACCTGACCGACCTGGCCGACTACGAGGCGTTCGCGCGCGTGCGCGCCGAGCTCGTCGCCGAGGCAGCGCCGTCGAGCACGGCCGTCCAGGTGGCGGGCCTGCTGTTCGGCGCCAAGCTCGAGATCGAAGCGACCGGCTACCTTCCCGCCGGCTGATCGCGCGAGCGCAGCCGCCGCCGCGGCGGTTCTGGGCGTGCGACTCAGCCGTCCGCCTGCGGGCGCGCAGCCGGCGATGACACGACGCCCGCGCGCGAGACGAGCTCGCCTGGGCGGCCGGCGATCCGCGGATCGCCGGCCGAGCGCAGGAGATCGAGCGAGGCCGCGATGTCGATGTGGTCGACCAGTGCCCTGACCGCCTTCTCCTCGTCACCGGCCGCGATCGCCTCGACTATGGGCAGGTGCTCGTCGGGCACGATCGCGGGGTCCGGGTACCCGGCGTACTCGGCCGCGAACGCCAGCCGCACAAGTCCGGCCACCGTGCGGAACGCGGTGGTGAGGTACGCGTTGCCCGACAGCACGCACAGCTCCTCGTGGAAGGCCGTCTCGCGGTCGCCGAGACCCGGGACGTCGCCGGCGTTCACGCGCGCGCGCATCTCCTCCACGCATCGCATGAGCGGCTCGGTCGACGCGCGCGCGCGCGTGCAGAGCCGGACCGCGACGCCCTCGATCCCGACCCGCAGGTTGTAGATGTCGACGAGGTCGGCGGGCGTCAGCTCGCGCACGAACACGCCGCGATGCGGGGAGCCGATCACGAGCCCCTCGTCGCGCACTCGCCGCAGCGCGTCGCGCGCCGTCCCGCGACTGACGCCCGTGAGCTCCGCGACGCGGGCCTCGACGAGCTGCTCGCCCGGCGCGAAGGCGCCGCTGACGATCGCGTTGCGGACCGACTCGTAGGCGGCGTCAGCGACCGACATCCGCACAACGCGCTGCAGCTCCGGCGGGTGGTCGCGCATGCGCCGCACCCTACCTCAGGGTCGCCCGAGCCGATCGGGGGCTTCGACCGAGCGCGGCACGTCGGTCCAGGCGTCGTCGCGGACGTCGAGGGAGTGCCGCGCGGCGCTCGCGAGCGCCGGCAACCGCAGCTGCGCCTCGACCGCGAAGCGCTGCCCCGCCTGCTCGAGGTCGACCTCGGCCAGCTCGGTCAGCCGCCGCACGCGGTAGCGCAGCGTGTTCGGGTGGATGTGCAAGCGCTCGGCCGCGAGCGCCGTGTTGCCGAAGCAGTCGAGGTAGACCGTCAGCGTCTCGACGTAGTCGGTGCCGTTGACGCGATCGTGCTCGTAGAGTCGCACGAGCGGCTTCGCGAGTGGACAAGGGTTCGCCGCGACGTGCTCCGCAAGCTCGATCACGAACGATTCGCCGCGCACGTCCTCGATGTCGACGACCGACCCGTGCGCACCGTCGCCCCCGACCCGCAATGCCTGCTCGGCCTCCCGGCAGGAGACCACAATCGAGTCGGCCGCGTCGACCGGCGTGCCGAGCCCCGCGCGCAGCCGCAGCTTCAGCGCCTGGTGCAGGCTCGCGAGGCTCTCGCGCACAACCGCCACGAGCGCTTCGCGGCTCTGCTCCTCGGCGCAGCGCAACAGCGCGGCCAAGCGCCCGTCCTCGCCGGCGACGACGCACGCCTCCCGGCGGTAGGAGCGGAAGAACATCGCGATGAGGTCGACGGCGCGCCCCTCGGCGTGCGCCGGACGCGGGTCGTCGTCGCAGGCGGGCTGGTACGCGACGACCACATAGCGCCCACCGCGCGCCAGCCCCAGATCCCGCGCGAGCGCGTCGGCCGCGCCGCGACCTTGCAGCAGCGAACGCAGCAGGTCTGCGCGCACGTTGCGCTCGAGGTCGGTAACGGCACGGCGACGCAGCAGCAGCGGGGCGGCGAGCCGGGCGGCCTCGCGAAGCGCAGCGTCGGCATGCACGCTGAGCGGGCTCGCGCCCTGTGCGGCCCAGATGTAGCCGACGACGAGCCCGCCGGCCCGAATGCCGATCGCGCGGCGCGGGCACATGCCCTCACCGGCGAACGCGACGACGTCGTCCGAGGCGGCGAGGCGCCCGACGGTCCCGTTCGCCCGCATCTGCTTGGCGAGACGCTCGGGCGTGCGACGCGCGAGCACGCTCGCGACGCGCTGCTCGTCGAGCTGCTCTCGCTCGAAGCCGGAGAAGGCGAGGACGCGCAGCTGCGCGTCCTCGATCGTGATCGGGCCGCCGACGAGCGCGGCGGTCGTGTCAGCAAGCGACGAGAGGTCGTCGGCGTCGAGCGCGTCGGCGACCTCGCCGTCTCGCGGCGAGCACCTCGTGGCCGCCGCGACGAGCGTGTGCAGCACGCCCCACTCGAGCCCTGCCGCCGCGAGCAGCAGCGCCACGCCGAGCCGAGCAGCCTCGTCGACCAGCTCGGGCGAGGGCGCCACGGGACTGCGCAGGACCAGGCCGGCGCCGCGCGCGCTCCCGATCGCCTCCAGCGTGCGCAGCGACGCGCTTCCGCGGCCGTCGAGCGCTACGCCGAGCACCAGCTCGCGCGGCGCAAGCGGGCGGTCGTCGTTGAGGTCGAGGACGCGTGCGCCGGCGACCTCGCCGCGCAGACCGCCAGGCGCGAGCACGACGGTCAGCAGGTCTGGACCGATCGCGGCGTAGACGTCCTCCAGCGTCGTCGCCGGGCGCTGCTCGGCGGGACGGAGCGGTATCGGCGCGGTCGGCTCGCGCCGCGGCTGCGGCGGATCGTGCCGGATGCTGGTTCGGGCGTTCATTGCACTCCTCCTCCCCTGCTGCTCAGTCCCGGCTTCGCCTCACGGCTCCGCCGTTTCGCGGTGGGCCTCCTCGAGCTCGGCCAGGTCGCCCGCAACCGCCTCGAGCGCGGCGCCCAGGCGCTGGCCCGCCTCCGCGGCGACGGCTTCGCTCATCGCGGTGCTCGTGCCGCAGACGCCGTCCCACGGGATCAGGAAGACACCCTCGTTGATGGCCGCGAGCAGGAACAGCTCACGCGCCTCGAACTGCAGTGCGTCGTCCGCGAGCCGCGGCTCGTCGCGGAAGAAGTGCAAGCCGATCAGCGAGCCGACGCAGGCCACCGCGAGCCGCACGCCAGCCGCCGCGGCGGCATCCTCGAGCGTCGCCGCGAGCGTCCGCGCGTGCCCGTTCATCTCGGCGATCGCGTCGTCGCCGAGGTGCGCGAGCGTCGCAAGGCCCGTGGTCGTCGCGAGCCGGCTGCCGTTGTACGAGCCCGAGTGGTAGAGGTGGTCGTGGCGTGCCGGGTCGAAATGGTCGAGCACCTCGCGCCGGCCGGCGACCGCGCCGAGCGGGATGCCGCCGCCGAGGTACTTGCCGAGCATCGTAAGATCGGGCGTGACGCCCGTTACCTGCTGCAGGCCGCCGACCGCGGTACGCGAGGTGATGCACTCGTCGAAGACCAGCAGCGCGCCGACGCGCTCGGTGGCGGCGCGCAGCCGGGGGAGGAAGTCGTCCGGCGGCGCCACGACGCCGGTGACGCTCGTCGGCTCGATGACGACGGCGGCGATCTCCAGGCCGGCCTCGTCGAGCACGCGCTCGAAGTCGGCCGCGTCGCCGTAGCGCGCGAGCCGCACGCGTCCCGCGAGCTCGCCGTTGTCGTGCAGACCGGCCTCGAGGTCGTCGTAGCCGCCGTGATAGCCGTGCCACGCCTTCAGCAGCAGCGGGCGGCCGGTCGCGCGGCGGCTGACCTTCGCCGCCAGCATCCCCGCTTCGGTGCCCGTCGCGCAGAAGCGCACGGCCTCGGCGCTCGGGAGTCGCTCGCACAGCACCTCGGCGAGCCGCACCTGACTCTCGCTCGGGCCACCCCACGCGGTTCCCTGCTGCGCGGCGGCGTGCAACGCGTCGACGACCGGCCCGAACGCCTGACCGTGGATCAGCGCGAGGCCGTTGGAGTTGAGGTCGATGTAGCGGTTGCCGTCGGCGTCCCACAGATGCGGCCCCTCGCCGCGCACCAACGCGAGGGGGTACGGATCGATATGTGCGCAGGTGCGGGTGTTCCCGCCGGGCATGACGGCACGCGCCCGCTCCGAGAGGACCCGCGAGGCGGGCGTGCGCTGCTGGTAGGTGGCAGTCAGGGTCATTGCCTTGACGCTACCGCCAGATCCGCTGATTGTCAACAATTAGCTATTGTTTGCTGATGATTGTGGATCTCCTAAGCTCTCTGTCCTCGATGTGACTCTCGCTCGAACGTGCAGCCGATCCCCGTCAGTCGATCGCGGACGCCGCCCATGCGGCAGTCCACGAGGCGAATCGTGCACGGCGCGCTGGCGCTCGTCGAGGGCCGCATAGCCGCGTCAGGCGCCGCGCCGGGCGCGAGCAGGTCGGGATCGCGCGCGCTCGCCGAGGCGCGCACGTCCGTCGCAGCGGACCCGTGGCCGTTCGCGGCACTCAGCCTGCGCGCGCAAGCCGCTCGAGCATCAGCGCCTCGGCGCGCGCGAGCCGCTCGACGAGCGACAGCGCCACGCTCTCGTCGACGCCGTGCGCCTTGCAGCGCGCGTCCGCCGTCGCGGTGACGACGAAGGCGGCGGCCGGAAAGCGCGCCGCGAGCATCCCGACGATCGGAGTGTTCGCGCCGGCGCCGACGCGCCGCGTGGACGCTCCCCACGCCTCCGCGAGCGCGGCGTCCGCGAGCTGCGCGACCGGGTCGTCCTGCGCCAGCAGATAGCCCGCCTCCGTGTAGGTCGTCTCGAGCGCGACGGACGCGCCCCAGGGGCGCACCCGCTCGAAGTGGGCGGCGAGCGCGACGACCGCCTCCTGCGGGTCCTGCATCGGCGAGAAGCGCAGATCCAGCTTCGCACGGACCGCGGCCGCCAGTGCGCCCTCCGCCTCCTCCGGCCGCGGCAGGTCGAGCCCGATGACCGACAGCCACGGGCTCGCGCCGACCCGCGCGGCGAGCGCGTCGGCACCGTACGCGCGCACGCCCGGCAGCGCGCCGGCGTCGGCGAGCACGCCCGCGACGTCGGGCGGCCGCCAGTCGTCCGGTGTGGGCATCGCGTCGATCCCCGCGACCGCGAGCCGGCCGTCGACGTCGAAGCAGCTCGCGAGCAGCGCGACGAGGCAGTGCATCGCGTCCGGCACCGCGCCCCCGAACATGCCGCTATGCACCGGCCCGGCGAGCGTGCGCACCGTCAGCTCGACCTCGGCGCCGGCGCGCATCGCAGTCGTCAGGTAGGGCTCGTCGACCGACCAGGCGTCCGCGTCGGGCACGAGCACCACGTCGGGCGCGCGGAAGCCCGGCGCCGACTCCAACAGCCCGAGCGCGTGGGGCGATCCGAGCTCCTCCTCCCCCTCGCTGAACAGCATCAGCGTCGGCTGCGGGCCGCCCGCGGCCGACAACGTCTCGACGGCCGCCAGGTGGACGGCGATCGCGGCCTTGTCGTCGGCCGTACCGCGCCCATAGAGGCGCCCGTCGCGCTGCTGCGCGCGGAACGGCGGGCTGGACCAGTCCGCCTCCGCGCCCGCAGGCACGACGTCGTGATGGGCGTAGAGCAGCACGACCGGCGCACCGGGATCGCCCTCGCGCAGGGCGAACGCCGCCGGCCCGGCTGCGGGCGCCTCGAGTACGACCCCGCCGGGCAGACCGGCGTCCGCCGCCCAGGCGAGCACCGCCTCGGCAGCCTTGCGAACGGCGGGCGCGTGCACAGTCGAGCCGCTCACGGATGGGATCGCGACGAGCGCGGCGAGACGGTCGAGGTCGATCTGCATCGGCCCACGGTAGCTCGCGTGCCGGTGGCCGGGCTTGTGCGCGATCACCAGCGTGCGGGCGGCTGCTCGGCGATACCACACGCGGCGCCGACTCCTGCCCGTAGGGGGGCGGCGCAAGCGCGGCCGCGCGCGAGTGTGGCTTTCTACAATGCGCTGCGGGTACGGCGCCTCTACGCTCGGCCGCGTCCGCACCGCCCGACCGGAAGGAGCACCGTGCCGCCCGACGATCTGCGCATCGACCGCGACCCGCTGTGGTCGTGGGTGTCCGCGCAGGACGAGATCGGCAGCGGGGCACGGTGACGCTGCTCGGCGCCCTGGCGGAGGGAGACGAGTGTGAGGCGGTCCGCATGCCGGACGGCTCGCTCAGCTACCGGCGCCTGCGCACCCTCGCCGCGACCGCGGCGGGCGAGCTGAGAGCAGCCGAGCGCGTCGCGCTGTGGACGACCCCGTCGCTGACGACCGTCGTCGGCCTGCTCGGCGGCCTCGCGGCCGGCGCGCCGCTCGTCCCGCTCAATCCCAAGGCCGGGGCGAGCGAGCTGGCGCACCATCTCGACGACGCCCGGCCCACCGCGGTCATCGCGCCCGCCGGCGTCCCGCTGCCGCCGCCGCTCGCCCGCCTGCGCCGCATCGACGTGTTCGCCGATGCCGAGGACCCCGTCGAAGCGAGCCTTCCCGCCGAGCCGCCGGACGACGCGCCGGCGCTCATCATGTACACGTCGGGGACCACCGGCGCGCCGAAGGGCGTCGTCGTGACGCGCGCCGCGCTGAGCGCCAACCTGGACGCGCTCGCCGAGGCGTGGGAGTGGGGCGCCGACGACGTGCTCGTCCAGGCGCTGCCGCTGTTCCACACGCACGGCCTGCTGCTCGGCGTGCTCGGTCCCATACACCTCGGCGGCGCCCTGCGCCACGTCGGCTCGTTCGACGTCGCACGCGTCGCGGCGAGCCTGCGGGATGGCGGCACGATGCTGTTCGGCGTGCCGACGATGTTCCGGCGCCTCGCCGACGCCGCCGAGCAGGACGCCGAGGTGCGTGCTGCACTCGCCGGCGCGCGGCTGCTCGTGTCCGGCTCCGCGGCGCTCCTGCCGAGCGATCACGACCGCGTCGGGCGCCTCACCGGCAGCCGCATCGTCGAGCGCTACGGCATGAGCGAGACGCTCATCATCACCGCCGTGCGCGCCGACGGCGAGCGGCGCGCGGGATACGTCGGGCCGCCGCTGCCCGGGGTCGAGGTGCGCGTGGTGGACGACGAGGGCGCCGAGGTCCCGCCCGACGACGCGACGGTCGGCAGCGTGCTCGTGCGCGGCCCCAGCTGCTTCGACGAGTACCTCAACCTCCCGGCGGAGACGGCCGAGAGCTTCCGCGACGGTTGGTTCGTGACCGGCGACCTCGCCACCCGCTCGCCGGATGGCTACCTGCGGCTCGTCGGCCGGCGCTCGACGGACCTCATCAACACCGGCGGCTACCGCGTCGGCGCAGGCGAGGTGGAGGCCGCCCTGCTGACGCACCTCGGCGTCACGGAGGCGGCGGTGCTCGGCCTGCCCGACCCCGACCTCGGCGAGCGGATCGTGGCCTGGGTCGTCGCGCGCGACGGCGAGGCGCCGGACGAGCGCGAGCTCATCGACCATGTCGTCGCCACGTTGACGCCGCACAAGCGTCCCCGCGAGATCAGGTTCGTCGCCGCCCTGCCGCGCAACGCGATGGGCAAGGTGCAGAAGCCGCGACTGCTCGACGACGCCGGCGCCCCCGCCTCAGCCGCTCATCGCGGCCGCCGGTCCACGTAGACCCGGTCGTGGGCAACGTCCTTGCGGTCGTCGTAAGAGTTCCGATCCCCGCGTTGTCGCCGAACACAACGAGCGGCCAGGGGCGCCAAGCTACGCTGGTACTCGACGTGACTCGTACCCAATACGTCCTGCGGCGCGTTGCTTTCGCGCTCGCCACTGTGCTGATCGCGGTCACAGTGAATTTCTTCATCTTCCGAGCCGCGCCCGGGAACCCGACCTCGACGCTGGCGCAGCAGCCACACATCTCGCGCACGTACCTCGCCGAGCTGCGTCATCAGTACGGCGTCGACCAGCCGCTGCCGACGCAGTTCGCGAAATATCTCGGGCAGCTCGTCCAGGGACACCTCGGCGTGTCGGTGACGAACCACGAGCTCGTCACCTCGAACCTCAAGACGGACCTGCTCAACACGCTCGCAATGGTGCTGCTCGGCACGCTCGTCGCGCTGCTGCTCGGGCTCGTCGTCGGCGTCTCGCTCGCGTGGCTGCGCCACACGAAGGTGGAGGGTGCGGGCCTGCTTGTCTCGCTGACGACGTTCGCGCTCCCAACGCAGTGGGTCGGACTGATCCTGCTCGTCGTATTCGCCGGCACGCTCCCGTCGAGCGGCATCCACGACCCCTACCTCGTCAATCCGTCGTTCTGGGCAAAGGCCGTCGACCAGCTCCGCCACATGATCCTGCCCGCGCTGGCGCTCGGGCTCGGCATCTTCGGCCAGTACGCGTTCATCGTGCGCTCGGCGATGCTTGACGTGCTCGGCGAGGACTACATGCTGACGGCGCGTGCGAAGGGCATCTCGACGCAGCGCCAGCTCTTCAACCACGGCCTGCGCAACGCGCTGCTGCCGATCACGAGCCTGACCGCGCTGATCCTCGGCGGGATCGTCGGCGGCGCGGTGCTCGTCGAGACGGTCTTCTCTTACCCGGGGATCGGCAACGCGACCGCGGACGCCGTCGCCGCGCGGGACTACCCGATGCTGCAGGGCGCGTTCCTGGTCTTCACCGTCGCGGTCGTGCTGGCCAACGTCGCCGCGGATCTCATCGCCGTCAAGCTCGATCCACGCGTGACCGCATGAGCGCGTTCAACCCGGCGGCGACCGCAGGCGACCCCGCGTTCGAGCCGGAGATCGACGAGCAGGACGGCTCGCAGCGCGCCTCGGTCGGCTCGCTGATCCGGCGGCGCCCGGCGGCGCTCGTCGGGGCCTGCATCCTGATCGCGATCGCACTCACCGCGATCCTCGCGCCGGCGCTTGCGCCGTACAGCATCGACGACCCCTCCGGCGCGGCGTACACACCGCCCTCCAGCGCCCACTGGCTGGGCCTCAGCGACCAGGGCTTCGACGTCGTCTCGCAGCTGATGTGGGCCTGTCGGATCTCGCTCCTGGTCGGCTTCGCCGCGGCTGCCGTCTCGATCGTGATCGGCGGCACGGTGGGGATCATCTCCGGATACTTCGGCGGACGGACCGACCTGATACTCACGCTCGTGACTGACTACTTCATCGTGATCCCGGCACTCCCGCTGCTGATCGTCGTCGCAGCCGTATGGGGCCCGAGCCTGGTCCACATCATCGTCATCCTCGGCCTGCTGCTGTGGACGACGCCGGCACGCATCATCCGCGCGCAGGTGAAGTCGCTGCGAGAGCGCGTCTATGTGCGGCGGGCGCGCTCGCTCGGCGCCGGGCACGTGCACGTGATCGTGCGCCACATCGTGCCGCACGTCGCGCCGCTGCTCGTCGCGAACACGATCTTGACCGTCGCGACCGCGATCTTCAGCGAGACGGCACTTGCATTCCTCGGCCTCGGCGACCCGACGGCCGACTCGCTCGGCAAGCTGATCGAGAACGCCTACGAGCACGACGCGGCGACCGTCGGCGCGTGGTGGGTGCTGCTGCCGCCCGGGATCCTCGTCGCGATTCTCGTGCTCGCGTCCACGATGGTCGGGCTGGCGGTCGAGGACGGCCTCAACCCGCGCTCGAGCCACGTGATCTTCGCCGGTGGGCCGCTCCGCCGCATGCGGCGGCGGCGCGAGCGGCGCCCCACTCAGCCGCGCTGACCGGCGCCGCCGCCGACGAGGATGCAGGCGGCCTCGTGGCCGGGCTCGCCGGACACGACGCGCAGCGCCGGATCCTGCTGGCTGCACGCGGGAGTGCCGAGCGGACAGCGCGGGTGGAAGCGGCAGCCAGCGGGCGCCGCACCAGGGTCGGGGATCTCGCCGCGGAGCACCTGCAGCTTCGTGCGCTTGCGCGGGTCCAGGCTCGGGATCACGCCAAGCAACGCGCGGGTGTACGGATGCTGCGGGTTGTCGACGACGGCGCGCGAAGCACCCGCCTCGACGATGCGGCCGAGGTACATCACCGCGATGCGGTCGGCGTACTTGACCGCCGTCGGCAGGTCGTGGGTGATCAGCAGGACGCCCATGCCGGCGTCGCGCAGTCTCGCGAGCAGCGCCATGATCTCAGCGCGTACCGAGACGTCGAGCATCGAGACCGGCTCGTCGGCGACGACGAACTCCGGTTCGACCATGAGACTGGCGGCGATCGCAGCACGCTGGCGCTGTCCGCCCGAGAGCTCGTGCGGGAATCGCTTGAGGAACGCGTCCGGCGGCGTCAGGCCGACGCGCGTGAGAGCCTCGCGCGCCCGCTCGCGCCGCGCCCTTGCGCTCATCCGCCGCTCATGGATGCGCAGCGGCTCCTCGAGGATCGTGCTCACCCGACAGCGAGGGTCGAGCGACTCGTACGGGTCCTGGTAGATGAGCTGCATGCGCCGGCGCAGCGCGCGGACGCCGCGCCCCCCCGCCGTCGTGATGTCATGCCCGTCGAAGCAGACGCGACCCTCCGCCGCGTCGAGCAGCCGCAGCGCAAGGTGGCCCGTCGACGTCTTGCCGGAGCCGGACTCGCCGACGAGCGCCAGCATCTCGCCGCGGTCGACGTGCAGTGAGACGCCCGCGACCGCGTCGATCGAACGGCCGCGCGAAAACAGCGAGCGCTGCGAGAAGCGCGCGACGACGTCCGTCAGCTCGACGAGCGGGTTCGTGGGAGCGCTCGTCATCGTCAGCTCTGGTCCTGATGCAGCCAGCAGGCCGCGAGCTGGTCGGGCCCGACAGCCGCGAGCGGGGGGTCGCCCTCGAGGCAGCGCGCGAATGCGCGGTCGCAGCGGTCCTGGAAGCGGCACCTCCCGAATGGGCGGTCCAGGCGCGGCGGCACGCCGGGGATCGAATTGACCGCGTCGCGCGTGCGCAGGTCGGGCGAGGCCGCGATCAGCAGCCGCGTGTACGGGTGCGCCGGCTCGTGGTAGAGCTGCTCGACCGGCGCGCACTCGACCATGCGGCCGGCGTACATCACGGCGGCGCGGTCGCAGAGGTGCATGACGACGGGCAAGTCGTGCGTGACGAGGATCAGGGCGATGCCGAGCTCGTCGACGAGCCGCGTGAGCACCTCGAAGATCTGCGCCTGCACCATCGGGTCGAGCGCGGTCGTCGGCTCGTCGGCGATCAGCAGCTTCGGGTTGCACGCGAGCGCCATCGCGATTGCGGTGCGCTGACGCATGCCGCCAGACAGCTCGTGGGGGAAGGCGCCCGCCCGACGCGCCGGGATCCCGACCATCTCCAACAGCTCGGCGGCCCGGCGGCGCGCTGCGCGGCGATCTGCGACCCCGTGGACGATCATCGGCTCGGCGATCTGCTTGTCGATCGCCTGCACCGGGTTGAGCGAGTTCATCGCTCCCTGGAACACCATCGCGACGTCGCGCCAGCGGTTCTTGCGCTGCTGGGCCTCGTCGCCGTAGAGCACGCGCGCGCCGTCGAGCTCGATCCGGCCGCGGACCTCGGCGCTGCCCGGCAGCAGGCCCATCAGCGCCAGGATCGAGGTCGTCTTGCCGCAGCCCGACTCGCCCACGAGCGCGAAGCGCTCGGCGCGACGCACGTCGAGGTCGAGCTGGTCGACCGCGTGGACGCGCGCACCATCCGGGCTCACGAACGTCACGTCGAGACCGCGAACGCGCAGCAGTGGTGGCGACGCCTCCTGCGGCGAGGAGTCCATCGACTCTGGTTCGACCTGTTGCACCTGTGGCATCTCTCCGACGACCCGTGAGGCCGGGCCATCTGAGGATAGGACGACGCCCGTTGACGCGACTCATGGCAGAGCGATGGATGGGCCAGGCTCCCTTGACGCGGACCACAAGCGAGTGCAGGCGCTCAGCGCCCTCGCTCTGCTCGACTACCCCATCTGGCTGACGGCGGGGACGGTCGCCGCGCTCGCGACGATGCCGTCGTCGTGGAGGCGGCCGATCTCGGTCGCGCTGAGGCCGAGCACGTCGCCGAGGATCTCCTCGGTGTGCTCGCCGAGCAGCGGCGCACGGCGGACGGGCACCCGCTCGGCGGCGGAGAAGTCGAGCGGCGATCCGGGCATCAGGTAGCGGCCGACGCCGGGCTGCTCGACCAGCTCGAACAGCGGATTGGAGCTCGAGCAGCGCGGGTCCTCCTCGACCAGCTGGCGGAACGTCTGGTACGGACCCCACGAGACGCCGCCGCACGCGAACGCGGCGCGCACCTCGGCGAGCGCACGCTGCGCGAACCACGGCCGCAGCAGCGCGGCGAGCAGGTCGCGCGCCTCCCAGCGGCCGGTCTCGGTGTCGAGGTCGTGGCCGGTCGCCCGCTCGAGCGTCGCGCACGCCTCACCGATGCCGGTCGCGTCGCGCAGCGCGCGCCACTGGCGGGCGGTGAGCGCCACCACCATCACGCGCCGGCCGTCGCGCGTGGCGAAGTCGTGGCCGAACGCGCCGTAGAGGTAGTTGCCGTCCTTCGGCTGGTCGGTGCCGCCGAGCTGCGCCTCGGCGATGCGGCCCAGGTTGCCGACCATCGCGAAGGCGACGTCGGAGAGCGCGAGCCTGACGACCTGGCCCTCGCCCGTGCTCGTCCGGTGGCGCTCGGCGGCGAGCAGGCCGGTCGTCGCGAGCGTGCCCATCGCCACGTCCCAGGCCGGCAGCACGCTGTTGAGCGGTTCGGCGAGATTGCGCGGTCCGGTCGCCCACGGAAAGCCGGTCGCAGGGTTGACCGTGTAGTCGACTTCGCTCGTGCCGTCGGGGTTGCCGGTCAGCGCGACCATCACGAGGTCGGCCCGGTGCGCGCGCAGCGCGTCGTAGGACAGCCAGCCGCGCGTCGGGAAGTTCGTCAGGAAGAGGCCGGCGCCGTCGCCCGGCACAGCGATCAGCGCGGTCGCCAGCTCGCGGCCGCGTTCGCCGCGCAGGTCGAGCTGGATCGAGCGCTTGCCCTTGTTCAGTCCCGCCCAGAAGAGGCTCTCGCCGTTCGCGGCCAGCGGCCAGCGGCCGTGGTCGAGGCCGCCGCCGACCCGGTCGAAGCGGATCACGTCGGCGCCGAGCTGCGCCAGCGTCATGCCGCCGAGCGGCGCCGCCACGAACGCAGAGCCCTCCACGACGCGCAGCCCGGAGAGGATGCCTGCGCGGAAGCTCATGCGACCGCCGCGACGTAGTGCCAATCGAGCACCTCGACCGGCTCGGCCGCGTGGTCGTGCGCGCGGCGGGCGCGCACATACGAGCGCAAGTGCAGCAGCGTGCCGCCCCCGGCGCCGCCCAGCGGCTCGGCTCTCTCAAGCTCGATCCGGCTCGTGAGCGTGTCGCCTTCGTAGACGGGCGCGAGATGGTCGCAGCCGTGCCACGCGACGATCGCGAGCAGGTCGGGGAGCGCACGTGTCGCCTGCGCCGCCGCGAGCCCGATCGTGTGCCCGCCGTAGACGAGCCGCCGCCCCGAGCCGGTGCTCGCCGCGTCGTGGTGCGCGGCGGCGACGTTGAGCGACAGGCGCGCCAGCTCCGGCGCGCTCGAAACGACGTCGCCGGCGGTGACGCACCACGACGCGCCTGGAGCGGGCGCCGGCGCGCGGCCGCGCCATGCCTGCGGGTCCCAGCCCTCGAGCGCGGCGGCGAGGACGCGGAGGTCGAGGGTCCCGGCGCCGACGGCCGCGAGGTCGTCGGCACGCCGAGTGTCGCCGACCGGGTCGCGCAGCGGCAACATCGCGCAGCGGTGGAAGTCGAGCACCGGCCGGTCGCGCTGATCGAACGTGCGGACCCGCAGCGCCGCCAGGCCGCTGGCCGCGCGGCCCGGTTTCGCGCTCGTCTGCCGCAGCGCGACGACCTCCGTGCTCGTGCGCAGCGTGTCGCCGATCCGCGGCAGCCGCCGGAACGCGAGCCCGCGGTAGAAGAGGTTCGCGATCACCCGCTGGGTGAGCAGCGTCGACTGGCCGATCGCCACGTCGCACACGAGCTGCGGATCGACGAGCAGGCCCGGCTGTCCGGTGACGGCGCGGCACAACTCGGCGTCGAGCGCGAGCCGCAGCCGCCCGCCGACGATCGCGCGATGTGCCGCCGCGAGCCCGTCGGTGAGCGTGACGGCCGGTGCCGTGTCGACCCGCATGCCGACCTCGAGGTCCTCGAAGAAGGGCCCCGCCACCGCGTGCGCGCGTGGTGCCCCGGCGAGCGCCGCGCTCACCGCCGCTCCCCCGCCGCGGTGAGCACGCGCAGCGCCGCGAGGCGCACCGGCTCGTCGAGCATCCGCCCGTCGAGCGCGACCGCGCCCTCGCCGGCGGCCTCCGCCGCCGCGAGCGCCTCGACCACGGCGTGCGCGTGCGCGACCTCCGCCTCGCTCGGGCTGAAGCGCTCGCGCAGCGGCGCGAGCTGCGAGGGATGGATCGCCCACTTGCCGTCGAAGCCCTGCTCACGCGCGCGGCCGGCGGCGGCATGGAAGCTTTCGTCGGGCGACAGGCCGAGGTGCGGGCCGTCGACGGCCTGCAGGCCGTGGGCGCGCGCCGCCAGCAGCACGGCCTCGCGCACCGGGTCCCACAGGCCGAGGTCCGCGGCGCCCGCCGCCGTGCGCCCGAGCGAGACCGCCAGGTCCGCATAGCCGACGATCAGCGCCTCCAGACGCCGCGAGGCACCGGCGATCGTCTGCACGCGAGCGACGCCCTTCGCCGTCTCCACGAGCGCCTGCACGCGCAGCGGCAGCGCACGGTCCGCCGCCGCCTCCGCCCCGTCGAGCAGCCGCTCGGCGAACGCGACGTCCTCGGCGCCCTCGACCTTCGGCATGACGACCGAGCGCAGCGCCGGACCGGCGCCGGCGAGCGCCGCAAGATCCTCATGGCACCATGGCGTGCCCGGTGCGTTCACGCGCACGGCGAGCGCGACCCCCGACCAGTCGAGCGCACCGACCGCCTCCGCCGCGGCTGCGCGCGCCGCCTCCTTCGCGCCGGGCACGACCGCGTCCTCGAGATCGATCACGACCTCGTCGGCGCCGAGCCGAGCCGCCTTCGCCAGCTTCTCCGGCGCGGAGGCCGGGACGACGAGGCAGGCGCGCCGAGACGGCGGCGAAGGGAGAGGCTCCGGGGGTGCACCCATGCGCACACGGTCGCGTCGTCGCGCGGCGCCGCCAAGCCGCGGCCTGGGAAGAGCAGACGCTCGGGGGATCGCACCCCGTCCAAGGGCTGTACCGTCCGCGGCGGTCGTCACCCGGGACGCCGCAACCGGGTCGCCGACGCCGGAACGAGTGAGCACGCGGGAGACGGAAACCTCGGCGAGGACGACCGACGTCTCGACCCTCCCTCAGCGATTGACCAACTTGGCACGCGATCCTCACGGCCACAGAAACACCCTCGCGCCCCCAATGTGCACACAGTGCACAATCCCGCGGGAAGCACCGCCCCGATCGACCCAGGAACGACGAAAGCCCCGCGATTTGCAGGGCTTTCGTGGAGTACCGCCACGGGGATTCGAACCCCGGTTTCCGCCGTGAGAGGGCGATGTCCTAGTCCCCTAGACGATGGCGGCGCGTCAGCCGCGAGAATAGCAAAGGGGTCCGGAGCGGGCGGTGGGCCTCGGCGCGGCCCGATCGTGGCGGTAGGCTGGCGGCGATGGCCGACGCGAGAACGCTGTTCGATCGCTTTCTGGCCCTGCATCGTCCCGGCGCGCCGCTGCTGATGCCGAATCCGTGGGACGCCGGGTCGGCGCGGCTGCTCGCGTCGCTGGGCTTCGAGGCGCTCGCGACCACGAGCAGCGGCTACGCCGCCACGCTCGGCCGGCTCGACGGCGGCGTCACGCGCGACGAGGCGCTCGCGCACGCGCGAGAGATCGCGGCGGCGACCTCGCTGCCCGTCTCCGCCGACCTCGAGCACGGCTTCGGCGACGCGCCCGAGGTCGTCGCGGAGGCGGTCGCGCTCGCGTGCGAGACCGGGCTCGCCGGCTGCTCGATCGAGGACTGCAGCGACGGCGACGAGCGGCGCATCTACCGGCACGACCTCGCCGTCGCGCGCGTGGCCGCGGCCGCCGAGGCGGCGCACGCGGGCCCGCGGCGCCTGGTCCTCACGGCCCGCGCCGAGAACCACATCCGCGGCGTCGACGACCTGGCCGACACGATCGCCCGCCTGCAGGCCTACGAGCAGGCCGGCGCCGACGTGCTGTTCGCGCCCGGCCTGCGAACGATCGAGCAGATCCGCGCTGTCGTGGACGCGGTGCAGCGGCCGGTGAACGTGCTGATGCTGCCGGGCTGCCCGCCGGTGTCCGAGCTGGCGCAGGCCGGCGTCGCGCGCGTGTCGGTCGGCGGCGGGTTCGCGTTCGCCGCGATCGCCGCGGTGGTCGAGGCGGCGCGTGAGCTGCGCGAGGACGGAACCGCCGGCTACCTCGAACGGACGACGGCGGGAGCCGCGGCCGCGCGGGCCGCTTTCCGCAACTGAGGCGGGCGCAACCTATGCGGCTGAGAGGACTTGAACCTCCACGGGGATTTGTATACCCCACACGGACCTGAACCGTGCGCGTCTACCGATTCCGCCACAGCCGCAGGAATCGGGATCGAAGATACACGGTTGGGCGGGTCGATCGCGGCGTCGTCGGGGTAGCGTTCTGCCCATGCCCTCCTCCCCCGCCGCCTGGCCCGCGCTCCCGCCCTATGACGCCTGGAGCGCCACCTGCGACACGCTCCACGCCCACACCCAGGTGCTCGGCAAGCTCGCCGTCGCGCTGGCGCCGCCGGAGCCGCAGCTGCAGCACGCCGCGCTGCGCCTCACCGCGCGCGGCTGGGAGACGCTGCCGCTGCCGGCACCGGACGGCTCCGGCGCGTTCACAGCCGCGCTCGACCTGCGCGCGCACGAGGCGGTCGTCGAGCACAGCGGCGGCGCGGCGCGGCGGATCGCGCTCGGCCCCGACCGCGCGGTGGGCCACGTGACGCGCGAGCTGCTCGCAGCCGCCCGCGATCTCGCGGGCGAAGCCGTCGCGATCGACCCGACGCCGCAGGAGGTCGAGTGGACGGTCCCGCTCGACGAGGACGAGCAGCACGCGACGTACGACCCGCGCGACGTCGAGACGTACTTCGCCGCCGCCACGCGCGCCGCCCTCGTGCTCGCCGCCTACCGCGCGCCCTTCCGCGGCCGCTCGACGCCCGTCAACGCCTGGTGGGGCTCGTTCGACCTCGCCGTCAGCCTCTTCTCCGGCGAGCCGGCCTCGCCGCCCTCCGACGACTTCATCATGCGCAACGCGATGGACTCCCAGGAGGTCGCCGTCGGCTGGTGGCCGGGCGACGCCCACCATCCGAGAGCGGCGTTCTACGCCTACGCCCACCCCGCGCCCGACGACTTCCCGAACGCGCGACTCGAGCCGGCCGCCGCGCGCTGGGAGGCGGAGATCGGCGAGTACGTGCTCGACCACGAGGACGCCGTCGCGAGCCCCGACCCGCACGCGGCGGCGCTCGCGTTCGCGCGCTCCGCCTTCCGGCACGCCTGCGCCGTCTGCGCGTGGGACCCGGCGCTGGCCTCCCCCGGGCCACCCGTCCGTTAGGCTCGCGCGGCTCACGAGGGAGCGCGGCCGCCCGCCCGCTCCCACCCGTCATCGTGTCCGACAAGGGAGCAGTACCCATGAAGCTCGTGATCGGCATCGTCCGGCCCGAGAAGGCCAACGACGTGCTCGAGGCGCTCTACCGCGCCGAGGTGCGCGGCGTGTCGCTCAGCCGCGTGCAGGGGCACGGCGGCGAGCTCGACCGCGTCGAGACCTACCGCGGCACCACCGTCAAGGTCGGCATGTCCGACAAGGTCCGCTTCGAGATAGCGGTCTCAGACGACTTCGTCGACAAGACGATCGACGCGCTCTGCGAAGGCGCGCGCACCGGCGAGGTCGGCGACGGCAAGATCTTCGTCGTGCCGCTCGAGCGGGCGGTCCGCATCCGCACCGGCGAGGCCGACAAGGCCGCCGTCACGCCGGTCGGGACCTAGCCGGATGTCCGCGCAGATCCTCGCCGTGGCGACCGCCGGGGTCGACACGGGCGACACCGCCTGGATGCTCGTCGCGACCGCGCTCGTGCTGATGATGACGCCCGCGCTCGGCCTCTTCTACGCCGGCCTGGTGCGCTCGAAGAACACGCTCAACACGTTCATGATGTCGGTCGCCGCACTCGCGCTCGCGAGCGTGCTGTGGGCCGCGGTCGGCTACTCGCTCGCGTTCGACGGCCACGGCGCGCTGCTCGGCGGCCTCGGGCACGTGTTCCTGCACGGCGTCGGCTTCGCGCCGCGCGCCGGGATGCGCATCCCGCAGCTCGTCTTCTTCGCTTTCCAGGCGACCTTCTGCATCATCACCGTCGCGCTCGTCTCGGGCGCGGTCGTCGAGCGGATGCGCTTCGGCGCGTTCCTCGTCTTCGCCGGGCTGTGGTCGGTGCTCGTCTACGCCGTGCTCGCACACTGGGCGTTCGGCGGCGGCTGGCTGCAGGCGGGCGGCACGCTCGACTTCGCCGGCGGCGTGCCGGTCGAGATGGGCTCGGGCTTCTCGGCGCTCGCGGCGGCGCTCGTCGTCGGCGCGCGCAAGGACTACGGCCGCCAGGCGCTGCTGCCCCACAACGCGATGTTCGTGCTGCTCGGCGCCGGCCTGCTGTGGTTCGGCTGGTTCGGCTTCAACGGCGGCAGCGGCTTCGGCGTCGGGCATCCGAGCGTGCTCGCCTTCACGAACACGCTGCTGACGCCGGCCTGCACGCTCGTCGTGTGGTTCGCGCTCGACCTGATCCGCGGGCGCAAGGTGACGGCGATCGGGGCGGCGACGGCGGTCGTCGTCGGCTGCGTCGCGATCACGCCGGCCGGCGGCTACATCTCGCCCGGCTGGGCGATGGCGCTCGGCGCGGTCGCCGCGCTGCCGAGCTACGCGCTGATCGTGTGGCGCCCGCGCACGCGCGTGGACGAGACGCTCGACGTGCTCGCCGCCCACGGCACGGCCGGCTTCGTCGGGATCCTCTTCATCGGTTTCTTCGCGCAGGTCGCGTGGAACGGCGCCTCCAACGGGCTCGCCTACGGCGACGCGAGACAGCTGCTGTGGCAGGGCCTCGCGGCGCTCGCCGGCCCGGCCTACGCGTTCGGCATGACGTTCGCGCTGCTGAAGCTGCTCGGCGCGTTGATGCCGCTGCGCGCGGGCGAGCTGGCGGAGGCGATCGGGATGGACGTTACGCAGCACGGCGAGGAGGCGTACGCCTCCGGCGAGGGCGCGATCCTCGTCACGACCGAAGCGGGGATCGACGGCCCGCGCGCAGTCGCACAGCCCGAGCCCGCCTGAGCCGGACGACCGACGGCGGCGGCGCGGGCGCAGCGTGCGCCCGCGCCGCCTTCCTGCCCGTCCCCGCGGCTCAGCGCCGCCGGGCTCTCGGCGGTGCGACGGTCACGGCCAGCGGACGCGAGCCGGCGCCCGCCGAGGCAACGTCGCCCGTCCACTGCGCGACGAACGTCGTCGTGCCGCGACGCACCGTCCAGCTCGTCGTGAACGTGCCGTTGGCGGCGACGGTGACCGCGCGATGCGTCCACTGCGTGCGGCCCGCTGCGAGCGCCGAGACGACCACGCGCTCGCCGCCGGTCGCCGGCGCCAACCGGCCGGCGACATCGATCGAAGCCGTCTTGCCGAGGCGCCGCCGCCGCGTCGTCAGCGCGAGCGTCGAGGACGTCCCGGTCACGCCGCCGGTCGTGCTGAACAGCAGGTCCGCGTCGTCTGAGAGCAGGTAGTCGACGCCGCCGCCGGCGGCGAGGCCGTCGTACTGGACCTGCGCGCTCGTGACGAGCTGCGGCTGCCACGTCGCACCGGCGTCGCGCGTGTGCAGCAGGTAGCCGCCGAGCGCGTTGTCGAACGCGTCGCTGACGAGCGTCGCGCTGCGCGTCGACTCGACGGCCATCCCGACGACGTCCTGGGTGCCGACCGACGTCAGCGGCGTCCAGTGCCGGCCGCCGTCCGCGGTGCGCCACACGCGGCTGTGCGAGTCGTACAGCAGCCCGACCTGCGCGGTCGCGAACGCCACCTGGCCGACGCGCAGCGCACGGCGCGCACGTGCTGTGGCGCCCGGCCTCGGCAGCGCCGTCCAGCTCGCGCCGCCGTCCACGCTGCGAGCGATCGTCGTCGCGCCCCACACGAGGATGGCACCTCCCGTCTGCGTCGCGGCGATGCCGCTCAGCGGTGCGCGCACGACGGCGCGCGAGCGCACTGCGTCGAACGTCTGGCCGGCGTCGACCGAGCGGCGGATGCCGCGCGGTCCGACGAGCAGGACCGTTCTCGCATCCGGGGCGAAGATCGCATCCGGCGGCTGCGTGCTGCCGCTGCCGAGCGTCTGCCACGACGTGCCCGCGTTGGCGGTGTGGAAGAGGCCGCCCGCGCTGTCGAGCACGTAGCCGTCGCTCGCCGTCGGGAACGCGGCGTCGATCAGCTCCGTCGGCGTCGGCACGCTGCCGGAGCTCCAGTCACGACCGCCGTCGGTCGTCCGCGCAAACCCGCCTGCCTTGCCGAGCGCGAACGCCGTGCCCTTCGCACCACCGGCGCGCATCGTCGTGGAGCTGCCTCCGATGCGCCCGCCGACCGGCGCGAACGTCGCACCGACGTCGTCGGAGACCACCGTCGCGCCGTGATCGCCGACGGCCACGACGCGCGTCGGGGAGGCGAACCCGACCGCGTGGATCGGATCGGTCGAGGGCGTGATGACCGTCGGCAGTCCGCTGCCGCCGTCGCTGACGCGGACCAGCTCGTGGCCGGTGTCGGTCGTCATCATGCAGATGCGGCTCGAGTTGCAGGAGATCGACGTGAGGTCGGGTCGGCCGGCGATGGACGTCCGTGGGATCCACGTCGCGCCGCCGTCATCCGTGCTGAGGAGGACGCCGACGTTGCCGACCGCGAAGCCGTGCTGGGCGTCCATGAACCACAGCCGGTTCAGCGTGAAGTCGCCGTTGAAGACGGCTCTCCACGTGACGCCGCCGTCGAGCGTCTGGAAGATCTGCTGGCCGCTCGTCACGTAGCCCGTCCGCGCGTCGACGAAGACGAGCCCGCCGGGGGTGGAAGAGCCGCCCGCGGCCGGCGTCTGCGGTACCGCGGTGCGGGACGCGAACGTCGCGCCGCCGTCGGTCGTCGCGCGCACGGAGCCGTCGGAGAGCAGCAACCAGCCGAGGTCTCTGGTCACGAACGAAAGGTCGTGCAGCTTCGCGACGCAGCTCGACTCGACGGGCGTGAAGCGGATCGCGGTGAACGTTCTGCCGCCGTCGACCGAGCGCCGCGCGACGCAGCCGCCGCCGGCGACGACCGTGTCGGGATCGAGCGCCTGCACGACGGACAGACCCGTGAGCGTCCCGACCGGCAGGCCGCTCCAGGTGGTGCCGCCGTCCGTGGTCTTCAGCAGCGTGCCGAAGTCGCCGGCGGCGTAGCCGGTGCTGCCGGCGAACGTCATCGCGCGCACCGTGTTGCCCTGCGGCAGCGGGTTGCCCCACTGCCAGCCCGACGAGCCGACCTGCACGTTGGCTCCGGCGGGCGCCGCGAGCGCGAGCAGGGCAGCGGTCAGCGCCGCGGCCAGCGCGGTCCTCATCGACATCTGAATTGCCTCCCGGTCGTTGTGTCCCTCGCGGCAATCAACGAACGGCGCGCTGGAAGTTGCGCAATTGCCGTGCACGGCCAGCGCTCGCGGGACCGCCCTGCGGTGCAGGCCGTAGGGGCCAGGCCCCATCCGTGCACGGGATCGGGTGAGCTTTCGTGCGCTTTGGGACCCGCGCGCCGTCGCGTGGCGGCGAGAGCGCGCGGCACTGGTACTCCTGAGCCGGCGCACCGCCGGGTGCGTTCCCCCGCCCGACCATGGAGGTCCGCCGCATGCGCCGCCTCGCGCTCCTGCTCGCATCCGCCGCCCTTATCGCTCCGGCGGCCGCACGCGCCGACAAGCCCGTGCAGGCGCCCGGTCCGGGCGCGCCGTACCGCGCCGCCGTGCTCGGCGACCACCCGATCTCCTACTGGCGCTTCGGCGAGCAGCCCGGCGCGACGATCGCGGCCGACGAGCTGCACCACCACCCCGGCTACTACGTCGGCTCGCCGACGCTCGGCGTCGCGCATCCGCTCGGCGGCGACCCCGACACGGCGATCGACCTCGACGGGCTGGAGACGCAGCCGCTGGGCCAGTTCGTGCACGTGCCCGACGGCGACCACCTCGCCTTCTCCGGCCGCGAGCCGTTCAGCCTCGAAGCGTGGATCGAGCCGCGCGGCTTCAACGACGTGACGCGGCGGATCTTCTCCAAGGAGGGGCCCGACGGCGGCTACCTGCTCGGGATCCAGAGCACCGGCCTCGCCTTCTCGCGCTACGCGGACGGCGTCTGGAGCACGCTGAGAGCGCCCGTCCCCCACGACCGCTGGAGCCACGTGCTCGCCACCTACGACGGCAGCGTGATGGACCTCTACGTCGACGGCGTGCTGATCGTCTCGACGGCCTCGGGGCTGTCGCTGCCGGACGCCCGCTCGGACCTCTCGATCGGCGCCAAGCAGTCGCGCTGGCGCTTCTACGCGGGCGAGCTCGACGACGTCGCGATCTACGGCCATGCGCTGTCCGCCGACCGGGCGCTGGCGCACACCCGCGTCGGCGACGGCGGCTGAGGCGACAGGACGGGTGGCGGACCGCCTTCCGGACGCATAGGATCCGCGCCGGATGGCGGGCACAGGCGCGGATCAGCCGATCGGCGGGCTCGAGCGGATCGAGCACGTCGTCGTGCTGATGATGGAGAACCGCTCGTTCGACCACATGCTCGGCTTTCTCAGCCTGCACGAGGGCCGCGAGGAGATCGACGGGCTCAGAGGCGACGAGTCCAACGCGTACGCCGGTACGACGTACCCGGTCCACCACCTCGACCGCACGCAGTACCCGAAGCCGCTCGACCCCTGCCACGGCGCCGCGTGCGTGGCGCAGCAGATCTCCGGCGAGATGGGCGGCTTCGTCGCCAACTTCGTCGAGACGGACAGACCGGACCCCGCGCACGCCGGGCTCGTGATGGGCTACTACGACGCCGACGACCTGCCCGTCTACGCGCACCTCGCGGACGAGTTCGCCGTCTGCGACCGCTGGTTCAGCTCGATCCCCGGCTCGACCTGGCCCAACCGCCTCTACTCGCTCACCGGCCGCTGCGACGGCAGCGCCGACAACCATCCGGGCCCGCCGTTCTACGACCTGCCGACGTTCGCGCGCCAGCTCGACGCGCACGGCGTCTCGTGGCGCTGGTACTCGCACGACCCCGCGACGCTGCGCCTGGCCGACGGCCACTATCGCCTCACGCACCACGACAACTTCGCCTTCTTCGACCGCCGCAAGGTGAGCATCCTCACCGAGGCCGTCGAGGGCGCGCTGCTGGAGGAGGGCAGCTGCTTCCTCGACGACGCGCGCGAAGGCAAGCTGCCCTCGGTCTCGTGGATCGACCCGAACTTCGTCGACCTCAGCTTCTTCGAGACCAGCTCCAACGACGACCACCCGCCGTCCGACGTGCACGCCGGCCAGCAGCTCGTGCTGCAGGTCTACCGCGCGCTGGCCGAGAGCCCGCTGTGGGACCGCACGCTGCTCGTGATCACCTATGACGAGCACGGCGGCTTCCACGACCACGTCGTGCCGCCGGAGGCGGCGGACGACGACCCGCGCTTCCGCCGCTACGGCGTGCGCGTGCCGGCGCTCGTCGTCTCGCCGTGGGTCGAGCCGCGCGCGGTCTCGCACGAGCTGTTCGACCACACGTCGCTCATCAAGACGATCCTCGCGCGCTTCTGCGCCGGGCCCGACGGCGCGCTGCCCGACATGGGCGCGCGCGTGGCGGCCGCCAACCACCTCGGCGCGCTGCTCACGCGCAGCGAGCCGCGCAGCGACCACGCGCAGTCGCACGGCCTGCAGGGCCTCGTCGAGCGCTTCCGCGAGCATCGGATCGAGGCGCTCTTGCGGCGCCTGGTGCACCCGAACGAGCCGGCCGAGCCGCCGCAGCAGCTCGACGAGCTCAAGAGCGGGATCGCCGCCGCAGCGCGCGAGCTGCGCCAGCGAGGACTGCCGGCCGCCCATCCCTGACCGGCAGTTCGACGGGCGCCGCCGCCGCGTCGGCGCGCGGGCGCAGCGCGTCGGCGGCCTGCGCGCGGAAGTCGTCCACCTCGCGCGCGGCGCGTTCGTCGGACCAGCCGAGGTGGCGCACGGCGATCTCGGCCGCCGCGTCGACCGCGCGCAGCCCGGCGTGCGCGCCGTAGCCGACGAGCGTGCGGCGCTGCACGACGTCGGCGAGCGTCTCGGCCAGCTCGGTGCGCAGCGAGAAGACGACCTCCGCGCCGATCGCGCCGGTGTCGGCGTCGAACGGCTCGCGCAGCTCCGGCGCGCCGTCGGCGAAGTCCAGCGCCTCGGCCGCGCGCGTGCCGTAGATACGCAGCAGGCGGTCGGCCGTCTCCAACGACAGCCCGCTCGTGACGCGGAAGCGCTCGCGGAAGCCCTCGAACGGGTACGCGGTCCCGCCCGGCAGCGGCACCTGGTGCGTGCGGCACTTGTCGGCCTTGCGCCCGAGCTTCTTGACGGCCAGGTCGACCGTCTCCTCCGACAGGCGCCGGTACGTCGTGATCTTGCCGCCGACGATCGACAGCAGCCCCTCGACGCGCTCGGCGGGATCTCTCGTGGCGGCGTGGTCGTGGATCACGTGGCTGCGCGTGATCGCGCCCTCGTCGCCCAAGCCGCGGCCGCTGCCCGCGCCGACGCCCGGCGCCGGCAGCGGCCGCACGCCGGCGTACGTGTAGAGGACCAGCTCCGGCGTGAGCGCCGCGCCGGGGATCAGGCGGTTGGTCTCCTCTATCAGGTAGGCGACCTCGTCATCGGTCGCCACGACGTGGTCGAGGTCGCCGTCGTAGCGCGTGTCGGTCGTGCCGATCAGGTAGAGGTCGTTCCACGGCACGACGAAGTACGGGCGCCCGTCCCCCACCGCCTCGGCGTAGACGGCCTCGCGCGGCGCGCCGGGGAACGGCTCGACGACGAGGTGGCTGCCCTTCGTGCCGCCGATCAGGCGCGGCGCGGCGGGCGTCTCGCCGCCGTCCTCGGCGAGCAGCTCGTCGACCCACGGCCCGGTCGCGTTGACGACGAGCGCGCCGCGCGCGACGTGCTCGGCGTCGTGCAGCTCGTCGTGCAGCGCGACGCCGGTGACACGGCCTCCCGACCCGCGCTGCAGATCGGTGACGCGCATGTAGGGGAGCACGACGGCGCCGAGGCGGCGCGCGTCGAGCGCGTTCTCGAGCGCGAGCCGCTCCGGGTAGGCCGCCTGCGCGTCGTAGTAGGCGGCCGCGCCGCGCAAGCCCTCGGGGCGCAGGCCCGGCTCGCGCCGCAGCGCCTCGTCGCGGCTGAGCATGCGGTGACGCTCCATCGACTTGTCGAGCGACAGCGCGTCGTAGGCCATCATCCCGACACGGATCAGCGCCGGCCTGCGCTTGTGCTCCTCGTAGATCGGCAGCAGGAACGACAGCGGGTGCACGAGGTGCGGCGCGATGTGCAGCAGCGTCTCGCGCTCGCGCAGCGACTCGCGCACGAGCGGCACCTCGAAGTGCTCGAGATAGCGCAAGCCGCCGTGCACGAGGCGCGTGGAGCGGCTCGTCGTGCCGGCGCCGACGTCGCCCTTGTCCACCAGCAGGACGGACAGGCCGCGCAGCGTCGCGTCGCGCGCGATCCCGGCGCCGTTGATGCCGGCCCCGATCACGATCAGGTCGAACGGGCGCTCGAAGGTGCGTGATGGCAGAGGTGCGCGCATTAGGCTCCCACCCGTCCATCGTACGAAGGGGCCGGACGTGTCGCGTTACGTAGCTGCAATCGACCAAGGCACCTCGTCGAGCCGCTGCATCCTGTTCGACCGCGACGGCGCGGTCGCAGGGACCGCCCAGCGCGAGCACGCGCAGCTGCATCCGCGCGCCGGCTGGGTCGAGCACGACCCGCTCGAGATCGTCGCGAACGTGCGCGCGGTGGTGGACGAGGCGGTGGCGGCGGCTGGTGCGAGCGCGGCGGACGTCGTGGCGGTCGGGATCACGAACCAGCGCGAGACGACCGTGCTGTGGGACCGCGCGACGGGCGAGCCGGTCGACAACGCGATCGTGTGGCAGGACGTGCGAACCGGGCCGCTGGTGGCCGAGCTGGCGGACGGGGACCTCGACCGCCTGCGCGCCATCACCGGCCTCCCCCTCTCGACGTACTTCTCCGGCCCCAAGGCGCGCTGGCTGCTCGACGCGGACCCGTCGCTGCGGGCACGCGCGGAGGCCGGCGAGATCCTCTTCGGGACGATCGACTCGTGGCTGATCTGGTGCCTGACCGGCGGGCCGGCGGGCGGCGTTCACGTCACCGACGTCACGAACGCGAGCCGCACGCTGCTGATGGACCTTGGGACGCTCGGCTGGTCAGACAAGGCGCTCGACCTGATCGGGATCCCGCGCGCGATGCTGCCCGAGATCCGCTCCTCCTCCGAGGTCTACGGCGAGATCCAGGCCGGCACCTCACTCGACGGCGTCCCCCTCGCCGGCATCCTCGGCGACCAGCAGGCGGCTCTGTTCGGCCAGGCCTGCTTCGACCCGGGCGACGCGAAGAACACGTACGGCACGGGCTGCTTCCTGCTCGTCAACACAGGCGCGGAGCCGATCGCCTCGCGCGAGCTGCTGACGACGGTCGCCTACCAGCTCGGCGACGAGCCGCCGGCGTACGCGCTGGAGGGCTCGATCGCCGTCGCGGGCGCCGGCGTGCGGTGGCTGCGCGACCAGCTCGGCTTCATCGACAGCGCCGACGAGGTCGAGGCGCTCGCTGCGAGCGTGCCGGACACCGGCGACGTCTACGTCGTGCCGGCCTTCTCCGGGCTGTTCGCGCCGCGCTGGCGGCCGGACGCGCGCGGCGCGATCGTCGGCCTCACCGCCTTCACGACGAAGGCCCACATCGCCCGCGCGATGCTGGAGGCGACCGCGTGGCAGACGCGCGAGGTGCTCGACGCCGTGCGGAATGCCGCGGGCATCGCGTGCGACGAGCTGAAGGTCGACGGCGGCATGACGGCCGACGAGCTGCTGATGCAGTTCCAGGCCGACGTGCTCGGCGTGCCGGCAATCCGCCCGCAGGTGGCCGAGACGACCGCGCTCGGCGCCGCCTACGCGGCCGGGCTCGCCGTCGGCACGTGGTCCTCGGCCGACGACGTGCGCGCCAACTGGCGCGAGGCGCGCCGCTGGGAGCCGCGCATGGACCGCGACGAGGTCGAGCGCCGCTACGCGCGCTGGCGCGAGGCGGTCGAGCGCTCGCTCGGCTGGATCGCGCCCGCCCGCTGACACGCGCAGGTTTCCGCACGGCAGGCGGCGGGCAGGCGCGTTGGGAGCGGTCGCGTGGGAACGGCCGCTGGACGCACGACGACCCGATCCCGACCGGAAGGAGCAGCCGTGCTCACGCTCACCGACACCGCCGCCGAGGCGATCCGCGGAATCGTCGCCGCGCCTGAGCTGCCCGACGGCGCGGGCCTGCGGATCGCGACCCAGCCGGGCCCGGGCGAGGCCAGCACGCTCGAGGTCTCCGTCGCGGAGACGCCCGCCGAGACCGATCAGGTCGTCGACGAGTCGGGCGCGCGCGTGTTCGTCGAGGCGGACGCCGTCCCGCTGCTGGACGGCAAGCTGCTCGACGCGCAGATCGACGGGACGCGCGTCGGCTTCATGCTCAGCGAGCAGCCCACCGCCTGAGCTGCGGCTCAGAGCAGCAGCTTCGCGATCGCCGCAAGCCCGACGACGACGATCGCCGCCCGCAGCGCGGTCGGCTGCAGGTGGCGGCCGACCCGCGCCCCGAGATGGCCGCCGATCGTCGAGCCGGCGGCGATCAGGGCGACGGCGTCCCACGCGATGTGCGGGGCCGCGATCACGAACACGACCGCGGCGACGGCGTTCACCGTCCCCGCGAGCACGACCTTCAGTGCGTTCACGCGCGTGATCTCGTCGTCGAGCGTGAGGCCGAGGATCGCGAGCAGCATGATCCCCTGCGCGGCGCCGAAGTAGCCGCCGTAGACGCCCGCGCCGTACGTCGCCGCCAGCGGAACTGCCCCACCGTGCGGCGCGTCCGCTCTGCGGCGGCGCTCGAGGCGGCGGTTGAGGCGCGGCTGCAGCACCACGAGCACGAGCGCGAGCGCGACGAACGCCGGCACGATCGCCGCGAACGCCGACGCCGGCAGCGCCAGCAGCAGCACCGCGCCGGTCAGGCCGCCGAGCAGCGACGCGGGCGCGAAGCGCAGCACGCGCGCGCGCTGGCCGCGCAGCTCGCGGCGGAAGCCGTAGGCGCCCGCGACGGCGCCGGGCACGAGCCCGAGGTTGTTCGAGACGTTCGCCGTCAGCGGCGGGAAGCCGACCGCCAGCAGCACCGGGAAGGTGATCAGCGAGCCCGAGCCGACGAGCGTGTTGATCGCGCCGGCCGCGACGCCGGCGGCGAAGACGAGCAGCGCCTCAAGCGGGCTCATGGACATCGGCGAGCACGCCGAGCAGCTCACCGACGCGGCAGACGAGCAGGCGCTCCTCGTCGACCTCGACCCACGCGCCGGCCGCGGCCGGGAAGACGACGTGGTCGCCGGGTCTGACCGGCATCCGCACGCCGACGTGGCTCCACCAGTCGAGGCCCTCGCCGACCGCGAGCACGATCCCGTGCTGCGGCGGCGGCTCGTGCGTCCCCGGCGGCACGACCAAGCCCGACTCGCGCACGCGGTCGGGCTCGAGCTCCTTGATCACGACGCGGTCGAAGAGGGGACGCAGGTGCTGCCGCATAGGGGCAGCGAAGCATAGGCGCGCATGCAGCGTTGAGCCCGCCCGACCCAAATGGGGGATCTGGTCGGGCGGGCTCGGATCCCGCATCGCCGGCACGGGGGACGGGAGCGACGGCGGCGCGGGAAGCTCTGGGGAAGCTGGTCTTCTAGTTCACGGCCGGCTGCTGCGGTTGCGTGCCGAGCGTCGCGGTCACGGTCTGCTGCGAGCCGTCGCGCTGGACGGTGAGTTGGACCGCGTCGCCGGGCTTGTGGGCGGCGATCGCGGCGGCGAGCGCGTCGGCGTCCGCGACGGGCCTGCCGTCGAGCGCCGTGATCGTGTCGCCTTCCTGCAGGCCGGCCTGGTCGGCGGGCGTGCCGGACTGGACCGACGCGACCTGCACGCCGGAGCCGCTCTCGGTCGCGCTCAGCTCGACGCCGAGGTAGGCGTGCTGGACCTGGCCGCCAGACTCGAGCTGGCCGACGATCGACTTGACGGTGCTCGACGGGATCGCGAAGCCGATGCCGACGTTGCCGTTCTCGGCCGAGCCGCTGCCGTTGAGGATCTGCGACGTGACGCCGATCACGTGGCCGTGCGCGTCGAGCAGCGGGCCGCCGGAGTTGCCCGGGTTGATCGGCGCGTCGGTCTGGATCACGTGGTCGATCGGGTAGCCGTCGGGCGCGTCGATCTGACGGTCGAGCGCGGACACGACGCCGCTCGTGAACGAGTCGGCGAGGCCGAACGGGTTGCCGATCGCGTACGTCGCGTCACCGACCTGCAGCGTGCTCGAGTCGGCCATCTGCAAGGGGGTGAACGTCTGGCCGCCGGCGTCGCCGACGCGCAGCAGCGCCAGGTCGGTCGACTCGTCACGGCCGACGACGGACGCGGGAAGGGTCGCGCCGCCGCCGACCTTGACCGAGACCGTCGTCGCGCCCTCCACCACGTGGGCGTTCGTGACGATCAAGCCGGCCTTCGAGACGACGAAGCCGGAGCCCGTCGCCTGCCCTTCCTGGGTCTGTGAAGTGATGTAGGCGACCGACCCCTTCGCGCTCGCGTAGACCTGCGCGGGCGTGAGCGACCCGCTCGCGGCGGCGGCCGAGCCACCGCCGGCGACGGCGGGCACCTGCGTGCCGCTGGCCGCGCCTATCGTCGTCGTCACGGTGCGGCCGCCGTCACCGGCGATGCCGATGACCGCGGCGCCGCCCACGGCGCCGAGGACGGCGGCGAGGGCGAGGATCAGGAGCGCTTTCGGGGTGTGCATGGATCGCATGGTGCGCCCCGACCCTGAACCGGCCCGTAATCGCGGTTAAGCGCAGGCAAAGTGTTTCGCTGCGCGCCGGATAAAGGCGCTCAAGCGCCCGGCGGCGGGACCGGCTTGAGCACGCCCCGTTGGAGCGCGTAGCGGACCAGCTCGGCGCGCGTGCGGCAGCCGAGCTTGTGCTGCAGGCTCGCGCGGTGCGACTCGACCGTGCGCACGCTCAGGAACAGCTGGTCGGCGACCTCGCCGTTCGTGTGGCCGAGCACGATCAGCCGCAGCACGTCGGCTTCGCGCGGCGTCAGCTCGCTCGGCGACCCCTCCGGCCCGCCGACGTCGTCGAGCGCGATCCGCGCGGCGAGCGTCGGCGTCAGGTAGGTGCCGCCGTGCGCGACGACGCGGACCGCCTGCACGAGCTCGCCGCTGGCGGCCTCCTTCAACACGTAGCCGCGCGCCCCGCGCCGCAGCGCCTCGCGCGCGAACGCGGGCTGATCCTCCATCGTGAGGATCGCGATCGCGATCGCCGGGAAGCGCGCGACCATGTGCGGGAGCGCGGCGAGGCTCGAGCCGCCCGGCATCGCCAGGTCGAGCAGCAGCAGGTCAGGCCGCTCGCGCTCGAGACAGCGCACCGCGCCGACGATGTCGCCGGCCTCGCCGACGACGGTCAGGTCCGCTTCGGCGTCGAGCAGCAGCCGCAAGCCGCTGCGGACGACGACGTGGTCGTCCGCGATCGTTATCCGCACCTGCTCGGGGCCAGGCTCCATGCTCGCCGTCGCCTCCCGCGCCGCGCGATGCACCACCTTCGCGTTGGCGAGCATAGTCCTCCCCCCGAGCGCCCGGGCGCCCGATGCTCCGCATTGCGAAGCGTCGACCGTCGCGGATCGGCGGCCCGAGCGCTAGCGTCTGAGGTCGATGGCGCCGCCCGAGCCCGACCTGCGCAGCCTCCCCCCCGGTCCGCGGGGACCGAAGGCGCTCGTCGCGATGCGCTTCCTGCTGCAGGGTCCGCGCTTTCTCGACGCCTGCCGGGCCCGCTACGGCGACGCCTTCACGATCCGCCTCAACACGGGGCGCACGGTCGTGATCGTCAGCGACCCGGCGGTCGTGAAGGAGGTCTTCCAGGCCAGCCCGGACGACCTCCACGCCGGCGCCGGCAACGTCATCCTGAAGCCGATCCTCGGCGGGCGCTCGGTGCTGCTGCTCGACGGCCCCGAGCACCTGCGCCAGCGGCGCCTGATGCTGCCGCCGTTCCATGGCGAGCGGATGCGCGCCTACGGCGAGACGATGACCGAGGTCGCCGAGCGCCACGTCGCCCGCTGGCCCGTTGGGCAGCCGTTCGCCGTGCACCCGACGATGCAGGCGATCACGCTCGAGATCATCCTGCGCACCGTCTTCGGCGTCGAGGACCAGGCCGGCATCGAGCGCCTCGGCGCGCCGATGAAGCGGCTGCTGAACTCGACCGACCAGCCGCTGCGCCTGCTGATGCTGCAGTTCACGAGATCCGCCGGCGCCAAGCCGCGCAGCCCGTGGGGCCGCGTCTACGCGCTGATGGCGCCGGTCGACAAGCTGATCCACGAGGAGATCGCCGCGCGGCGCGCGGACGCCGAGCCGCGCGACGACATCCTCTCGCTGCTGCTCGCCGCGCGCGACGAGGACGGCAACGCGCTCACCGACGCCGAGCTGCGCGACGAGCTGATGACGCTCCTGCTGGCCGGCCACGAGACGACCGCGACCGCGCTCGCGTGGACGCTCGAGCGGCTCGTGCGCACCCCGCGTGTCCTCGCACGCCTGCGCGAGGAGCAGGAGAGCGACGCCGGCACCGAGTACCTCGACGCCGTCGTCAAGGAGGCGCTGCGCCTGCGGCCCGTCGTGCCGGGCGTGATCCGCCAGCTCCAGCGGCCGATGACGATCGGCGGGATGGCGCTGCCGAAGGGCGTCAACGTCGCGCCGTCGATCTACCTGATCCACCGCCGCGCGGACGTCTACCCCGACCCGCAGGCGTTCCGCCCCGAGCGCTTCCTCGGCGAGGACGCCCCCGGCACGTACGAGTGGCTGCCGTTCGGCGGCAGCGTGCGCCGCTGCCTCGGCGCGAGCTTCGCGCTCTACGAGATGCGGATCGTGCTGGACACGATCCTGCGCCGCGCGACGCTCGAGACGACCGACGCCGCGTCGGAGCCGGTCAAGCGCCGCTTCGTCACGTACACGCCCGCACAGGGCGGGCGCGTGCGCGTCACGCGGCTGACGCCGGCGCAGTCGTCCGCGCCCGCCGTCACGGCCTGAAGCGCCTCTCCTAAGAGCCCTTGTACGCGGCCAGGTCCGTCTTGACCTCGGTCGTGTACGCGCCCTTCGCCTGCCCTCTGGACTGCAGCGCGCCGAAGTAGTACTCGCGGCCCGTCTGCGTCCCGGTCGCCGCCTGGTCGTGCGCCTGGTAGAGGAAGAAGGCGCCGAGGCGGCTGCCGTACGTGCTCAGCATGCCCGTGAGCGCGGCGTGCAGCGTTCTCGCGGCGGTGGCGTACGTCATGCACTTGTCGTAGCCGTAGTTGTCCGACAGGCAGCGGCCATTGTCGGTCGACAGCCCCCACTCGGTGACCCAGATCGGCAGGTCCGGCGAGCCGGCGGCCTTCGTCGAGCTGATCGTCAAGTCGATCCGCGTCTTCCAGTTCGGCCCGTACGGATGGATCGTCCAGCCGGCGGCGCGCGAGCCGAGGTCGGGGACCGCCTTGAACATGTTCACGACCCACGCGTCCTGATTGACGGCGTTGTCGGCCTGCGCGAGCAGCCCGACGTTCGGGTTCGCCGCCTTGACCGCGATCTGCGCGTCCTTGAAGCGCAGCGCGTACGTCTGCGCGCGGGCGGCGTAGGTCGGCAGCGAGTAGTCGGCGAACTGGTAGGAGTAGCTCGTCTCGTGGCCGAACTCGATGCGCGTCACCGCGGTGTTCGCGGGATACGTCTTGCCCGCCCAGAACGTGCCGCCCGGCCCGTAGGCCTTCGCCCACGTCGCGAGGCTCTGCGCCTCGGCCGTCGTCGGCAGGCGGCCGTAGAAGTTCGCCGCCAGCAGCGGGCGCACGCCGGCTCTGGCGTAGGCGTCGATCACGGGCGCCATGCTCGCGGCGGTCGTGTCGATGTCGTAGAGCAGCCGCGCCGTGCGGGCCCCGACCGAGGTGACGAACGGCAGCTCGTAGCTGAAGGCGGTGCCGGTCGTGACCCCCATCGTGAAGCTGCTCGGCGGCGGAGGCGGGGGCGGCGACTGGGTCGTCGTGGAGTAGGTGATCGACACCTCTTGCGCCCATGCGCTGCCGCTCACGTTGGTGCGGACGCTGAAGCGGACCGTCTGGCCGGGGACGGCCGGGGGCGTGATCGAGGTCCCCGTGACGGTCGAGTAGGCGTCGGCCTGGCCGGACACCTTGCGGACGAAGACGTAGGAGCTGACGCCGGCGATCGCGTTCCACGTCAGCGTCTGGCCGGAGACGGCGATCGTCGGTGCGGTGAGCGTGTCGGCGGAGGCCCGCGCGGGCGCCCACAGGGCGAGCGAGAGCGCGAGCACGAGGAACGCGGCGAGTAGCGCGAACGTCGTCGTCCGCTCACGAGAGGCGGTCGGCGTCATGGGGCGAGGATCCTTCGATAGGTGGCCGGGACGGCGTCGGTTCTAGCAGACGCCGCGGCGATCTTATGTCAACGGCCGGTGACCATGGGCCGGACACATGCGGGGCCGCCCCGAAGGCGGCCCCGATCGCAGCGCTCCTGCGAGCGGTGCTCAGACGCTCGCTTCACTCGTTGTACCAGAAAATAGCTGCTTAATCAGCTAAAAACCTGCTGGGTGTCGGACCGTGAACCCCGCCGCCGAGCGGGGCGCCGTCTGCCAGCGCGACGGCTTGGCGCCGCTCGTGTCGAAGCGCAAGCCGGCGACGACCATGTAGACGTGGTCGGGGTTCGTGTAGATCGTGATCCACGCGCCCGGGCCGGCGTCGCCGTAGGACATCAGCTCGCCGGACGTCGCGCCGGCGGCGAGCAGACCGCCGCCGTGCAGCGCGTAGCCGACCGAGCCGGAGCAGTCGTAGCCGGTGTCGGTCCAGCTCGCGTGCCCGCCTCCCCATCTGTACGGCAGCGAGGCGATGCGGTTGCCGGCGGCGATCACCGCTGCGATGACGGCCGGCGCGCCGGCAGGCGGAGCGGCGGTCCCGTCGGCCAGCAGCGTGGCGGAGGCGGTCGGCGGCGGAGCGGCCGCGACCGGCGGGGCGGGGACCCTCTTGGCGGCGCGGTGCTTGGGCGCCGGCCGGCGTCTGCGCGCTCTCGCGCGGGGTCTGACGACGACTCCGGGCGCGGCGCCGCCGCTGACGTGGGCGGTCTCGCCGCCGGCGCTCGCGCCGCCGTTCGCCGCCTGCGCGCTTGCGGGCAGCAGCGCCAGCAGCGCGACGGCGAACGCCAGCGAGCGGATGCGGACGGGCTGCGACACGAAGGCGACCTCCGAAGACGGGTACCTGCGTGCAGGATCGGCGCGCCGCGGGCGGCGGCCAAGCCCTGCACGAACCCGTTCAGCGCGCGCGGGGCCATCCCTCCCCCTGGGAGCACGCGTGCGGCCATCGGCGCGCCGCCGCTCAGCGCGTCGGCGAGGCCGCCGCCGCGCCGCCGGCGAGCACCTGCGCGAACAGCGCCGCGTAGCGCTCGAGGTGGCGGTCGCCAAGGAACTCCTCGGCGACGCGGCCGCGCGCGTTGCGCGCCAGGCTGGCGGCCTCGAGCGGATCGCGCAGCAGCCGCTCGATCGCGGCGCCGCAGGCTGTGAGGTCGTGCGGGTCGGGCAGCAGCAGGCCGTCCTCGCCGTCGCGGATCTGGTCGACGATCCCGCCGACGGCGCTGCCGATCACCGGCCGCTGCTTGAACATCGCCTCCGCGACGGTCAGGCCGAAGCCCTCCGCGAGCGACTTCTGCACGACGACCGTCGCATGGCGCTGGAGCGCGTTGACGATCGCCGACTGCTCGTCGGGGTCGGCCATCGGCATGCACGCGAGGTGCACGCGGCTGCGCGCGTGGTGGGGCAGTCTGCGCCACAGGTCGATGCAGTCGCGCAGCACGCCCCCGCCCTCCGGGTCGTCGGCGACGCCGGTCACGACCGGGCCGGCAAGCAGCAGGTGGGCGCCGAGCGCGGGGTCGACGTGCTCGGCGAAGGCGGTCATCACGCCCGTCATGTCCTTCAGGCGGTCCCAGCGCGAGACCTGCACGACGAGCGGCGCGTCGGCCGGCGGCGGCGGGCCGGTCTGCAGCACGTCGGCGTGGCGGTTGATCCGCCCGGGCGAGCCGTCGCGGCGCGTGAAGGCGACGTGCGGCCCGTCCGCCTCGCCGGCCAGCACGCCGACGTAGACGAGCGCCTCGCGCACCTGCTGCGGATCCATCGGCTGGTTCTTCGCCGAGAACGGGTCGATCGACGGCGGGATCTCGTGCACGCGCGCCGAGTCGGTCCACGGCGGCGCGAACGCCCGGCGCGAGACGACGACCGCGTCGGCGTCCTCGAGGTACGGGCGCAGGAACTCCCAGCCGCGCGCGGTCCACTCGTTTGCGACGTCGCAGCCGATGTGGCAGCGCCACACGACCGTGACGCCGGCGCGGCGCAGCGCCGGCGCGAGGCCGGCCGTCTGCGGGTCGTGCAGCAGCACGACGTCGCCGGAGCGCACCGTCGCCTGCAGCTCGCGCGCGTTGCGCTCGGCGACCTGCTCGTAGTGGCGGCGCTCGGCGGCGCCGAGCTGGCCGCGGTCGCCGGGCGTGCCGTAGATCCAGTTGTGGATGCGCTTGGTGACGTCGAAGAAGGCCGGGTCGCCGTCGATCACCAGCCAGCGCGCGTCGACGCCGGCGCCGCGCGCGTAGGCGAGCAGCGACTCCAGCAGCTCGGCGACGCCGCCGCCGGTGGCGGTCGAGTTGACGTTGACGACCGAGCGGCCGTCGAGCAGCTCGCGCGCGACGGCAGCCTCGTCCATGTAGCGGGCCATCCGGTCGGGGCCGATCAACGGCTCCAGCCGCGCGGCGTCGATCGCCTGCACCGAGACCTCCTGCATCCGCCCCTGCCCCTCGTCGCTCATCGTGGCGTGAGCGTCGCATGGTCCACCGGGCGGCTCATCCGGGAGAATCCCGGCTCACGGGTGCGGGAAGCCCGCCGCCGCCGGATTCTCAGTCGCCGAGGAAGCGCGCGACGTCGGCGGCGTCGCGTCTGAGCGCGGCGGCATCGCGCTCGGAGAGCCGGCCGAAGGGCGCGAGCGCGACGGCGCCGCGGGCGAGTCTCCATGTCGCCGCCGCTCTGCCGAGCACGAGCGCGAACGGGCGGAAGATGCCGTTGCTCGTGACGATTCCGGTCTCGGCGTGCTCGCCGAGCACGTCGGCGCGCGAGGTCCAGCCGAGCAGCAGCGGGTCGAACGCGCCCAGCAGGCGCGGCGCCGGCAGCCGCGCGGCGGGCGCGCGACCGGCGAGGTCGACCAGCCCGTCGGCGCGCTGCGTCAGCCGCGACGCGATCGCCTCCAGGCCGGCGCGCGCGTCGCGCAGCGGCAGGCCGGCCCAGCGCGCGAGGTCGCGATCGGTCGCCGGGCCGTGACCGGCGAGGTAGCGGCGCGCCAGCTCGGCGAGCGCGGCGTCGCGCTCGACGGGCCTCAGCGCCTCCTCCCCCAGCCAGTCGCGCGCGAGCGCGAACGCGTGTCTGGTCCCAGCGGTCGGGCCGCGCACGACGCCGAGGCGCAGCGTGGCGGCCAGCAGCACGTGCACGAGCGCCTGGCCCTCGGTGCGAACGCCGGCGGCGGCGACCCGCTCGCGCAGCTGCTCGCGCGTGAGCGGCCCGTCCTCGGCGAGCGCGCGCTGCACCGCGGCGACGCCGCGGTCCGCGTCGTCCGGCGGCACGCCCTCCTGCGCGAGGCGCCGGGCGCTGGACGCCGCGAGCGGCGGCGTCGTGAGCGCGTGCAGCCACGGCCAGTCCTCGCGCCGCACGAGGTGCAGCGTGCCGCGGTTGAGCCAGGAGATCAAGAGCGAGCGGTCCTCCGTCAGCGCCCGGTCGACGTCGCTCGCGCTCGTGCCGCTGCCGAGCGTGCGCGCCCGCACCGCCAGCCGCGCCCCGCGCGGGTCCTGCGCCTGCACCGCCAGCAGCCGCTCGGCCACCGCGACCGCGTCGCCCGCCGGCTCGCCGGCGAGGAGCTGGGCGGTGAGGCGGGCGGCGAGCATTGGGGTACTACGAGGCTTGGGGTGTGGACGGACTGGACACTGCCTCGCGCAGGTACTCCTGGAGCTCCCGATGGCGAAGCTGATAGGCCGTGCCGGCAACACGGACGAGGTTTTGCTCGCGAGCGAATTCGAGGAATCTCACGATCGACAGCGGACCCCGACGACCGCTGAGTGTGAGCCAGACGCCGATGCAGCCCAACGCCACCGCTTGGGAAGCGCAGATCGCTCCGGCCACTCCAACGGTCACTCCGATGCCAGAGCCGACGAGAATCGCCTCGACAACCCGGGCGTGAGGGACAGTGATCGCCGATCCGATGCCAATCGCGCATGCCGCCACCAACCCCAGGGTCACCGAGCCACGGATGTCCATGCGAAGCGACACGAGCGGACCCATGTTCGCGCCAGGAGTCTCGTGAGGACGCGTGAGTCCAGCGGCTCCGGCAAACCCAGCGACAGCGGTGATCCCAATTATCACTGCCCGTGCAGGCGATCCCGAAAGCGACGCCGACGCAGCGCACGCAAACCCGGCAACCAGAGCCGCTTGGACGTCTCTCCATGACGGCCAGCGCCTCACCGCGAGCATCGGCCCGTCGTGCAACGACACGAAGCCAATGGCAATCCCCAACAGAAGTCCGAGGAGGGCGCCGGCAAGGAGCGCGAACGACCTGTCATCGCTGTGTTCGGCAAGCCGAGTCGCTGAGGAGATTCCGAGGCCGTAGAGCAGGCCCAGCGCCGTGGCAGTGATCTGACGGGGCACCGTTCCGCGCATGCGGCCGTTGGGCAGCCTGCGTCCCGATATCACGACGAGGCCACCGATCACGAGGCCCACGAGCGCCATGGATCCTCCGAAGCGCACGCCATCCTTCGCAGTGCTCACGAGCCCGACCGAAACGCCCGCAGCCGTGCCGCAGGCGATCGCAGCAATAGCCGCCGGAACCTGTGGCATCAGGTCGCGAATGCGCCACCAATTGAAGCCCGCCGACTCGAATCTGCATGCGAACAACGTGAGGTAGCGCCGTCCGCGCTTGGCATAGCGCGAGAACTCGAGCTCGCTTTGGATTGTGCGCTCAAGCAGATGGGAGCGGATCTCCTTCGCTGTCGAGAAGCGCTCCGGGTCGAGCAGCTCAAGCGGAGAGGTCGGCTCGCTCATCGACCGATCCCTGTAGCAAGTGCGCGTAAGGGAAAGCCACAGCGGCGTGTCAAGAGCTCGGGCCACGACCGCTCCAGACAGATCCGTCATCGCTCTCGCGAACTTGTTCCATTCGCGGCGCCGCGTAGGCGGTTGATCCTGTTGCAGCCACTGTCCTCCCACGCTGGGGGGAACCCGCAGAAGCTCCACGAACTCGACGCCCTCAGGAAAGGCTCCCTCGGTGACGGCCTTCTGGATCTCGTCCAAACGCGAGGTGAGCACAATCCGAAACCGCGTCTCTGCCGCCACCACCAGGAGGGCGTCCCGCTGGCGAGGTTTGGGCATCTCATCGAGCCCGTCGAGGAACACGGCTATTCGACCCGCCGCCAGGAGTCGCTCGACGACATTGCCTCCGTACGTCTCAGTCGAGAGATAAGGATGCTGCCGATAGATTTGCTGGGCTGCCCAGCGCGCGAGCGTCGCATCATTTCGGCGATCAGGGGTCCAGTCGGCTGCTGTGAGGAGTACGGGCACAGGGTTTGATGGTTCATCTTCACGGGCCGACGCCGCCTTGATGACAAGTCGAATGAGAGCGACCGTCTTGCCCGTACCGCCGTCTCCGACAACAACAAGCCGGCGCCGCGGAAGGCTTAGGTACAACGCGTGCAGATCATCGATGGTCCCCTGATCCATCGTATGAGGCGCGCATTCCGCGAACGAATCGTCCGCACGCAGCAGATCCTTTGGGTCGACTCCTAGTGCCCCGCTCCGCATCGCGCGAAAACGAACCTGGACGGGCGCGGTGTTGGCAAGTCGACGTCTCACGCGCTCCTGATTCCACTGATCCTCCACCTTTCTCGTCAGGACTTTGGCAGCAGCGTCCTCCGTCTCGGCCTCGTCAGGCGCCTGGCCGGGACGAGCCGAGGCATCGGCGGTCGCAAGCATCACGAGGACGGCAATCAGACCGAACAGAAAGGTGAGCGCTCCCGTCGTTCGAGACGACCAGTCACTCGTCGTGGCGATCCCAATCGCCACGACAGCCAGAAAGAGAACTCCGACGAACAGGCGCTTGACCGTCCGGGAGTCGGGCATCGGGCAACGATAGCCTCGGCGCCGCAACTGTTCGCCGGTCGCCGCCCCTCGCAAAGCAGCGAGACGCAGATCTCACTCCGCGAAGAAGTGCTTCGCGGCGATCAGCTCGATCGTGCCCTTGGTGCGGACCGTCCCCGGCCCGAGGACCTTCGCGAGCGCCTTGAGGTCGAGCGTCGTCTCGGACAGGCCGACGCTCGGCAGCCAGTGCAGGTCGGCGTCCTCGAAGACGAACAGGTCGTCGGCGGGCGCGAGCGCGTGGGCGGCTCTGCGCGCCGCCGCGCTCGGCGCCTGCGCGAGCAGCATCACCTGCGGCTTGCCGGTCGAGGCTGCCAGGTCCTCAGCGTCGAACGGCGCGAGCGCGGCCGCCGCGCGCACCTGCTCGGCGCTGCGCGCGAACACCGGCACCTCGTAGGCGAGCGCCGTCCGCAGCCCCGCCTCCAGCCGCAGCGCGACGTCGGCGAGCGCGTCGCCGTCCGGCGCGTCGAGGATCACGTTGCCGCTCGCGCGGAACGTTCTGACGTCCGTGAAGCCGAGCGCCTCGACGTGCGCGCGCAGGTCGTCGTTGGAGATCCGGCGTCTGCCGAGGTTCATGCCTCTCAGGAAGGCGGCGAAGCGGGGCATCGCGGCGGACTGTAGCTCCGGCGCCCGCCCGAACGGCGTAGGGTCGGGCGATGAGCGCTTCGTCCTCGTTCCACGACGGCGCCCGCCGGCTGCAGGACCGCTTCGACACGCGCCGGCTCGCCGACCGGCTCGAGGAGCGCTTCCTCGAGCGGCCGGAGATCGACGATTCCGACCGCGCGTTCATCGAGCGGATGGACATGTTCTTCCTCGCGACGGCCGACGCCGAGGGCCGTCCGCAGTGCTCCTACAAGGGCGGCGAGCCGGGCTTCGTGCGCGTGCTCGACGCAACCACGATCGCGTTCCCCAACTACGACGGCAACGGGATGTATCTGTCGATGGGCAACATCGCCGTCAACCCGCACGTCGGGCTGCTGTTCGTCGACTTCACCGCGGCGCGGCCGTCGCGGCTGCGGCTCAACGGCGTCGCGAGCTTGGACGAGCGCGACCCGCTGAGGGAGACGTATCCGGGCGCGCAGTTCGTCGTGCGCGTGCGCGCGACGCAGGTCTTCCCCAACTGCCCGCGCTACATCCACCGGCTGGCGCTGGTGGAGCGCTCGCGCTTCGTGCCAGACGCCGACGGCGAAGCGCCCGTGCCGGAGTGGAAGAGAACGGACTGGGCGTGCGACGTGCTGCCGGCGGACGACCCGGCGCGGCGCTCGGACTGAGCGCCGCGGGCCGCGCTTACGCCGGCCAGAAGCCCTCGACGATCTCGCCGTCGGCGCGCGGGTCCTCGAGCCGCACCGAGACGATCAGCAGCTCGGCGTCCTCGTCGCTGTCGTTCCAAATCGAGCGCACGACCTCGGGCGCGACGCGCACCGCCGTCGGGCCCTCGACGTCCACCAGCTCGTCGCCGAGCTTGAACTGCAGCCGCCCGGAGATCACGAAGTAGACCTCCTCCTGCGTGTGGTGGCGATGGCCGTAGCCGCCCTTGCCGCCCGTCTGCAGCGGCATCCGCCGGTGCGTGACCGCCACCTGCTCGGTGCCGAGCTCGCCCGTCATGAAGCGCATCTCGCCCGGGTATCTGCCGCCGAACGCGTCGGGCACGTCGGCGAGCCTGCGAATCGTGTAGTCGCTCATCGGCCGACCGTATCGGCCCGCGCTGCCCACGGCGCCCGTAGCCTTGGAGCGATGCGCGTCCCGCCCGTCGACCCGACCGCGCCGCGGCGCCTGCGCAAGGCGATCATGGAGCCGATCGCGCTCACGCGCGCGGGGCGCTGGTTCACGATCAGCGTCGCGCCGAAGATCGACGGCACGCTCGGCCGTGCCAGCGGCGGGCGGCTCTCGTCGCTGCCCGGCATCCCGATGCTGCTGATGACGCACCGAGGTGCCAAGAGCGGCCGGACGTACGTGACGCCGCTGCTCTACTTCACCGATGGCGAGGACGCGGTCGTGATGGCGTCGAACTACGGGCGCGCACGCCATCCGGCGTGGCTGGCGAACGTGCGCGCGAACCCCGAGGTCCAGCTGCTGGCGCGCGGGCGCGGCGGGCGCTACCGCGCGCGCGTCGTCGCCGACGGCCCGGAGCGCGACCGCCTGTTCGGCCTCGCCAAGCGACTCACGCGCGCCTACGCCGACTACGAGCAGCGCACCGCCGACGAGCGCACGATCCAGGTCGTCGTCCTGTCGCCGCTGGAGCCTGCGTAATCAACGCGTAGGCTTGTCGGCGATGGAGATCGGCGTCACGAGCTTCGCGGACCTGGCCGACGGCGCCGATCCCGCCCGTCGCCTGAGGGAGCTGGTCGAGGAGATCGAGCTGGCGGACGCGGTCGGGCTCGACGTCTTCGGCGTCGGCGAGCACCACCGCCCCGACTTCGCCGTCTCGGCGCCCGCAGTCGCGCTCGCCGGCGCGGCGACGCGCACGAGACGGATCCGCCTCTCCAGCGCCGTCACCGTCCTCTCGACCGACGACCCGGTGCGCGTCTTCGAGCAGTTCGCGACGCTCGACGGGCTGTCCGGCGGGCGCGCCGAGATCATCGCCGGGCGCGGCTCGTTCACCGAGTCCTACCCGCTGTTCGGCGCCTCACTCGACGACTACGACGAGCTGTTCGCCGAGAAGCTCGACCTGCTGCTGGCGCTGCGCTCGGCAGAGCGAGTCACGTGGTCGGGGTCGGGGCGGCACCGGACTGCGCTGACGGACGCGGGCGTCTACCCGCGGCCGGTCCAGCAGCCGCTGCCGGTGTGGATCGGCGTCGGCGGCACGCCCGCGTCGGTCGTGCGCGCCGGGCTGCTCGGGCTGCCGCTCGTGATCGCGATCATCGGCGGCGAGCCGGCGCGCTTCGTCCAGTTCGCCGACCTCTACCGCGAGGCGCTGGGGCGCGGCGGCCACGACGCGGAGAACACGCGGATCGCGATCAACTCGCACGCGCACCTCGCCGACGACGCGCAGCAGGCGGCGGACGAGATGTTCCCCGCGTATGCCGTGATGATGAACCGCGTCGGGCGCGAGCGCGGCTGGCCGCCGATCGTGCGCCAGCAGTTCGAGGCCGGGCGCACGCCGCGCGGGGCGATCTTCTGCGGTGACCCAGAGCAGGTGGCGGAGAAGATCCTCGCGCAGCACGAGCTGTTCGGCCACGCTCGCTTCCTCGCGCACATGGGCATGGGCGGGCTGGAGCACGCGAAGGTGCTGCGCGCGATCGAGCTGCTGGGAACCGAGGTCGCGCCGCGCGTGCGCGAGGAGGTCGCGCGGCGCGACGCACTGTCCGGCGCCGCGTCCGAGGCGGTCGCGAGGCTCGCCGAGCCATGAGCGAGGAGGGCGCCGGCACGATCGCGTTCGAGAGCGGGCCGGGGCGCTGGGTGCTGACGATCGCAGTGCTCGGCTCGGGGATCGCGTTCCTCGACGGGACGGTCGTCAACGTCGCGCTGCCGGCGATCGGCAAGGACCTGCACGCGAGCACGAGTCAGCTGCAGTGGATGCTCAACGGCTACCTGCTGACGCTCGCGTCGCTGATCCTGATCGGCGGCTCGCTCGGGGACCGCATCGGCCGCCGGCGGATCTTCGTGATCGGAACCGCCTGGTTCACCGTCGCCTCGCTGCTGTGCGCGGTGGCGCCGAGCGCGAACGCGCTGATCTTCGCGCGGCTCTTGCAGGGGGTCGGCGGCGCGCTGCTGACGCCGGGCTCGCTGGCGATGATCGAGGCGAGCTTCCGCCGCGCGGATCGGGCGCGCGCGATCGGCGCGTGGTCTGGGCTGACAGGCGTCGGCGCGGCGCTCGGGCCGCTGCTCGGCGGCTACCTCGTCGACGCGGTGTCGTGGCGCGCGGTCTTCCTGATCAACCTGCCGCTCGGCCTGTTCGTCGTGCTGATGGCGCCGCGGCACGTGCCCGAGACGCGCGACCCGATGGCGAGAGGCCACCTCGACGTGCTGGGCGCCGGACTGGCGGCGCTCGGGCTGGCGGGGACGACGTACGCGCTGATCGAGGCGCCCGACGAGGGCGCTTCGGCGGCGGTCGTGCTGGCGGGCGCGGTCGGCGTGCTCGCGCTGGTCGCGTTCCTCGTCGCGGAGCGGCGCGAGGCGAACCCGATGATGCCGCTGACGATGTTCGCCAACCGGCAGTTCTCGGCCGCGAACCTCGTGACCGTGGTGGTGTACGCGGCACTGGGCGGGGTGTTCTTCCTGCTCGTCTCCTTCCTGCAGATCTCGATGGGCTGGTCGCCGCTCGCCGCAGGCGCCGCCTCGCTGCCGGTGACGGTGCTGATGCTGCTGCTGTCGGCGCGCTCAGGGGCGTTGGCGCAGAGAATCGGCGCGCGCATCCCGCTGACGGTCGGGCCGTTCGTGATCGCCGCGGGGATGCTGCTGATGACGCGCATCGACCCCGGCGACTCGTACGTCTCGACGGTGCTTCCGGCCGTGATCGTGTTCGGCCTCGGCCTGACGCTCGTCGTCGCGCCGGTGACGGCGACCGTGCTGGCCGCCGCCCCCGCGCGCAACGCCGGGATCGCGTCGGGAATCAACAATGCGGTCTCGCGCGTGGCGGGGCTGTTCGCGGTCGCGGTGCTGCCGCTGATCGCCGGGCTGACGGGCGACGCCTTCTACGACCCGGCGAAGATGACTTCGGGCTTCCACACGGCGATGACCGCGACCGCTGCGCTCGCGGCCTGCGGCGGGATCGTCGCCTGGCTGACGATCGACCCGAACGTGCTCGACACCGAGCCCGAGCCCGGCGGCGACACGCCCGTCCGGCTGGCGCAGGACTTCGAGTGCGCCGTCTGCGGAGCGCCGCTGCGGCCGGGGCGTGAGGCCGACTGCCATCCCGCGGCGGCCGGCACGGCGGATCAGCCGGCGTAGCCCACCCTAAGCCGCATAATCACGTACACATCGTTGCAAGCACAATTCGTGTAGACCAGCGCGCGCACCACGTTTATCGTCGTGCCCTCGGCATTAACGTGAATCGCCCCAGGCGCATACCCTCCGAAGAAGGCAGAGGCGGGGCTGGGGCGTGTGTCCACCATAGCGAGACCCACCTTGAACGTCTACACCACAGATCTGTCATCGACCGAGATCGACCGCTGGATCACGCGGGCGCGGCTCGCGCCGTACGTGGACGTCGCCGGCGCGGCGGACATGGGTCGGGCGACGCGACTCTACATGTGGAACGCCCGACTGGCCGGCGCGTGCATCGAGACGCTGCTCAGGATTTGCGCAAAGACGTCGCTGGCCCCCTGAACCGCATCTCGCAGATGCACAACGACGTCGCGCACCATCAGTCGCTGATCGACGCATCGATCGAGGCGCGCCACCGCGACATGCTCGCACTCGCTGCCACGGTCGATCCGGCGGCCGCCGCATGGATCGAAGCGATCTCGCGGGTTCGGGAGGTGCTGGCGGATCAGTGAGGCGCTACGCCGCCGAGCGCCGAGCGCCGGCCAGCTCGCCCGCGATGCGGCGGGCCCAGGCGCGGATCTCGTCCCAGTCGCGGCGGTCGCGCCACTCGGGCGGGGTTCCCTCGACCATGCTTCGCGCGACAGCGCCGTTCGGCTCGGCCGGCATGCTGCCGCCGAAGACGACGTGCTCGCGCGCGCCGAGCTTGTCGAGCTGCTTGATCGTGTGGCCGGGCTCGGCCCACGCCGGGTTGTCCTTCGACGGGTCGCCGGTCGGGCCGGAGCTGAAGACCCACAGCGGCAGGTGCGCGAGCGCGTCGCGGTGCCTGCGCACGAAGTGGCGCGCGTCGCCGCGCCAGCGTCTCATGTAGACGGCGCTGCCGAGCACGACGGCGTCGTAGCCGTCGAGCTCGGCAACCGCCCCGGTCTCCACGCAGTCCGCATCGACGCCCGGCTCCCGCAGAGCCGCGGCGATCGCCTCGGCGATCTCCGCGGTCGAGCCGCGCTTCGAGGCATATGCGACGAGGACCTTCGCCATGGGCCGCCAGCGTCGCAGCCGGCGCCGGGCGCCCGCATCGGTGATCGAGCACACCCCAGATCAGGGTGGGCTACGGATGCGGCGCGCCGCGCTCCGGCGCGCTCAACCGCACTTCGAGCTGGTCGCGTCCGAGAAGCTCTTGACCGCGCTGACGACGTTCGCCGCGTCGGTCGCGATGGACGCGATCTGCGTCGCCGACGGACTCGACGCGAGTCCTCTCACATCGGCCTGCAGCGCGTCGACCGACGTTCTGATCGCGCTCGTCTGGCTCGGGAAGTCGCTTCTTGCCGAGGCGACGAGCGCGGTCGCGTCGTTCTGGATCGTCGTCAACTGGGCCTGCACGCCGCTGAGGCCGCCCGACAGCGAGACGCTCGTCAGCCCCTTGATCGAGCTCTCCAGCTTGGAGCGATCCGAGCAGTAGCCCGGCTTGCTGGCGCTGCTGCCGCCGCAACCGGAGGCCGCGACCAGCACCAGCGCGCACGCCGCGAGGACCGCGGCGCGGACGCGTGCTCGGGACATCTGTCGACCGCGGCGGCTCACGTGATGTGCTCATATCCGGATTGCGGTGCGGTTGAAACCGGCGCGAGCGGCAGCCACACCGAGAACGCGGCGCCGCCGCCGGGCGCGTTCGCCGCCTCGACCGACCCGCCGTGGCGCTCGACGACGCCGGCGACGATCGCAAGCCCGAGGCCGGCGCCAGCCTTGCCGCGCTCGCGCCCGCCCTCGGCGCGCCAGAAGCGCCCGAACAGCGCGCTCGGGTCCTCCCCCGCCGGCAGGCCCGGCCCGTGGTCGCGCACCTCCAGCCGCGCCTGCTCGCCGTCGCGCGCGACCGTCACCTCGATCGGAGTGCCCTCAGGCGTGTGGACGAGCGCGTTGCGCAGCAGGTTCGCGAGCACCTGCGCGAGCTGATGGCGGTCGCCGAGCACCGTCGCGGCCCCGACCGCTCCCTCGGCATGCAGCTCGATCGCGCGTCCGGGCGCCGTCACGTGCGCGTCGGAGACGGCGTCGCGCGCAAGCGCCGCGAGGTCGACCGGTGCGCGCTCGCCGGCGCGCGTCTCCCCCAGGCGAGCGAGCGTGAGGAGATCCTCCACCAGCACTCCCATCCGCGCCGACTCCTGCTCGATGCGGCGCATCGCCTTCTCCACGTCGTCAGGCTCGCGCGCCGCACCGATGCGAAAAAGCTCCGCATAGCCACGAATCGATTGCAGGGGAGTGCGCAGCTCGTGCGAGGCGTCGGCGAGGAACTGGCGCAGGCGGTCCTCGCTCTCCTTCTGGCCGGCGAACGCGCGCTCGAGCCGCCCCAGCATCGCGTTGAGCGCGAGGCCGAGGCGCCCGACCTCGGTGCGCGGATCGGCCGGCTCGACGCGGTGCGAGAGGTCGCCGCCGGCGATCGCGCCCGCGGTATGTCCCATCCGCTCCAGCGGCAGCAGCCCGACGCGCACGACGAAGCGCGCGGCGAGCCCGAGCACGAGCAGCACGGCCGCGATCACGAGCAGCTCGACGAGCAGCAGGCGGTGCAGCGTCTGCGAGACATCGGCGAGCGGCACCGCGACGACGTTGACGCTGCCGGTGTCCGGGTCAGGCGTGGCGAGCGCGCGGTAGTCGCCGCCGTCGACGGTCTGCGGCTGCCCGAGCGGCAGGTTCGCGGGCAACGACGGCGCGGCCGGCGCCGTTCTCGTCGTGTCGCGAAAGCCGCGCACGAGCGTGGTCGTGACGACGGCGCCGGCCGCGCTGCGGCGCTCGCCGTAGGTCCCGCGCGGGAGGCCGAAGCCCGGTCCGTCGCCGGGGTCGCCCGCGCCGCGCGGACCGCCGCCGCCGTCGAACGGCCGCCCCGGGGGGAGGCGCCCGTCGAGCGCGGCGGAGATCGGGAGGGTCGCGGCGCGCAGCTGATGGTCGACGCGGTCGAGCAGGAACGAGCGCTGCTCCGCGTACGTGATCCCGCCGAGCACGAGCAGCCCGACGGCGGCCAGCGCGAGCAGGCCGGCGACGAGACGTGCCCGCAGCGAATGCATCAAGCCCTCAGCGCGAGAGGCGCATCACGTAGCCGACGCCGCGCACCGTATGAATCAAAGACGGGCCGTGCTCGTCGAGCTTGCGCCGCAGGTAGCTGACGTACGTCTCCAGCACGCGCGCGTCGCCGCCGAAGTCGTAGTCCCACACGTGCTCCAGCAGCTGCGTGCGCGACAGCACGCGGCGCGGGTTGAGCATCAGGTAGCGCAGCAGGCGGTACTCGGTCGGCGTCAGCTCGATCAGCTCGCCGGCGCGCGTGACCTCGTGCGCATCGTCGTCCAGCTCGACGTCGGCGAACGTGAGCACGCTCGACGTCCCCTCGGCCGCGCCGCTGCGGCGCAGCAGCGCGCGCACGCGCGCGACCAGCTCCTCGAGGCTGAACGGCTTCGTGACGTAGTCGTCCCCGCCGACGGTGAGGCCGCGCACTCTGTCCTCGGTCGCGTCGCGCGCGGTCAGGAAGATGATCGGCACGCGGGCGCGCTCGGCGCCGAGCCGGCGCGCGACGTCGAAGCCCTCCATGTCGGGCAGCATCACGTCCAGCAGCATGACGTGCGGGCGCTGCGTGCGCACCGCCGTCAGCGCCTCCGCCCCGGTCGCCGCCGAGGCGACCTCGAAGCCCTCATAGCGCAGCGCCATCGAGATGACGTCCACGATGTTCGGCTCGTCGTCGACGACGAGGACCCGTGCCGGCCCGCCGTTGCTCCCGTTCTCGTCCATGCGCGGATCATGGCGAACGCGCCTGTGAGATTCCTGGGAGCCTCATGTGCGCCTCATCTGCGCGCCGCGAGCGCGCCCGCGTGGCCCTGGCAGTCGTACAGGCCGCTGACGGAGGAGACCGTCGTGCAGCTCTGCTGGACCGCGGTCATCGCCGTGCGGTCGCCGACGCGCGCGTCGTTCGGCAGGCCGCCGCCGGAGCCGCTGCCGTCGGCGAGGACCCAGCGGATCTTGCCGGCGCTCACCGCGTCGGCGAGCCACGACGCGGTCACCTGGCTCTCGCGGCCGGAGAAGCCGCCGATCCCGGCGACCGACTGGCCCGCGATCACCGCGCTCGACGCGCCCTGCTGGCTGCCGACGCCGAGCGTGCCGCCGCCGTGGGCCTTGACGTACGCGAGCGCCTGCGTCAGCTCCTGCGAGTTGCCGCCCGGACCGCCCGCGCCGCCGCCGAAGCCCGTGCCCCGAGGTGGGCCGCCCTGCGCGCCGCCGAAGAGCCCTGGCGGGACGCCGCCGCCGGCGGCAGTGCCTGCCGGAGGTCCGCCCGCCCCACGGGCGAGACCGCCGCCCGGACCGCCCGGACCGCCGCCGAACGAGGCGCTCACGGGACCGCCGGCCGGGAACGTGCTGCTCGTCGCGTGGCCGAGCGTCTGCACCGCCCACGCACCGGGCGCGACGAGCAGCAGCCCGAGCGCGGCGGCGAGCGCGATCCGCCGCACGCGCGGCGCGCGCTGCGTCGCGAGCGCGACCGCTGCGGCGCCGCCGCCGACCACGAGCACCGGAGTCAGCCAGCCGAGGCCGTCGGGCGTGACGTGGAGCACCGCCAGCTCGGTCGCGACGCCGCCGGCGACCGCGAGCGCGCCCGTCCAGCGGCCGAGCGCCCCGCCGCCGAGCGCGAGACCGACGCCGGCACCGACGAGCGCCGCCGCGAACGGCGCCAGCAGCGAGACGTAGTACGGGTGGAAGATCCCCTGCGCGAACGAGAACGCGATCGCCGTCGTCGCGAACGCGCCGCCGACCGCGAGCAGCCAGCCGCTGCGCGCGTCGCGCGGACGCAGCCGCGTGGCGACCACGCCGCCGATCAGCGCGACGAGCGCGAAGCCGAGCAGCCAGCCGGCCTGTCCGCCGAGCGCCTCGTTCAGCAGCCGCAGCGGTCCGGCCGAGCCGCCGAACGGCCCGCCGCCACCGCCCGCTCCACCCGGCCCGCCCGGCCCACCGCCCGTCGCGCCGGCGGGTCCCCCGGCCTGTCCGTCGAGCCGGCCGACGCCGTTGTAGTCGAGGATCAGCGACCAGATCGAGTTGTCGCTCGTCCCGCTCACCCACGGCCGGTCGGCCGCCGGCGTGAGCCACACGAGCACGGGCCACGCAAGCGCGATCGCCGCCATCGCGGCGCCGCCGGCGAGCAGTTGGCGCAGCGCGTGCAGCCGCCCGCGACCGGCCGGCGCGATCCACAGCCACGCCGCCGCGATCCCCGGCACGACCATCAACGCGACCGCCATCTTCGTCTCGAAGCCGAGCCCGACGACCACGCCGCACGACACCAGCCAGCGCAGCCGCCCGTCCTCCAGGCCGCGCACGAGCAGCCACACCGCGGCGACGGAGCACAGCACGAGCAGCGCGTCGGGGTTGTTGTGGCGCGAGATCGCGACCGCGATCGGCGTCAGCGCAAGCACGAGCCCGGCGGCGAAGCCGGCCGGCCGGCCGAAACGCCGGCGTACGAGGTCGTAGGTCAGGCCGACGGTCGCGACGCCCATCAGCGCCTGCGGCACGAGGATCGCGAGCGAGGAGAAGCCGAAGACGCGGACCGACAGCGCCTGCACCCACAGCGCGAGCGGCGGCTTGTCGAGCGTCATCACGCCGCTGGGGTCGAACGCGTTGTAGAGGAACGCATGCCAGCTCGTGCTCATCGAGCGCACGGCGGCGCTGTAGTACGTGTTCGCCCAGCCGTTGCGCGAGAGCGCCCACAGGTTCAGCGCGGCCGCGAGCGCGAGCAGGCCGAGCAGCTCTGGACGGCCGGTCAGGGTGCGGGCGCGCGCGGCGAGCCGCTCGCCGCGGCGCGCGTGCGCCGGCAGCGCGGCCGCCGCCCCCGTCGCGCTCACGACCAGTGCGGCGCGCCGCACGACGCCCGCCGGTTCGGATCGGACAGGACGTCGCTCGTCCAGCGTGAGCCGCGGCCCCAGCCGACGAGGTATGCGAGGCCGGCGAGCCCGCTCGCGGCGAGCGCCCGGCGGATAGTGGATGCTGCGTGGGAATCGGGCATGCGGGCACCGTATGGCCGCCGCATCGGCCTTCCCTCGGCGCGCGCTGAGAGCTTCCTGAGCCGGCTTTCGAGCAGCTCAGTCCCAGTCGGGCGCCCACGGCGGATCGGCCGTGCGCAGGTGACGGCGCGACAGCGCGGCGACCGCGGCGCGCTCGTCGTCGTCGAGCTCGAAGTCGAACACGTCGAGGTTCTCGGCGCGGCGTTCGCTGCTCGAGGCCTTCGGGATCGCGGCCACGTGCGGCTGGTCGAGCAGCCACCGCAGCGAGATCTGGGCGGGCGACTTGCCGTGGCGCACGCCGATCTCGGCCAGCGCCGGATCGTCGTGGACGTAGCCGTGCGCGAACGGCGAGTAGGCGATCAGCAGCAGATCGTGCTCGCGGCACTCCCGCATGACGGCGCCCTGCGGCAGGTAGGGGTGGTACTCGACCTGGTCGGCGAAGATCGGCGCCAGCGAGACCGCCTGGCGCAGCAGCTCGGAGGGGAAGTTCGACACCCCGATCTGTCTCGTCAGGCCCTGCCGGCGCAGCTCCTCCATCGCGCCGAGCGTGCGCGCGAGCGGCGTCTCGGCGGCCGGCCAGTGCAGCAGCAGCAGGTCGACCTGCTCGACCTGCAGGTCGGCGAGCTGCTGCTCGAACACGCGCACGAGCAGGTCGGGATCGGCGTGCTCGTACCAGACCTTCGTCGTCAGCCAGACGTCCTCGCGCGGCACGTCGCTGTCCGCCAGCGCGCGGCCGACGTGGCGCTCGTTGCCGTACGCGCGCGCGGTGTCGACGTGGCGGTAGCCGAGCTCGAGCGCGTCGAGCACGCCCTCGTACGCGTCCTCGCCCTCGACCAGCCACGTGCCGTAGCCGAGCTTCGGCACCTCCACCCCCTGCACCGTCACCGTCCGCGCCTGTGTCGCCTCGCGTGGCATCGCAGACGACCCTACCCGCCGCGCGCTTGCAGGGATCGCGCCGCTGTCGCGCTCGTGTGATGCAGGTGATGCACTATCATGTGCATCATGCGCACCACGGTGTCGATCTCCGACGAGCTGCTCGTCGCCGCCAAGCGACGGGCGCACGAGCGTGGCCAGACGCTCGGCGAGCTGGTCGACGTCGCGCTGCAACGCGAGCTGAACGAGCCGCCCGCGCCCGTCGCGGCACCGCCCGTGCCGGTCTTCCACGGCGGCACCGGACCGCGCCCCGGGATCGACCTCAGCTCGAACCCCGCGCTGCTCGAGGCGCTCGACGAGGGCGTCGAGCTCGACGCACGGCGCTGACGGTTGCTGCTGCTCGACGTCAACGTCGTGCTCGCCGCCCACCGCGGCGACCACCCGCAGCACGCGTCCGTCCGCGCATGGTTCGACGCGATGGTCGCCGGCGAGGAGCGCTTCGCCGTGCCGCTGCTCGTGTGGGGGTCGTTTCTGCGACTGGCGACCAACCGCCGCATCTTCGAAGTCCCGACGCCGCGCGCTGACGCGTTCGCATTCGTCGAGGCCGTCCGCGCTCAACCACTGCACCTGCCGGCCGAACCCGGGCCCCGCCATCTCGCGCTCGTGCGAGCGCTCTGCGACGAGGGCGACGCGCTCGGCGATCTGATCCCCGATGCGGTCATCGGAGCGATCGCGCTCGAGCACGGCCGCGAGGTCGTTACGCTCGACCGCGACTTCGCCCGCTTCGCATCCGTGCCGCACCGTCGGCCCGAGGCCGCCTGAGCGCACTCAGCGTCTGCGCGGCCTCTCCGTCGGCCCCACGCGCTCGCGCAGCCAGCTCACGAGCGGGGCGGCGGCGTCGAGCTCCGCGCGGATGCGCGCGCCCGCGGCCGGTCTGTGGATCCAGCCGGCGAGTCTGTGGCGGTGGGAGACGGTGAGCGCGCGGCGGCGCAGCAGCTCGATGCGCGGATGGTCGGCCGGGTAGCCGCGCGGCGCGCGTCTGAGATCGGGCTCGTTGAGCGTCAGTCCGGCCGCCTCCGCGGTCGTGATCGCCTTGGCCAACGGCGCGGCGCTGCGGCCGTCGGCGACGAGCCGGCGCATCCGCTCGACCTGGTCGGGCGCCGGGTTGTGCAGGCCGGCGGCGACGAGCAAGCCGTCGAGCGACAGCTCGACGTAGAAGCCGCCCGCACCCTCGTAGCCGACCGCCAGCCCGAGGTGCTCCTTGATCGGCGGGCCGGGCCGGAAGCGCGTGTCGTTCCAGGGGCGGAACGTGTGCGCCCGCCCGTAGCCGGCCGCCTCCAGCTCCTCCCCGAGGGCGGCCGCCGGCGCGACCAGCAGCTCGTCGTAGCGCGACCGGTTCGCCTTGAACCAGTCGCGCTCGTTGTTGTCCTCCAGCTCGCGCAGGAAGTCGCGTGCGCCCGATGGGAAGCCTCTGAACGCCGCCATCGCTCAGACCTTGAACGGCACCCGGCTCTGGCCCCAGAAGAGGTCGCCGAGCACGCGGCCCGCGTCGACGTAATACGTGAGCGTGAACCCGTGCGGCACGTGCGAGAGGTTGAACGTCACCTGCCCCTTGCGGTTGACGTTCTTGGGCTTCACGCCGGCGACCGCGTAGCCGCTGTCGTCGAGCACCCACACCTTCAACGGCCGGTGCGTCGTACCCGTCACGGTGAAGCGCACGACGCCGTGGCCGAGCTTCGCGACTTTTACGGTCAGCTGGCGCGAGATGTCGGACTGCGCGAACGCGCCGCCGGAGACACCGAGCGTCGCGTCGGCGACGACGTCCACGCGGATCGACTCCTTCGTCGCCGGGTTGTCCTTGATCGAGAAGGTGCCGTCGGCCTTCGCGGCGATCGTCTGCGTCGCCCGCGTCGTGATCGCGTAGCCGCCGCCGGTCGCCGGCGTCCAACTGCTGAACGTGACGGTCAATCTCGCGGCGACCGGTCTGCCCGCGTCGTTCTTTACGACGCCGGCGAGCGTGCGGCCCTTCGTCGAGCTGGCGCACAGGACCGTGCCGGCGCTGTCGCTGCTGTGCTGCCCCTTGCCGGCGCATCTGAGCGAGACGGTCGCGGCCTGCGCGGAGGAGCCCGTCGCCGCGAGCAGTCCGAGCGCCGCGACACATGCGAGCAGCGCGCGCCTGGTGGTGGAAGTGCCTCTCATCCTCGTCCTGCCTCTCTGCTGCCGATTGCCATGCGGGTGCGGCGTGACGGTACGCCACGCGGGAGCCTACGGCGAACGCCCTACGGAGGGGTGGCGGACATGGAACCGAGGCTCACACCGCAAACCGGCGTTACAGTGGCGACGATGTACGGTCAAGACCATCCCTTCGGATTCCCCCATCCGTGGCATGACCCGTTCGAGCCACAGGACATCTTCGACCCCCGCCCGGACCAGGAGCTGGCGATCGCCGGCGGGCTGGCTCCGAGGCCGGAGTCGTTCCCGTTCACCGACCAGGGACGGCGCGACTACTACGCGGCGGTGCGAGCCGTTGCACAGCAGCAAATGGCGATGCAGCATCACCACATGCAGCAGATGCAGGCCGCCCGCGCCGCCGAGCGCAGACGGCGCAACGCGCTCCTGCTGCTGACGCCGTGACCCGCATCCGCTGGGAATACGCCTCACTGCTGTGGACCAGCCGGATGCGCAACATCACGAGATCGGACCCTGAGTACCAGCGGCTCTCCGCCGACGTGCAGCAACAGTGGGAGCGGCACGGCTGGGCCGACTACCCCTGGGTCGACAACTCGTACTCGCTCAGGCTCCCGAGCGCGGCCGACGAGGACATCCGCCATGCATGGTCGACGGGCGAGGCCCATTACAGAGTGCTTATGGTCGACATCCTCAACGAACTCGGCGCCGACGGCTGGGAAGTCGTCTCGCACATTGTTCGCTCCAGCGCGATCGGCTCGTTCATGGGTCGCGACACGGCTGGCTATCCGATCTCGACGCAGACGCTGCTGAAGCGGGCCATCGCCTGAGCCATCCGGCCCGCAGGCGGCCGGCTCAGCGACAGCGCGCCGCGCCGGCGTCGCGGTAGCCGACGCCGGGCTCGGCGACGAAGCGCCAGGCGTAGGCACCGCGGCCGAGCGTGAGCTTCAGCACGCCGAAGACGGTCGCGTGCGTGCGGCTGTTCGCGCGCGCGAACAGGACCGGGTAGTGGCTCTTGCCCCCGGTCCCGACGACGAACTGGACGATCCCGTGCGCGCGATCGAGCCGGCCGGCGGCCGTCTGCGGGGCGAACCGCTCGTAGTCGTGGTCGTGGCCGGAGAGCACGACGTCGGCCCCGCCCTGCTGGAGCGTGCGCCACAGCGGGACCAGCGCCGAGTTCGGGCCGTGCAGGCCGGAGGAGAAGCGCGGCTGGTGCCAGTAGGCGAGCGTGCAGCGGCGCGGGTGCGCGGTGAGGTCGGCGCGCAGCCAGCGCTGCTGCGGCGAGCCGGTGCCGCAGCTGACGACGTCGCAGTTGGCGTTGAGCGCGACGAGGTGCCAGCTGCCGAGGTCGTAGGAGTACCAGCCCTCGCCCGATCTGCCGGCGCGCGCGCCGAACGTGGCGAAGTAGCCGGCCGCGCCGGGCGTCTCGTACTCGTGGTTGCCGATCGCCGGGTGCATACGGCCGGCGAAGGTTCCCCACGTCTTGTCGAACGAGCCCTGGAAGTCCGCGAGCGAGCCGGACGGGTACTGCAGGTCGCCCAGCGCGGCGACGGCGTCCGGGTGCAGCCGCGCGATCAGCGCCGCCGTGTCGAGCTGGTGGCAGGCGTCGCGCGTGCGCGGCTCGCCGGGCGCGCACGCGATGTCGCCGGCGGCGACGAGCGTCGGGCCGGTCACTGGGGCGATCCTGTCGGTGCGCGGTCTCGCCGTCGTCGCCGTCGTCGCCGCCGCGCTCGAGTCCCCGCCGCAGCCCGCCGCCGTCAGCGCGGGCACGAACGCGAGCACTGCCAGCAGCGCGATGCTCCGAAAGCGCTCGGTCACGCCGGCGAGCGTAGACCACGCCCCGACTCGGCTGGCTTGGATAGCCACTTGCGCAGATCGGATTAGCCATTTACGCTCCTCCTATTAGCCATTTTCGCACACCACATCAGCCAGGTTCGCTGGGCTCGACGCAATGACGGCGCCTCTCTTCGCACGGCGGATCCGGCCGCTCGTCATCGAGGCCCTGCGGGACTCGCGCATCGTGCTCGTCTCCGGTGCACGGCAGGTCGGGAAGTCGACGCTCACCACCGAGATCGCCGCAACCGATCACCGGATGCGGTCGCTGACGCTGGACGACGGACCGACGCGCGAAGCCGCCGGACGCGACCCGGCCGGGTTCGTCGCCGGGCTCGACGGACCGGTCCTGCTCGACGAGATCCAGCACGTCCCGGAGCTGCTGCTCGAGATCAAGAAGGCGGTCGACCGCGATACGACGCCCGGCCGGTTCCTGCTCACGGGCTCGGCGGACGTGCTCGCGTCCAAGCGCGTGATCGACGCGCTGAGCGGACGGATCGATCGCATCCGGATGTGGCCGCTCGCGCAGACCGAGATCGCCGGCGGAGCGCTCAACGTCGTCGACGAGCTGTTGGCGGGCCGCCCACCGCAGGTGAGCGGGGCACCCGTCGGCCATCGTGCGTTCAGCTCGCTCATCGCGGAGGGCGGGTATCCCGACGCGCGCCTGCGCACCCCCGGCCGGCGCCGCGCCCGCTGGTTCGAGAACTACGTCGACACCGCCCTGGATCGCGACCTGCGCGAGATCGCAGATGCACGCCGGGTCGACGACATGGGACGCCTGCTTCGCCTGCTCGCGACCCAGTCGGCCAATGTCCTCTCCTACCGCGCCGCCGGCGAGCGGCTCCAGATGCACCACGACACCGTCCAGAGCTATGTGACGCTGCTGGAGCAGATGTTCCTCGTCCAGCGACTGCCGGCATGGCGGCCCGGCCTTGGAGCGCGGGAGGCCGCCCGCCCCAAGACCTATGTCTGTGACTCAGGGCTGCTCGCCTTCCTGCTCGGCGCGAACGCCGAGCGAATCGAGCACGACGATCAGGTCACCGGCAAAGCCTGCGAGACGCTCGTCGCCGTGGAGCTGCTGAAGCATGCCTCCTGGGCGCAACACGACGTCCGCGTCTACCACTACCAACGCGAGCGCGAAGACGTCGACCTCGTCCTCGAAGACCGCGCCGGCAACGTCTCCGCCGTCGAGGTGAAGGCGAAGGCCTCGATCTCCACCAAGGACTGGAGGTCGCTCGCCGCGCTCCGCGACGCGCGCGGCAGACGGTTCAAGAGCGGCGTCGTCGTCTACTCCGGCGAGCAGACCGTCCCCCTCGGTGACCGGCTGTGGGCCGTCCCCTATTTAGGTTTGTGGACATGAAGGAGCGACTCGCCGCCGATCCCCCCTACGCCCCCGACGTGCCGGCGCAGCTGGAGCCGCTCGACGCGACGGACGGCGATTCGTGGTCGGGCGTGGAGCTGACGGACGCACAGCTCGGCGAGCTGGAGCGGACCGGCCTGTCGATCGTCGGCTCGCGACTGGAGCGCGTCGACCTCGCCGCCGCCAAGCTGCCGAGCCTGCGGATGGTCGATGCCGTGCTGCACAGCTGCAACCTCGCCAACGTGCAGGCGCGCGGCGCCTCGCTCGTGCGCTGCGAGCTGCGCGGCTGCCGCCTCACCGGCAGCTCGTGGACGGAGGGCCGGATGACCGACGTGCTCGTGAAGGACTGCCGCGTCGACCTCGCCGCCTTCACGAGCGCGACGCTGGAGCGCGTGACGTTCGAGAGCTGCCGCATGACGCAGAGCGACTTCCAGGACGTCGCGTGCGAGTCCGTCCGCTTCCTCGGCTGCGACCTGAGCGAGTGCGACCTCAGCGACGCGCGCTTCAGACGCTCCGAGCTGCGCGGCTGCGAGCTGCGCGACCTGCACGGCGTCGAGCGCCTGCGCGGCGTCGGGCTGGAGTGGGGCGATCTGCTGGACCTCGCGCCCGCGCTCGCCGCCGCGCTCGGGATCCGGCTGCTCGACGCCGGCTCCGACGCCTGACGCCCGGCCGCGCGCAGGCGCCCTCGCCGGCCGGCGAGGGCGCCTGCGCGCTTCAGCGAGCCGCGTCCGTGCGGATCGCTATTCGATCGCCTGCCAGTACCACTGCTGGTTGCCGCCCCACCAGCATTCCCACTGCTGGAGCTGCGTCCCGTTTCTCGTGCTTAGGCCGGTCACGTCCATGCACTTGCCGGAGTGACGCGCGATCAGCGCTTCGTACGGCGGCTGCCCCGAGATCGCCACGACGTGCCACTGCTGGTTCGTCTGGCCCGCGCCGAGGCATTCGTACTCCTGCAGCCTCGCGCCGTTTTCGTAGCTGACGCCGGTGACGTCGACGCACTTCCCCGTCGAGTTGATCTTGACGTTGAAGTACTGCCCTTCGGATTCGATCGGGACGAGCGTTATCACCTGCCCGTCACCAGGATTCGGCGACGGCGAGCAGTCCCACTGGATGATCGGCGTGCCGTTCGTCGCCCTGTTTTCGGACAGGCTCAGGCACCTGTTCGAGTTGCGGGAGACGAGCCGGTAGCCGCTCTTGATCTGGAATTCGTGGTAGCCCGATTGCGATTCCTTGAACGACCCCTGCCTTTCGAGCACCGTCCTGGTCCGCCATCTGCCCACGCCCTTGGCCCAGAAGTTGTATTGGTAGTGGCCACCCACCACGTTGGCGTGCGCGGTGTCGACGTATTCCCAGCCGCTCCCGTTCCAGCGCTCGAAGTTGATGTTCACGTAGACGCCTTCGACGGCCGGTCCGCCCGGGGTCGTGTCGAGCACTTCCCCGCCTATGCTCACATAGCCCGGCTGGCCGTTGAGCGTCTGCGTGATCGTCGCGTAGGTGGCCGTTTCGTAGCCGCAGGCGTAGCCGCCGGCGAGGTTCGAGAACGAGCACGCCGCTTCACGCGTGTTCCCGCTCGCGTCGAAGAGGCCGGACCTTGCCTGCCATTCCGCACCGCTCGTGTCGCGGTAGAGGTACCAGACGACGTACTTGACGTCGCTCTGGCCCGCGAACCATTCGAACATGGTGCGCAGGAGTCTCGCCTGTTCGGCCGGCGTGACGATCTGTCTGGATTCGAGGTTCGTGCCCGCGACGGCCCAGCCCATCTCGGTGATGTAGAGCGGGAGGCCGGCATCGCCGTTTTCTCTCAGCGTCGCGCGCGCTTCTTCGATGTCGGTCTTGACCTGGCCTTCGCGCGCTTCGAACGTCGTTCTGAACGCGTACGGATGCAGCCCCACGCCGTCGAACGCCGCCTTCACCTGTTCGGTCGTGTGCGATCCCCAGCCGCCCGATTCGGTGACCGGCTCGTACATTCTTCTGAGGAATTCGCTCGGCGACATGTCCCTACTTGAGAAATCGAGCCCGGCGACGATCACCGTCGCGCTCGAGTCGACCGCTCTGATCGTCGCGGAGGCGTCGATCAGCAGCTGGGCGTAGTGGTGCGGCTGCACCGATTCCACGCCTTCGATCAGCGGGTTGTTTTCCTTGCGGTTGGGCTCGTTGAGCACCTCCCAGATCTTCCACGGGCGGGCCGTGAGTTCAGGGTGCGCGAACCAGAACGAACCACTGGGCCCGTAGCGCTGGACGGATTCTCTGACGTACGTCATGAACGTCGTGTATTCGGCCGTGCCCTTCCTCGGATACCGCGTTGCCGACGGGAGGATGACCGGCTCCATCGTGATGCCGTGGAGCGCGGCGCGCCTGACGACTTCGTCGACCCTTTCCCAGCCGGCCGCTTGGGCGTACTGGAAGCGGAAGAGCTTGACGCCGAGCGACTGGATCCTCGCCCATTCGGCTTCTTCGTACCAGCGTTCGGCCGCCGAGACGGTGCCGAAGAATTCCGCTGGGACCGCCTGCGCGCGCGGCGCGCCGACGCCCAGCGCGACGACGAGCGCGAGCAGCGCGCCCAGGAGCAGGCGCGCCCGCGCGACCGGCGGCGCGCGTTCCGGCTTGATGTAATGGCTCATTCGCCATCCTCTCGTTGATGATTGGCACGGCTCGTCCGCCCGCTCGCCCATGAGCGGGTTTGGAGGACCGTCGATGTGGCGCAGCCGCCGTCGCGTGCGTGCGCGGTGCGCGCATCCCCCGGCCGGCGGCTCGCTATTCGCGCGGCGGCATCCTGCCGTCCCCGCGACGGCGGGGATTACTAGCCAACGTGCCGAGCGGAGTCAAGGCGTGCGTCCGCGCGACGACGCACCCGGGTCCGCACGCGAACCCGGGTGGCCGCGTCATTCCTACTCGCAGTTGACGACCGGGTCGAAGCTGTCCTTCTGGGTCGGTTCGTCGTGGTCTTCGCCGCAGTTGACGGTCGTGTCTCTCGTTTCGTCCCTCGCGCGCAGCTTGTCGCTGCCGGCGTTGCCGAACAGCGAGTCGACGCCTTCGTCGCCCCACACGGTGTCGGCGCCGTCGCCGCCGGAGAGCGTGTCGTTGCCGGCGTTGCCGTGCAGCAGGTCGTTGCCCGAGCCGCCGTTGACGACGTCCGCGCCGGAGTTGCCTTCGAGCGTGTCGTCGCCTTCGTTGCCGTTGATCGTGTCTTCCCCGGTGCCGCCGTAGACGGTGTCGTCGCCTTCGTGGCCTTCGATCAGGTCGTTGCCGCCGAGGCCCCAGATCGTGTCGTTGCCCTGGCGCCCCCAGATCGTGTTGTCGGCTTCGTTGCCGGTCAGCACGTCCCACTTCTTCGTGCCCTCGAGGATCTCGTTGTCCCCGCCGACGTAGGTGTGGACGCCGCCGGGGCAGATGTTGCCGACGCCGCCTTCGCCGAGGATGTAGGCGGAGCCATAGAAGCTCGAATTGAGTTCGGCCGGGTTGCCGTTCGGGTCCCCGAGCGTCGCGTTGATGCCGTATTCGCCCGCGCCCGGCACTTCGCCTTCGCCGGGGACGGTGCGCGCAAAGCCGGCGATGTCCTCGCCGCTGCCGCCGCTGTAGACGTGGCCCTGGCACGGGTTCGTCGTCACGAGCTGGTCGTTGCCGCCTTCGCCGTAGAGGTGGTCGCCGCCGGTCCCCTCCGCTATCAGCGCGTCGGCGCCTTCGCCGCCGTGCAGGACGTCGGAGCCGCTGTTGCCGGAGTAGAGGTTCTCGCTGCCTTCGCTGCCGGTGATCGTGTCCGAGCCATCGCCGCCGTCGAGGTCGGTCGTGACGCCGTTGGGCGCGGCGTTCGAGACGGTCGCCGTGTCGTCGCCTGCGCCGCCGAACCACGAGACCGCCCCGCCGACCGGCGTGCTGCCGAGCGAGCACGAGACCGTCCCGGTTCTCGGCGTCGTGCACGCTTCGGTCGTCGCCAGCGCCTCGCCTGCGCCCCCGGCTTCCGCCGTGACCGTGAAGCTCGACCCGCTGTTGGAGAAGCCGAACGTCTCGGCCGCCGAGCCGCCGACCGCGATCAGCGCCGGGTCGGGCGTCGGTTCGGTCGCGAACGGCGAGTACGTGTCGAGGTATACGAACGGTGCGCTCAGCGATCTCGCCGGCTCGACGCACGGCCCCGGCGTGCACGAATCGCTGCCCATGCCGCCGTAGAGGTGCTGGTTCGCGACGCCCGACGGCGCGATGATCTCGTCGTCGAACGGCGACCCGACGACGCTCTCGACGTTCGTGACCGAGTCCGTGCCGTTGCCGACCGCGGTGTGAGGCGCGACGCCGCCCGTGGTCGCTTCGGTCAGGTTCACGGCCACCCCGTCGAAGCCTTCGACGTGGCCCGCGCTCGGCGTCGCATCGGCGAACGAGACGACGTCGTTGTCGTTGGCGTTCGTCCCGCCGTCGATCGTGTCGCCGTTCGTGCCACCGCGCAGCCAGTCGTTGCCTTCCCCGCCATACATCTTGTCGACGCCGTGACCGCCGACCAGCAGGTCACGGCCCGCTTCGCCATACAGTTCGTCGTCGAGCAGCTCGCCGAAGATCTTGTCGTTGCCGCCCTGCCCGTGCAGGTCGTCGCCGCTGCCGCCACCGTAGATCACGTCATCGCCTTCGCCGGCGCAGACGACGTCGTTGCCATACCCGGCATGGATCGTGTCGTTGCCCGAGCTGCCGACGATGAAGTCGTCCCCCGGCGTCCCTTCGATCGTGCCCGACCCGTAGATCACGTTGTAGCCATTCCACGTTCTCGCTTCTCTCGGCGGCAACGTGTTGCAACTGTTCGCTTCGGCGCGCGCGACGCCGGCGCCGGCGAGCGCGAGCGCCGCGGCGATCGCAAGTGCCGCCGCGAGCGCGCGGAGCGCGTCGTTCGTCCATGAGCGCGTCACGGTTCGCTTCCCCCTGTTCGTCGTGTGTGCGCTGCGCGTCCAGCTTGCCGGCTGCAGCCGGCGCTACGCGTGAAGAATCGCCTGCCGCGTTCGCAAGCTGACGTCAGTGGACGTGCAACGTGCTGCCCAAACGCTTCAGACGTCCGCCACGCGCCCGAGCAGCGCGACGGCGTCGGCGACAACGGCCCGCTCGCCGGCAGACAGCTCGCGCTCCAAAGCGGCGGTCAGCCAGCCCTCGCGCTGGGCGCGTGTGGTGTGCAGCAGCTTGCGCCCGGCGGGCGTCAGCTCGACGAATGCGCGCCGCCGGTCGTCGGGGTCGGGGCGGCGCGAGACGAGGCCGGCCGTCTCGAGGTCCCCGACCGTCTGCGCCATCGACTGCGGGCGCATCCGCTCCGCGGCGGCGAGGTCGCTCACGCTCGCCGGCCCCTCGCGGCCGAGCCGTCCGAGCACCGCGAGCTGGGGCGCCGGCGGGCCCGGCTCCTGCCGCAACCGCCGCACCAACCGCCCGATCGTCTCGCGCAGCTCGTGCGCGAGGTCGGCGGTCGTCGGTTCCGCGGCGGTCTTGGCAGCCATGCGCGCCAGTGTAGAAGATCGACAGGCTGCCTGTACAGGTTGCCTGTAGACTCCTCCGGGTGATGCGCCGCCGCCACCAGACCGATCCGGACCGTTACAAGTGGATCGCGCTGTCGAACGCGACGCTCGCCGTCCTGCTCGCGACGCTCGACGGCTCGATCACGATCATCGCGATGCCGGACATCTTCCGCGGCATCAAGCTCGACCCGCTCGTCCCGGGCAACTCCTTCTACCTGCTGTGGATGATCCTCGGCTACCTCGTCGTCACGAGCGTGCTGATCGTCAGCCTCGGGCGCCTCGGCGACATGGTCGGGCGTGTGCGCATCTACAACCTCGGCTTCGTGATCTACACGGCCGCCTCGCTGCTGCTGGCGATCTGCTGGCTGACCGGCCCGGCGGGCGCGCTGTACCTGATCGGCTTCCGCATCGTGCAGGGCGTTGGCGGCGCCTGCCTGCTCGCCAACTCGGCCGCGATCATCACCGACGCGTTCCCGCCCAACCAGCGCGGGATGGCGCTCGGCATCAACAACATCGTCGGCGTCAGCGGCTTCTTCATCGGGCTGATGATCGGCGGCGTGCTGGCGCCGATCGACTGGAGACTCGTCTTCCTGATCTCGGTCCCGATCGGGCTGTTCGGCACCGTCTGGGCCTACCGCAGCCTGCGCGAGCTGAGCACGCCGCACGCGGCGCCGATCGACTGGCCCGGCAACGTGACGTTCGCGCTCGGGCTGATCCTGATCATGGTCGCCGTCACCTACGGCATCCGGCCCTACGGCGGGCACGCCACCGGCTGGACCAGCCCGCGCGTGCTGGCGCTGCTGGGCAGCTCGCTGATCGCGTTCGTCGCGTTCGTGGCCGTCGAGCGCCGCTCGCACGACCCGATGTTCCGGCTGCCGCTGTTCAAGATCCGCGCGTTCACGTTCGGGACGCTGTCGACGTTCCTGTCGTCCGTCGCGCGCGGCGGGCTGATGTTCATGCTGATCATCTGGCTGCAGGGCATCTGGCTGCCCCAGCACGGCTACAGCTTCACCGAGACGCCGCTGTACGCGGGCCTCTACATGGCCCCGTTCACGGTCGGGATGCTGCTCGCAGGCCCAACGTCCGGGATCCTCTCCGACCGCTACGGGGCGCGCATGTTCGCGACCGGCGGGATGGTGCTGACGGCAGCCTGCTTCGGCCTGCTCGCGGCGCTGCCGACGGACTTCGCCTACTGGCAGTTCGCGCTGATCCTGTTCGCCATGGGCGCCTCGATGGGCATGTTTGCCTCGCCCAACCGCGCAGCCGTGATGAACAGCCTGCCGCGGCAGGATCGCGGCGTCGGCGGCGCGATGAACCAGACGTTCCAGAACTCCGCGCAGGTGTTGTCGATCGGCATCTTCTTCACGCTGATGATCATCGGGCTGAGCGCGACGCTGCCGCAGACGCTGAGCGCCGGGCTGCAGGCGCACGGCGTCGCGGCCGGCACGGCGCACGCGGTCGGCGCGCTGCCGCCCGTCTCGATCCTGTTCGCCGCGTTCCTCGGCTACAACCCGATCCAGCATTTCCTCGGCGGTCACGTGCTGAGCGGCGTCTCGGCGCACAACCAGGCTGTGCTGACGGGCCATACGTTCTTCCCGACGCTCATCTCGGCGCCGTTCCGCGACGGCCTGCACGCGGCGTTCGCGTTCGCGATCGTCGCCTGCCTCGTCGCGGCAGCGGCGTCGCTGATGCGCGGCGGGCACATGGCCGCCGAGGACGAGCTCGATCCGACCGCCGCCCCCATCCCCTACCGCCTGCGGGCGGCCGAGCTGGAGGAGCAGCATGCAGGTTGAGTGGTACGGACAGTCGGCGTTCCGGCTGACAGAGGGCGACATCACCGTCGTGATCGACCCGTTCGGCGACCTCACCGCGCTGCTCACGAGCGGCCGGCGCTGGGACTACCCGCCGATGACGGGCGTGCGTGCTGATCTGCTGCTCGTCACGCACGAGCACCTCGACCACAACGGCGTCGAGGTCGTCGCGGGCGAGCCGGTGACGCTGCGCTCGAGAGCCGGGACGTTCGCGGACACACCGGTCGGCGAGGTCGTCGGGATCGCCTCCGAGCACGACGAGGTCGCGGGAACGCAGCGCGGCCCCAACACGCTCTTCGCCTTCTCGCTCGGCGGCCTGCGGATCGCGCACCTCGGCGACCTCGGCCAGCGCGCGCTGCGGCCCGAGCAGATGGCGGCGCTCGGCCAGGTCGACCTGCTGATCGCGCCGGTCGGCGGCGGCCCGACGATCGGCGCCGAGCAGACGTGGGAGATCGCCGGCCAGGTCGGCGCACGGCTCGTCGTGCCGATGCACTACCGCACCGAGCGCGTCGACTTCCTCGAGCCGATCGGCGGGTTCCTCGCGGGCGCGCCACGGGTCGAGCGGCTCGCGCACGCGACCTTCGAGATCGACGCGCTGCCCGGCGGCGAGGAGCCGCTCGCGGTCGTGCCGGCGGCGCCATAAGGCGAGCGGAGCCGGCGCTCCGCCGAAGCGGCCGGCGGGGCCGCGCCGGCCTACCCCCGTCGGCGGCGCGGCCCCGAGGAGCCGCGGCGGGTGGGACCCGCGGCTCCGTGCTTGGAGCCACAGCGACCTCGCGGCTCCAAGTGCTGCAAGACGGTCACGTCAGGTTGCCCGCCAGCGCACGTTCGAACGCGCAGCACTCGGGCACGTTCGGCGCGACGAAGCGATCGAGCGCGGTCGCCGCGCTCAACGCCCGGATCGCGCGGCCGTAGGCGCACCGCGCGCGGTGCGCCTCGGTCCGCGTCGCGCCCGCCGCCACCATCCCGACGCCTGCGATCAGCACGACGCGGGCGTCCGGGTCGAGCGTCGTCCCCTCGCAGCCCCCGAACGCCGCGGCCTCCCAGCGCACCTGAGCGCGGTGACGGCGCGCGCCGCGCACGACGCGCTCGGCGAGGTCGCCGGCGTCGTCGCAGCGCGGATCGAGGTCGATCCACAGCGGCGCCCGCTGCGTGTGAGCGACCTGCTGCGGGCATACCGGGCCGGCCTTTGCAAGCGTCGGCGCGTCGCGCGTGCAGACGAAGTCCAGCACGGCCGGCGTCGTATCCACCTCGACCACCTTCGGCCGGCGGCTGCCGAGCGCCGAGCGCACGACCGGCAGCAGCCGCGCGAGCAGGCGCGCCCGCTCGCGCGTGCGCAGCGGCGCCAGCGCGGTGCCGCCGCGACAGGGCGCGTCGCCGGCCGCGGCGAGGAACGCGCGGGCGAGAACGACCGCCGCCACGGTCGCCGCATGGCATGCCTCCGGCGTCTCCGCCCACGTCACGAGGCCGCGGCGCGCGAGCAGCGCGAGCCGCACGCCCGGCGTGGCCGCGGCGCGGCCGAGCTCGCGTGCGAGCGCCGCGCCCGACATCTCGTAGGGCAGCCATGCCGCCGTCTCGGCGAAGCACGCCTGCGCGAGGCGCTCGCCGCCGGCCGCGTCGCACAGCGCCATCACGGCGTCCGGCTGCGTGACGTCGACGTGCGTCGCCGGGACGACGGCGTGCAGGAGCGTCTCCGGCGGACACATCCGCACGCGCGAACCGGCCAGGCGGTGCGCCAGCGCCGGCACGTGCGGCTCGTCGTCCAGCTCGCCGCCGACCATCGCCGCGTGCACGCGGTCGAGTCGCAGGCCGCCGAGCGCGCCCTCTCCGCGCGTGCGTCCCCCGTCCGCCTCGGAGCCGGCGCCGACGATCCACAGGACCTCCCCGCCGAGCCGTCGCGACAGCTTCGCCGAGCTCGTCACGCGCAGCGCGGCGCCGGCGATCTCGGCGTCGTCCGCGAGCGACCGGGCGCGCCGGGCGAGCGGCGCGAGGGCGCCGATCGGAGCCCCGCCACGCTGTTCCATCTCGAGCACGCGACGACCGTACGCGCGCGTCAAGCGCCCATGCACCGGGATTTCCCCGCTGTGCAGACGGGCTTCTCCCGTTCGACTGGTTGAATGTCCTCGATCGACCGCAATCGGGAGAAGCGGAGCACCGTGTGACGCAGGTCCTCGGCGAGCAGCGACTGCAGCGCCTGATCGACGTCGGCGGCATGCTCGTCTCCGAGCTCGACCTCGACACGCTGCTGACGCGCCTGCTCGAAGCGGCACAGGAGCTGACCGGCGCCGGCTACGCCGCGCTCGGCGTGCTCGACGCCGACCGCCGCGAGATCGAGCGCTTCCTCACGCGCGGCGTCGACCTCGCCACGAGCCGCGCGATCGGCGACCCACCGCACGGGCGCGGCATCCTCGGCCTGCTGATCGCGGACCCGCGACCGCTGCGCCTGCACGACATCGGCGCCGACCCGCGCTCCTACGGCTTCCCCAGCGGCCATCCGCCGATGCGCAGCTTCCTCGGCGTGCCGATCGCGCTGCACGGCGAGGCGTGGGGCAACCTCTACCTGACCGACAAGCGCGACGGCGACTTCGACGCGGCCGACGAGCGGACGGCGGCGACGCTCGCCAACTGGGCGGCGATCGCGATCGAGCATGCCGACCTCTACCGGCGCCTGCGCGAGCGCGGCGACCGGCTCGAGCGCAGCGTGCGCAGCTTCGAGGCGACGACGACGGTCACGCGCGCGGTCGGCGCCGAGACGCGGCTCGACCGCGTGCTGGAGCTGATCGTCAAGCGCGGGCGCGCGCTCGTCGGCGCCCGCGCGCTGCTGATCCTGCTGGAGGACGGCGACGCGCTGCTGATCGCCGCCGGCGCCGGCGAGTTCGAAGCCGACGCGCTCGGGCGGCGGATCCCCGTGCACGGGACGACCGCCGGCGCCGTCCTGCAGGCCGTGCGGCCGGAGCGCAACGACGACGTCGCCGCGCGCCTGCGCGTCACGTCCGAGCGCCTCGGCGTGCCGGTCGACGCGAACCGCCTCGGCGTGCACGACCCGCACACGGCGCTGCTCGTGCCGCTCGAGTTCCGCAGCCGCAAGCTCGGCGTGCTCGTCGCGTTCGACCGTGCGGGCGAGCAGGTCTCGTTCGACGGCGACCAGCAGGCGCTGCTGCTGGCGTTCGCGGCGAGCGCGGCGACGGCGGTCGCGACGGCGCAGTCGGCCGAGCGACGGCGCCTGCGCGAGCGGATGGCGGCCGCCGAGCGCGAGCGCCAGCGGTGGGCGCACGAGCTGCACGACCAGACGCTGCAGAGCCTCGCGAGCTTCCGCGTGCTGATCGACGCCACGCTCGAGCGGGCCGATCCGGCGGAGAGCGAGCGGACGCTGCGCACGCTCGCGACGCGGGTCGACGGCGAGATCGAGCAGCTGCGCGCGCTGATTACCGAGCTTCGCCCCGCGGCGCTGGACGAGCAGGGCCTGGCGCCCGCGATCGAGCACCTCGCGCAGCAAGTCTCGGGCCGGCACGGGATCGCCGTCGAGACCGACATGGCGCTCGGCGCGACAGACGGCGGCGCGCCCGCGCCGCACCTCGACCCGGACACGGAGACGGCGATCTACCGCGTCGTCCAGGAGGCGCTCACGAACGTTGTCAAGCACGCCGGCGCGAGCCACGTGACGATCGGCGTGCGCCCGCGCGAGGAGGGGGTCGACATCGTCGTCAGCGACGACGGCGCGGGCTTCGACCCCGACGCGCCGCGCGAGGGCTTCGGCATCGCCGGGATGCACGAGCGCGTCGAGCTGGCGAACGGGACGTTCGCGATCGCGAGCAGACCGGGCGCCGGGACGAGCGTCCACGTGTGGCTGCACGCCGACGCGTGAGCGGGCGACTCAGGCGGCCTGCGGGTCGAACAGCTCGTGGTCGAGCGCGTAGCGGACGAGCTCCGCGCGCGAGCCGCGGGCCGTCTTCTGCTGGATCCGCGCGCGGTAGGACTCGACCGTGCGCGGGCTGAGGTGCAGCCGCGCGCCGATCTCCGGGTTCGTGTGCCCGAGCGCGAGCAGTCGCAGCACGGCCAGCTCGCGCGGGGCGAGCCCGTCCGGGCCGCGGTCGGCTCCCGCCACGACGTCCGCTCCGAGCTGCGGCGCGAGGTAGGTGCGGCCGGCGTGCGCGAGGCGCACTGCCTGCACGAGCTCGGCGCCAGCCGCCTCCTTGAGCACGTAGCCCTGCGCCCCCGCGGCCAGCGCGGCGCGCGCGGAGGAGGCCTGGCGATGCATCGTGAGGATCACGATCGCGGTGTGCGGCGCGAGCTGCGCGAAGCGCGGCAGTGCCGCGAGCGTCGAGCCGCCCGGCATCCGCAGGTCGAGCACGACCACGTCGGGGCGGCACTCGGCGACGACGCGCAGCGCCGCCTCGACGTCGTCGGCGACCCCAACCACGTCGACGCCCTCGGTCATGCCGAGCACGAGCGCGAGCCCTTCCCGCACGACCGCGTGGTCGTCGGCGAGCACGACGCGGATCGCGGGCGGCGCGGGCGGCGCCTCCGCCGCGGCGGGACCGGTCATGGTTGCCTGAGCACTCATCGAGATTCCAGGGTAGTAACCCGCTGGCGCGGAGAGCGATGCGGTGCCGATCCGGCGCCCTGCGACGATGGGCGCGTGAGGAGCTTCGCCGACGCCCGCTGGTACGAACTGCGCCCGGCCGCGAACCGCAAGCCGGCGACCTACCGCTGCCCCCTCTGCGACCGGCCGTTGCCTGCGCTGCGCGCGCACATGCTCGTCTTCCCCGAGGGCGACCGCAGCCGGCGGCGCCACGCGCACACCGACTGCGTGATGGACGCGCGCCGCGCCGGCCGGCTGCCGCTGCGCGACGAGGTGGAGCCGAGGCGCCCGGGGCTGCTGGCGCGACTGCTGAGGCGCGCGTGAGGCGCATCGCGGCGCCCCTCCGTGCCGGCCTTGCGGTGCTCGCGCTCGTGCTGGCGCTCGGCGCGACCTGCGCGGCGGCCCACGGCCTCCCCGCCGGCCAGCCGTTCACGCTCGCGTGGGGCGGCGACGTGACGCTCGGCTCCTCCTACGGCGACCCGCCGGACGACGCGCGCGGGCTACTCGCCGCCGTCGCGGCGCCTCTGCGCGCGGCCGACGTCGGTGCGGTGAACCTCGAGGGGACGCTCGGCAGCGGCGGCGCGTCGAAGTGCGGGGGTCAAGCCGGAAGCGGCGGGAACTGCTTCGCCTTCCAGGCGCCGGCGGCGAACGTCGCCGGCCTGCGCGTCGCGGGGATCGACGTCGTCAACATCGCGAACAACCACGCGTTCGACTTCGGCGCGGGCGGCCAGGCGCAGACGGTCGCCGCACTCGCCGGCGCCGGGATCGCGTACTCCGGCCGGCCCGGCGAGATCCGCGTGCTGCGCCTCCCCCACGCGCGCGTCGCGTTCGTCGGCTTCTCCGCCTACCCGTGGACCGCGCCGATCGGCGACCTGGCGGCGGTGCGCGCGCTCGTGCGCGCGGCGGCGCGGCGGGCGAACGTCGTCGTCGCCTTCATGCATGCCGGCGCGGAGGGACCCACCCAGATCCACACGCCGGACCGCGACGAGCTCGCCTTCGGAGAGAACCGCGGCAACCCGCGCGCGTTCGCGCACGCGGCGATCGACGCCGGCGCCGACCTCGTCGTCGGCTCCGGACCGCACGTCCTGCGCGGGATCGAGCTGCGGCGCGGCCGGCTGATCGCCTACTCGCTCGGCAACCTCGCCGGCTACCGCAACTTCGGCATCGGCCCGGTGACGGGGACGAGCGCGCTGCTGACGGTGCGGCTCGGCCCGGACGGCACGTTCATGTCCGGCACGCTCGCGTCGCTGCGGCTGAGCGGCGTGGGGATCCCCGCGTTCGATCCGACCGGCGCGGCCGCTCGCCTCGTCACGCGCGTGTCGCGCGAGGACTTCGGCGCCCACGGCGTGAGCGTCGCCGGCGGCCGGCTCGTCCCCCACGCCGGCTTCGAGCGCGCGCCGCCGTTCGCCCACGTCGAGCCGCGGCGGCGCCCGCGCGGGCGGGCTGCGCGCCTGCGCGGCCGCTACCCTCGGCCGCGATGAGCCATCTGGCGAGCTATGAGCCGGTCGGCGGCGAGCTCCACCGCCACCACGGCGTCGAGCACGCGCACCCGCACGGCGGTCCGCACGAGCACGACCACGGCCATGACCACGCGCACCACGGGCACGGCCACAGCCACGGTCTGATCGACCCCTCGATCAGACGCTCGCGCGCCGGCGTGCGCGCGGTGCTGCTGGCGCTGCTCGTGCTCGGCCTCACCGCTGCCGCGCAGGCGGTCGTGTTCGCCGCGACCGGGTCGGTCGCGCTGCTGGCGGACCTGATCCACAACGCCGGCGACGCGGCGACGGCGATCCCGCTGGGGATCGCGTTCGCGCTGCGCAGCGAGCGCGCGGAGCAGTGGGCCGGGCTCGCGGTCGTCGGGGCGATCCTCGTCTCCGCCTGCGTCGCCGGCTTCGAGGCGATCGACCGGCTCGTGCACCCGCAGCCCGTCCACCAGCTCGGCGCGCTCGCGCTCGCCGGCGCGATCGGCTTCGCCGGCAACCACGTCGCCGCGATCGTCCGCACGCGCGCCGGCCAGCGGCTCGACAGCCCCGCCTTGATCGCCGACGGCAACCACGCCCGCGCCGACGCCTACGTGTCGCTCGCCGTGATCGCCAGCGCGCTCGTCGTCGCGCTCGGCGTGCCGGTCGCCGACCCGCTGATCGGCCTGGCGATCACGCTCGTGATCCTGCGGATCACGTGGCAGTCGTGGCAGACGATCCGCCACGGCGCGCACGGCCACGCGCACGCGCACTGACGACCGATGCATCCCGACGAACAGTCCCTGCGCGACTGGCGCCGGCAACTGCCCGCCGGCGCGGCGGATCCGTGGCCGCTCGTCGCCACCGACGACAGCCTCACGCGCTGCTGGCGCAAGCGCTGGCGCGAGCAGCCGGACGCCGTCGCGCTCGTCGACCTGACCGCCGAGGCGGAGACGAGCTACAGCCGCGCCGACCTCGACGCCCGCTCCGCCGCGGCGGCGCAGCTGCTCCACGAGCGCGGCGTGCGGCGCGGCGACCGCGTGCTGTTCAGCGGCGCGGCGAGCGCGAGCTACGTGTTCCTCTACGTCGGAGCGCTGCGGCTGGGTGCCGTGATCGTCCCGGCCAACACCGGCTACACCGCCCCCGAGCTGGCGCATATCGTCGCCGACAGCGGGGCGGCGCTGGCCGTCGTCGACGAGCCGCAGCGGATCGCCGGCGGCCTGCCGGTCGTCGTGCCGGCGTCCGTGGAGCTGGAGGCCGCGGCCGACACGCCGCCCCTCGACGACGCCACCGCCAGCGACCTCGCGATGATCGCGTACACGTCGGGGACGACCGGCCGGCCCAAGGGCGCGATGCTGAGCCACGGCAACCTGCTCGCGAGCGCGCGCGCCGTGGCGATCGCCTGGCGCTGGACGGCCGACGACGGGCTCGTCCTCGCGCTGCCGCTGTTCCACATGCACGGCCTCGGTGTGGGGATCCACGGCAGCCTCACCAGCGGCGGGCGGATCCTGCTGCTGCCGGGCTTCAGGCCGGAGCCGGTCGCCGCCGCCTGCGCGCGCGCCGACGCCACGCTGTTCTTCGGCGTGCCGACGATGCACAAGCGGCTGGTCGAAAACGCCGAGGCCGATCCGGCGGCGCGCGACGCGCTCGCATCACTGCGGCTGGTCGTGTCGGGATCGGCGCCGCTGTCGGGCGAGCTGTGGGAGCGAATCCGCGCCGTCACCGGGCAGCGGATCGTGGAGCGCTACGGCATGACCGAGACGATCATGAACATCTCGAACCCCTACGACGGCGAGCGCCGGCCGGGCACGGTGGGGATTTCCCTGCCAGGCGTCGAGGTTCGCCTCGACGACGACGGCGAGATCCTCGTCCGCGGCGAGAACGTGTTCACCGGCTACTGGCAGCGCGAGGACGCCACCGCGGAGGCGTTCACGGCAGACGGCTGGTTCCGCACCGGCGACATCGGGCAGCGGTCGGAGGACGGCTACGTCGCGATCGTCGGCCGCTCGAAGGAGCTGATCATCTCCGGCGGCTACAACGTCTACCCCCGCGAGGTCGAGGAGGTGCTCGAGACCCACCCCGGCATCCACGAGACCGCCGTCGTCGGACGCCCGTCTGAGGAATGGGGCGAGGTCGTCACCGCCTTTCTCGTCCACGCCGCCGACGCCGCTCCGCCGACAGCGGACGAGCTCGCCGAGCTCACGTCCACCCGCCTCGCCGGCTACAAGCAGCCCCGCGCCTACCACGTCCTCGACCAGCTCCCCCGCAACGCGATGGGCAAGGTCGAGCGTGGGCGGTTGCTGGAGCTGCTGGGTGGCGAGCATGCCGCCGTCGGTCACAGACCTACGCTGTAGACGTCCACCCTGCTGCCTGCCTACCGTGGGCTGTGTGGCCACTGAGCGACTCGAGGCAGCGCATCGACTCCTGCGCAAGGCTGCGTCCGACCTGGCCGCGGCACGCACGCTGGCCCGCGACCCCGACCAGGCAGACGAACCAATCGGCTTCCACGGCCACCAGACGGTCGAGAAGTCAGTCAAGGCGGTGCTCCGCTGCCTTGACGTCGACTTCCACCCCACGCACGACATCGACTCCCTGCTGCGAGAGGTCGCGCAGCAGGACATGCCCATTCCCGATCTCGTGCTCAGCGCACGCTGGATCGACGACTGGGACATGACGATCTGTTACGAGGAGGCCAAGACGATCCTCGATCGCATGCAGGCAATCGACCTCGCAACCGCAGCGCTCGCATGGGCACAGGAAGTCGTGTCCACGACGGCCGACGAGCCAGCCCAAGCCGCATACAGCGACACGCTTCCCCTGCCAGCTGGGTGGGACCGCATGCTCGACGGCAGACCGATGCCCGACATCGTCGCCGAGATCCGACGCGCGCGCGACAGCCGCTGAACGACTCCGAGAGGTCGATGAGAACGCAGTTCAGCTTCACTCTGTTCGTCCACGGCGCCGACGTCCTCAGCGACGAGAGCACGGACGCGCTCTACGAAGCCGGCTGCACGACGCGACGTTCGGCTCTCGCGACGGCGCGCAGTACGGCGCGTTCGACCGCGAGGGGACCAGCTTCAGTGCGGCGCTGGCGACCGCAATCCACGACTTGACGAACGCACTCCCCGGCCTCGAGATCGCTCACGTCGAGCCAGACGGTCTCGTACGACACCTGCATTCGGCGCTGCCGCTGGAGCGGCGACGACTCAGATCCCGAGAACGAGGCTGAGCGCGTCGTCAACAGCGCGGATCTCGGCAGCGTCGAGGCGTCCGGCCGACGATCCAAGCCGCTGCGGGTCGACGACCGTCGTCTGCTCGGCGAGCACACGCGTTTCGCGCGCTCCGAACGCCACGAGCGGACGGAAGCTCGCCGGGTGCGCGCTCGTCGAGGTCGGCGCCACCAGGACCGTGCTCAGCCCGAGGAACTCGTCTGCCTGCACCACGACCGCATACCGCGCGCCGCGCTGCTCATGGCCCCGAGCGCCACGCGGCGCCGGCAGCCGAAAGACCTCGCCGCGGACCATCACTCCGGCAGCGGCGGAGCCAGCTCCGCCATCTGCTCCCGAATCAACCGCATCTCCTCGCGATCGCCGGGATCGGCCGCCAGACGACGAACCTCCTCCACGATCGAGGATCGCACACGCCGACGCGCCGCCGCCTCTCGCAACGCCGTCCGAACCGCCTCCGAATCACTCAGACCACTCGAACGCACGACATCGAGCGCCGCAGCAGAGCTGTCGTCGAGGCGGACGTGGAGAGAGCGAGTCGCCATGTGTCGAGTGTAGCGCGAATCGTGCTACACGATCCACCCACTCTGCAACGAAACGGCTGAAGCTTTGCAACCGCAGAAATTGCGACGATCGGATGGTCGCGCGAAGCGCGGCACGCAGCCACCGCCCGTGTGCGGTCATGCGCGTTTGCCGTGTCTACCGGACGCGCTCGTAGCGCAGGTACAGCGCACCCGAGGCGAAGGCGCGCTGCTCCAGCAAGCGCAGGCGCAGCTGCTCGCCGCCGACGGGGAAGTACGGCTTGCCGCCGCCGACCGCGACCGGGTTGACCCACATTCGAAACTCGTCGATCAGGTCAAACAGCGCGGCGGCGAGCGTCGGCCCGCCGACCTCGATGTGACCCTCGTGCTCGCGTGCGAGACGCGCCACCTCTGCGGCCGCGTCGGCGCGGCGCACGAGCCGCACCCCGTCGGGGACCTCGCCGAGCGAGTCGGAGACGACGACGCGCGGCGTCTCGACGTACACGCGAGCGAACTCCGCCGCCACCTCCGACAGCTCGTCCGGAGCGGCAGCGGCAGCCGGCCAGTAGCTCTCCATCAGCTCGTATATGCGGCGCCCGAACACGAACACGGCGGCGTCGCGCGCCTGCTCGTTCGCGATGCGATGGACCTCATCGTCCGGCACGGCGAAGTCGAAGCTCCCGCCCTCGTCCTCGACATAGCCGTCGAGCGACATGCCCATCGCAAAGAAGACACGACCCATGCGGGGCACGCTAGCACCGGGTAACCGCGTCGTCGCTGGGAATCGGCGACGCCTCCTCCGTCCCCCTGCTGCTCCGGGACCTCTAATCGGGCTGAACCGACTCCATCACGTCTGACACGTCGAACCACCAGCCACCGTCGGCGCCTCGGCAAGCCCGCGAAGCGCTACGACGACGCCTCCCTTTGCCAGCCATGCGGCGGTGCGCGGGAGGGAGCTGCGAGGGTGGGACGGGCGTCGGGGCTTCAACAGGGTCGGTGAAGCGAGCAACTCGGGAGATCCTGGGGTGGCTCCCTGCCGTTCCCTGCTGGACAAGCGCCAGCGCCCCGTTCTGTCCTCAGAGAACGGTAACGGTCAGGTGGGTTGGAGCTGAAGCGTGGGCGTCAGCGGTTCGACACGAGTCGGCGCGCGCCGGAAAAGTGCCCGTTTGCAGGCGACGAACCACTCGCATGCGTTAGTTACTAAGAGATTTTTGAGTTTTTTTTGCATGCCCCGCGACCAGCGGAACAGTGGCCGCAGCAGCTGCCACGCAGCTCGAAACGGCAACGATCCAATCGGTGGCAATGGTCGCAGCGGGAGTCATCGCCACGGATTCTTGCATGTCGCCAAAGACGTTCCGCAGCTTGTCGGCGCGCTGCTGCACCAGGAGTCGCGCGAGCGCGACGCGCGCGGCCGCGTCGCCGCCACGGTCGAGGACTACGCGGCGGTCACGATCGCGTCCACGCGATGTTCGCGGAGACCGGCGAACAGGCCGTGCCCGACGACGTGCGGGAGACGGTCGAGGCGATCCAGCAGATGGGACCGCCCGCGATGGCCGACAGCGACGGCGTGACGATCCGCCAGATCGCGACGAAGAGCTGCAGCTCGTGGCGGTGACGTGGTGAGCATCGTCCGCTACCGCACCGAGCAGCTCACGACGGCGGCAGCCCTGCGCGGCGGCAGCACGACCCGACGCCGGCCGCGGGCGCCACATGCCGTCACAGCGCCCGACGTCGAACCGGCTACCGACGCGACCGACCTGCTCAAGCCGACCGAGGTCGCGCAGCGGCTGAAGGTCTCGCGCAGCTGGGTCTACGACGCCGCGGCGGACGGACGGCTGCCGTCGATACGTCTCGGCGCCCCCGACGGGCCGCTGCGCTTCGTGCGCGCCGACCTGGAGCAGTGGATCGAGGACGCGCGCGCTCGCGCGATGGAGCGCTTCGCCTGATGGCCCGCGGCTCGATCCTCTCGCGCAAGAACCGCGACGGCACGACGACCTTCTCGATCAAGTACCGCGTCAGCGGAAACCAGGTCAAGAAGGCGATCGGGCCGTCGCGGCGCGAGGCCGAGCGCGCCCTCACCGCCGCACTGGCCAAGGTCGACCGCGGCGAGATCCGCTCGACCAGCCAAGAGACCCTCCAGCAGGCCGCCGAACGCTGGCTCGCCCGCAAGCAGCCCGTGATCGAGGCGTCCACCTACCGCGACTACGAGACGCACCTGCGCCTGCGGCTCATCCCCGCCTTCGGCAGACGCAAGCTGCGCCAGATCACCCGCGGCCACGTCGAGGACTACCTCGCCCGCCTCGACGCCGACGGCGCGCTGTCGCGCAAGACGATCAACGACTCGCTGATCCCGCTGCGTCAGATCCTCGGCCGCGCCGTCCGCGACGGCGTCATCGCAACGAACCCCGCCGCCAACGCCGACCGCGACGCGCCGCTCGAGCTGCCCTACGAGCGCCCGACGATGCACTACCTCACGCGCGAACAGGCGCACCGCTACCTCGACGCCTGCGCGGACTGGTACCGGCCGCTCGCCGAGGTCCTGATCGGCGCCGGCCTGCGCATCGGCGAGGCGCTCGCACTCGAATGGCGCGACATCGACTGGGACAGCTCCGCGCTCAACATCACCCGCACCGCCAAGCACGGCGGCATCGGCACGCCGAAAGGCGACCGCGCCCGCAGCGTCCTCATCGCCAGCTACCTGCGCGACATCCTCCACGAGCACCACACCGCCCAAGCCGCGAACGGCCAACTCCAGACACTCGTCTTCCCGAGCACCCGCGGCACGATGCTCGACCGCAACAACGTCCGCCGCCGCGGCCACGACGCCGCCCTCAGAGACGCCGCCCTGCCCAGCGCGATCCGCCTGCACGACCTCCGCCACACCGCCGCGACGCTCTGGCTTGCCTCCGGCCAGTCGATCTACTTCGTCCAGCAGCAGCTCGGCCACAAGGACATCCAGACGACCATCGACCTCTATGGCCACCCCGACAAGGCAGCCCACCGAGACGCCGCTGAGCGGGCGGCCGGATGGTGGCGCGAGACGCCCTCGGAGGGGTCCGGAGTACCACGAGCAGTACCACGACAGTCGCCGTCGGGGGTCTACACGCTGGGCAGCCCCGGGACGACGGGCTCCAACAGCGCTGTCAGCCGCGCCTGACCGCCCGGCCGGAACCCGGGTGCGCAGGCGAGACACACGTCATCGACGAGGCAACTGACGCTCTCGACCGCACCCAGCTCCGCGACCGTCTGCTCGTACGTGGCAGCATCGTGCGGCGCCCAAGTGCAATCGAGAGCAGGGCTTCGCGTCTGCATCACGTTCCGTCGACGCTCAGGATTACGGTTCATGCGTTACTGTGACCGACGCGTCCCACGCCACGACGACATACGAACGATGGAGCGTCGCGCTCCTCGATGTGTTGCTGCCGAGATTGCCTGCCGAGCGCCATGGGCAGGTCGTGCTGTTGGCCTGCGATGACCAGGCCATCCACGCTGCGGCATCTGCCCTCGACAGCACGTCAGCGGACCCGGCCGCCGAGTTCGGCCGGCTCGTTGAAGCGCGCTTCCGGATCGCACGCGACGGGTCGCCCGACAACATACGTGGACCGACAGTGCGCTTTCGCACCAGGGCACACGACGTCGGCGAGGTACCTCCGTTCTTCGGGGCCTGCTGCGCATTCGTTCTAGCGGCATCCCGTATGACGACGGACGGGGCAGCGCATGCCGTGAACTATTACGACCGGCTATGGGACCTCCTCGGTTGCCGGCCGGCAAAGGGCGGCCAGTACGACTTCAGCTATATGCCGCACCTGTTCCACTATCTCGCCGAGTGGCTGCGCGAGGAGCTCCGCGGCGCGCGCGGCCACCTTCATGTTCAGGGAGGTGGTCCCCACAACGTTGGGTACGCCATCAACCAGTGTCTGTTCCGCGAGCGTGACAACGAACAGCTCGCCGAGTTCTTTGCCAGCCGCGTTGGCCCTTGGCAGGGCGGCCTCGACCTAGTACGGCTCCTGCAGGTTTCGTCCGACCGGCATCATCTGACCTATCGCGCCCGGCAAGCCCTTGCCGCCCCAGAACTCCAAGAGCTCGTTCGGGCGGCGCTCACCCACTCGTTTGAAACGTGGGATGGGACTCGCCCGGACCCGCGCGGGGGCCGTTCCTGGCTTGCAAGCCTGCATCTGTCAGTCAACCGCAAGTTGCGGCTGACTATCAGTGCTGCAGAGGCTCCCAGAGACATCGCCCTCGACGACACACGCGTGCTTGAGCACCCAGAGCGCGACCGCGTGCCGCTGTATCCAAGCGAGCTCGCTGAGCTGGCTGAGCGAGGGCTTCGCTGGGGCTCGGCAGACGCCAACGGTATCTACCTCCCGCGCGCGGGCGAAACCCTAATATTTGAGGTTCGCGAGGACATGGGCCTGGTGTGGGTTCCGGCGCCGACTGCCAACCATGTATTCGTATTGACTAGCGACGAGTTGTTGCAACGTCGCCTCGAGGTCTGTTCCGCCGACGTCAGAGGGGCCGACGCGCTTCCGCATAACTGGAGACTTTACGAGCGCGTTCCCTCGAAGAATCTTCCCGCCGACGCCGCGAGCTCGGCCATGGCTCGCCCGTCAGTAGCGCTCATCGGCGGCCTGCGCATCGGATCCCGCCAATACCTCAGGGGCTTCGGCCCGCGGATCGAAGTCGGAGATGTCGATGAGCCGCTCAGTGTCTGCATCGACGGATCCGAGCTGGCCGTCGTCCACGCAGGCGGCGACGTGGAGCTCGACCTCCCCGCCGGCGAACATCGCGTCGATGTCGGGGCCGGGCTCAGCCAATGGACCGTGCACATGCTTGACTGCAACCCTGCTCGACCAGAATACGGACAATGCGTGTACCCCCTGACCGACCTCGGCGCTCGCGCCGGCGCATGCAGGCGCAGCGAACGCGCCGGCGCGACCGTCTGCGGCGCGCTGCTGAGCGACGGATACACGGGTCGCATCCCGCTGATGCTGCGTGCCACCAAGGTCGTGGTCATCTCCGCCGACGGCAGTTCCGAGATTCAGGACGCGCCCAATCCTCCGGGTTGGCTTGCTCATATCGGGCTCCCAGTCGCGGGCATGCGGTGGGAGGCGGACCTTGGCTCGGAGGTGGTATGGGCGCTCACCAGCCAACAAGCCATCGCAATCCGCCCGGTGGTACCAGCTCAACTAGACGCACAGGCTCGAGAAGCGTTGGAGGCTCTGTGCCGACTCCCGCAACCGCGCGTGCGCAGTCTGTATCGCGCGGACCGGACCGCCGCGATCGAGGCGTTCATGGAGATGGCGACGTTGCCGGAGGCGACACTTCAATGAGCGTCGCCTCCGTGAGCCGTTTCGACGCGCTACTCGAATGGGCATCCGAGCTCAGCGATGGCTCGTGGTCGCAGTGGCGCGAAGCGTGTCTGGAGCTGGATGTCGAGCCAACGCTCGCGATGCAGGACCTCGCAGCGCTCGGGCACGTCGAGATTGACTGGACCGCTGATCGCTTCTCCTGTCCGCCGCCGACTGCCGCGTTCTTGTACCGCTCCTCCGGCTCCGTGCTGCTCACCGGAGCGCGACCGCGCGGGCTCCTGGAGCGGCTCGACTCACTCGCGAGAGAACACGAGGAACTCGACTTCTTCGTGCACGAGCCGATCTTCCAGCAACGCGGACCCAAGACGGTCCTCATCGAGATCGAACTTGACGACACCGACGAGCTCTGCGAGGCCCTAACTCTGGAGTACGTCTTCGATCCAGCCAGCCGCATCGCCGAGCGACTGGGCGTGGCCGCGCTCGAACGCGTCGCACACCGAGAGGCCTGGCCGCCGCGCGACGAGATACCGCGCCGGCTTTTCGACCCACACACGCTGAGGTTCCGCCCGACAGGCAATGGCGATGCTCACGGGCTGTGGTGGTACGACGGTTATCGCCGTGAGGAGGCATGGATACGCGACCACGCGCAGTGGTGGCAAGTGCCGACGCGCGAGTATGCGCCCTACCTAGCCTACGCGGACACGACATTCCTGTACTACAGTCCGGAGCGTCAGCAGCTCAACGTGCCGGAACTCGTCCCGTTGCCGCCCCTGCAGGCTCGCGCAGCAACGCTCGCGTCCGGGCGACTCCCGCGCCGCGCCGCGGAGGCGCACCGAAACGCGATGCTCTACGAGAACATCTCGCCGGAACTTGCCGAGCGTATCTCGACGAGTCTCAACACGCCGCTCGGGCGGTTCACATGAATCCCCACGAGCTGCACCGACGCCTGGAAGCGGCCTATCGGAGCTTCTATGACTCCGCGTACGCCATCGCGGACCCGAACCTCGCGGCCGAGCGCAGTTGGCTTCTCGCGGACGGCGCGCTTTCGACCGGCGTGCTGATAGAGCCGCTGCCAGGCTACGCGAGTTCAGATCAGCTCTTCGACCAAGTCGCAGCAGAACTCGAACTCGGCGATGACGTAGCCGAGTTCGTTGCACCGGTGATGGAGGGGCGTCCGTTGTACATCCACCAACGAGACGCGCTCATCGCCGTCCTGCGCGACCAACTGCACACCACGGTTACAGCTGGCACTGGTTCTGGTAAGACAGAGGCGTTCCTGCTGCCGGTGCTCTCGGCACTTGTTGCTGAGTCACGCACTTGGGACGGCGACGGTGGCGAGCCGCAGCCATGGTGGCGGCGTGACCGGTCCGGATTCGTGGGCGCGCGCGAGGAGGAGACGGGTCGCGAGGCCGCCGTGCGGGCACTGATTCTGTACCCGATGAACGCGCTCGTCGAGGACCAATTGGTGCGGCTGCGACGTGCGCTCGATGGCGCCGAGCAAATCCGCTGGCTGGACCGGGCGCGTTCCCGGCACCGCTTTTATTTCGGGCGCTATACGAGCCAGACGCCCCACGACACGAACGGGCTCAAGGCAATATTGCGGGGCATCGATCGGCGCGCGCAGGCGGCGGCTCGTCGCGCCGAGCAGGCGGCTGGTGAAGGCGACTCGACGGACTATCGCTCGTTCGTGCCACGTCCGCTCGGCTCAGAGCTACTGACGCGTCAGGACATGCAGCTCGCCCCGCCGGACATCCTAATTACCAACTACTCGATGCTCAGCATCATGCTGACCCGCCCTGACGAACGGAATGTGTTCGAGGCGACCCGGCAATGGCTGCACCGCCACCCCGACAATCATTTCCACCTCGTCATCGATGAGCTGCACTCCTACAAAGGTACGCAGGGCACCGAGGTCGCACTGCTCCTGCGCCGCCTGCTGCATCGCCTCGGGATGGAGCCCGACTCGCCGAAGCTGCGCATCCTCGCCGCATCGGCCTCTCTTGGGGACGACCCCCATGCCGCGCTCGACTATCTACAGGAGTTCTTCGGGCAATCACGGGAGAGGTTCCTGGTCATCCCCGGCCGACCGCGTCGGTGCGCCGACCCCACTCACGCCAAGCTGAGGACTGAGGACGCCGACGCGCTCGCCAACCGTGACGTCAACGGCATGGCTTCTGAGGACTTCGCGCGCCGCGTGGACCTGCCAGGGCGGCTCATAGCCGCGGCAACGGGACCAGGGGGTGCCGTGCAGGCCACACCGCTGGCCGAACTCGCGCAGCGCCTCGACGAGCGGGGCCGAACGGAAGTTGCCGTCGAGGCCTGCAACGCTATGACCCACATCACGGGGCTGCCTGAGGACCAGGCTTCCCAGGAGGAGCGGCTGCCGTTGCGGGCGCACCTGTTCTTCCGCGAGCTGCCCGGCTGGTGGGCTTGCAGCAACCCTCGTTGCAGAGAGATACCGGAGGCATTCCGAGACCCCGGCCGTCGCACGTTCGGGCGCCTCTACGGAGAGCCGACCATCCGCTGCGACTGCGGCGGCCGCTGCCTTGACCTATGGGCGTGCCAGACCTGCGGCGAAGCCTTCCTCGGTGGCTACAGTGCGACCGATCGAGACCACGGCGTCCACTATCTGCTACCGGACCTTCCGGAGTTGGAAGGCGTCCCGGATCGCTCGAACCGCGACCGCACGTACACGCATTACAAAGTGTTCTGGCCGAGCGCGCGCAACCCCATCCGGCGCAGACCATGGGAAGGCGACGGGCTGCAGTTCAGCTTCCGCGCCCGGCATCTCGACCCGTTCGCAGGAAGCGTCGAGCCCGGAGACGACGAACGGACCCCCAACGGCTGGCTGTTCACCGTTCAGGCCCAGACCGGCGCCCAGCACCCGCCGCTAGAGGAGGTCATCGGCCTCCCAACCCGTTGCCCGAACTGCGGTGACAACCGGGAGCTGCGCGCGGTTCGCCGCGGCAGCAACATCGTTCAGCTGCCCGCGACCAGCACCGAGCGAATGCGCTCCCCCCTGTGGCAGATGCGCGCAAGCTCGGACCGCGTAACGCAGATCCTCGCTGAGCATCTGCTCGAAGACATCGACGGCGGTGAAGGCCGCCTGGTTGCATTCTCCGACTCCCGTCAGGGCGCGGCGACCCTCTCGGCCGAAATCGACACCAGCCACTACCGCGACACGGTCCGGCAGCTCGTCGTGCGGGCGCTAACGCGGCGTGGGGCGGCGGCAGCTCGACTCCGTGCCTTCCTCGATGAGGTTGCCAAGCCTCGCGAGACGCGGGACGATGCCCTCGTCCAAGAAATTCGCCGAGAGTCGGCGGCGGCGCAAGCGGTTGTTGCCAGTCGAAGCGAGCTCGCGACCGACGAGGACATCGCGCGAGCGAATCAGCTCGTCGAACAGGAACTGACCGGCGGTGTAACACTCGCGGCCGTCCGCGACTACGCCTTCGGCGAGCTGCTCACCGTCGGGCGCAACCCCGCGGGCCCGGACGCAGAGGAGACCGACCAGAGCTGGCTGCGCGCCTACGACTGGACCCAAATCCCACCACAGGCACGCCCCGAGGAGGCCAACCGCGCCAATCAGGCCCGCGTCAGTCTCCTGCGCCGCGTCGGCGACGCCGTTTTCTCGGGTGCCGGCCGCGACATCGAATCCCTTGGACTAGGCATCGTCGAGCCTGTGGAAGGCCGCGTCCGGCCGCCAGACAGACTCAGCGACGAGCTTGGCCGCGAGGTCGTCCTGAGCACCCTGCGACTGCTCGCGCTCAACCGCTACTTCGAGGGCCGGCGCGACGGTCGCGACGAGAATCGCAACGCGCCTGACCCGCTCCAGCAGTGGCTGCGCGTCGTCGAGGATGAGCACGGGCTTGACCGCGGCAGCCTCCACGAGTGGGCATGCGGCGAGCTGCCGCACCAGGGCCAACTCGCCGAGCGTTGGCTCATCCGGCTCGAGCTCTGTGCTGTCACGCCGGCGAGCGACGAGCTGTGGGAGTGCCCGCGTTGTCGCTGGCGGCACATGCATCCGAGCGCTGGCATTTGCATGAAATGTCGCTCCCAGCTCGACCCGGCGCCTGCGACATCGCCGGACGAGGTTAAGGACTATTACCGCGACCTCGCGCAGAGTGCCACGCCCATCCGTCGATTGCGCAGCGAGGAACTGACGGGCCAGACTGAGCGCGAGGAAGCAGCCCTCCGGCAGGCGTACTTCCAGGAGATATTCCTCGACGACCGACCCGCCCGACCATCGGGCATCGATGTCCTCTCGGTCACTACGACGATGGAGGCCGGCGTTGACATCGGCGCCTTGAACGCGGTGCTGATGGCCAACGTCCCGCCGATGCGCTTCAACTACCAGCAGCGTGTCGGCCGCGCGGGTCGACGCGGGGCGCCGCTGGCGGTGGCGTTGACGATCGCACGAGACCTCTCACATGACCAGTACTACTTCCGCAACCCGCAGCGCATCACGTCCGAGCCGCCGCCTGCGCCTTACTTGGCTACGAACAAAGAGGAGATCCTCCAGCGGGTTCTCCGTGCCGAGGCTCTACGCATCGGGTTCCAGGAAGTCGCCGCCGCCGACCCTGACTTCGACGGAGGCATCTCCGTTCACGGACACTTCGGCTCGGTTGGAGCTTGGCTGCAGAAACATGACATCCGCGCGACCATCGAACGCACCATCACCGACCAGCTCCCGTATCTCGTTGGGTTCGCGGACGCGCTGCTGGCCCACGCCCGCTCTGCCACCAGTTCCCATGAGTTTGCCGACCGAGCGCTGAACCATCTCGTTGACGAGGTCGACCGCATCGCCGCACTCGACCGCGAGCATCCCGACCTGTCCGAACGGCTCGCTGAGTTCGGCGTGCTGCCGATGTTCGGCTTTCCGACCCAGTCGCGATACCTGTTCGCCCGCCGCCCGATGAACGCCCGCCCATGGCCGCCGGAGAGCGCGGTGCAACGCGACTTGCGGATGGCGGTCTCAGAGTTCGCACCGGGCAACGAGATAGTCGTCGACAAGATCGTGTACCGCTCCATCGGACTCATCGACATCTACCCGAGCCGCGGCCAGCTCGACTACTACCGCGACCCCTTCGGACAAATCCGCGTCGTTGGCCTCTGCGAACGCTGCAAGAACGTCCAAGAACAGCCCGCTGGAGCCTGCAACAACTGCGGAGCAGAGGGTGACGACTTCCGCCACGTCCAACTCTCCAAGCCCGCCGGGTTCCGTGCGGAATGGACGGCAGGCACGCCGTACGAGGGTTCACGCGAGCGCCTCTCGCGCGCGTCACCGCCGCGCCTGGTCGTTGATCGCGGCGTCATGCCGATCGCGACCGAAGACGGCGGCTTGACGGTCCGCGCCGGCCAAACACGGCTCTACACCATCAACGACAACCGCGGGCGCGCGTTTGAGTTTCAACGCTCAAGCCAAGCCAACGGCGGCTGGCTGGCGCTCGGAACCTTCGACGATGACCGCTGGACAGATCAAGGGGGTGAAATCCGGGAGGTCGTGCTCGGGTCCGTCGTGACAACCGACGTCCTCATTGCCGAGCCTGACATGCCCGACGGCGCCCGATGGACCCACTTGATGCTCGCCCAGGGCGAAGCCGGCCAAGCCATCGTCACCGCCCGGCGAGCAGCGTGGACCAGCCTGGCCTTCGCGCTGCGCACGGCCGCGGCTGATCTACTGGCGATCGAGCCGCGCGAGCTCGACGCCGGCGTGCGGCTGCTCGCCACCGCCGACCGCACCAACCTCTACCCCGAGGTCTTCCTCACCGATGTCATCGAGAACGGGGCTGGCTACGTAACCGAACTCGCACGCCCGCCTCGTTTCGAACAGCTCCTCGACACGATGGAGAGGCTCGTCGAAGACTGGGAAGGCGAGGACCACAACTGCGACGCCGCGTGCTACCGCTGTCTCAAGGACTGGTCGAATAACCCCTACCACCCGCTGCTCGACTGGCGGCTCGCTGCTGACACTTTCGAGATTCTTCGATACGGCATGCCTCGCGACCGCTGGCTGCGCTCACGCCGAGCCGCCATCCTGGCCGCCGCAGCCGCCTTCGAGTGGGACTGCCCTGAGCCTGAGGCGCCGGAGCCGGTCCTCGGCACGCCTCGCGGCCGCACCGTCCGGATCATCCATCCGCTCCGTAACCACCCAGACGCACTCATCGGCGGCAACGCTCACGAGCTTCTCGCTGATATCTACAACTTCGACCGACGGCCGGGCCGGACCTACCTCGCGCTGTAGGCGCCACTGATAGACGTTTCCACGATGGGTCGCCGTCGCCGCACTCCTGCGAACGTGGTACCAAGCCCAGTACCACGCTGCGACCGAAGTCCCGGCCGGCTCACCGGATAACGCGAAAGCCCCGCTCTCACGGGGCTTCCGATGATCGGGGAGACAGGAAAGAATCACCGTCGCCACAGGCAATTTGACGCGCCGTGTGCGGTCCCGTGTGCGGTTTCATGCGCCTCTGCCGCCCTCGATCGCACGCAGCTGGTGCACCTGCCCAGCAGCGTCGAACGCCTCGCGCAGCTTCGCCCGACGCTTTCTGCGGTCCGGGTGACCGTAGAGCTGCTCGACGAGCACACCGCCGTCTCTGTGGCCGAACTGCTCGGCGATGACGGCGGGGTCCAGGCCCAGCACGTTCAGCGCGTACCAGCCGAGGTGGTGGCGAGTCGCGAGGTAGAAGTCGACCTCCTCGATCCCGGCCTTCACGCGCACCTTGTTCCAGTGGTAGATGCGGCTCGACGGCGTGTAGTGCGTGCCGCGCGTGTTGACGAAGACGAACTCGTCGTCGTCGCGGCGCGCTCTGACGCGCAGAAGCACGTCGCGGGCGCGCGCGAGAAGCGCGACTCTGTACGCGCCGTACTTCGGCAGCGTGAATCTGCTGACCTTCGCGTTCCACTGGACGTTGACGTCGATCTCGCGGTCGTCCCACAAGATCTGCGGCCATCTGAGCGCATCGATCTCGCTCGGCCGGATCCCGGAGAAGCAGGCGAACTCGAGCAGGTCAGCGAACGACGGCGGCACAAGCAGACGCCCGGATCTCGGGTGCGGGGTGTGCCCGACCGCGATCATGTTCGCGACCGACGCCTCGTCCGGCGGCTGCTCGTTCTTGCGACCCTCGGTCTTCTCGATCCCAAGCGCCGCCCACGGGTTCGTCGTCACCAGCCGGCCAGCCTTCGGCTTGCGAGCGTCGTTCCACATCGCTCGAAGCGCAGGAACGGTCCCGTTGCGGCTGCCGCCCTCAAGCCATTCGGCGACGATCGCGTCGCCGACCGCCTCCATGGGCAGTCTGCCGTATCTCGCCGCGAACGCGCGGGTGCGCTCAGCGTTGTGGACTCTCGTCGAGTCCTTTCTCCGGTTGAACAGCGGGTCACTGATCCACCGGTCGCGGAAGTCGTTGACGGTCACGCGCGACCGCCCTCGAGCGCCGATCTTCGTGCGCGCGGCCTCGCGCGCCTTCTTCGCGTCTCTGCGCAACCGGAACGTGGTGCCGTTCTCGGAGCCAAGCTCGCGCATCTCGTCGAGCGTCAGCACCTTCGTGACGCTGACGTTCTTCCCCGAGGCGGGGTCGTACACCTGCGCGCGCAGCTGGCCGCTCGGCAGTCTCTGGATGCTCACGCCGCGTTCCTCTGCTTTCGAGTGCTCGCCCAGGCGATAGCCCGCGAAGGCAGGAACTTACGCGACCGAAGCCCCCAGGTCACCGAGGGCATGCCCTCCCGCACCATGCGATCGATCGTTGGCAGGCTCACGTCCATGATCGCGGCGAGCTCTTTTCGGCTGACGTAGCGCTCCCCCTGCGCGACCGGCAGTCCGATCAGGTCGGCGCCGGAGCTGCGTGCGACCGTGAGGCTCACCCGTCCGCCCCTTCTGACCGGAGCAGCTCGAACTCGACGCGCCACACGAGCGCATCCGGGAGGTAGGCGCCGTTGATCGCTCTCCAGGCTTCGCCGAAGGCGTGCGCGTCCGCGAAGCCCTCAGCGCGCGCCTCGCTGTCGAGGAGGAGACCGAGCCGACGCTGGTCGACCCCCAGGATCCGCACACGCCCGATCGCGTTCTTCCCGCGGCCCGGGCACACGGCATAGTCGCGATCGACGACGAGCGCACACCGCGCACGCGACCACGGCGAGCGCGGGTTGTCCGACACGAGCCGGCGCGTCACCGTCTTCTCGCCAGCGAGAACCTTCGCCGCCAGCTCCGGCCGGAAGTTCACGAGCGGGCGACCTCAGCCCGGCGGCGCAGCTCCTGCGACTTCGCACCAGTCGCGACGCCTGCGATGTAGATCGACGCGAGCACGCAGCCCGGGCAGTTGCCGGCACCGATGGCAGCGAGCGCTTGGGCAGCGGCGCCGTGCGCCAGCTCTGTCAGCTCACGCGCGTCGAAGTCGAAGCCGGACGCGACCAGGCGCGCGATGTCCAACGTCGACGTGTTGAGGCCGACGTCGGCGACCGCGCCCGCGCGAGCGTCGATCGCGTCGGACGCCTGCTGCAGGTGCGTCACGTCTGCACCGCCAGCCGCTCGAGGTACTCGCTGCCGGTCAGGCCGAACGTCGAGGCGATCGCGTTGACCGCCGTCGGCTTCTGCGGCCGGCCGTTCGGACCGTCGGCCTGCATCGGACGCAGCTCCGGGTGCACGCGCAGGAAGTACGTCTTGAACGTGCCGTCCGGCTCCGCCGTCGAGTTCAGGACCTCGACCATGACGAGCGGCTCGTCACCGTCCAGGTCCGCGCGCCAGAGCTTGCCCCAGTCGGACTCGTCCAGCAGCTTCGCCTCCGACTCCCGGATGTAGCGCTCGACGCCGAACCGCTCAAGCATCACCCGACGCACCTCGGCGTTCTCCTCGTCGGTGATCTGCTTGGCCGTCAGCGTCTCCGGTGCCTCGACCACCTGACGAGAGACACGGGTGCCGTGCACCGAGTAGACACCCCAGCCGTCGGGCCAAACGACCGCCGGACCGTCCTCGCGATGCAGCCGGTGCGATCCCCAGCCGCGCGGAACGTCCTGCACGACAAGCTCGCGGTGGATCTCAAGCGGGCGCTCGCACACCATCACGAACCGACGGTGTGGCCACCACCAGCACGCCGACTCGATCGTCGCCTCGTACGCCCGGCCACGGTCCCACAGACCGTCGGGCAGCTCGAGGCCGCAGACCTCGCGGAAGAACGACGTGAAGGCGCCGCCCCACCAATAGCCGCCCGCCTGAAACTGCCCGCCGAACGCGCGCCACCAGACGCCGCTTCTGATCGCGTCGAAGACGCCGCGACGGATGGCCTCCACGTCCGCGTCGCGAACCGCGCCGTCAACCGCGCCGCGAACCGCGTCGCCAACCGCGTCGCGAACCGCGTCGCCAACCGCGTCGCCAACCGCGCCGCGAACCGCGCCGTCAACCGCGCCGCCAACCGCGCCGCCAACCGCGTCGCCAACCGCGTCGCCAACCGCGCCGCCAACCGCGTCGCGAACCGCGCCGCCAACCGCGTCGCCAACCGCGTCGCCAACCGCGTCGCGAACCGCGCCGCCAACCGCGTCGCCAACCGCGTCGCGAACCGCGCCGCCAACCG
>Ga0265326_10000024_pt1 | contig 112928 bp, 112 predicted proteins | sample 41424metaG_FD_192439 | JGI IMG/M metagenome (GOLD analysis project Ga0265326, IMG submission 192439) | Rhizosphere microbial communities from Carex aquatilis grown in University of Washington, Seatle, WA, United States - 4-14-24 metaG | ecosystem: Host-associated > Plants > Roots >... | reverse complement strand
CGCCGCAGCGACGGCTTCCCCGGCGACTTCATCGGCGACCGACCCGTCAGCTCGGTCATCCACCCAGCTGGCCTGCCCATCGCAACCCTCCCGGATCGAGCGTTGCGACGACCACTTGAATCCACCCTGGACAGAGAAGGTCTATATGCGCTCGAAGGCGCGAATCAGCTGAACACAGGCACCTCCACCCTCCGCGCAGCTTCCGGCTCGCCCGGCACCGGCGTGCTGCCACAGCCACTCACGCTCGAACTCCTCGGTGAGCACTACCACGACGGGACCAATGACCTCTCGGCTTCCGAAGACAACATAAATGCCCGCGGCAACGAAGTCCCGACCTACGAGAGCGACGCCGAACGCATGTGGGAAGCCGGATACAGAGGCATGGTCTACGGCCGAGCCGTAACCGCGCCAGAAGATGGCAGAGTGTGGCTGCAGTACTGGGTCTTCTATTACGATAACTCATGGGGGGCGCCGATATTTGAATGGGGTCAGCACGAGGGCGATTGGGAGATGATCCAGATCGGGCTGAATGAACTCGCCGAACCAGACGCCGTCACGTTCGCTCGACATGCGACCTCGGACACCTGGGGCTGCACGTGGGCACAGGTCGAGAAGACAGGGACCGGCGAAGAAGCGCCCGTCGTCTACCCTGGCCGTGGCTCGCATGCCTCATATCCACACGCCGGGGAAACAGAACTCGTGCTTGGCCAGACCGACTATCACGACGGAGAAGGAATCGCAGAGCAGCCGCCGCTCCACATGCTCACGACCGAAGACGACTGGATGAACTGGAAGGGCCGATGGGGCGCGTCGACAGGGGAATTCGAAAGTCCACACACCCCCTCGCAGCAGGGACAAAAGTGGTCGAATCCGTCTAGATTCCAGTCGGAACACCTCGATCCAACCCATTGCGAAAGATGACCGGACGGACGATCCCCAAGCTCGTGGGGGCCATCCTGCTGGTCGCGGCCAGCGTGGCTGCGGTCAACTGGCTCAGCAGCATCTTTGCCGCGTTTGCGATCTTCGCGGCATGCGGGTTGATCGCCGGGCTGGCGTGGCCATATCCGCTCACGCTGCTGGTCCCGGTCAGCGCGGCAATCGGCGCTGCCGCTATCGACATCGCCAGCAACCGAGCCAGTTGGGGCCTCGGACGAGGGAGCCTTGTATTGCTCTGGATCGCCGCCTCCCTCCCCGGGATCGTCGCCGGAATATGCGCCATCGCGATGCGACGCAGGCATCGGCGTGTCCTCCCTCCCATCGCGGGAGGGGGGACATGACGCGTGTCGAACGCCGCAAGCGTGGCGCAGCAGCGCTGCTGTGCATGGCCGCCGGATTTGCTGGATGCGGAGGCTCAGTAGCAACCCGCACGACCACCCATAGCGTCGGAAGCGCCCCTCCTACCGTCGCAACCGCAAGGACCAGTTCGCTCGCGTCCACGGCACCGCGCCCAGCTACCCCGTCTCAACCGCGCAGCACACCCGTCTCACCGACCGTCGCAAAGCGGGGCCAGACGCCGACGATCACGAGCCGCCGGCCCGTTATCCCGTCGATCCCCGGCCGCCCTCCGGCACGCACCTTGCCAGACGGGACGGTGGTCATCCCGCCTGCGACACCGGCTCGAGGCACGGTCACAGCGTCCGACACGTGCGACAGGCACAGCGAGCAGACCGAGCACGGCGGGAGCAAGACTGTAGTGATGCCGCCTGCGCCGGGCTTGCATGCCGCGCTCGCTGGAACTCAAGTGGTCGTCGACATCGACGCCGGCAAGCCGCCAGCTCGTTGCGCTCCGAGCTTTGTCGTCATCCTGCTCGCGAACACCCGAGGCCATGGCCAGGTCAGCACGCACAGCGTCGCAATCGGCTCGCACCCAGCGCAACGGTTGACGTTGCCATCTCCAACGTTCTTCTCCGCTCCGCCCGACGTCGTCCGCGCATACTCGGCCTCGAAGGACGGGCGCGAGAGCAGAGTCTCGTCGGTCAGCGTGGAGTGAACCACCCTGCTCCCGGGTGTTCAGAGGGACCGATTGGTACCCAAGCGTGGTACCCACGATCTCGCGTCCAGTAGCACGCCCGAGGACCAGACAGCCAAAATGCTCACCACAGCTGGGATTTCAACGAAGCGGACGACGGGCCTCGAACCCGCGACCTTCGGCTTGGGAAGCCGACGCTCTACCAACTGAGCTACGTCCGCAGCGGAGAGGGATTCTAGTCGTGCGGGGCGCGCGAGGCGAAGCGCCGGCGCCCGGGGCCGTAGGCTTCGGCGCATGCGCCGTCGCGCCGTCATCGCGCCGATCGTCCTGCTGGCGGGCGCGCTGCTCGCGTGGAGGCGCCGGCGCGCGCATGCAGCGCGAACCCCGCTCGGCTCGCGCCCGGCCGCACCGCGGGTCTCCAATGTCCCGGCGGCGGCCGCTCCGCTCGCGGCGCCGCCGCCCCCGGCCGGCTCGCGCTTCGTGAGCGTCCCCTGGACGCTCGCCGCCGCGCTGGCGGACCGCGCGGAGCTGACGATCCGCTACGCCTGCGACGAGCGGCTGGAGCTCGACCGCGTCGACGCGCAGGAGACGCCGACCCAGGTCTTCGTCACCGTGCTGCTGCGCCGGCGCAGCGCCGCCGCCGCCAACTCGGCCGGAGAGCGGCAAGAGTACGAGACGACCGTCGCGCTCAGCGCCCCGCTCGGCGTGCGCGAGCTGGTGCACGCGCCGGACGACCCCGCCCGGCCCGAGGCCACACACGCCGCCGGCAGCGGCGAGCCGAGCGCACCGCCGGCTTATCCTTGAGGCTGCGCATGCGCCGCATCGTCACGACCCTCGCCGCCTCCGTCCTCGCGCTCCTGCTCGTGGGGCTGCTCGTCTTCGGCGTGCTGCAGACGGGGGACGACAGCTCGATCGACCAGGCGGTCGCGCGCGGCCAGCACCCCGTGGCGCACGACGCCGCGCTCCCGCTGCTCGACGGCGGCGGCAGCCGGACGCTCGCCAGCTACCGCAGAGACGGCTACGTGGTCGTCAACTTCTTCGCCTCGTGGTGCGTCCCGTGCGCGCAGGAGGCGCCGCTGCTCGACGGGCTCCAGCGCAGACTCGCGCGGCACGGCACCGTCGTCGGCGTCGCCTGGGACGACGCGACCGGCGACACGCGCAGATTCGTCCGCGACCAGGACGTGCGCTATCCGATCCTGCGCGACGTCGACGGGTCGTTCGCGAGAGCGTACGGCGTGACCGCCGTGCCGGAGACGTTCGTGCTCGACGCGCGCGGGCGCATCGTGGCGATCGAGCGCAACCAGCTCACGTCGGGCTGGATCGCGTCGGCGATGGGTCCGCTGATCGCGCAGGCCGGGCAGCGCGGATGAGCCGCCGGGTCCGGATCGCGCTGGCGCTCGTCGCGCTCGCGGCCGCGCTGCTCGCGGTGCCGGTGGCGGCCGCGGTCCAGCCGCGCACGACGCTGCCGGCGATGGAGGAGCAGCTCATGTGCGTCGTCTGCAGAACGCCGCTCGCGGTCGCGAACGGCCCGCAGGCCGACGCGGAGCGCCAGAGAGTCCGCGACCTGATCGCACAGGGCAAGAGCCAGCAGCAGATCAAGGACGCCATGGTCGCGGACTACGGCCCGCGCGTGCTCGCGCTCCCGCCGAGCGACGGCTTCGACCTCACCGTGTACCTCGTCCCGGCCGCGTTCGCGCTGCTCGCACTCGCCGTACTCGCGGTCGCGCTGCCGCGCTGGCGCCGGCGCGCCCGCGCGCACGCGCTGGAGCCGGCGGCCGCTGCGCCGGCCGTGAGCGACGAGGACATGCGTCGGCTCGACGAGGACCTCGCGCGGCACGACTGAGAACGCCGCTCCGACACGCCGCGGTTGACTCACTGCATCAGACCGGATTACTGTGAGACGCAGGGGACGCGGCCACAGGCCGGCCGCGCGAAGCCGACGGCAGCCACGGGGGAAGCGCCGATGACACGGACCGGAGCGGAGTACGTCGAGAGCCTGCGGGACGGGCGCGAGGTGTGGATCGACGGGGAGCGCGTCGAGGACGTCACGACGCACCCGGCGTTTCGCAACACGGTGCGCTCGATCGCGCAGCTCTACGACATGACGCACGACCCGCGCCACGCCGGCGTGCTCACGACGCCGTCGCCGAAGACGGGCGAGCCGGTCCACCGCTGCTACACGATCCCCCGCTCCCACGCCGACCTCGTCGCCCGCCGCGAGGCGACGCGCACCTGGGCGAAGGCGACGTTCGGCTACCTCGGCCGCAGCCCCGACTACATGGCCTCCTGCTGGGCCGGCTTCGCCGCCGCGCCCGGCGTCTTCGCGCGCGGCGGGCAGGAGCGCGCCGACAACGTGCTCGCCTACTACGAGCACATGCGCGACGACGACCTCTACCAGTCGCACACGATCGTCAATCCGCAGATCGACCGCTCCAAGCCGGCCGCCGATCAGGAGGAGCCGTTCCTCTACGTCGGCGTCGTGAGCGAGCGCGACGACGGGATCGTCGTGCGCGGCGCCAAGATGGTCGGCACCGCAGCGCTGTTCGGCGACGAGATCTTCGTCGGCACGATCGAACCGCTCGGCCGAGACGACCAGGACTACGCGCTGACGTTCTCCATCCCGTTCAACTCGCCGGGCGTGAAGGTCATCTCGCGCGCCTCCTACGAGCAGGCCGCACGCAGCCCGTGGGACAACCCGCTCTCCAGCCGCTTCGACGAGAACGACGCGCTGATGATCTACGAGAACGTCTTCGTGCCGTGGGAGCGCGTGTTCGTCTACAGAGACGTCGAGCTGGCGTTCAAGCAGTGGTGGGAGACGCCCGCCTTCTCCTACTGGATCCACCAGGCCGCCGCGCGCTACTGGACCAAGCTCGAGTTCCTCGCCGGCCTCGCAATCAAGGTCGCGAAGGCGAACAACGTCATGCGCGTGCCGCTCGTGCAGATGCAGCTCGGCAGAGTGCTGACGACCGTCAACCTCGCGAAGGCCGCCGTGCTCGCGATGGAGGATGCCTGCGAGCCGGTGCCGGGCAGCGACGGCGCGGTGCAGCCGAACCGGGCGGTCGCGTTCGCCCAGCGCGCGTGGGCGCCGAACGCCTACGTCCAGCTGATCGAAGAGATCAAGTGGCTCGCCGGCGGCTCGCTGATACAGATGCCGGCCTCCTACCGCGACCTGGTGCACCCCGAGGCCGGGCCGCTGATCGAGCGCTACGTGCGCTCGCCGGGCCACACGGCCGAGGAGCGGATCAAGCTCTACAAGCTCGTGTGGGACGCGGTCGGCTCGGAGTTCGCGAGCCGCCACGAGCACTACGAGCGCTTCTACCATGGCGCCCCGTACGTGAACCTGCCGGCGGCGTACCGCGAGGGCAGACCGGACGCCTGCGAGGCGCTCGCCGATGCGGTGCTCGCCGGCTACGCGCTCAGCGACCTGCTCGACGCGGCCGGCGACGACGCGGCGCCGCTCACATCGAGTCCGGCGCGCTGACGCCCAGCAGGCCCAGCGCCCGCGCGATCGTCCGCTGCGCCGCGACCGACAGCGCGATGCGGAACGCTTCGACGTCAGCCGGCTCGGCGCCGACGACGTGGCAGTCGCGGTAGAAGGCGGTGAAGTCCTGCGCCAGCTCGAGCGCGTACGCGGCGATGCGGTGCGGCGCGCGCCGCTCGGCCGCCTCGGCGACCTCGTCCGGGAACGCCAGCAGCTTCTTGATCAGCGCCCGCTCGGCCGGCTCGAGCGGAGCGGCCAGCGCGGCGCCGGCGCTCGCGAGCGCCTCGGCGACGCGCCCCTCCCCCGCCTTCGCCAGCATCGAGTGGATCCGCGCGTGCGCGTACTGCACGTAGTAGACGGGGTTCTCGTTCGACTGCTCGCGCGCGAGGTCGAGGTCGAGGTCGACCGTCGTGTCGTGCGAGCGCTGCAGCATGAAGAAGCGCGTCGCGTCGACGCCGATGTCGTCGATCAGCTCGTCGAGCGTGTTGAAGATCCCGCGCCGCTTCGACATCGCCGAGCGCTCGCCGCGGTCGATCAGGTGGACGAACTGCATGATCAGGATCTCGATCGTGTCCGGCTCCCCGCCGAGCGCCTGGAAGGCGCCTCTCAGCCGCGCGACGTAGCCGTGGTGGTCGGCGCCGAAGACGTCGATCTGGCGCCCGAAGCCGCGCGCCTGCTTGTCGAGCAGGTACGCGCAGTCGGAGGCGAAGTACGTCGGCTCGCCGTTCGCGCGCTCCAGCACGCGGTCCTTGTCGTCGCCGAACGTCGTCGTGCGCAGCCACAGCGCGCCCTCGGAGCGGTACGTGTGGCCGCTCACCTCCAGCGCCGCGAGCGCGCGTCTCACCGCGCTCGGCTCGCCTTCGTACAGCGAGCGCTCGCTGAAAACGCGGTCGTGCGTGACGCCGAAGCGCGCGAGCGTCGCGCGGATGCGCTCGAGCATCTTCGCGACGGCCTCCTGCGCGAGGTGGTCGGGGTCGGCGGTGTTGGAGTCGGGGATCTCGGCCGCCAGCTCGGCAACGTAGTCGCCCTCGTAGCCGCCCCCGGGCACGTCCTGCCCGAGCGCGCGCGCCTGCACCGACTCGCCGAGCTTGCGCACCTGCGCGCCGGCGTCGTTGAGGTAGTACTCGCGCTGCACCTCGTGGCCGTGGAAGGCGAGGATCTCCGCCAGCGCGTCGCCGTAGGCGGCGTGGCGGCCAGAGGCGGCGACGAGCGGACCGGTCGGGTTCGCGCTGACGAACTCGACGAGGATGCGCTCCGCGTTGGTCGCTCCGCCGGCGCCGTACATGGCGCCCTGCTCGATGACGTGCGCGAGGGCTTCGGCATGCCACGTGTCGGCGAGGAAGAGGTTGAGGAACCCCGGGCCGGCGACCTCGAACTTGGCGAGGCCAGTGCCCAGGCGCTCCTGGAGTGCGTGCCCCAGCCGCTCGGCGATCTCGCGCGGCGGCGCGCCGACGCTCGGGGCGAGCAGCATCGCAGCGTTCGTCGAATAGTCGCCGAAGCCGTCGCGTCTCGGGCGCTCGACGCTCGGCGCGGTGCCGGCCTTGGCGCCGTCGCCGTTGCGCAGCGCGGCCGATGCCGCCGCGACGGCAGCGCGGAGATCCTGCAGCGGGGTCACGGCGTCGGAGGGTAGCGGCGGGCGCGGGCCAGCGCCCTCGCCACGCGCCCGGCCACGTCCTCTGGCCCTCGTGTCACGTCAGCCCACGTGAAGCGCAGCAGGGTCCAGCCGGCCGCCTCGAGTGCGTTCCCGCGCTCCCGGTCCTGCTGAAAGGCCAAGCGCGACCGGTGCGCGTCCCAGCCGTCCAGCTCGACCGCGAGCCGCTGCTCGGGCCAGCAGGCGTCGACCTCCATCCCCTCGCGTGCTCCCCGCCCGCCCCGTCGTCGTGACCTCCCAGCGCAGGTGGTCCCCCGGCGGTCGCAGTCCGTGCAGCGCCGCCGCGTCCCGGTGACTCAGCACGGCGCCCGACCCGACCGCCAGCACCGCCGCCATCCACCGCCGCTGCCTGGAAGCCAGCTCGGCCAGCCGCACGTCAGGATGCTCGACGTTTCTGTGCCTCTGAGGCAGGAAGCTCGTCGCGCATCGCTCACCCACCAAACGCTCGCAGCTCATCTGCGGCGTTTCGACAGGCGTTTGCGTCAATAGTGGTAGGGCTCTCTCGCGAGGATCTTGTGTCCGCGGTAGATCTGCTCGAGCAGGACGACGCGGGCGAGCTGGTGCGGGAGGGTCATGCGGCCGAGGCTCAGGCGGTGGTCGACGACGTCCAAAGAGAGCCCGAACGGGCCGCCGACGACGAAGCAGACGTCGCGACCCGCCTGCCGGCGATCCTCCAGGAAGCGAGCGAACCCCTCCGACGAATACTGCTCGCCCTCGGCGCCGAGCAGCGAGACGAACGCACGCTCCGGTATCCGTCTCGCGACCTGCTCGTCCTCGCGCACCTCCACCAGCTCCACACGCGCATGACGGGCGAGGAGCTTCTGGTAGTGCTGCACGTCGTCGGCGAACGGCGGGCGCAGACGGCCGACTGCCAAGACGATGATCCGCACGGCTGCGATACTAGGCCCCATGGACGACGAAGACCGCGAGCGCCACATCAACATCCACTTCTCCCCGGAGATCATGGCCGGGGTCTACGCGAACTTCGCGAACGTGAGCCACTCGGAGTACGAGTTCACGATCACCTTCGCGCGCGTGGACCACGAGGTGGACGACGAGGAGATCCCCGGCGTCGTCGTGTCGCGGGTGAACCTGTCCGCCCGCTTCATGCGCGAGCTGATCGACGCGATGCAGGACAACTACTCGAAGTGGCAGACGAGCGAGGGGATCAAGAACCTCCCCGAGTTCGGCGGCCCCGACGAGCCGCGCCAGTAGTCCCGTGGCGCTCGCGCTCGGCTGGAGCGGCGGCAAGGACTCGGCGCTCGCGCTGCACGCGCTGCGCGCCGACGGCCGTGAGCCGGATGCGCTGATCACGACCGTCACCGAGGGCGTCGAGCGGATCAGCATCCACGGCGTGCGGCGCGAGCTGCTGCACGCCCAGGCGCGCGCGACCGGAATCCCAGTCGTAGAGGTGCGGATCCCGCTGCCGTGCCCGAACGAGGTCTACGAGGCGCGGATGGAGGAGGCGCTCGCCGCACCGCCGCTCGACGCGGTGACCGAGGTCGCCTTCGGCGATCTCTTCCTCGAGGACATCCGCGCATACCGCGAGGAGCGCCTCCACCCGACCGGCCGCAGAGCCCTCTTCCCCGTGTGGGGCCACGACACCGCCACGCTCGCGCGCACCTTCGTCGACCAGGGCTTCGAGGCGATCGTCGCCACGGTCGACCCTCGCTCCCTCGATGCGTCGTTCGCCGGCCGCGCCTACGACGCCTCGTTCCTGCAAGACCTGCCGCCGCACGTCGACCCCTGCGGCGAGAACGGCGAGTTCCACACGTTCGTCCACGCGGGGCCCGTGTTCGACGCGCCGATCGCCGTCGAGACCGGCGACGTCGTCGAGCGCGACGGCTTCGTCTACGCCGACGTCCTCGCCGTCTGAGCGCGATGCGCGTCGCCGTCGTCGCCGACGTCCACGCCAACCGCCATGCGTTCGAGGCGGTGCTCGACGACGTCGAGGCGTCCGGCGCAGAGGAGCTGTGGTGCCTCGGCGACCTCGTCGGCTACGGCGCCGAGCCCGACGCCTGCGTCGAGCTGGCACGCCGCCACGCGGCCGTCTGCCTCGCCGGCAACCACGACCTGGCCGTCAGCGGCCGGCTGCCGCTCACGCAGTTCGTGCGCGGCGCGGAGCTGTCGATCCGCTGGACGAGCGACGTCATCGACCCGGACAGCCTCGCGTACCTGCACGCGCTCGAGCCGCAGACGCTCGACGAGGCCGTCGGCCTGCACCACGCCTCGCCGCGCGATCCGGTGTGGGAGTACGTCCTCTCCCCCCTGCAGGCCGAGCTGTGCTTCGACGGCATGGAGCATCGCGTCGCCTGCGTGGGCCACTCGCACATGGCACTGGCGTACAGCCGCATGGACGGCTCCCCCGCCTCCGGCGACACCTGCCGCGCCGGCGCCGAGCGCGACGTCGCCGAGGGCGCCTGGCTGCTGAACCCCGGCAGCGTCGGGCAGCCGCGCGACGGCGATCCGCGCGCGGCCTGGCTGCTGCTCGACACGAGCGCCTGGACGGCCGCCTTCCACCGCACCGAATACGACGTCGCGGGCGCCGCCGCCACGATCCGCGCCGCACGCTTGCCGGACTCGCTCGCCGAGCGGCTCTCGCACGGTCAGTAGCCTGTTGGGCTGCATGCGGTTCGCTGTGAAGGTCGTCCCCCTCGGCGCGCTCGGCTTCGCCGTCGCCCTGCTCGTCGCCTGCGGCAGCGGCAACGGACTGCTGTCCGGCTCGCAGGCGCAGAACCTCCAGGCCGCGCTCTCGTCGGTGCAGTCGAGCTGCACCGGCGGTGACGCCGCCCGCGCCGCGCGTGCGGCGCAAGCCTTCGCCGACCGCGTGAACGCGCTGCCGGGCGGCACGGTCGACCGCAAGCTGATCGGGAACCTGCAGCAGGGGGCTGCGACGCTGCAGGCGCTCGCCCCGCAGACGTGCACCGGCACGACGAGCACGGCGACGACACCGACGGTCACGACGACGACCACGCCCACGACGACCGCGACGACGGTCACCACGACCACCCAGCCCACCACGCCACCGACGACCCCGACAACGCCGACGACTCCGCCGACGACGCCGACCACGACGCCCGACAACGGCGGCGGGAGTGCCGGAGGGGGCAACGGGAACGGCAACGGCAACGGGGCCGGCAACCCGGGCGGCGCCGCGCCCGGCCAGCTCAAGAAGCAGACGGAGGGCCAGTGAGCGAGACCGTGATCGCCGGCCGCTACGAGCTCGGCCGCCGGCTCGGCATCGGCGGCATGTCGACCGTCCAGCTCGCGCTCGACCGCCGGCTGGAGCGCAACGTAGCCGTCAAGCTGCTCGCCGAGCACCTCGCCGACGACCCCGCGTTCGTCTCGCGCTTCCGCCGCGAGGCGCTCGCGGCCGCGCGGCTCGTGCACCCCAACGTCGTGCAGGTGTTCGACTTCGGCTTCGACGAGGCCGCCCACCACCACTTCATCGTGATGGAGGCGGTCCCCGGCAGATCGTGCGCAGAGCTGCTGCGCGAGCGCGGCCACCTCGACGTCGACGAGGCCGTCGAGATCGTCGCGCAGGCCTGCCGCGGGCTCGACTACGCCCACCGCAACGGGGTCGTGCACCGCGACGTCAAGCCCGGCAACCTGCTCGTGACCGGCGACGGCGGCGTCAAGCTCGCCGACTTCGGGATCGCGAAGGCGACCGAGCAGTCCTCGATCACGCAGGTCGGCTCGGTGCTCGGCACGGCCGCGTACCTCGCGCCCGAGCAGGCGCGCGGCGAGGAGGCCGGCCCGCGCGCCGACCTCTACTCGCTGGGCGTCGTCGCCTACCAGCTCCTGTCCGGCCGCCTGCCCTACGAGGCGGCGTCGCTGTCGGAGCTCGCGCTCAAGCAGCAGCGCGAGCTGCCGACGCCGCTCGACGAGCTGAACCCAGCCGTGCCGCCGGAGCTGGCGCAGGCGGTCGAGCAGGCGCTCGCACTCGAACCGGAGGGCCGCCCGGAGACGGCGGCCGCGATGGAGCGGACGATCCGCGACGGCGCGCGCGGGATCGCACCGCCCGGCGCGCCGACGCGCTCGACAGCCGCCACGCGCCTGATCGCGCCCGCGGCAGCCGCCACCGCCGCGACGGCAGCGCTGTCGTCACGCCGCCCGCAGGAGGTGCCGGCGCGGCGACCCGCTCCGCCCGCGCCCGTCGCGCGCTCCCCTCGCCGCGACGACGCTGCCGCCGCCACCGCGGGCTCCTCGCGCCGCCGCGGCCTGCAGCGCCTCGTGGCGGTGCTCGCCGTCGCGCTGCTGTTCGGGATCGGCGCCGCCGTCGCGATCGTCGCGACCGGCAACCGCGGCAACGCCGTGCACGTCAAGCGCGTCGTCGCCAACGACGCGCAGCAGGCCGTCCAGCAGCTGCAGGACCTGATCGACCAGAACACCAGATAACGCCGCGGCGCCGCTACGCCAGCCCGCCGGGCGCGGCCCCAGCGCGCACGGCCGCCGCGACCTCGGCCAGCGTCCCCGCCGCGATCGCCGCGCGCAGATCGGCCATCAGCCGCGCGACGTAGGCGAGGTTGTGGAGCGTGACGAGCCGCAGCGCCGTCAGCTCGCGCGCGGCGAACAGGTAGTGCAGGTAGGCGCGCGAGTAGCCGCCCGCGCACGCCGGGCACGGGCAGCCCTCCATGATCGGTTCTTTCGTGTGCTTCCAGCGGCCCTTCGTGAGGTCGACGCGCCAGCGCTTGTCCGGGTCCGGCACGATCGCCATGCCGTGGCGGCCGAGGCGCGTCGGCATCGCGCAGTCGAACGTGTCGATCCCCAGCTCGACGCCGCGCACGAGGTCGTCGATCTCGCCGATCCCCAGCAGGTGGCGCGGCTTGCCGGGCGCGACGTCCTCCAGCTCGGCCGTCGCCCACTCCACGACCTCGTACATCTGCGGCTTGTCGGCGCCGAGCGAGCCGCCGATCGCGACGCCCGGCGCGGCGCTCTCGGCGACGAAGCGCGTCGCGGCGCGGCGCAGGTCCTCGTACACGCCGCCCTGCGAGATCGCGTAGAAGACCTGGTCGCCGCGCCCATGCTCCTCCTGCCATCTCAGGCAGCGCTCGAGCCAGCGGTGCGTGCGCTCGGTCGAGCGCTCCGTGTAGTCGCGGTCGACGTGGAACGGCGTGCACTCGTCGAACGCGAGCGCGATGTCGGAGCCGAGCGCCGCCTGCACCTCCATCGACGTCTCGGGCGCCATGAAGCGCTCGCCGCCGTCGATGTAGGAGCGGAAGCGCACGCCCTCCTCCTCGATCGAGAGGATCGCCCCCGCGCGGTCCGCGCCGGTGGGCGCCCGGCCCTTGATCTCGTCGGCGACGGTGCCGTGGCCCATCGAGAAGACCTGGAAGCCGCCGGAGTCGGTGATGATCGGCCCGCTCCAGCGCATGAACTCGTGCAGCCCACCCTGCTCGGCGACCAGCTCGTGGCCGGGCGTCAGGAACAGGTGGAACGTGTTGCCGAGCACCATGTCATAGCCGAGCGCGGCGACCTCGCGCGGCTCGATCCCCTTCACGACGCCCTTCGTCGCCAGCGGCACGAACGCCGGCGTGCGCACCTCGCCATGCGCGAGCCGCAGCACTCCGGTGCGAGCCCGGCTCGCCGGGTCGCGATGGTGGACGTCGAGCAGCGGTTCGGGCACGGCGGCGGACCCTAGCGAGGCTGCCCGGTGGCTGACGAGCGCATCGTCGTGCCTGGCAAGGAAGCAGGGGTGAAGACGTACTGAGTACGTCGACCCCGATGACGCAGCCAGGCGCGGCGAGGCGCCGTCAGGCGCTGGGCAGCAGGCGGTCCCAGTACACGCCGAGGAGGCGCAGCTCCTGCTCGCTGAACTGCGCGAGGAAGCGGCGGCGGATGCCGGCCACGTGCGTCGGGCGGGCCTGCTCGAGCAGCTCGAGCCCGGCCCTCGTGACGCAGGCGAAGGCGCCGCGCGCGTCGTTCGTGCAGGCGGCACGGCACAGCAGGCCGTCGCGCTCGAGCCGGTCGACGAGCCGGCTCATGCCGCTGCGGCTCAGCAGCACCGAGTCGGCGAGATCGCACATGCGCATGCGATGGTCGGGCGCCTCCGCGAGCTGGATCAGCACCTCGTAGGACGTGAGCGGCAGGCCGTGGGTGGCCTCCATCTCGGCGTCGAGCGCCTTCAGGACGCTCGCGTGCACGCGCAGCAGGCCGCGCCAGGCGTCCAGCTCAGCCGGGCACAACCCCTCCACTGCGGCGACCGGGGGATTCGTCACTGCCATCGGTGTCTCCGTCGTGAGCGACACGTTTCAGGCCTCGCTGGCGAAGATAGCAGCGCTCGCGCGTGCATCCGACGGCAGGCGCGGCGCGCGGCTCTTCATCGCCCTCGCTCCAGCTCGCGCCGCAGCAGCTCGTTCGCCTTCTCCAGCTGCTCGAGCGTCGCGTCGGCCACAGACCGCACGCCGACGGCGCGGTTGACGCGCGCGTTGATCTCGCGGTGCGTCTCGCGCGTCGAGCGCGCGCGCTGGGAGACGAGCTTTGCGCGCTCCTCGCGCAGCCGCTCGCGGCGCTGGTACGACGAGGCCGGATCTCCCGCGGCGCTCGCGATCTCGGCCGGCCCGCCCGCGGCCGGCGCAGTCCCGCCGGTGAAGGCCATGAACGCCGCCGACGGTCTCGGCTCGGGATCGCCGAACAGCGACAGGTTCGCCCCCACCGCGATGTGCTCGTCCGGGCGCGCGTCGGACGAGAGCGCCTCGAACATCTCCCCCGGCTCGCTGCGCACGCGGTCCGGCGGCTCGTCCAGCTCGCCGTCCTCGACCGCCGGTCTCAGCTCGATCGCGTGGTTGCGCTCCTCCTCGATGCGGCCGGCGAGCGCCTTGAGCGTGATGTCCGACGGCAGGAACAGGAAGCTCATCTGCCGCCGCGGCGCCGGCGAGCGGCGAATAAAGCGGCCGACGACCTGGCGGAAGAACAGCTCCGTGCGCGCGCTCGTCGCGTAGACGCCGACGCGCAGGCGCGGGATGTCGACGCCCTCGGAGACCATCAGCACCGAGACGATCCAGCGCTGCGTGCCGCCGGCGAAGCGCGCGATCCGCTGCGAGGCGTCGGCCTCGTCGGACGTCACGATCATCACCGGCTCGCCCGAGATCGCCTCCAGCCGCGTCGCCAGCTCGACCGCGTGCTGCTTGTCGATCGCGACGACGAGCCCGCCGGCGTCGGGATGGTCGCCCGCGCGGATCTCGGCGAGCCTCGCGTCGGCGTCGCGCAGCACGCGCCGCACCCAGTCGCCGCCGCTGTCGAGCGCCGTGCGCAGGCGGCGCGCGTCCTCGGCGCGCGGCAGCACGACGCTGAAGTCCGCGCGGCGGCGCTTGCCGTCGCTCATCCACTCCATGTCGCCGTCGTAGGGGACGAACGTGATCGGCCGGCAGACGCCGTCGATCAGCGCGTCGGTGTACGTGTAGGTGTAGTCGGCCGAGGAGAAGCCGTCGGCGTCGTACTCGACCCACGGGATCGGCGAGTTGTCCGAGCGGAACGGCGTACCGGACAGCAGCAGCCGCAGCTCCGCGCGTGCGAACGCGTCCATCGTCGTGGCGCCCCAGGCGGCGTCCTCGCCCATGTGGTGCGGCTCGTCGGCGATCAGCAGCGTGCGGCGCTGCGCGCAGGCGTTGCGGTGCGGTCTCGGACCGGCGGCGACTGCCTGATAGGTGACGGCGACGCCGTGGCGGTCGGACGGCTCGGGCCCCTCTGCGTTCGGGCGATTCGGCTCGAGGTCGATCCCGTAGCGGGCCGCGTCGGCCGCCCACTGGCGCGCGATGTGCGCCGTCGGGGCGAGGATCGCGACGCGCTGCACGCGCCCGCTCTGCAGCAGCTCGTACGCGACGCGCAGCCCGAACGTCGTCTTGCCGGCGGCCGGCGTGGCGGACGCGAGGAACGCCTCGCCGTCGTGCGAGCCAAGTGCCTCCAGGGCGGTCTGCTGCCACACGCGCAGCGGCCGGCGCGCCGGCCACGGCGGCAGAGTCTTGCTGCGGGCAGTGGCGCTCACGCGTCGATCAGCGAGCGGCCCGTCATCTCGGCGGGCTGCGCCTCGCCGAGCACCTGCAGGACGGTCGGGGCGACGTCGGCGAGGATCCCGCCGTCGCGCAGCTCCAGGCCCGGGACGGTCACGATCAGCGGCACCGGGTTGAGCGAGTGCGCGGTGTTGGGCGAGCCGTCGTCCTCGAGCATGTGGTCGGCGTTTCCATGGTCGGCGGTGATGATGCAGGCGCCGCCGGACGCGTGGACCGCCGCGACGACCTCGCCGAGGCAGCGGTCGACCGTCTCGATCGCCTCCACGGCCGCCGGGATCACGCCCGTGTGGCCGACCATGTCGGCGTTCGCGAAGTTGATGATGCCGAAGCGCGGCTCGTCCTCCCGCCACGCGCGCACGAACGCCGCGGCGGCCTCGGGCGCGCTCATCGCCGGCTTGTGGTCGTACGTCGGCACGTCGCGCGGGGAGGCGACGAGCTCCCGCCGCTCGCCTGCGTACGGGGTCTCCTCGCCGCCGTTGAAGAAGTACGTCACGTGCGGGTACTTCTCCGTCTCGGCGACGTGCAGCTGCGTCGCGCCGCGGTCGGCGAGCACGTGCGAGAGCGTGACCTTCGGGCGCTCCGGCGGGAACGCGACGGGGTAGGGCCAGTCCTCGTGGTACTCGGTCATGCAGGCGTAGCGCCCGACCGGCGGCGCGCCGTCGCGGTCGACGTCCGCGAAGCTCGGGTCCGCAAGCGCGAGCGTGATCTCGCGCATGCGGTCGGGGCGGAAGTTGAACGCGATCACGCTGTCGCCGGGGCGAATGCGCGCCTCGTCGCCGACCGTCGTCGCCGTCACGAACTCGTCCGTCTCGCCGCGCTCGTAGGCGGCGCGGACGGCGTCCGGGCCGTTGTCGGCGGCGTGCGCGCCGCGGCCGTGGACAAGCAGGTCGTAGGCCTGCTGGACGCGGTCCCAGCGCTTGTCTCGGTCCATCGCGAAGTAGCGGCCGATGACGCTGCCGACCCGCGCGCGCCCGGCTCCGCCAGACGCGGCGCCCAGCCACCCCTCGACCGTCTCCAGATAGCCGGCACCCGCCTTCGGCAGCGTGTCGCGTCCGTCGGTGAAGGCGTGCACGACGAGATCCGGGACACCGAGCTGGCCGCCCAGCTCGATCAGCGCGCGCATGTGCTCCCAGCCGGAGTGGACGCCGCCGTCCGAGACGAGGCCGATCAGATGGACTCGCTCCGCACCCGCGAAGGCCGCGCGCAGCACCTCGTTCTGCACGAGCGTCCCGTCCGTGACCGCGTCATCGATCCGCGTCAGGTCCTGGCGCACCACGGAGCCGGCGCCGAGGTTGAGATGCCCGACCTCCGAGTTGCCCATCTGCCCGTCGGGCAGTCCGACCGCGCGCCCGCACGCCGTCAGCTGCGTGGTGGGATACGCGTCCCACAGCTCGTCGAAGACCGGCGTCTGCGCGAGCGAGACGGCGTTGCCCGGGCCGTCCGGGGCGAGCCCCCAGCCGTCGAGCACGACGAGCACCGCACGCTGCGCAGGCAGCGAGGACGGCCCGGCGGGCACCGACAGGCTCATCAGCCGGCGGCCGCCACGATCGCCGCGAACGACTCCGCCTCCAGCGAGGCGCCGCCGACGAGCGCGCCGTCGACGTCGGGCAGCGCGAGCAGCTCCGCCGCGTTGTCGGGCTTGACGCTGCCGCCGTAGAGGATCCGCACCGACTGCGCAGCCTCCTCCGAGCGGGAGCCGACGAGCGCGCGCACGAACGCGCACGCCTCCTGCGCCTGCTCCGGCGTCGCGACGAGGCCGGTGCCGATCGCCCAGATCGGCTCGTAGGCGATCACCACGTCGGCGAGCTGCTCGACGGGAACTCTCTCGAGGTCCTCCCCGATCTGGTGGCGCAGCTTGCGCTCGGTGTCGCCCGCCTCGCGCTCGGACTCGGTCTCGCCGACGCAGAGGATCGGCTTGAGCCCCGCCTCCAGCGCCTTGGGCACCTTCAGCTGCAGCGCACGGTCGGTCTCGCCGAACAGCTCGCGCCGCTCGGAGTGGCCGAGCACGACGCCGTGCACGTCGAGCTCGCTCAGCATCGCCGCCGACACCTCGCCGGTGAACGCGCCCGCGTCCTCGGCGTGCATCGTCTGTGCGTAGACCTCGACGCGCGAGCCGCGCGTCGAGTCGACCATCGCGCCGAGCGCCAGGAACGATGGGCAGATCGCCACGTCCACGGCGTCGGCCGTGGCCACCCGCGGCAGCAGCGCGGCGATGAACGCCTCCGCCTCCGCGACCGTCTTGTGCATCTTCCAGTTGCCCGCGATCAGCGGCTTGCGCGTGCTCGCGCTCATGACAGTGCCTCCACCCCGGGCAGTCGTTTCCCCTCGAGCAGCTCCAGCGACGCCCCGCCACCCGTCGAGAGGTGCGTCACCTGGTCGGCCAGCCCAAACTGTTGCAGCGCCGCGGCGGAGTCCCCGCCGCCGACGACGGTGGTGCCGGACGCGGCCGCGACCGCCTCGGCGACCGTGCGCGTCCCGGCGGCGAACGGCTCCAGCTCGAACGCGCCCATCGGGCCGTTCCAGAAGACCGTGCCGGCCTTCGCGATCTCCGCGGCGTAGCGGGCCGCGGTCTTCGCGCCGACGTCGAGCCCCATCCAGCCGGCGAGGACGTCGACGCCGTCCAGCTCTCTGCGCTGCGCATCCGCGCCGAATCTGTCGCCGAGGACCAAGTCGGTGGGCAGCTCGAGGCGGCAGCCGCCCTTGGCGACCTTATCCAGCGCCAGCCGCGCCGGCTCGACCCCCTCGGCCTCACAGAGCGAGTCGCCGACGTCGTGGCCCTGCGCCTTGAAGAACGGGAAGCACATCGCTCCGCCGATCAGGACCGCGTCGGCAACCTCCAGGAACCGGTCGATGACCGCCACCTTGTCCGTCACCTTCGCGCCCCCAACAACCGCCACCAGCGGCTTCGCGGGCGCATCGAGGATCCCGTTCAGCGTGTTGACCTCGCGCTCCAGCAGCCGGCCGGCGCCGGACTGGGAGACGCGGTGCGCGACGCCTTCCGTTGAGGCGTGCGCGCGGTGCGCGGCGCCGAACGCGTCGTTGACGTAGACCTCGGCGAGCGCGGCGAGGCCGGCCGCCAGCGTCGGGTCGTTCTTCGTCTCGCCCGGCTCGTAGCGGACGTTCTCCAGCAGCAGCACCTCGCCCGGGTCGAGCGCGTGCGCCATCTGCGTCACGGCGTCGCCGACGACGCGCGGCGCAAGCTTCACCGGCACGCCGAGCAGCTCGCTGAGCCGGTCGGCGACCGGCCGCAGCGACAGCTCCGGCTCGCGGTCCTTCGGTCGCCCGAGGTGCGAGACGAGGATCAGCGCCGCGCCGCGCTCGCGCAGCTCCCGCAAGGTCGGAAGCGCCGCACGGATGCGCGTGTCGTCGGCGACCGCCCCGTCCCGCAGCGGGACGTTGAAGTCGACGCGAACGAGTACGCGCCGACCGTCGACGTCCAGGTCGTCGAGCGTCCTCACAGAACCTTCTGGACCAGGTCGACCACGCGGTTGGAGTATCCCCACTCGTTGTCGTACCAGGCGACGACCTTCACCATCGTCCCCTCCATCACCGACGTGAGCTGCGCGTCGACGATCGAGGAGTGCGGGTTCTTGACGATGTCGGTCGAGACGATCGGATCCTCGGTGTAGGCGAGGATCCCGTGCAGCGGGCCGCCCTCCGCGGCCGCCGCGTGCAGCGCCTCGTTGACCTCCTCGACGGTCGTGGCGCGCTTCGCCACGACGGTCAGGTCGACGACCGAGCCGGTCGGGACGGGGGCGCGCACCGCGAAGCCGTTCAGCTTGCCGTTCAGCTCCGGGATCACGAGCCCGATCGCCTTCGCCGCACCGGTCGAGGCGGGGATCAGGTTCAGCGCGGCGGCGCGGGCCCGTCGCAGGTCGCTGTGGGGCATGTCCTGGAGACGCTGATCAGCAGTGTAGGCGTGGATCGTCGTCATCAGGCCGTGCTCGATCCCGACGGTGTCGTTGAGCACCTTCGCCACCGGCGCCAGGCAGTTCGTCGTGCACGACGCGTTGGAGATGACGTCGTGCGACGCCTTGTCGTACGTGTCGAAGTTGACGCCGAGCACGACCGTCGCATCCGGCCCCGTCGCGGGCGCCGAGATGACGACCTTCTTCGCGCCGCCGGCGAGGTGCTTGGCGGCGTCGTCGCGCTTGGTGAAGAAGCCGGTCGACTCGATCACGACGTCGACGCCGAGCTCGCCCCACGGCAGCGCCGCCGGGTCGCGCTCGGCCAGCACCTTGATCGTCGCGCCATCGACCACGATGCCCTCGTCCGTCAGCTCGACCGTGCCCGGGTAGGGACCGAGGATCGAGTCGTACTTGAGCAGGTGCGCGAGCGTCTTGGCGTCGGTCAGGTCGTTGACGGCGACCCACTCGATGTTCGCGCCCTGCTCCTGGGCGGCGCGGAAGACGTTCCGGCCGATCCGGCCGAAACCGTTGATCCCAACCCGAAGCGGCATGCGTGCGGTCCTTCCTTCGTAACGAAGAGTGCTGTGCGAGAGAGGAATGCCGGGCGGGCTGTGACGGTGCCCGGCGGGGCCGCGAAGGCTATCAGCGCACCCCGCCGCAGCGGTCGGCGGCACAACGCGCGATCACGCTGCTGCGCGCACGCCGGCGATCGTGTCGAGAAAAGCCTGCTCCCAGACGCCGGCCATGTTCCAGATCGTCTCGCGCTCGGCCCATGCCTTCGCGCGCTTGCCCTGCTTGGCGCGGTCGCGCCGCGAGCGGATCAGCTCGTCGAGCGCGTCGAACCACCCGCCGTCCTCGACCAGCCGGCCGCCCTCGTCCGGACCCAGGTGCTCGTAGGCCCCGACCGGGGAGGCGAGCCACGGCACCCCGGACGCCGCGTACTCGCGCGCCTTCACGTTCGAGCGCCCGCGGTTGAAGGGCGTGTCGGCGAGCGGCGCGATGCCGATGTCGAAGTCCGCCAGCCGCTGCGTCAGCTCGGCGATCGGCACGTGCGCCTCGCGGCGGTAGCGCTCGTGGTCGAGCCTCAAGTCGATCCCGATCGTCACGACGTGGAGGTCGCGATGCGCGTCCAGCAGCGCGAGCAGGACGTCGCGCAATCCGAGCGCCTCGACGTCGAGCGCATGCTCGGCGGCGGCGTGCCAGCCGATCGCGAAGCCCTCGTGGCCCTGCGGACTGACGCGGTGAAACGCGCCCGGCAGGTAGTTGTCGATCACCTCGACGTTGGCGGCGCCGGCTTGCTCGAAGCGGTCGGCGAGGTCGTCGCTCGGCGTCGTCACGAGGTCGGTCTGGGCGGCGCGCGCGAGCACGCGCCAGAAGTCGCGCCGCGCGCGCTCCAGCGATCCCTCCGCGACGAACTGCTCGACCTCGGGCGGCGCGGCCGCCGTGTCATCGTCGTCGTCGAAGCCGACCGCCACGCCGGCCGTGCGCAGGCGCGCCACGCAGTCTTCTTCGTCGTCGGTCAGCAGCAGCCGGTGGATGTGCACGAGGTCGCAGCCCGCGAGCCGCTCCACCGGCAGCGGCGTCCCGCGCTCCTGCAGCACCTCGACGACCTCGTGGCCGCGTTCGTGCATCGCGAGCATCGGCAGGTACGCGCGATAGAACGAGTTGACCTGCTCGTTGATGTACGCCACCCCGAGCCTCATCGACTTCCCCCTTTCGAGGCCGCGCGCGACCCGCCGGCCTGTGGAGCGAGTGTCCCACGGACCGCCAGCCGGCGTGCGGGTTCGGCGGCGCGGTCAGGCGATCGAGCGCGCGTCGGCGATCGCGTCGAGGAACAGGCGCTCCCAGGCGCCGGCCATGTTCCAGATCGTCTCGCGCTTCGCCCACGCCTTCGCGCGCCTGCCCTGCTTGGCGCGGTCGCGCCGCGAACAGATCAGCGCGGCGAGCGCCTCGAACCACTCCCCGTCCTCCACGAGGCGGCCGCCCTCCTCGCTGCCGAGACCCTCGTAGGAGCCGACGGGCGAGGCCAGCCACGGGACGCCGGCGGCCGCGTACTCGCGCGCCTTCACGTTCGAGCGCCCGCGGTTGAACGGTATGTCGGCGAGCGGGACGATGCCGATGTCGAAATCCGCCAGCCGCTGCGTGAGCGCTGCGATCGGCATCGCCTCCTCGCACGCGTAGCGCTCGTGCCGCATCCTCAGGTCGATGTTGACCGTCTCGACGCGCACGCAGGGATGCGCGTCGAGCACGCGTTCGAGCATCGGCACGAGCCTGAGCAGGTCGGCGTCGGCGAGGTGCTCGCGACCGGCGTGCCAGCCGATCACGAGCCCGTCGTGCCCCTGCGGCTCCACGCGTGCGAACGCGCCCGGGAGGTAGTTGTCGATCACGTGCACGTTGGCCGCGCCCGCCGCCTCGAAGCGATCGGCGAGGTGGTCGCTCGGCGTCGTCACGAGCTGGACGCGGGCGACGTGCTCGAGCAGCAGCTCGAAGTTGCGGCGCGCACGCGGCATCCACGGCTGGTCGGTGACCTCTTCCAAGCCCTCCGGCATGTCGATGACGTTGTCGTCCTCGTCGAAGCCGACCACGATGCCGGCGTCGAGCAGCCTCGTCACGACCTCGCCGTCGTCGTACAGCAGCGCCGGCCGGTGGATGTGGACGAAGTCGCAGCCGAGCAGCGGCCGGACGTCGATGACTCTCCTGTACTCCTGCACGACCTGGACGACCTCGTGCCCGCGTTCGCGCATCGCCATCAGCGGCAGCAGCAGGCGGTAGTACGCGTTCGCCTTGTCCTGCCCCACGGCCCCCAGTCGCATCGCCCCCCCTATCACCGGTCACTTTTCCGGATTGTCGCAGCCCGCGAGGGGTCGCGCTCGGGTTCCGTCAGGGCTGGAGCCGGACGTGCGTCCAGCCGCCGTCCGGCGTACGCGTGTAGGCGAAGCGGTCGTGGAGGCGGTTGGCGCGCCCTTGCCAGACCTCGATCTCGTCGGGTTCGACGCGGTAGCCGCCCCAGTGCGACGGGCGCGGCACCGCTTCCCCGCCGTAGCGCTCGTCGAGCGCCTCCCAGCGCCGCTCCAGCTCGGCGCGGTCCGGCAGCGGCCGGCTCTGCTGCGAGGCCCAGGCGCCGAGCTGGCTGCCGCGCGGGCGCGTCGCGAAGTAGGCGTCGGACTCCTCCGCGTCGAGCCGCGCGACGCTGCCCGTCACGCGCACCTGGCGCTGCAGCGGGATCCACAGCAGCAGGAGCGCGGCGCGCGGGTTGGCGTCCAGCTCGCGCCCCTTGCGGCTGTCGTAGTTCGTGAAGAAGGCGAAGCCGCGCGCGTCGATCCCCTTCAGCAGCACGGCGCGGGCCGACGGGCGCCCGTCGGGCGTCGCGGTCGCCAGCGTCATCGCGTCGTGCTGCTCGATCCCCGCCGCCTGCGCGTCGGCGAACCAGCGCTGCGCGAGCGCGATCGGGTCGGGCAGCAGATCCTCCTCGTGCAGCTCCAAGCTCATCGCCGCATCTTCTCGCGCGCTGAAGCGCGCCGCTCAGCCGCGGCCGACCCGGTCGATGTCGCGGTGGGCGACCTCGACGAGGTACTCGCCGTCCTCGCGGTAGCGCGCGGCGAGCTGCTCGGCGACCGCGACCGAGCGGTGGCGACCGCCGGTGCAGCCGATCGCGATCGCGAGGTGCGCCTTGCCCTCGGCGACGTACTGGGGCAGCAGGTAGTCGAGCATCGGCAGGAGCCGCTCGTAGAAGGCGGCGAGCGCGCCGTCGCGGTCGATGTAGGCGACCACCTCCGCTTCGAGGCCCGTCTGCGGGCGCAGTTCCGGCTCGTAGTGCGGATTCGGCAGGAAGCGCACGTCGAACAGCAGGTCGGCGTCGCGCGCGGGCCCGTGCTTGAAGCCGAAGCTCTGGATCGTCACCGCCAGCCTGCCGGGCGCACGCGTGGGCAGCAGCGCGTCGGCGAGCTTGCGGCGCAGCATCGCGCTCGTCAGGCCGGTCGTCTCGAGCACGAGGTCGGCGCGCTCGCGCACCGGCGCCAGCAGCGCGCGCTCGCGCGCGACGCCGTCGGCGACGCTGCCGCCCGGCGACAGCGGATGGCGCCGGCGCGTCTCCTGGTAGCGCGTCAGCAGCGACTGCTCGTCCGCCTCGAGGAACAGCACGCGATGGTTGACGCCGGAGCCCTCCAGCTCGTCGAGCACGGCGACGAGACCGTCGAAGTAGCTGCCGCCGCGCGCATCGGAGACGACCGCGGCACGCTCGACCTTCGAGCCCTCGTGCATGAACAGCTCGGCGAGCGTGCGGATCATCTCCGGCGGCAGGTTGTCGACGCAGAAGTAGCCCTCGTCCTCGAAGGCGGCCATCGCCGTCGACTTTCCCGCACCGGAGAAGCCGGTGATGACGACCAGGTCGGTCAGCGCGGAGCTGCGGATGTCCGCCCGTGCCGGCGTGAGCTCGATCATTCGCCCCGCCGGGCGCTGGCGGTCCCCGAGCCCGCTGGGCCGGGAGACGCTCATGCACCCATTGTGACGATCGCTGCGGATGCGCGTGTGAACAGCAGGTTGAGCGGAGTGCGTTCCGGCGCCGGAGCGCCCGTCGCGCCGGGTCAGTGGCCGGTCTTGTTGAGCTGCGCGTAGACGTCGCGCGCCACCTTTCCGGGCAGCCCGGGGACGGCCTCGAGCTGCTCGCGGCTCGCCGCCAGGAACGCCTCCGGCGAGCCGAAGTGCTGCAGCAGCGCGCGCTTGCGCGCCGGCCCGACCCCGGACAGGTGGTCGAGCACGGATGTCGTCATCGCTCTGTCGCGGCGGATGCGGTGGTGGCCGATCGCGAAGCGGTGCGCCTCGTCGCGCACGCGCTGGAGCAGCTGCAGCTCGGGCGTGTCGTGCGCGAGCACGATCGGCGCCGGCCGGCCCGGGACGAACACCTCCTCGATCCGCTTCGCGAGCGAGACGATCGCGACGCCGCGGCTGCGGAAGCCCTCGAGGGCGCGCAGGCCGGCGGACAGCTGGCCCTTGCCGCCGTCGATCACGACGACGTTCGGCAGCGCGGCGAAGGAGGCGTCGTAGTCTTGGTCGTGCGGCGAGCGGTCGTGCTGACGCTCGAACTGCGCGAGCCGGCGGCTCAGCACCTCCTCCATCGAGGCGAAGTCGTCCGGCACGCCCTCGACGCCGCCGCGCAGCGTGAAGCGGCGGTAGTCGGCCTTCTTCGGCGCACCGCCCTCGAACACGACCATCGAGGCGACCGTGTGCGTGCCGCCGAGGTTCGAGATGTCGAAGCACTCGACGCGCAGCGGGATCGCGTCGAGCGCGAGCGCCTCCTGCAGGCGCTCGAGCGCCTCGACGCGCTGCTGGCGTCTGCGCTCGCCGCGCAGCTTCTCCTGGTCGAGCGCGAGGCGCGCGTTGCGCTCCGCCAGCTCGAGGATGCGGCGCTTGTCGCCGCGCTCGGCGGCGCGCAGCTCGAGGGTCCCGCCGCGGCGCTGTGCGAGCGCCTCCGCGACGGCCGGCAGCGCGCCGATCTCGCGCTGCACGACGATCAGCGGCGGGATCGCCATCGCATCGCCGTAGTACTGCAGCAGGAACGCCTCCGCGACCGCCTGCGGACCGTCCTCCGCCTGGTTCTCGAGGTAGAAGCTCTGCCGGTCGGACAGCACGCCGTCGCGCACCTGGAACACCTGCGCGTTCGCCTCGGTCCCCTCGACCGCGATCGCGACCGCGTCGAGCGTGCCGATCGACTCGTTCGCCACGCGCTGGCGCTCGAGCAGCGAGCGGATCGCTCTGAGGCGGTTGCGCGCGAGCGCCGCGTCCTCGAAGCGCTGCTCGGCGGCAGCCTTTCTCATGCCCGACTCGATCGCCGCCTCGATCGCGCGATAGCGGCCCGACAGGAAGTCGACGACACCATCGATCGAGGCGCGGTACTCGTCGCGGGAGATGTAGTCGACGCACGGGGCCGTGCAGCGTCTGATGTGGAAGTCGAGGCACGGCGAGCCGCTGCGGCGGCCCGGCTCGGTGCCCTCGCAGGTGCGGAACATGAAGACTCTGCCGAGCAGCTCGAGCGTCTCGCGCACGCGCTTGGCGTTCGAGTACGGGCCGAAGTAGGCGCGCTCGCGACGGTGGCGCTCGCGCGTGAAGTAGACGCGCGGATACGCCTCGTCGAGGCTGATCCCGATGTAGGGGTAGGACTTGTCGTCGCGCAGGCGGATGTTGAAGCGCGGCTTGTACTGCTTGATGAAGCTCTGCTCGGTCAGCAGCGCCTCCGCCTCGGTCGTCACGACGAGCGAGTCGATGCGCTCGATCATCGGCAGCAGGTCGCGGCCGGCCTGCGTGCTCGGGTTCGAGAAGTGCGACGCGACCCGCTTCTTGATCGACTTCGCCTTGCCGACGTAGATGACGGTCCCCTTCGCGTTGCGGAAGAGGTACACGCCCGGCTGGTCCGGCAGCCCACGCCGCTGCTCCGCGAGCCGCTGCTCGCGGTCCGCGGTCGCCGGTGAATGCTCGCCCGCCGCACCGTCCCACGCGCCGGGTCTCCCGTTGCCGTTCGTTGCCGCCATCCTCGGGTGTCGAGGATAGGGGCCGGCAGCGCGGCGTCAGCGCCGGCGCGCGAAGCGGCCGGCTATGCGCGCCTGCCCGTGATGCGTCGCCGCACCCGGCGCATACGTGCCCTGCGGTCCGCCCGCCATCTGCGCAGGTCCGTCGTGACAGCCCACGTGCCGAGGATGCCCGCGTAGAAGATGACGGTGAGCGCGATCTGCACGATCGCCGGCCAGCCCAGCACGTAGGCCGCCATCACGAGGAGCGGCACGACGATGCCGGTGACGTTGAATCGGATTCGCAGCAGGAGACGGCTTTCATGCTTCATGGCTTGATCCTAGATTCGGTGTCTACAGCACATGCATTGCATCCAGGACCCAGCCGAGCAGACCCGCTCCGAAGCCGGCGATCAGTCCGATCCGCATCGCCTCACTCGCTTTCTCCGAAGGCAGGTCGCGCAGCTGGGCGAGCAGCGCACCGAGCACCGTGCCGCATGTGCTGGCGAACGCGATCGCCGAGAGCCTGCCCGGATTGGGCAACTCGGCGGCGAGCTGCACGACGGTGTCGAACGGCGTCATCTGACGAGCCGGATGTCGAGGCCGGTGGCGAGGCCCGCGCTGTCGCCGGCGCCGTTGAGCAGGCCGAGGATGCGTGTGACGTAGGCCTGTGTCTCGGGGTAGGGCGGGACGCAGCCGCACGCGCTCACGGCGCCGGGCCCTGCGTTGTAGGCGGCCAGCGCGAGCGGGACGCTGCCGAAGCGGCGCAGCAGGTCGCGCATCAGGCGGCCCTGGGCGTCGATCGCCTTGGCCGCGTCGAATGGGTCGGCGAGGCCCAGCGAGCGGGCCGTGCCGGGCATGAACTGCGCGATGCCCTGCGCCCCGGCCGGCGAGACCGCGGAGGGGTTGAAGCCCGACTCGGCGTAGAGCTGCGCCGCCAGCAGCGCGGCGGAGACGTTCCAGCGCTGCGCCGCGGCCGCGATCGGCGCAGCGAACGCGGCCGGGACGAACGACGGCAGGCCGCTGCGGCCGTCGCCGCTGACGCCGACGGACGTGGAGCCAGCGTTAAGCACGTAGCCCCAGTGCCACCTCTCCCACGAATACCGTTGCCGGAAGCCGTACCGCGGCGCATTCGCCTCGAGCCAGCCATAGGCGCTCGCCGGACCGAGGTCCAACTCGGTGCCCAGGCGGTGCAGCGACGTTCCGGGCCGCGCGACCCATCTCGGGTCGGGATGGGCGGCGAACAGGCGCGCCTGTTCGGCGTTGCTGCGAAAGCCGCTGACGACGATGAGCGACACGCCGTCGCGCGCGGCCGCCGCGGCCAAGCGGTCGAACGCGAGCGCGACGTCGGGCCGCATGGGCTTGCCCTGCCGGTAACTGAGCGGACCCCGATACTCCCCCGAGCCGCTCGCCCCGAGATCGGCTGCCGCGCCCGGGGCGAGCTGCGCCTCCGCGACCGCCTCGACGGCCGCGCTGCGCCTCCGGCCGCCGATCGCGACCACCGCCGGGTCGCGCACAGTCACGCTGATCTGCGTCGGCGCGAACGTGTCACCGTCGGGGAACGCGACCTCGACCCGCTCTGCCCCGTTGCGACGGGCGGTCGCCAGCGCCCGCGCGCGCGCCGCGGCGAGATACGCGCCGCGCTCGAGATGCGCCGGGTTCGGCCGGCGCCCGACGAACGCGGGCGCGAACAGGCGGTCGTAGCTCGCGCGCATCGCCCGTGCACCCCCGAGCGCCGCGACGTCGGCCGCCTGCTGGTCGCGCCCCTTCGCGCCGAGCCCGCGTGCGATCCCGCCGAGCACGAGCGCGGCGACGAGCGCGGCGCACATCGCGCCGACGAGCAGCAGCAGCGCCTGGCCGTGCTCACATGACGCGCGGCATGCGGGAGCGGCCGGCTCAGGCACCGCGCCCGCCTTCGCCGAGCCCGAGCGCGGCGACGACGTGCACAGCCTCCGCAGGCGCACGCACGCCGCTGGCTGCCAGCGCCGCCGCGAATCGCGACGGCGGCGCCATCGCCGCGACCGGGCGGCCGAGCGCGGCGAGACTTGCAAGCGCCCGCTCGATCACCGCATCCGACGCGTCCAGCTCGCGCACGACGAGGATCGCGTCGTGCCACGCGATCACGCGGTCGAGTGGGGCGGTGCGAGCGAACGGAAGCGCGACCGCAGCCGGCAGGCCCGCAGCCCCCGCCGCCCGCGCCAGCTCGGCGCTGGTGGCTGCTGCGCGCGCGGCGCGATCGTCCACGGGCACGGAACCGCGGCCGTCGGCGAGCCACACGAGCCGCCCGCTCGCCATCGCCGGCAGGCCCCGCTCGCGTATGCGGGCGGCGGCGCGGCGGGCCGCGGGGAGCGCACCGAGCGGCGTGGTCTCCCCACCTCCGACCACGGCAGCGAGTCCACTCGCACCGCCGGACTCTCGCGCGAGCGCGAGCGCGACCCCGGACGCCGCCGCGCGCGCACGCGCCGGGGTGCAGAGGACGGCCACGAGCGGCTGCCGTCCGCCGCCGGCTGCCGGGCGCGCAGCCGCGCCGCTCACGTCCCCGGCCCCGCGTCCGCCGCGGCGGTCGCGGCCAGCCGCGCCCCGATCCCCGGCAGCAGCGACGGCGGCGTCACGCGAACGCGGACGGCCGTCCCATGCACCTCGACCACGACCCGTGAGCGCGCCCAGCCGGGCAGCGCGGCCCGCGCCGCCGTCGCGCCGTCCCGCCCCTCGGCGATGGCGACCGCGCCGCTCTGCGCCGCGTGTCCGGCGAGCTCCGGTGCGATCCCGGCCGCGAGTGCCTGCAAGACGGCGAGCGCCACGGCGACGACGACCGGCAGCAGCGCGATCAGCTCGACAGCTGCCTGGCCGGACTCGGCCCGCTGGAGGCCGACGGTCAGCGAACGCCGCACGCCCGCCGCGACGCCCCGGCCGATCACTGCCCCGACCGCGCTCACCGCTGCGCCTCGAAGCGCGCACGGGTCGTCACCGACGCGAGCGTTCCACCGCCGACGGCGGCCGGGACCTCCAGCACGAGCGCGATCCCGCCGTCGCGCTCGCGCTCCACGCGCAGGCCGTGCTCCAGCCGCGCCGGGAGGACCGCGCGCGCGGCATCAGCCGGGTCGGCGCCGATCGCCGCAGCGCGCGCCGCCGCCCGCGCGGCGCCGCCGCTCAGCCAGACCGTCTCACCGGCGAGCAGCGCCTGCCAGAGCAGCGCCGCGAGCAGCCCGACCAGCGGCAGCAGCGCGACGAGCTCGACGGTCGCCTGGCCACGGGGGTCGAAGGCACGGGATGAGCGCATGCGCCCACGCTGCCAGCGCTCCCGTCACATGTCTGTCGCGCTTCGTGCCGATTGCGCGCGGCCTCGCGCGCAACGTGCGCAAGACCGTCTCCGGCGCCCGCGCTCAGTACTCGCGCGAGACGCGGAAGACGTAGTAGACGCCGTAGAGCGCGAGCGCCACGAGCGCGATCCACACGACCGTGCCCGGCCCCGTCGACCACAGGCGGTCCGTCGCCGTGACGGTCAGCGCGACCAGCCCCGCGGAGGCGTAGAGGATCCCGCGGTTGCGGTCGCCGAGCGCGTAGATGTCGGTGCGGTGCTCGCGGTAGAGCCGCACGCCGAACCAGGCGATCGCCACCAGCATCGCGATCAGCAGCACCTGCAGGATCGCCGCGCTCGCGTTGCCGCCGCCCGGGACCAGCATCACCACCGCGGCGAGCGCGAGGATGATGAGGACGTTGCGGGCCGTCGCCGTCACGCTGCTATTGCAGCAGAGACTCGGCCGTCAGCTCGCCGGCCGTCAGCTCGCCGGCCAGCGACGAGACCGAGTCGGCGCCGTCGGCGTCCACGCGCTCCGGCGCGAAGCGGTAGCCGACGCCGAAGTGGGTGTGGATGTAGCGCCACTGCGGTGAGGCGCGCTCGAGCTTCTGGCGCAGCTTGCGCACGAACACGTCGACGGAGCGGTCGCCGTGCGCCATCGCGTAGCCCCATACGCGCTGGTAGATCGCCTCGCGCTCAAGCACATGCCCGGCATTGCCGGCGAGCAGGCGGATCAGCTCGAACTCGCGGCGCGTCAGGTCGAGGCTGCGGGTGCCGACGAACGCCTGGAACTGGTCGGAGCGGATCGACAGCTCGCCGGCTTCGAGCGCCGGCCGTTCGGTCGGCGGCGCGGCCACTCTCCCGCGCCGCACGATCGCCTCGATGCGCGCGATCAGCTCCTCGGGGTGGCACGGCTTCGCGAGCCAGTCGTCGGCGCCGAGCCGCAGCGCGCGCACGCGCTGGGCGACCGTCGAGGGTCCCGTGCACACGATCTTCGGCAGCGCCGGAAGCGCCACGCAGACCTGCTCGAGGTACGCCCAGCCGGACGCGCCGAGAACGGTCAGGTCGACGACGAGCGCGCCGAGGCGCAGGGCGACGAGTTCCTCGATCGGGACCGCGCCCGGCAGCACGCGCTGCTGCCAGCCACGTGCGCGAACGCGCTTCTCGAGAACATGGAGAAAGCCGCTGTCGCCGTCGATGACGGCAAGGCGGAGCGGAGCGGACCGCGCTCCCTGGAGGTTGGACTCGCCGAGTGGACGATCCGGAGCCACGGCTGTGGTGCTGTTCATGGTGATCGGGAGTCTAACGGGCGGCTGCGACGCCGCCACAGAACCTCCTTCCCCGGTAACGAGTGGTTCACATCCTCTCCGCAGATTGCGGCTTTTTGCGCGCACCGCCTCGATCAGCGGATCGCGCAGCCGATGCCGCGGGCGGGACGGGCCCGCGTCGTCGCCGCCGAGCATCGTCTACCCGCGCGTCAGCAGCTCGGCGCTGACGGTCGCCAGGCGCAGCGGATCGGGCCGCTGGCCCAGCGCGACCTCCATCAGCAGCGGCGCCGGGTGCGTCCGCATCAGCGGCGCGATCGCCCGCCAGGGCAGTGTCCCGCGCCCCGGCGCCATGTGCAGATCGAGCCGCAGCGGAACGATCCCCGGCGGCGTCCCCGGCCCACGGCGCAGGCCGAGGTTGTCATGCACGTGGAACAGGACGACGTCGGCCTGAGCCGCGGCCAACACGTCGACGAGCGCGACCCCCGCGATCTGCGATGTGACATGAGCGTGGCCGAGATCGAACGCCATGCCGACCGCCGGCGAGTCGATCCGCCGCACGAGGTCGCGCACGAACAGCGGCGCGTGGCTCAACAGCGGCGGTCCGGGATACACCGGCGCGAGGTTCTCCACGGCGATCGTCACCCCGGACTCCTCGGCGTACGCGCCGAAGCGGCGCAGCGCGCGCTCCTCCGCCAGCAGGCGATCCTCGACGCGATCGGCCGCGACGCCCTCAGCGACCGGCAGGCACGCCCCGTGGTAGACGACGAACGCCGCGCCGACGGCGACCGCGTAGTCGAGCAGCCCGGCGAAGGCCGCGTCGTGGAGCGGCTCGCCGAGGCTCAGGTCGTCGGGCGCGTGGAGCGCGACGTGCAGGCTCGTCGGCGCGAGCACCGCCCGCAGGCAGTCGCCGTGCCGCTGCACGCTCAGCGGGTCGGCGAGCATCGCGACCGGGGGCGAGTGCAGCTGGATCCAGCCGTAGCCGCAGGCCTCGAGCCGTTTCAGCTCGGGCGCCGTGGGCCACGTCTCGCGTGGGATGTCGAGCCCGAGGCGACCGCCGAGGGGCCGCTCGTCCGCCGGAGGCGCGAGCGGCGTCGGCTCGCGCGTGCGATGGATCGTCAGATCGGTCATGACGCGACGGTACGTCCGCGCTCATGAGCGGGTGTAGAGCGCATGTGACGAGGCGGTGATCGATTGATCACAGGATCTCGCCTATTTGCAGGGAGGACGTGGCCGTCGCGGTGCTACTCGGCGATGCGCTCGTAGCGCGCGTACAGCTCCTCGATCGCACGCTTTGCCGCGCCGTGGCGCTCGGTCGCGTCGGCGGCGCGGGACGGGTCCGACCAGGCGGCCGGATCGGCCAGCTCCTGCTCGAGTGCCTGCAGCGCCGCTTCAGCCGACTCGATCTCGCGCTCGAGCCGCTGCGCCTCGCGGACCGCGTTCTTCGAGCGCGCCGGCTTGGAGCGGCCGTTCGCGGCCGGCTTCGCGCCGTTGCTCGCCGCGGGCTTCGCCTTCGCGGCCGCCTTGCCCGCCGCCGCCCCGGCCGTAGCCGCCGCCTCCTCCAGCGCTCTGCGCTCCTCGCGCATGCGCAGGTAGTCGGCCCAGCCGCCCTCGTAGCTGTGCAGCGTGCCGTCCTCGACCGCGACCGTGCGCGAGCCGACTGCGTCGAGCAAAGCGCGATCGTGCGAGACGAGCAGGACCGAGCCGGGGAAGCCCTCGAGCGCCTCCTCCAGCGCCTCGCGGCTCTCGACGTCGAGGTGGTTCGTCGGCTCGTCGAGGATCAGCACGTTCGCGCCGGAGTGCACGAGGATCGCGAGCGACAGCCGCTGGCGCTCGCCGCCGGACAGCCCGGTGATCGGCTTCTGCGCCTCCTCGCCGGAGAAGAGAAACTGACCGAGCAGGGCGCGCGCCTTGCCGGGCGTCAGTCTCGTCGCGCGCTGCGCCGCCTCCAGCACGGTGCCGGTCTCGCCGAAGTGCTCGGAGTGCTGCGACAGGTAGCCGACCTGCACGTTGTGGCCCTTGCGCAGCTTCCCGCCGGCGAGCGGCTTGTTGCCCGCGAGCGTCTCGATCAGCGTCGTCTTGCCGGACCCGTTCGCGCCGACGAGCGCGACGTGCTCGCCGCGCTCCAGCCACAGCTCGGCGCCGTCGAGCAGCGTCCTGCCCGGCACCTCGACGCGCCCCTCTTCCAGCTCGAAGATCACGCGGCCGGCGCGCTCGGGCGCCTTGAACGAGAACGACAGCGTCGTGATGTCGCGCGGGTCGCGCTCGAGCTTCTCGATTCTGTCCAGCCGCTTCACGCGCGACTGCGCCTGTCTGGCCTTCGTGGCCTTCGCGCGGAAGCGCTCGACGAACCGTTCGAGCCGCTCGATCTCCGCTCTCTGCTTGTCGATCGCGCGGCCGAGCGCCAGTTCGCGCGCCGCCTTCTCCTGGCGCCACCGGTGCCACGGGCCGGCGAAGAAGCGCGAGCGCCCCGCCTCCAGCTCCAGCACCGCTGTGCCTACCGCCTCCAGGAACCAGCGGTCGTGCGCGACCAGCACGACCGCCGCGTCGAGATCGATCAGGTACTTCTCGAGCCACTCGAGCGACGCGATGTCGAGGTGGTTCGTCGGCTCGTCGAGCAGCAGCAGGTCGGGCTCGCCGGCGAGCACGCGGGCGAGCGAGCCGCGCGTCAGCTCGCCGCCGGAGAAGGTCGACAGCTCACGGTCGAGCTGCGCGTCGTCGAAGCCGAGGCCGTGCAGCATCGCCTGCGCCCGATCGCGCCAGCGGTAGCCGCCGTGCTGGTCGAGCAGCGCCTGGGCGCGCGCGTAGGCGTTGAGCGTGCTCTCGTCGTGCGCGCCGTCGGCCATCGCCTGCTCGAGCCGCGCCAGCTCGGCCTCGACGGCGAGCACCTCCTGCGCGCCGGACAGCACGTAGTCGCGCAGCGTCACGTCGCGTTCGCGCGGCGGGCGCTGGTCGTGCAGCGCGACCTTCGCGCCCTTCTGGAAGACCAGCTCGCCGCCGTCGACCGACGACTCGGCCGCGAGCATCCGCAGCAGCGTCGTCTTGCCCGCGCCGTTGCGGCCGGAGAGCGTCATGCGGTCTCTGCGCTCGAGCTTGAACGAGACGCCGCGCATGAGCGGCTCGCCCGCCATGTCCTTGCCGATGTCCGATGCGATCACGACCGCCATGTCGCCGCCCATGGTACGAGCCGGGCGCGGCCGCGGCGGGGCGGCACGCCTGCCGGATCCTTCGCTATCGTTCGCGCCCGCATGAAGCGCCTTCGCCAACTGCTCGCCGTCTGCGTCACGAGCTGCCTGCTGCTGCTGGTGCTCGTCCCGGTGGCGCTCGCCGACGCCCCCACCGGCGGCACCGGCACCTACGGGCAGGCCGACGACAAGGTCGTCACGAAGGCCGGCTTCATCGTGATCGCGTTCTTCCCGGTGCTCGTCCTCGTGCTGAGCCTCCTGCAGTGGCGGCTCGACAAGCGCAGAGATGCGCGCAAGGCAGCCAAGAAGCATCGCCTCGCCAGTGCCGACTGGCACGGCGGCTGGTGACCAGGCGGCGCCGGACGCGCGCCAGGCTGCGTCCTCGCCGGTTCGCGTACGAAGTACGCCACACGGGCTGTGTCCTTGCCTGGCACACGCCGGCATCCGCCTGATCCGCTCGTGCGGGTAACCGCCTGCCCTCGTCCGGGTAAGGTCGGGGCATGGCGTATTTCGTCACAGGCGCGACGGGGTTCATCGGCCGGCATCTGGTCGAGCGTCTGCTCGTGCGCGAGGGCGACGTCTATGTGCTGGTGCGGCCGGAGTCGATCGGGCGGCTGGACGCGCTGATCCACCGCTGGGGCGGCGAGGGACGCATCAGGCCGGTGCTCGGCGATCTGGGCAAGCCGCTGTTCGGGCTCGATCCGGAGCGGGTCGCGGAGCTGCGCGGCACGATCGGCCACTTCTTCCACCTCGCCGCGGTCTACGACATGACGGCGAGCGAGGCGCAGGACCGGCTCGCGAACGTCGAGGGCACGCGCCACGCGGTCGCGCTCGCCGGCGTGCTCGACGCCGGCTGCTTCCACCACGCCTCCTCGATCGCGGTCGCGGGCGCCTACAGGGGCGTCTTCCGCGAGGACATGTTCGACGAGGGCCAGCCGCTGGAGCACCCGTATCACCGCACGAAGTTCGAGGCCGAGCAGATCGTGCGCGAGGAGCGCGTCGTGCCCTGGCGCGTCTACCGCCCGGCCGTCGTCGTCGGCCACTCGCTGACGGGCGAGATGGACAAGATCGACGGCCCCTATTACTTCTTCAAGCTGATCCAGCGGCTCGGCGGGAGCGTGCCGTCATGGCTGCCGCTCGTCGCGCCCGAGCTGGGCGACACGAACATCGTGCCGGTCGACTATGTCGCGGCCGCGATGGACCGGATCGCGCATGCGCCGGGGCTCGACGGGCGCGCCTTCCACCTCGTCAATCCGCACCGCCAGCGCTCGGCCGAGGTCGTCAACGCGTTCGCGCGGGCGGCCGGCGCACCGCGCATCGCCGTGCAGCTCGACGACGAGCTGACGCTCGGCACCGTCGGCGCCGCCCGCTCGCTGCTGATGCGCGTGCCGGGGGCGCGCTCGGTGCGACGCGGCGTGCTGGCGCAGGTCGGCATCCCCGACGAGGTCGTCGACCACATCGCGCTCGTCCCGCAGTTCGCGACCGAGGAGACCGAGCGCGCGCTCGACGGCAGCGGCATCGAGGTGCCCGAGCTGGAGACGTACGCGCGCACGCTGTGGCAGTACTGGGAGTCGAACCTCGACCCGGACCTGTTCAAGCAGGACCGCTCGCTTGCGAACGCCGTCAACGGCAAGACGATCCTCATCACCGGCGCCTCGAGCGGGATCGGCCGCGCGGCGGCGATCAAGCTCGCCCGCGCCGGCGGGATCCCGCTGCTCGTCGCCCGCAGCGCCGACAAGCTCGAAGACGTGCGCGACGAGATCGCGACGTTCGGCGGCAGCGCGTACGTCTACACGGCCGACGTGTCCGATCCCGAGTCGATCGACCGGCTCGTCGCAAAGGTGCTGTCGGACCACCCCGCCGTCGACGTGCTCGTGAACAACGCCGGGCGCTCGATCCGGCGATCGATCGCGCTCAGCTACGACCGCTACCACGACTTCGAGCGCACGATCCAGCTCAACTACCTCGGCGCCGTGAAGCTGATCCTCGCGCTGCTGCCCCACATGCGCGCACGCAAGCAGGGCCACATCGTGAACATCTCCTCGATCGGCGTGCAGACGAGCCCGCCGCGCTTCTCCGCCTACGTCGCCTCCAAGGCCGCGCTCGACGCCTTCACGCGCGTCGTCGGCTCAGAGACGATCGCCGACCGCGTCACCTTCACGACGATCCACATGCCGCTCGTGCGCACGCCGATGATCGCGCCGACGAAGCTCTACAACTCCTTCCCGACGATCTCCCCCGAGGAGGCCGCCGACCTCATCTGCGACGCGATCCGCTCCAAGCCGAAGCAGATCAACACGCGCCTCGGCACATTCGGCGAGGTCGCGTATGCGCTGGCGCCGAAGGCCGTCGACCAGCTCCTGCACCTTGCGTACCGCGTGTTCCCGGACTCGGCGGCGGCGAAGGGGACAAGTGGTGGCGACGAGGTCGTCTCCCGCGAGCAGCTGGCCCTCGCGCACCTCACGCGCGGAGTTCACTGGTAGATCGGCTTTCGCGCGATTGGGCTGGTACGCCGGGGCGCCGGCTTGCTCCCTCGCGAGAGGCCCGTCGTGGGGCGTCGCCGGCGCTCCGTCTCGCTTTGGGATCCGCAGAAGCCTCTCGCGAGGGACAAGCCGCGCCCGGCTGCACGAGCGCCTGCGCGCCGCCTACCAGTGGCCCGCGCCGAAGCTGCGCTCATGCCAAAGGCGAGGCTTGGGCCCCAATGCCGAGGCGATGAGTGCGCGGGCTACGCTGAGCGCCGGCGTTGCCGGCTCAGGGCCCGGACGCTGCTGGTCAGCCGGGCGCGCGATGTCCTCCGCGAGAGGCTTCTGCGGGTCCCACGAACGCGACGCAATGCGAGACGGCCCCACGACGGGCCTCTCGCGGGGGAGCATCGCGCGCCCCGGCGTACCGCAAACGAACCGGGCACCCAACGCCGAGGCAAAGCCAAGCGTCAGATGCGGAAGACCGGCAGGAGACGTCTCTCGTGTTGGGCTTCGATGCGGGCGATCACCTCGATGTGCTGCTCCAGCCCCGACCCGCGGAGCTTGGTGGCGAGCAGCTCGTCGACCTGAAAGATGCCGGCGCTGTTGGACATCGCGATCTCGACGCGCACGGCGCGGTCCTTGCCGGCGACGATCTTGACCTCCTCGATCGCGTAGGCCGACAGCGAGTGGATGTTCTGGTGGCCGGCCTCGAACGGGACGCGCGAGCGGCCGCGGGCCATGTCAAGCGCGTCGGCGACGCGCACGATCCCCGCCTCGATCGTGAACGGCTCGCCGCGGCGGCGGTGGCCGATGATCGCGTGCAGCGCCTCGGCGACGACGATCGACCGCTCCGGCTCGTCGTAGGCGTGCGCGAGCAGGCCGCCGAGCTTGTCGGCCGTGAGGAACAGGCTGTAGGCCTCGTGGTCGGCGCGGTGGATCGTCATGCCGGTGTCGTGGAACAGCGCGCCGGCGGCGATCACGACCTCGGCGTCGCGCTCGCTCATGCCGTAGTCGGCGACGACGTTCGGCACGATCCCGCGCCGGAACAGCAGGCGCGAGAGTCGCAGCGCGACGTTCAGCACGATCTGGATGTGGATCCACGAGTGGTCCGACATGCCCAGCCGGCGCGTCGCGTTGACGGCGGAGACGTGCCACCACGCCTTCACCTGGTCGTCGGCATTGACGGCCTCCAGCAGCCGCTCGAGCTTGCGGTTGCCGCGCGTCGGGACGCGGATGCGCACATCCGCGATCGCCTCGCGCGGCGGACGGTCCGACGGATCGACCTGTCCCCCGCTCCCCGGCGAATCGGCGCTCACGTGCTGCTCCGGGCGACCGTCATCTCGGCGCCACGCTAGCGCCTTCCGCGGCGTCCGCTCAGAACAATCGCCCGAGGAGCCCGCGACGCCGGTACGCCCGCTCCCAGGCCAGCTCCTCTTCGAGTCGCTGCACCTGTGCACGGGCGATGCTCGTCTCGAGTCGCGCGATCGCGAGCCTCATCTTCGCGAAGATCTCGTCGAGATCCATCGCCGGCTCTGCTTCCGGCCGATGTTCCGTGCTGGTCGGTTCGGTCTGCATTGCAGGCATGCTAGGAACCCTCCTCGTCGTGACGCAACAGCCGATGTGTGGGATCGTCCGAAGAGCGGGGATGCGCGGCCTGCTCAGCGAGCGCATGGAGCTCCGCCGCTCTAGCTGCGATTTCGTCCTCCAGCACCTGACGCGCAGCCTTCGCGGCTCCGACGCGTGGAACCTCGATGCCGTCGCGGCCGACGCGCGTGAGCGTCTCTCCGTGCAGCGCGAGGCGCAACGCGACGATCGCCGCGTACGAGGCCGCGAACAGCGCGGCCGCCACCTCGGCGCGCCAGACGAGAACCGAGCCGAGGGCGACCGCCGGCAGGCGCGCCGGGGTCGGGGCAGTACACGCGCCCACGAGCGAGCCTGCGAGTGCGAGCAGGACGACGGCGGGCAGCAGACGGCGGCGCATCGTCAGGCGGTGCGGCAGTCGTCGCGCGGCAGGAACGGGAGGCCGGGCAGGCGGGTCTCGGCGCTGACCAGGCGCATGCCCTCCTGCTGGCGCTCGAAGTCGGCGCCGAGCTGCGCCCCGACCGCGAGCTTCGCGCCGAGCCCGAAGGACGACGAGGTCATCGCGTAGGTGCGCCGGTCGACGATGCCGGCGTCCGCTATCCGCTCGTGCAGAGCGGCGGCACGCCGCCTCAGCTCACCGGTCGCGAGCGGGTCTTTCAGCGCCTTGACGAAGGCGTCGGCCGCAGCGCGATTCTGCGCGTCGTGCAGGTCGAGCGTGCCGTCGAGCTCGGTCACGAGCTGGCCGCCTCCCCCGAGCTTGCCGCTGAGACCCCCGCGCGATCCGGCCAGCGTCACGCGGCCGCCGGTCCGCGTCACCGCGTGGATCACGAGCTGGCTCGGATGGCCCTGCGCGTCAAGCGAGTACGAGACGACGGCCTGGCGCTGCCGGCCCGCCGTCAGCGCATCGTCGCCGAGCACGGCTCGGAGGCCGTAGGCGACGTCGAGCTGGAGGAACCAGGTGCTGCTGCCGTCTCTGCGCGTCCGCGCGCCCACGAGCGCGCCGCCGGAGGCCTCGGCCGTCGCGACGATCAGCGGCACCTTCAGGTCCGCCAGGCCACCCTGCGCGGTGTACGTCTCGTCGGGCGGCGGCAGCTCGGCGTGCGGGCGCCAGCCGACCGCGTCGCAGAGGATCGAGCAGCCGCTGCGCAGCTCGTCGACCGCCTTGCCGCCGATCGTCGCCTTCGACCCGTATCTGTCGACGAACGCGCGCGCCTCCGCCGCGCTCGGCAGCGTCCACGAGCGTCCGGACGCGAAGCTCGCTCCGAGGTCCGCCGTGACCTCCCCGCCCGCGCGCCCGCCGACGCTCACGTGCAGCCCGAGCCCGGCCTCGGCTCTCACCGCCGACCCGTCGACGAGCGAGACGGTGACGCGTCCGTCGGAGCCGCGGACGGTCGTCAGCGTCCCGCTGCTGCCGAGGTCGAGGAAGTCGACCGCCCCGTCGAGCGACTCTCTTCTCGTCGTGCGCTCGACCGGGCACGGAGCGAGGTCGGGGCCCGGCGGCTCGACGCGGGGGCAGGCGGTCCCCGACACCGTGCAGAGCCCGCGCTGGAGCCCGGCGAGCACCTGCCCGCCGATGCCCCCTGAGGTCAGGCCGGCCGCCAGCGCCAGCACGACCGCGACGAGCAGCACGAGCGCGACGTACTCGCTCGTCGCCTGCCCGCGTGCGTCGCTCCAGCGCCCCATCGGGCCAGCATTGCGCGCCGCGGTAGCCGATCCGGGCGATCGCGCGACGATTGGCGCAGCTGCTGCGCAGCGGCATGAGCGCGCTGCGTGGACGCGTTGCGAAGCGGGCGGTCGCTACGTCACGGCCAGCTCGCGCAGCACGCCCTCGCGCAGGCCGCCGCGCGCGACCTCGAGCGGACCGACGCGCTCCGCGATCGCCGCGAGCACTACGATCCCGGCCGGCAGCAGGCGCGCCCGTTCCGGCGCGATCCGCAGCTGCTCCGCGACCTGCGCCGCCGGCGCCGCGACGAGCGCCTCGAGCGCACGCGAGAGGCCGGCCGCGTCGAGGCGCGGGCCGGCGAGCCGCCGCAGCGACGTCGCGCTCCCGCCCACGGCGAGCGCGTGCGCGACGAGCGGCAGCGCAACGCCGGCGAGTGCTTCCCCCACGGTGGCGCGGAGGGCGCCCAGCTCGCCGGAGCCCGGCGGGTCGCCGTGCAGGTGCGCCGCCGTGAGGTCGCCGGAGCCGAGCGGCAGCGAGACCGACCACGACGCGCCGGCGGCGCAGGTGCCGACGACGAGCTGCGCGGATCCTCCGCCGACGTCCACCACCGCGATCGGGCCCTCGCGCCCACCGTCCAGCGCGCAGGTCGCGCCAGCGAACGCGAGGCGCGCCTCCTCCCGCTCGCTCAGCAGCTCGACGGGCGCGCCGGCCGCGGCCGCGAGCGCGTGGCATGTGGCGAGACCGTCGGCGGTGCGGCGCAGCGCCGCGGTCGCGACGACGCGCAGCGCCTCCGCTCCCAACGTGCGCGCCTCCTGCGCCTGGGCGGCGACGACGACCGCCAGCCCTTCCCGCACGTCCGGCGGAAGCGCGTCGCCTGCCCGGCACGCGCGCCCGAGCTCCGTGAACGCGCGGCGCTCGACCACGGGAGCGAGCAGCGGCCCGGGATCGTTCGCGCCGGTGCCTGCGAGATCCGCGACGAGCAGACGCGTCGTGTTCGAGCCGATGTCGATGCAGGCGCAGCGCACGGCCGTGCGAGCGTAGCCGGCGACGAGACGCGGCCGCAATCCCACTTTGAGGCATCATGGGCGCCCGTGAACGACGAGCTGGCGATCGAGGTCCGCGGCCTGCGCAAGCGCTACGGCGATCTGGAGGCGGTCCGCGGGATCGACTTCTCGGTACGCCGCGGCGAGGTGTTCGGCCTGCTCGGGCCCAACGGGGCCGGCAAGACGACGACGGTCGAGATCCTCGAGGGCTACCGCGACCGCAGCGATGGCGAGGTCGCGGTGCTCGGCCACGACCCCCAGTTGCGGCCACGCGACCTGCGCGAGCGCGTCGGCATCGTGCTGCAGAGCACCGGCATCTACCGGCACCTGACCGTGCGCGAGACGCTGCGCCACTTCGCCGGCCTCTACCCCGCCCCGCGCGGCGTCGAGGAGACGATCGAGCTGGCCGGCCTGCGCGGCAAGGAGGACGCGCGCACGCGCACCCTCTCCGGCGGGCAGCTGCGCCGGCTCGACCTCGCGCTCGCGCTGGTCGGCGACCCCGAGCTGATCTTCCTCGACGAGCCGACGACCGGCTTCGATCCGGCCGCGCGACGCGACGCGTGGGACACGATCCGCTCGCTCAAGGCGCTCGGCAAGACGGTCGTGCTGACGACGCACTACCTCGACGAGGCGCAGGCGCTCGCCGACCGCGTCGCGATCGTCAAGGACGGGCGGATCCTCGTGGAGGGCGCGCCGGCCGAGCTGGGCGCGGGCGACGGCGCGACGCGCTATCGCGTCGCATGGCGCAACGGCAGCGGCCTGCTCAACCAGCGCGAGACGGACGACCCGACGGCGCTGCTGCACGAGCTGACGTCGGCCGCACTGGAGCGCGGCGAGCGGCTCGAGGGGCTCAGCGTCACGCGCCCGACGCTCGAGGACGTCTACCTGGAACTGACCGCCGATGCCTGAGCACGTCACGCAGTCGCACGGCTTCGCGGCGCTCTCCTGGCGCCAGTACCGGCTCGAGCGCCGCATGTTCTGGCGCAACCCGAGCGCGGCGTTCTTCAACTTCCTGCTGCCGCTGCTGTTCCTCGTGCTGCTGGCGGCCGTGCTGACGAAGCAGAGCCAGCGCGACGTGATCGTGCCGGGCATCGCGGGCATGGCCGTGCTCGCGACGACCTTCAGCGCGCTCGCCTACAACATGGTCTTCCTGCGCGAGCAGGGGATCCTCAAGCGCATGCGCGGAACGCCGCTGCCGTCGGGCGCCTACCTGCTCGGGATCGCCGGCAACGCGGTCATGAACACGGCGGTGCAGATCGTCCTGATCACAGTCGCGGGGAAGGTCCTCTACGGGATCGACTGGCCGCAGGACGTCGGCGAGCTGGTGCTGTTCGTCGTGCTGGGCGTCGTCTGCTTCGCCTCGCTCGGCGTCGCGCTCGCGCACGCGATCCCGACGTTCGAGGCCGCGACCGTCTACGTGAACATGATCTTCCTGCCGGTCGTGTTCATCTCGATCGACGCCGCCCACGACCCGTCGTTCCTGAAGGGGATCGCGGAGGCGCTGCCGCTCGCGCACCTCGTGCAGGGGCTGCACGACGCGATGGTGACGGGCAACGGGATCGGCGACGCGTGGTCGGCGCTGGGCGTGCTCGCCGTCTGGACCGTGCTCGGCGTCGTGCTCGCGATCCGCGGCTTCAGCTGGGAGCAGCGCCGCACCTGAGTCTCAAACATGTGCGGATCTTCACGAGTTCCGCCGCCGGGCCTGGTTCGATAGGCGCGCAACCGTCCCGAACCGCACCCAGGAGGTGCTCCGGAATGTACCCCGTGGCCTACGAGGCCGACTACGTCGAGCGGCGCAGTCGCCTGTCGACGTTCTTTCGCCTGATCCTCGCGATTCCGTGGTTCGTCGTGTCGATCGTCTGGGGGCTCGTCGCGTTCGTGTGCGTCGTCGTCGCGTGGTTCGCGATCGTGATCACCGGGCGCTACCCGGAGCCGCTCTACAACGGCGTGAGCATGGCGCTGCGCTTCTACACGCGCGCCAACGGCTTCGCGCTGCTGATGACGGACGCGTTCCCGCCGTTCGGCGGCGAGGAGAGTCCGGAGTATCCGGTGCGCCTGGCGATCGCTCCGCCGCTGGAGAGCTACAACCGCTGGAAGACGCTGTTCCGCTTCATCCTCGTGATCCCGGTCGGGATCATCGTCTACCTGGTGCAGCTCGTCTCGCGCGCGATCAGCATGCTCGCGTGGCTCGTGATCGTCGTCACCGGCAAGCTCCCGCGCGGCATCTTCGACGTGATGCGCTTCACGCTCGCGTACGAGGCGCGCGCGTCGGCCTACGAGCTGCTCGTGACCGAGACCTACCCGCCGTTCTCGCCCGACGACGAGGCGCCGGCGACGTCCGCGGTGCCCCCCTCGGCGCCGCCGCTCGCCGGCTGAGCGGGCCACCCCTCGACCACGAACGCCTCCGGCGGCTCCCCGTGCAGGGTGACGGGGACCGTCGCGAGGCGCGAGGTCTCCCACTCCTCGCGCAGCAGCCCGTAGATGTGCACGTCGTGCGCGGTGGCGCCGTGACGGTGCCAGCGCCGCAGCAGGCCCTCGCGCACGAACCCGATCCGCTCCAGCGCCGCCTGCGAGCGGACGTTCTCCACGTCGGCGTAGGCACCGAGCCGCTCGAGGCCGAGGCGGGCGAACGCGAGGTGGGCGACGAGCGCCTTCGCCTCGAAGTTCGCGCCGCTCCCCCACCAGCGGCGGCCGAGCCATGTGCCCACGACCGCCCGGCGGTCGCGGCCCGACAGCTCGGACAGGCCGACGACGCCGATCGGGCCGTCGACGCGATGGACGATCAGCAGGTCGAGCTGCTCGCCGCGCTCGCGCCGGTCGGCCAGCCCCACGATGTAGGCGACCGGCTCCTCGATGCGCACGTACGGGCCCCACGAGAAGAAACGCGTGACGTGGCGGTCTGAGCCCAGCTCGAGCAGCGCGTGCGCATCGTCCGGCGTCGCGTAGCGCAGGGTGAGTGTCGGACCGTGAAGCTCCATGCTGAGAGAATATGACCGGATGCTGACCAGAGACCGCGCGGCACGCGACCACCCGGACCCGCGGAGCTACTCAACGTTTGGCGATGCCCGCGACCGCACATACGGGTGGATGACGTGAGCGACGCCGTCAGCACCCAGTCCTCCACAGGCGGAACCCCCGGCCCCGCGGGCGAGTCCGGCGCGTGCCCTGCCGTGCGGCTGCTGATGCCGGCGCTGCCGGCCAACGTCGCGCTCGTGCGACAGGCGCTCGCGGGAGTGACGGACGAGCTGGACGTCGGTGCCGCGCGCGCGGCCGACATGAAGATCGCGCTCACGGAGGCCTGCACCAACGTCGTCGTGCACGCATACGGAGACGAAGCCGGCCCGCTCGAGGTGACGATGGACGTCGAGCACGGACGGCTGGTGCTGGGTGTCCGCGACCACGGCGGCGGCCTGCACCCGCTGCCCGGGCGCGACGAGGGGTCGCCGCTCGGCTTCGGGCTGGCGCTGATCGCGTCGCTGTCAGACGAGCTGGGCCTCGTCGGCGGGCGGCACGGCACCGAGCTGCGGATCGCCTTCGCGCTCGACGGCGCCGACGCCCCGCCGCTGGCGGTCCAGCCCTCGGCCGAGCCGGCGCCGAGCACCGACGGGATCGAGCTGCGGCTGCGTCCGCCCGAGCGTGCCGCGCCCGTGCTCGGGCGCGTCGTCTCGCTCGTCGCGGCGCGCGCGGACTTCTCGATCGATCGCCTGTCCGACGCGCAGATCGTCAGCGATGCGATCGCCGGCGCCGCCCCGGCGCACGTCGCGGACGGCACGCTGGCCGTCGCGATCGACGAGCACGAGCATGGCTTCGACCTGCTCGTCGGCCCGTTCGCGGCCGGCGGCGCGCAGCGGCTCGTCGAGGATACGGAGCTGCCGGGCCTCGGCTCGCTGCTCGAGCGCCTGACCGACACGCTCGCGGTCGAGCAGGCCGGCATGCCGGACGGCGAGCGGCTGCGCGTGCGGCTGCTCGCCCGCGACTGACGCCACCGTCACCAGCCCGCCCGGCTACTGCCGAGTCGGTGAATCCTTGTTCGCCTGCTGACAGCTTTGCCGACGTTAAGTCTGACGCAATGTCGAATCCGGTTCGTTCTAGCCACGAGCGCCCGACACCAATACGCTGTATCGGATGGCAGCGGGAAACGCTTTCGTTCGCGTCCTCGAGGAGGACCCGGAGTTGGCCGCCGGGCTCGACGCGACAAGCGTCCAGCTCGCGACGCGGCATGCGATCGCGGCGGTCGAGATCGTCGCGCCCGGCGCCTGGGAGCCGGCCTTCCCCGCCGACGGCGGCGGCGGCAGCCTCGGCCTGCTCGTGCTCGACGGGCTGCTGATGCGCGACGTCGCGATCGCGCAGGCCACGTGCACCGAGCTGATCGGCCGCGGCGACCTGCTGCGCCCGTGGGACTGGGAGCGCGACGTGCTGACGATCAAGCCGGTCGTTACGTGGACGGCGCTGCAGCCGGTCCGCCTCGCCGTGCTCGACCGGCGCATCGCGGCCGTGCTGGGTCGCTGGCCGGAGCTGGTCAGCGCGCTCGTCGCGCGGGCGGTGCGGCGCTCGTTCGAACTGGCGACGAATCAGGCGACAAGCCATCTGACGCGCGTGGACGCGCGCCTGGAGCTGCTGTTCTGGGGCCTTGCCGACCGCTGGGGCCGCGTCGGGCCCGACGGCGTCGTGCTGGAGCTGCCGCTGACGCATCAGGTGCTCGGCCGGCTCGTCGGCGCGCAGCGACCGTCCGTCACGACCGCGTTGTCAGATCTGTCGCGGCGCGGGGTGATCGAGCGCCGCGAAGACGGCGCGTGGGTCCTGCACGGCGATCCGCCCGGCGACGCGGTCGAGGCCGGCGCCGCGGCCGACGCGGCCAAGCAGGCGGCGCCGACGGCCTGAGCAGGCGTCAGGCGGCGCCGCAGGCGGGCCAGGGCGACGTGCCGCGCTCGCGGTAGAGCGCGAGCGCGCGGCGGTCCTGCTCGGACTCGGAGGCGCGCGCCGGATCGCCGTGGCCGCCCATCGCGTGCCACGTCTCGCGGTCGAACTGGTACTTGCCGCGGTAGGTGCCGTCCGGCGAGACCGCGCGCGGGTTCCCGCCCGACTCGCACCGCGCGATGCGGTCGAGCGCCGCCGGCACGTGCACCGCGGCGTGGCGGGCGTGTCCGCCGGCGCTGTGGCCCTCGGCGAGGTCGACGCCGAGCGCCCGCGCCGTCTGCGAGCCGACGACGCCGTCGACCGTGAGCCCCTTGCGGGACTGGAAATGCCGCACGGCGCGCTCGGTCTGCGGACCGTAGACGCCGTCGGCCGGCAGGCCGAGCCTGCGCTGCACCTGGACGACCGCCGGGCCGCGGCTGCCGCGCTTGAGCGGCGCCGCGTCGGCGCTCGCGGGCACCGCGAGCGCGCAGGCCAGCGCGAGCGCGAGCAGCAGCGCGGGAACGAGGGCGAGACGGGTGGACATGGGACCTCCGTGGGCTCTTTCGTGCGCCTACGGGGTGAGCTGTCGGGCTCGCGCGGAAAGATCGCGCTACGCGGCCAGAGCACCCCGGGATCGGAGTGCCGGCTGCGATTCGCCCCGTGGATCGCGACCGTCCGCGATCCGAGTGGGTCCCCCGCTCTCCGTCGTCGGGGACGGCGGAGACTCGGCAGTTATGGTCTGTCTTGCCTGCAAGCAAAGCAGATTCGCTTCTCGGATGCGCTGTGCGCGGGGCTGACTACTAAGCTCTCGGGCGCGATGGCGAGCGCCCCCACCACCCCCCAGGAGCCCGACGATCACGAGGTCGCGGGCGTCGCCTGGGACCTCGAGCCGCTCGTCCACGGCGAGGGCGAGGCCGGCGTGCGGGCGCTGCTCGAGCAGGCGACGGCGCGCGCCGAGGCCTTTGCAGCGGCCCACGCCGCGCGCGTCGCCGAGCTGGACGCCGACGGCCTGCGCGCGGCGATGGAGGAGCTGGCGGCGCTGACCGAGCTGGTCGGCCGCGCCGGCTCCTACGCCTCGCTGCGGTTCGCGGTGGACACCGCCGACCCGGCGATCGGCGCGCTGCTGCAGCACGTGCAGGAGCGCGGCACCGCGATCCAGACGACGCTGTTGTTCTTCGAGCTGGAGTGGGCCGCGCTCGACGACGAGCGCGCCGAGGCGCTGCTCGCCGACCCCGGCCTCGCCTTCTGTGCCCACCACCTGCGCAGCGAGCGCCGCTACCGGCCCTATCTGCTGAGCGAGCCGGAGGAGAAGATTCTCAACGAGAAGGCGATCAGCGCCCGCAGCGCCTGGACGCGGCTGTTCGCCGAGCTGATGTCCTCGCTCGAGGTGACCGTGCCCGGCGAGGATGCGGCCGTCTCGCTGGAGCAGGCGCTCGCACGGCTGTCCGGCCCAGACCGCGAGCAGCGCCGCGCCGCCGCCGAGGCGGTGACCGAAGCGCTGCAGCCGGGGATCCGAACGCGCGCCTCGATCTACAACACGCTGCTGCACGACAAGGCGGTCGACGACCGCCTGCGCGGCTACCCGCACTGGCTCGCCTCGCGCAACCTCGCCAACGAGGCGAGCGACGCGTCGGTCGAGGCGCTCGTCGGCGCCGTACGTGCGCGCTATGACATCCCGCAGCGCTGGTACCGGCTGAAGGCGAGACTGCTCGGCGTCGAGCGGCTCGCCGACTACGACCGCGCCGCGACGGTCGCGACCGCCGACGAGCACTACGCCTGGGCCGACGCGCGCGCGCTCGTGCTCGACGCCTACGGCAGCTTCTCGCCTGAGCTGGGCGCACTCGCACAACGCTTCTTCGACGAACGCTGGATCGACGCGCCCGTGCGGCCCGGCAAGCGCGGCGGCGCGTTCTGCTCCTACACGGTCCCCTCGGCGCACCCCTACGTGCTGCTCAACTACACCGCACGCCGCCGCGACGTGCTGACGCTCGCGCACGAGCTCGGTCACGGCGTGCACGCCGCGCTCGCCGCGCCGCAGGGCGTCTTCCACCAGGGCACGCCGCTGACGCTCGCCGAGACGGCCTCGGTGTTCGGCGAGGCGCTCACGTTCGGGCGCCTGCTGGAGGCGGCCGCGACGCCCGAGTCGCGGCTCGCGCTGCTGGCCGAGTCGATCGAGGGAGCGATCGCGACCGTCTTCCGCCAGACCGCGATGCACCAGTTCGAGCAGCTCGTGCACACGGCGCGCCGCGAGGAGGGCGAGCTGTCGGTCGAGCGCTTCTCGGGGCTGTGGAGCGAGACGCAGGAGGAGCTGTTCGGCGACGCCGTCGAGGTGACCGAGGGCTACCGCGCGTGGTGGTCCTACATCCCCCACTTCGTCAACTCGCCCGGCTACGTCTACGCCTACGCGTACGGGCAGCTGCTCGCGCTGTCGGTCTACCAGCGCTACCGCGACGAGGGCCCCGGCTTCGCGCCCGACTACCTGCGGCTGCTGTCGGCCGGCGGCTCGATGGCGCCGGAGCAGCTCGGCCGCATCGTCGGGATCGACCTCGCCGACCCGGGCTTCTGGGACAGCGGCCTCGCGCTCGTCGAGCAGCAGCTCGTGGCGGCGGAGCAGGCGGCTCTGGATGTGCGCCCGCCCGCCTTCGGGTAGCGCGCGCTCGCAGGCTTCGGGCTGAGGCGCGCCCAGCCCGAAGCCCCGCCGGCGGACGCGGCGGCATGAGCCGCCGCGGCTGGTCTCACCGGCCTCACCGCACGCTGCGCGCGGCGCGCTCGGCGATCAGCTCCTCCCGTACGCCGCGGTGGAACAGCACGCGGCGGACGATCGCGTCGGCCAGCGTGTCCGGGTCGACCTCGTACTCGCCGGCGGCGACCTGCCGCGCGAGCAGACGCACGCGCGAGGAGCGCGTGATGCGGTCGCGCCGGGCGGTGGTGATGCGATGGATGCGGTCGTTCGTGGCGACCATCGATGTCCTCCTGGTTCGGTCCTGACGTCACACGTGAGCCGCGCCCGGTCGGGGCGGCTCGTCTGGTGCGTCAGGCGACGGGAGGAGCGCGGGCGCCGTCGCTCGTCGGCGCCGGAGCGATGGGCGCGCAGCAGCCGGTCGCGACGGCGGTGCCGCCGTCCGACAGCTCGAGGACGACCTGGTCGAACTGGATCGCGCAATCGCGCTGCCCGCCCGCTCCGCCGGGAGCGGCGCTGCCGCCGCCGGCTGTCGCGGCGGGGGCGGACGGTGCCTGGAACGGCGCCGGCGGACCGCGCAGCTGCGTCTGGTCCTGGTCGCTGCGGTGGGTGTGGGAAGCCTGGTGGCCGGGCAGCAACGAGCCGGCGGCCGACTGGGCGCCGACGCTCGTGGCGATGGCCGGCGCGCACGCTGTCGTCGACGCGGCCGCGACGACGACGGGCATGGCGGATGCGCCGTCGCCCGGGGTGGTCGCGGAGACGGTGCCGATGCCGAGTCTCGCCAGCATGTCGCTGACGGCCTTCGCCGGCTGGGAGGCGCTTTGGTCCGCGGCGACCGGCGCTGCCGGCGTCGGCGTGACGGTCGGAGTCGGAGCCGTGGTCGCCGGCAGCGGCGCGCTCGCCGGCGCGGGCGAAGCCGTCGTCAGCGGTTCGGTCGCGGCCGGCGTGATGCGCGTGTCCGAGGACGGCGCGGGCTTCGGCGCGGGCGCTCTGTCTGCCGGAGCCGGATCGGCGGGCGCCGGGTCGGCGGGGGCTGGATCGGCCGGTGGGGCCGGATCAGCCGGGGCGGGAGCCGCTGGCGGGGCGGGATCGGCCGGCGGCGCAGGATCCGCCGGCGGCGCGGGATCGGCAGGCGGTGCAGGATCGGCCGGCGGTGCAGGATCGGCCGGCGGGACGGGATCCGTGGGGACCGGCGCCGCCGGCTGCGCGGGGTCGGTCGGGGCGGGCGTGGCCGGAGTCGCGGGATCGGCCGGTGCCTGATCGGCAGGCGGAGTGGACGTGGCCGGCGGAGTCGAATCGGCCGGCGTCTGATCCGCCGGCGGGGTCGAGTCGACCGGCGGCGTCTGGTCCGCCGCAGGCTGGTCGGCTGCCGTGGCACCGCCGGTGAGCGCGGTCGCGGCGAGCTGCCCGCTGGGGCCGGAGCCGCCGTGCCCATGGTCGGCGAGGGCGCTCGCCGGCAACAGCGCGAGCAGCGCGAGCACCAGCAGCAGCCCGAGGATGGGGCGACCATGCGCCGAATGGCGAAGACGGGATGCGGCGGACTGAGCGTGGACGTCCATGTGCGTTCGGTGGCAGCCTCTTCGGCCTTCGTCGGCAGCCGAGGCGAACCTGATAAGCGAATCAGGCCCCGAGCAGCCGGCAATCGCCTGCCGAGGTCCGCCTCCTGACCACGCAGCGTAGCCGTCGCGTCCAGGCGTGTCAGCGCCGGCGGTCCGGGCTGGCACATCGGCGGTGGCGGCGCATCGGCTCCGTTCCACGATCAGACTGTACGCGCCGTGGGCAGCGCGTTCAGCACCAGCGTCGACCTCTCCCGCCTGCGCGACCGCGTCGCGCTCGTGACGGGCGGCGCGAGCGGGCTCGGCCGCGCGACCGCGCTGGCGCTCGCGGCGGCGGGCACCGAGCTGGTGATCGCCGACGTCGACGTGGAGCGCGGCGAGCAGGTCGCCGCGCAGGTCGGCGGCCACTTCGTCGCGACCGACACGTCCGACCTCGAGGCCAACCGCGCGATGGTCGCGTTCGCACGCGAACGCTGCGGCCGGCTCGATCTCGTCCACCTCAACGCGGGCGTGACGACCGGCTGTGGCGTCGGCGAGGACTTCGAGCTCGCCAGATACCGCCGCGCGATGGGGGTCAACCTCGACGGCGTCGTCTTCGGCGCGCACGCCGCGCTCGAGGCGCTGCGCGCCAACGAGGGCCCGGAGCGCGGTGCGATCGTCGCGACCGCGTCGCTCGCCGGCCTGACCGCGGTCCCGATCGACCCGCTCTACGCGACCAACAAGCATGCCGTCGTGGGGTTGGTGCGCTCGCTCGGGCCGGCGCTCGTGCACGAGGGGATCCGCGTCAACGCCGTCTGCCCCGGCTTCGCGAAGTCGGCGATGACCGACCCGTTCGCCGCCGACCTTGAGGCGGCCGGCGTGCCGCTGATCCCGGCGGAGGTCGTCGCCGAGACCGTCGTGCGGCTGTTCGCCCTCGACATCGCCGGGGAGTGCTGGTTCGTGCAGCCGGGCCGCGAGCCGGGACCGTTCGCGTTCCGCAACATCCCGGGGCCGCGTACGGCTCCGCCTACCGAGGAGAGCTGACCGCCATGGACTTCGAGCTGAGCGACCGCGCGAAGGACTACCGCGACAGACTGCAGGCGTTCCTCGACGAGAAGGTCCACCCGGCCGAGTCGGTCTACGTCGAGCAGGTGCGCGCGGCGGACACGCCGCACGTGCACCCACCGATCATGGAGGAGCTGAAGGAGGAGGCGCGGCGGCGCGGCCTGTGGAACATGTTCCTGCCCGACGAGGAGCACGGCTCCGGCCTCACGAACGTCGAGTACGCGCCGCTCGCGGAGCTGCTCGGGCGCACCTTCATCGGCTCGGAGGCGTGCAACTGCTCCGCGCCGGACACCGGCAACATGGAGGTGCTGCACCAGTTCGGCGACGAGGAGCAGAAGGACCGCTGGCTGCGGCCGCTGCTCGACGGCGAGATCCGCTCCGGCTTCGCGATGACCGAGCCCGACGTCGCCTCCTCCGACGCGACGAACATCTCGCTGAGAATGGAGCGCGACGGCGACGACTTCGTCCTCAACGGGCGCAAGTGGTGGACGACGGGCGTCATGCACCCGAGATGCAGAATCCTCATCGTGATGGGCAAGACGGAGCTGGAGGCGCCCGTCTACGCGCAGCAGTCGATGGTGCTCGTGCCGCTCGGCACGCCGGGGCTCGAGATCGTGCGCTCGCTGCCGGTCTTCGGCTACATGGACCCCGAGGGCCATGGCGAGCTGCGCTTCACCGACGTGCGCGTGCCGCAGTCGAGCCTGATCGCGGGACCCGGCGCCGGCTTCCTGATCGCCCAGGCGCGGCTCGGCCCGGGGCGCATCCACCACTGCATGCGCGCCGTCGGCGCGGCCGAGCGGGCGCTGGAGCTGATGTGCAAGCGCGCCGACGAGCGCGAGACGTTCGGCAAGCCCGTCTCGACGCGCTCGAACATCCGCGACTGGATCGCCGAGGCGCGCATCGAGCTCGAGATGCTGCGGCTGCTGGTGCTCAAGACGGCGTGGCTGGTCGACAACGTCGGCGGCAAGAACGCGCGCATCGAGGTGGCGGCGATCAAGGTCGCGGCACCGAACGTGGCGCTGAAGATCATCGACCGCGCGATCCAGGTGCATGGCGGCGCGGGCGTCTCGGACGACTTCCCGCTCGCGTTCATGTACGCGCACATGCGCACGCTGCGGCTCGCGGACGGGCCGGACGAGGTGCACAAGCTTTCGATCGCGCGGCGCGAGCTGCGCCGCCAGCGGGGCGAGGACGCGCCGCTGATGTAGGTCGCGCGGCGCGCGTGCGGGCGATCGCGGCGTGCGTCGCCCGGGCGGCCGCCGCACCGCGTCAGCCCCCACTGCCGCCGGAGTCGCTCGCCGAGCCGCCTGACGAGTCGGAGCCGGAGGAGGCGCTGTCCCCGCCGGAGCTGCCGCCGGAGTCGTGGGCGCCGCCGCCACCGCTGTCGCCCTGCGAGCCGGTGTCGCCGCTGCTGTGACCGCCGTCGCCGCCGGAGGATCCCGATCCGCCGGACCCGCCGCCGTCGTCGGAGCCGCCGCCCGACGCGCCGCTGTGCCCGTCGTCGCCCGACCCGTCGTCGCCGCCGCTCCCGGGCGCCGGAGCGGTCCCGGAGCCCGGCAGGCGGCCTCTCCCCTGCCGCCCGCCGGGCCCCGTTCCACCGCCGAGGCCTCCGTGGCCGTCGTCCCCCTCTGACGTGCCCTGCCTCGGTGGCGTGCCCCCGCCGCCGTCCGCGCGTTCGCCGGCGCGCGGGTGGATGGGTGCCGCGGGGGCTTGTGCGGTCGCTGTGCCGTGGCCGTGGCCGTGCCGGTGGGAATGGCCGTCGCGGCGCGGCGACGGCGCCCCCGGCGTCGTGGATGCGGACGGCGCGGCCACGGCGAGCAACCCGCCCGCATGCGCTGCGCCACCGGCCTCGCGCGCCGCGACGCGCACGGCGTGAGCGGGATGCGATGCGGCGTGGGCGCGTCCGTGGTGCTCGGCGACCGCGCCGACGCCGGCCGCCAGCACCCCGGCCGAGATCGCCGCCGCACCGCCCTTCGCGAGCAGGCCCGCGAGCCCCGCCGAGCCGCCGCCGACGGCCAGGTCGGTGACGGCCCCACCGCCGTGGCCGGCGGCGTCGGCGGCCCACGACGCGAACGGCATCGGCGTGATCGCGGTCGCGGCCGTGCGCAAGGTGGCGCGTGCGCGATACACGAGCCCGCGCAGCGCCCCCTCGCTGAGGCCCATCTCGGCCGCCGCGGTGGCGTGGCTCGCCCCCTCCACCGCCGTGCGCAGCAGCGCCTCGCGCTGCTGCTCCGGCAAGGCGGCGAGCCCCGCCAGCGCCTCGCGCACGGCGATGCGCCGGTCGAGGTCCTCCTGCGGCGCGCCGGCGCCGGAGATCGCCTCGCTCAGCTCGGCGTAGTCGTAGCCGGATCCGCGCAGCGCGTTGAGCGCCGTGTTGTGGACGATCCGATAGAGCCAGGCGCGCGCGTCGCGCACCTCGTCGCCGCGCTGCAACGCGAGCCACGCCTGCAGCAGTGCCTGCTGCAGCGCGTCCTCGGCGCGTGCCTCCGGCAGCAGCACGCGCCGGCAGTAGCCGAGCAGCGGGCGACGGTAGCGCTGCACGAGCGCCTCGAACGCGCGCTCGTGACCCCTGCCCGCCAACTCGACGAGGCGCGCGTCGCTCTGCGTCGCGAGCAGGCGGACCGTGACAGACGGGCTCATCGCGGCATCCCGGTGGGAATGGTGGCGGAGCGGGCGGCGGCCTGCACGCCGCGGCCGCCGCCCCCCACCGTCCGTTCCCCTATGACGCCGCCGGCTGCTGCTTGACGAGCAGGACGAGCTTGAACTCGGCGCCGTTGGAGCCGATCTTCAGGATCGCCTCGTGGATGACCGCGCCCGGGACGAGGTCTGCCACGGTGCAGGCCGACTGGCCGTGGCAGCGGCCGTGGTGGTCGCCGCCGCTCTGGTCGCCCTGGTCGTCACCCTGGTCGCCGCTGCCGCTGCCGCCGCCGTCGCGGGCGGTCCCCGCGGTCGGCGGCGGCGTCTGCACGGCCGGGACGCAGTTGATCTCGGTGTCGTTGGTGACCTTGCCGCTGACGGTCGAGCCGTCCGCGAGCGTGATCGTCAGCACGCCGCCGGTGAACGACGCGACTCTGCCGGCGTCGCCGGGCGCGCTCGGGTTCGAGGGGCTCGTGTTCGCCGCCGCGCCGAAGTGCTTGAGGCGCGTGTGGTGCGCCTTCACCTTGTGGTGATGGTGGTGGCGATGATGGCCGTGCGCCGATGCGGCACCCGGGACGGCGAGTGCCAGCGCGAGCACGCCGGCGACCAGCAGCAGAATTCGTCTCATGGCTGTTCCTCCTTGACGGCGCCACGGGCGCCTCTGGGGGTCTCCTGCGTATTGAGACACCCGTTCGCGCGATTCCTCACGCGGCCCGGTCGCGCATCTAGAACGAACGTCCACCGGCACCGTCCGCGGTGCCCGGCGTCCGGACGCCCGCGGCGGGCTACGCTGCGGCTCGGTGAGCCCGCTGGAACGCAACCGCTGGGGCGTCGTCGCCGCCTACGCCGCGCTCGGCGCAGCCACGCAGGTCCTGTGGCTGACGTTCGCGCCGATCACCACCGCGACCGCGCAGCACTACGGCGTCAGCGAGGGAGCGGTCGGCTGGCTGGCGGAGATCTTCCCGCTGCTCTACGTCGTGCTGGCGGTGCCGGCGGGGATGGCGCTCGACCGCTGGTTCGTGCCGGCGCTGCGCGCAGGCGCGGCGCTGACGGCAGCCGGCGCGCTCGTGCGCCTCGGCGGCGACACCTTCGCCTGGGCGCTCGCCGGCCAGACGCTCGTCGCAGTCGCGCAGCCGTTCGTCCTCAACGCGGTGACGAAGCTCGCGAGCGAGTACGTCGCGCCGGACGCGCGCCCGGCGGCGATCTCGCTCGGCTCGGGCGGCACGTTCGTCGGCATGCTGCTCGGGCTGCTGCTGGGCCCGGCGCTCGGCAGCGCGGCGGACCTGCGGACGCTGCTGGTCGTCGAGGCCGCGTTCGCCGTGCTCGCGGCGACGGCGCTGTGGATCGCGCTGCGCTCGCGTCCGGCCGGCGCGGCGGCGATCGAGCGGGCGGTCGGGCTGCACGAGCTGCGCGCGGTCTGGGACGACCGCTTCGTCCGCTCCCTCTGCGCGCTGGCGTTCGTCGGCTTCGGCGTCTTCATCGCGCTGACGACGTGGCTGCAGGGCCTGCTGTCGCCGTTCGGCGTCTCCGACGACACGGCGGGCGCGATGCTCGTCGCGGCCGTGCTCGCCGGTGTCGCCATGACGGCGTGGCTGCCCGCAGCAACGGCCCGGCGGGCCGCCGAGCGGACGATGCTGACCGTGGCGCTGCTCGCCTGCGGCGCCTGCTGCGCGCTGCTGGCGGGCGTGCGAGTGCCCGCTGTGCAGTTCGTGCTCGTGGCGGCGATCGGCGCGGTGGTTCTGCCTGCGCTGCCCGTCTTGCTGGAGCTGGCCGAGCGACGCGCCGGCAGCGCGGGTGCCTCGGCGGCGGCGCTGCTGTGGCTGGCCGGCAACCTCGGCGGGATCGCGCTCGCGCTGCCGGTCGGGGCGCTCGTGCACCATGCCGCGCCGGCGTTCGGGCTGCTGGCGCTCGCGACGCTCGCCGGCCTGCCGTTCGCGCGGCGGCTGATCTGGCGCGACGGCGTGCTCGCGGCGGAGGCGCGCACGTGAGCGCCGCGCGCAGCGAGGACCGCCCGGTCCGCGACGAGGACGCGTTCGACGTCGGCGCCGTCGACGGGTGGCTGCGCGAGCTCGGCGTCCGCGGGCTCGGCGACGGCGGCGAGCCGCCGGAGGTGCGGCAGTTCGCCGGCGGCGCGTCGAACCTCACCTACCTGCTGCGCTACCCGCGGCGAGACCTGATCCTGCGCCGCCCGCCGGCCGGGACGAAGGCCGCCTCCGCGCACGACATGGCGCGCGAGCACCGCATCCAGGCCGGGCTGCGACCGGTCTTCCCGACCGTGCCGGAGATGGTCGGCCTGTGCACCGACCACGCCGTGCTCGGCAGCGACTTCTACGTGATGGAGCGCGTCGACGGCGTGATCCCGCGCGCGCAGATGCCGCCGCAGATCGGCACCGACCCGCGCTTGATGGGCCGCATCGGCGAGCGCTTCGTCGACCTGCTGGCGGAGCTGCACGCAGTCGACCCGGCGGCCGCCGGGCTGGCCGAGCTGAGCCGTGGCGACGGCTACGTGCGCCGGCAGGTGGCCGGCTGGTCGGAGCGCTACCGCCGCGCGAAGACGTGGAACGTGCCGTCGTTCGAGCGCGTCATGCGCTGGCTCGACGAGCAGCAGCCGGACGACGTCGGCGCGTGCGTGATCCACAACGACTTCCGGCTCGACAACCTCGTGCTCGACGCCGACGACCCGCTGCGCGTGCGCGCCGTGCTCGACTGGGAGCTGGCGACGATCGGCGACCCGCTGATGGACCTCGGCAGCTCGCTCGCGTACTGGGTGCAGGCCGACGACGGCCGCGCGGGGCGCCTCTTCCGCAGACAGCCATCGCACCTGCCGGGGATGCCGACGCGCGCGCAGATCGTCGCGCGCTACGGCGAGCAGACCGGCCTCGACACCGGCGCATGGGCCTTCTACGAGGTCTTCGGCCTGTTTCGGCTGTCCGTGATCGCCCAGCAGATCTACTACCGCTACCACCACAAGCAGACGCGCAACCCGGCCTTCAAGCGCTTCTGGGTCGCCGCGCACCTGCTCGAGCGACGCTGCCGCAGCGCGATCCGCACGGTCCCGCGCGCGTGAAACTCAGACCTCGGCGAACGTCTCCTCGAACGTCGGCGTCGGCCATTGGAACGAGATGACGCCGCGCGATCGCGTCGCCGGCTCCTCGCGCCAACGCGCCAGCACCTCGGGCCGCAGCTTGTAGGCGCGGTAGAAGCGGCCGCGCGCGTCGCGCTGGTTGGTGCGCTCGACGTCCTCGGCGCCGGGGCCGAAGCGCACGAGCGACGCGAGCTTGTCCGGCGAGCTCGGCGGCCCGGCGGTGCCCTTCGGCGTGATCGCCACGCGCGCCGAGCCGTTGGACGGCAGCAGCGCCGTGAAGCGCTCGGCGTCGGCGACCGCGAAGACGAACGTGAAGTCGCGATACCAGCGGCCCTCCTCGGGGCGCTCGCGGCGCGTGTGGTAAGCGAGGTGGATTCTGTCGATCAGCGCCGCCATGTCGGCCGCGGTGCGGACCGTCACGCCGCGCGCCGCGAGCACGAACGCATGCGACGAGCCGAGCGTGATCTCCGCGCGGGCCTTCGCGTGGGCGGGCGCCGGGATCAGCGTCGAGGTCTCGCCGCGCCCGTACAGCTCGAATGCGACGTCGTCGCCCGAGCACGCCTCCCACACGCGGCCGTCGGTGCTGCGGCGCACGCGTCCGGGGAAGCCGTGGAAGCTGTGCCGCACGGTCGAGATCGGGTTCCAGACGCCGTCGTTGCCGATCGTGCCGATGTCGCCGATCTCGATCGGGAAGTCGAGCGGGACGACCGGGCGCATGCCGAAGCGTCTGTGGACCTCTGTGACGAACCCTGCGATGTCTGCCATGGGAGCCTCCGCGCGCCGCCGACGCCCACACGCCGGCCCTGCGCACTCCCATTAAACAGCATTTCTGTTCATTAACCAGCCTGTAACCGGAATAGCCGCTGGCGAGGCTGCTCAGGCCGCGGCGGCCGTCGCCGGCTCGATGCTCGCGGCGGGCTGCGGCACGAGCCGCGGCGGCGCGACGGGCAGCCGGCCCGGCTCCTCCGCCGGCGCGGAGGCAGGCCGCGCGCCGGGGCGCGTTCCGCGCACCTCCTGATGGCTGCAGACGACGTAGCACCACTCCATCAGCGCCACGCGCGCCCGCGGCTCGAGCTCGACGATCCGCGTGCCGAGCACGTAGCCGTCCTCGCCCTGCCGGCACGAGCGCACCTCGGCAACCACGTGCACGTCGCGCGGCGCGCCCTCGCTGTCCTCGAGCCGCAGCCGGATCGGCACCCGCGCGCCGGCCTCGATCGGCGCCGTCACGAGCAGGCCGAGGCCCGTCGCGTTGGCGTCGAGCAGCCGGCCGGGGATCGATCCGCCGGGCGCCATGCAGAGCGCGGGCGCGTCGCCCTCGAAGCGATAGATCAGGCGCCGCTGGCGGCGGCCGGCGACGAGCGCGAGCGTGCGCAGGATGCGGCGCAGCTCGACGAACGCGAGCAGCGGGATGATCACCTTGGCGATCGGCGGCAGGTCCGGCAGCGGGCCGATCCCCCACAGGTCGAGGACCCGCATGACGATCCCGGCGATCAGCACGACGGCGAGCACGCAGGCGATCTTCAGCTTCGCGAGCGCCTGCGTGCCGCCGAGGTCGATGCCCTCCTTCGGCGTGACCTTGAAGGCGGTCTTGGCGGGGACGATCGCGCAGCGCAGCGCGCGCGCGTAGATGTCCATCGTCATCAGCTCGTAGTGCGTCGTCTCGGCGATCCGCATGTACCCGCGCGCGAGCGCCGAGCCGGCGCCGAGGTTGAGCGCGAGCGCCGGCAGCCACAGCGTCAGCAGTCCCTCGAGGTCGACGCGCATCGGCAGCCAGCCGGCCCACAGCACGAGCGCGAGCGTCAGCAGCAGCAGCAGTCGCATCGGCGGCGCGAGGTAGGCGGCGAGGCTGGCGAAGTAGGACAGGCGCTGGAGCGGTCTCAGCTCGCCGGCGCGCAGCGGCGACTCGGGCAGCGTGAAGACGGCGAGGTTCCCGCGCGACCAGCGGTCGCGCTGCAGCAGGTAGCCGTCGAGGTCGTGCGGCGCGAGGCCCTGCACGAGCACCTCGTCGTGATAGCGCGAGGTCCAGCCGCTGCGCTGCATGCGGATCGTCGTGTGGAAGTCCTCGGCGATCGTCTCGGTCGCGACGCCGCCGATCCCGAGCAGCGCCTCGCGCCGGATGACGGCCGCCGAGCCGCACCAGAAGGCCGCGCCATGACGGTCCTTGCCGGGGCAGATGACGTGGTAGAAGAGCGACTGCTCGTGGCGCCCGACGGCGTAGTGCTGGACCGAGTCCTGGTTGGAGAAGTCGTGCGGGCTCTGCACGAGGCCGACCTTCGAGTCCTCGAAGTAGCCGACGAGCGCGTCGAGCGCATCGGGCATCGGCACGTGGTCGGCGTCGAGCATGAAGACGAGGTCGCCGTGCGTGCGCGGCAGCGCGGCGTTGATGTTGCCGGCCTTCGCGTGCGCGTTGTCGGGGCGCGTCATGTAGACGGCGCCGGTCAGCTCGGCCAGCTCGCGCATCCGCTCGCGGCGGCCGTCGTCGAGCAGGTAGGTCGTGTGCGGGTAGCGCAGCGCGCGGCAGCCGGCGAGCGTCGCGAGCACGACCTCGTCGGGCTCGTCGTACGTGCAGATGTAGACGTCGACCGTCGGGGCGCTGACGATCGGCGGCCGCGTGACCGGTCGCCGCTTCCACGAGAACCACGTGAGCGTGCCAAGCGCCCAGATGCCGTACAGCTCGGTGACGAGCAGCATCGTGAACGTGATCGGATTGGCGCCAGCGCCGGTCCAGCCGATGCGCCAGGTGAGGTAGAGCGCGCCCCAGATCAGCGCGCACAGCGCGAGCGTGCGCGTGAGCCGCTGGTGGCGCTCGAAGAAGATCCCGTAGCGCGGCCGCGCACCGGCGCCGCGCGCCTCGGTCCCGACGCGCCCCGCGATCCAGGCGGTGCCGAGCGCGACGCGCAGCACATGGCCCACGAACCGCCGAAATCCGTCTTTCCGAACGACCATGCCGAGTGGATCGGCGCGCCGACGTTCGTCCAGGAGAGAGCTGGACGCATGTCGGGTCTTGTTTGCTCAAGGCTCATGCCGCCTCGGGCGAGGGACCCCAGGCGCCACCCGACCCCGTCCGCCATGCGATGCTTGGCGCCGCGACTCGCACCCGAATTCGGAGGTTGACGTGAGCACAGCGGCATTCGACCCGGACGCCTACAAGCGCACGACGACCGACCAGTGGCAGGCCGCGGCCGAGCCGTGGCACCGCTGGGGCCCGGCACTCGAGGCCTGGCTGGGAGAGGCGACCGAGGCGATGCTCGACATGGCCGGCGTCGTCCCGGCGGCGCGCGTGCTCGACGTGGCGGCCGGCGCCGGGGGCCAGACGCTCGCGGCGGCACGGCGTGTCGGGCCCGAGGGACATGTGCTGGCCACCGACATCTCCAGCAACATCCTCGCGTTCGCCGAGCGCAGCGCGCGCGAGGCCGGGTTGGACAACGTCGAGACCCAGGTGCTCGACGGCGAGCAGCTCGACGTGCAGCCGGGCACCTTCGACGCGGTCATCTCGCGCGTCGGCTTCATCTACTTCCCCGACCAGCACACCGCATTCGTCGGCATGCGGCGCGCGCTCAGGCCGGGCGGCCGCCTGGCCGGGATCGTCTACTCGACGCCGGAGGCCAATCGCTTCTTCTCGATCCCGGTGTCGGTCATCCGCCGCCGGGCGCAGCTGCCGGCGCCGGCGCCCGGCCAGCCGGGGCCGTTCAGCCTCGGCGCTCCCGGCGTGGTCGAGGCGGCGCTCGAGCGGGCGGGCTTCGTCGACGTCGAGATGCGGCGATTTCCCGCTCCCGTGCGGATGCCGTCCACCGCCGAGTTCATCCGCTTCGCGCGCGAGTCCTTCGGGGCCCTGCACCAGATGCTCGCGGGGCTCAGCGAAGCCGAGCGCGAGGAGGCGTGGAGCGAGATCGAGCGCGAGCTCTCGCAGTACGAGACGACAGACGGCTTCGAGGGCCCCTGCGAGCTGCTCGTCGCCGCGGGAGCCGCTCCCGCGTAGCCACCGCGCCAGCGGGCGCACTGCACTGAAATTCGGAAAAATGGAGACGCCGGGAATTGAACCCGGGTCCGCGGTCGCGTGAAGGGCAGCTTCTACGAGCGTAGCCGGCGCTCTGGTCTCGTCCCTCGCTCGCCTCGCCGGCGGGGTTGCGGGGGACCAGCCTCCTGAAGATTTCCCCGGTTCGGCGGAGGCGGGCCTCGCCGGGTGAGCCTGCGTTCTGATTCCGGCGAAACCCCGCGGCAGGCTGGCGGGGGCCGAAACCTCGCGGCCTTAGCTAGGTGCTAAGCGGCGAGGGCGTACTCGTGAGAGTCCGCACGTATGGTTTTCCCGGTGGTTTTACGAGGCCAACCGGGACCTCGGCTCGCAACCACCCCCACGAAGACAACCACGTCGAAGCCTGTCGTCCCCTGGGGTTTACAGCCGCCTAAGTGTAGCTGCCAGACTGATGTCATGGACCAGCGCCTCGAATGGCTCCCGCCCGTGACGCAGCCGCCGCCCGCCCCGATGCCCGAGGCGGTCGCGCCGGAGGACGTCGGCCTGCCGCCGGCGCAGCCGCGCACGGGCCTCAAGCGCCTCGCCGCCCCGCTCGCCGCGATCGGCGCCGCGCTCGCGAAGCTCAAGGTCGTCCTGCTGCTGCTGCCGAAGGTCAAGCTGCTCACGACCGCGGGCTCGATGGTCGTCTCCGTCGCCGCCTACAGCCTGATCTTCGGCTGGACGTTCGCCGCCGGCTTCGTGCTGCTGCTGCTCGTGCACGAGATGGGCCATGTGATCCAGCTGCGGCGCGAGGGGATCCAGGCGAGCGCGCCGATGTTCATCCCCTTCCTCGGCGCCGTCGTGGCGGCGAAGTCGCTCGGCGAGGACGCCGCCGCCGAGGCGCGCGTCGGGCTCGCCGGTCCGGTGCTCGGCTCGCTCGGAGCGGCGCTGCTGATCCCCGTGTGGCTCGCCACCGGCAACGAGTTCTGGCAGGCGCTCGCGTTCACCGGCTTCTTCCTGAACCTCTTCAACCTGCTGCCGGTGGTCCCGCTCGACGGCGGCCGCGCTATGGCGGCGATGGCGCCGTGGATGTGGTTCGTCGGGCTGGCGGCGATGGGCGCGCTCGCGATCGCCTTCCCGAACCCGATCATCCTCGTGATCCTGGTGCTCGCCGCCTACTCGACCTGGCAGCGGTGGAAGGCGCACCGCGCCGGCGGCGCCGAGGACGAGGCGTACTACCGCATCCGGCCCGCGCAGCGAGCGGCCGTCGCGGTCGTGTACCTCGGCCTGATCGCGGCGCTCGTGGTCGGTATGGACGCGACGCACCTCGTGCGCACGTTCGCGAACGTCTGACGCACCGCCCGTTAGTACATCTACCGACGGAAGTTTGGAGTCACGCGGTCGGCCGCGGTATGGTCGCTCCATGGCGACGCGAGGGGGGATCGCGCTGCGGCGCGATCGCGCGGACACGCACGAGGGGACGGGCGCGAAGCGGCCGCTGACCGCGGGCGAGACCGCGTGGCTGCTGCTGCTCCCGGCGCTCGTGCTGTCGCTGGCGCTCGTCGTCGTGCTCGGGCCGCCGCTGGGCCGCCTTGCCTTCACCGGCCTGAGGTACACGTTCTGGCCCAGCGAGCGCCCGGTGCTGATCCCCAAGCCGACCGTGCTCGCCCGCTTCGCGCTCACGGTCATATGCGCCGTCGGCTACGCCGCCGCGATCCCGCTCGTCGCACGGCGCACCCCGCGGGTGGCGCCGGAGCGGATCCGCATCGCGGTGCTCGCCGTCCAGGCGCTGTCCGTGCTCGCGCTCGCGGGGCTGTGGATCGCGCAGCGCAGCGTCGACCGCTTCGGCGGAGGCACGAACCCGAGCGCGTTCGGCTGGCCGACGATCGCCGGCGCCGCGGCGCTGGCGCTGCTCGCGGCCGCCGCACTCGCCGACGGCCGCGCGACGGCGCGCCTGCGCGCGGCCGGCCCCCACCGTCGCTGGGCGATCGCGTGCGCGGCGCTCGCGGCGCTCGCGACCGTGCTCTGGCTGCTGCCGTCGATCTTCACCGACACGAACATCGTCTACGGGCAGCCGGGCGTCTTCTTCCACCTGCGCACGACGTACGACGAAGCGATGAGCGTGCTCGACGGGCGCGGCCCGCTCGTGAACATGGCGAGCTACGGCGCGCTCGTCCCCTACCTCGTCGCGCTCCCGCTCGCCTGGTCGCACGCGTCCGTCGCCTTCTTCACGAGCGCGATGGTGGTGCTCACGGCGCTCGCGCTGCTCGCCGTCTACGGGATCCTGCGGCGGCTGACCCCCCACCCGCTCGCCGCGCTCGCGCTGTACCTGCCGTTCGTCGCCATGAGCGTCTTCATCGTGCTTGGCGAATCGGTCGAGCGCTTCGACTTCGGCGACTACTTCGCGATGTTCCCGGTGCGCTACGCGGGCCCGTACGTGCTCGCCTGGCTGCTCGCGCGGCAGCTCGGCGGCGAGCGACCGCGCTCCGTCGTGGCGCTGTCCGCATTCGCCGGCCTGGTCGTGCTCAACAACACCGACTTCGGCCTGCCGGCCCTGGGCGGGCTCGTGCTGGCGCTCCTGTGCGCCCGCCCGCCGCGCACGCGAGCCGCGCTCGGGGCGCTGGCGGCCCGCGCCGCCGCCGGCCTCGCGATCGCCTACGCGCTGGTCGCGGCGCTGACGCTCGCGCGCGCCGGGACGCTTCCGCGCTTCGAATGGCTGCTCGCCTACGCGCACCTGTTCGGGCTGTCGGGCTACCAGAACCTGCCGACGCCGGCGCTCGGCTTCCACCTCGTGATCCTCGCGACCTACGTCGCCGCGCTCGCGCTCGCCGCCGTGCGGCTCGCGCAGCGCGAGACCGACGTCACGCTCACCGGCATGCTCGCCTGGTGCGGCACCTTCGGGCTCGGCACGGGCGCGTACTTCGTCTACCGCTCGCATCCCGACACGCTGCCGGCGGCGTACTCGATCTGGGCGCTGACGCTGGCGCTGCTGCTGATCGCGGCGCTGCGCGCGGGCCTCGCGCGGGACCGGCTCGCGCTGTCGCTGCCGACGCTCGCGCTGCTGTTCGCCTTCGGCGTCGCCGCCTGCTCGCTGGCGCAGTTCCCGCTGCCGTGGCAACAGGTGCAGCGGATCGCGCGGACGAGTCCGATACGGCCGCTGGCGACGCCGGAAGCGGTCGCGTTCGTGCGCGCGAACGCGCCGCCCCACTCGACCGTCGCGATCCTCACCCCGACCGGCCACCGGATCGCCTGGGGCTCGGAAGTGACCGACGTGACGGGCTACACCGGCATGACGCAGATGCCGACGGTCGACCAGCTGGACCAGACGCTCGCCACGCTGCGCGCAGGGCACGGCGACATGGTCTTCCTCGGCGACCCCTACCCGCCGGAGGCGCCCGCGGCGCTGCAGCAGGCCGGCTTCCAGATGGTCGCGAGCGACCCGGCGAGCCGGCTCATGGCCTTCCGCCGCGGCGGCTGAGCGATCGGCTCAGCGGTTCACGTCGCGCAGCTCGCGCTGCACGTCGCGCGCCATCTCGCGCGCCTTGATCGACTCGCGCTTGTCGAAGCGGTCCTTGCCCTGAGCAAGCGCGATCTCGACCTTCGCGTGCGGCCCTCTGAAGTAGATGCGCGTCGGCACGAGCGTCAGCCCGCGCTCTCTCGTTCTGACAAGCAGCCGCTCGATCTCGCGCCGGTGCAGCAGCAGCTTGCGGTCGCGCTCGGGCGCGTGGTTGTCGTGGTAGGCGGGCGGGTAGGGCGGGATGTGCACGTGGTGCAGCCACACTTCGCCGTCTCTGACGGTCGCGTAGGCGTCCTTCAGCGTGGCCCCGCCGGTGCGCAGCGACTTGACCTCCGTGCCTCTGAGCAGGATCCCGCACTCGATCTTGTCGAGCAGGTTGAAGCGATGGCTCGCCGCGCGATTGCTCGCAACGTCGCCTGCGCCGATCTTGCGCTTGCCTCTGCCCTTGGCCATGTGGAGGAGTCTTGCGGAAAGCGGCGTCCGGGCGCGGAGCGGGTCGCCGCCGCGAACGACGACTCCACTCCGCAGCGGCGCCGGCTCACGCGTCGGCACCCTCGAGCGCGGCCGCAGGCGCGCGGCGCGCGACGCCGGAGAGCGAGACGACGAGCGCGACGAGCGCGATGCCGCTGACCGCGGCGACCGCGGCGCGGAAGCCGTCCAGCAGCTCCGCCGTGCTCGCGCTCGCGCCGCCGTGGCTGCTGACGACGGCGCTGACGACCGCCAGGATCAACGCGCCGCCGATCTGCAGCGACGTGTTCAGGAGCCCGGACGCGAGCCCCTGCTCGCCATCCGCGACGCCGGCGGTCGCCTGGATGTTGAGCGCCGGGAAGCCGACCGCGAAGCCGAGCCCGATCAGCAGCACCGTCGGCAGGACCAGCGTCAGGTAAGACGACGACGCGTCGAGCCGCAGGAACAGCGCGTAACCGGCGACGAACGCGGCGAACGCGACGGCGATCAGCCGTTGGGTGCCGACGCGCGTCGCGATCCGGCCGATCTGCGTCGAGCCGAACGCCACGAGCAGGCCCGCCGGCAGCAGCGCCATGGCCATCTCCAGCGCACTCCAGCCGAGCACCGTCTGCAGGTAGAGCGTGACGACGAACTGGAAGCCGAAATAGCACCCCGCCAGCGCGAATGCGCCGACGTTCGCGCGCACGAGCGGCGCCGAGCGCAGGATCCCGAGCCGCACGAGCGGGCGCTCGACGCGCCGCTCGATCGCGACGAACGCCACCAGCAGCAGCGCGGCGACCGCGAAGCCGGCGAGCGTCTCGCCGCCTGTCCAGCCGACGTCGGGCGCGCGCACGACCGTGCGCACGAGCAGCAGCATCGCGGCCGTGACCGAGACGGCGCCGCCGAGGTCGAAGTGCCGGCGGGCCGCCGGAGCGACGTCGTCGCGGCGGATCAGGCGCGCGCCGGCGATCAGCACCGCGAGCGCGATCGGGCTCGGCACGAGGAACGTCCAGCGCCAGCCGAAGGTCGTCAGCAGCCCGCCGAACACGAGCCCGAGCGAGAAGCCGCTCGCGCCGACCGCGGAGTAGATGCTGATGGCGCGGTTGCGCGCGGGGCCCTCGGCGAACGTCGTCGTGATGATCGACAGGCCGGCGGGGACGGTGAAGGCGGCGGAGACGCCCTTGACGAAGCGCGTGAGCACCAGCACGGTGCCGTCGCTGGCGATCCCGCCGAGCAGCGACGCGACGGCGAACACCGCGAGCGCGGCGAGGAACACGCACCGGCGGCCGAGCAGGTCCGCAGCGCGGCCGCCGAGCAGCAGCAGCCCACCGTAGCCGAGCACGTAGCCGGAGACGATCCACTGGAGCTGCTCGGTCGAGAGGCCGAGGTCTGCGCGGATCGAGGGGAGCGCGACGCCGACCATCGAGATGTCGAGGCCGTCGAGGAACAGCGCGCCGCAGAGCACGATCAGCGTGCCCCACATGCGCACGTCCCACTGCGGTGTTGGAGCGGTGGAGGAAGAGGTCATGCGGGCATAGTACATGCATGTGCATCTATTGCGTGTGAAACTTTTGCCACAGAAACTTTTGCCGACGCGCGGTATAATGTCGCGCGTGGGACCAGCACAGACCGATCTCGCCGGCAGCTGGCAGCAGCTGCGCGACCGTCACGCGCGTGTGAGCAGCGCACTCGAACGGGCGCTCCAGGAGCAGCACAGCATCGGTCTCAGCGAGTTCGAGGTGCTCGAGCAGCTCGCCACGACGGAGGATGACCACTGTCGCATGCAGCAGCTGTGCGGTACGACACACCTCAGCCAGAGCGCGCTCTCGCGCCTGATCGGCCGCCTCGAGCAGGACGGCCTCGTGACGCGCACGATGTGCAGCGACGACCGCCGCGGCATCTACGCCTCGCTCACCGCCGACGGCCGCGCCCGCTACGTGCAGGCCAAGCCGACGCAGCGCAGCGTGCTCGCCGAGCAGCTCGACGGCTGAGCGCCCCGCCTCGCCTACACCTCCACCGGCAGCAGGTCGACGCGCCCGCGCGCCGTGTCGACGCGCTCGACCTGCACGCGCAAGCGGTCGCCGATGCGGATCGTCGCGCCGCCGCGCGTGCCCTCGAGGATCGTGCCCTCCTCGTTGAGCTCCCACCACTCGCCGCGCAGCTTGCGCACGGGCAGCATCCCCTCGTGCCCGTCGCCGAAGACGACGAACGCGCCGGCGCCGATCACCCCCGTCACCTCGCCCTCGAAGTCCTCCTCCCAGCCGCGCTCGAACAGCTCGCGCTCGAGCAGGAACGCGCGCGCGACGTCGTCGGCGCTGCGCTCGATGCTCATCGCGTCGCGCTCGCGCGCCGAGCACCAGTCGCCCGCCCCGGGCAGCGCCGACGCTCTCGGCGCCTCCTCGCCGCCGCCGACGGCGCTCAGCAGCGCGCGGTGGCAGACGAGGTCGGGGTAGCGGCGGATCGGCGACGTGAAGTGACAGTAGTGCGTGAGGCCGAGGCCGGTGTGGCCGAGGTTGGCAGGGTCGTAGCGGGCCTGCTTGAGCGAGCGCAGCACGAGGCTGCCGAGGCCGATTCCGCCCTGGCCGGTGCGCTGGACGTGCTGCTCGACGAGTCGGGAGCACTCGGCGATCGTCTCGGCCGCCTGCTGCGGCGTGACGCGATCCCACCCGCCCGTCGGCGGCGTGGCGACGTCGAGCGACGCGAGCTGGGAGACGAGCCGCTCGGCAGCCTCGCCCTGCGGCCGCTCGTGCACGCGGTAGAGCGTCGGCACCTTCTGGTCGGACAGCAGCTTCGCGACCTGCTCGTTGGCGAGGATCATCAGGTGCTCGATCAGGCGGTGCGCCTCCGTCTGCACGACGCGGTGCTGCGCCGTCACGTGGCCCTGGGAGTCGAACGCGAAGTCCGGCTCGACCGATTCGATCGCCAGCGCCCCGCCGCGCTCGCGCTCGGCCTGCAGCGCCGCCGACGCCTCGCGCGCAGCCGCGAGCGGCTCCGCCCACAGCGCCTGCGGGTGCTCGCGCAGCGCGAAGATGCGGTCGACCTGGTCGTAGTCGAGCCGTGCGTCGGAGCGGATCGTCGAGCGGTAGAAGGAGGTCCGCACCACTCTCACGCCATCGAGGTCGGCCTCGACGGTGACCGCGTTGCGGTCCTCGCCCGGCCGCAGCGAGCAGGCGCCGTTGGAGAGCGCCTCCGGCAGCATCGGCTCGACCCGGCTCGGGACGTAGACGCTCGTGCCGCGACGATATGCCTCCTTGTCGACGAGCGAGCCGGGCCGCACGTAGGCGGAGACGTCGGCGATGTGGACCCAGATCCGCCATCTGCCCTCGCCGCGCCGCTCGGCGCTGATCGCGTCGTCGAAGTCCTTCGCCGTCGCCGGGTCGATCGTGAACGTCGTCAGGTCGCGCAGGTCCCGTCGTGGGACGTCGGGCAGCTCACCGCCCTCCCCCGCGATGCGCGCAGCGCGCTCGACGGCCGGGTCGAAGCGGCGTCTGAGGCCGCGGTCGAGCATCAGCGCCTCGAGCACGTCGCGCGCGACGTCGGGGCGGCCGATCCGCCGCTCGACCTTGGCATGCCCGCGGCCGCCTTGGCCTCCGCGCCCGCCCGTCTTCAGCAGCACGAGGTCGCCGGGGCCGGCTCTGCGGTCCTTGTCGACCATCAGCTGCGGTCCGCGCCCGAAGAACGGCTCGCCGATCAGGAAGCGCCCGCGCTTGTCGAGCACGGCGACGACGGCCGTGCGCGGGACGGCGCGCTCGCGGGGCTCGTAGCGCGTCACCGCGGCTCGGCGGCGAGCTGCTTCAGCGCGGCGTCGAGCGCCTCGTCGCGCCGCGGCGTGTCGGGGTTGTCGCTCGCGTGCACGTCGGGGACGATGCCTCTCCCCTCCGCGACGCCTCTGCCGCCGATGTTCTCGCCATCGGGCAGGAAGTACTGCCCGACCGTCAGGTCGAGCGCGCCGCCGTTGGGCAGCTCGCGGATCTCCTGGAAGACGCCCTTGCCATACGTGTTCGTGCCGACGATCTCGGCGCGGTGGCGGTCGTGCAGCGCGCCCGTGACGATCTCGGCGGAAGAGGCGGTCCCGCGGTCGACCAGCACGACGACGGGGATCGAGGCCGGGATCGCGCCGCCCGTCGCGGTGTAGACGTGCCGCGGCCGGGCGCGGCCGTCGGTCGAGACGATCGTGCCGTCGGGGATGAAGATCGAGGCGACGTCGACGGCCTCGTTGAGCAGCCCGCCGCCGTTGCCGCGCAGGTCGAGCACGATTCCCCTGGCGCCGAGTCTCAGCAGCCGCTGCACTTCGGCGCGCACCTGCGCCGCCGATCCCTCCGTGAAGCTCGTGAAGATCACGACGCCGTACGGTCGGCCTCTCCACTGCACGATCCGCCCGGCGACGACCGGCTGCGTGACGCGTGCGCGCTCGACCCGCTGCGCGAAGCGTCTGCCGTGGCGCACGAGCGTCAGCGTCACGGGCGTGCCGGGCGCGCCCTTGATCAGGCCGATGCCATAGCTCGACGGCTTGCCCGCGAGCGATCTGCCGTTGACGGCGACGATGCGGTCGCCGGGCCGCAGGCCGGCCTGCGCCGCGGGCGTGCCGCGGATCACCGAGTCGATCGCGAGGCCGCCGTCGCGCTCCGGCCGCACGGTCACGCCGATGCCGCTGAAGCTCGGGTTCGTGACCTGCTCGAACTGTCTGTACGTGCTTGGGTCGAAGTAGTGCGAGAACTGGTCTCTGAGGCTCGCGACGGCGCCTTCGATCCCGCGGTTGACGAGCGTCGCCTTGTCGACTCTGCGGTAGTAGATCTGGTCGATCGTGTCGACCGCCTCGTGCATCAGCTGCGTGTCGTCGTTGCCGACGAACGCGTCGCGGATGGGCCCGGGCAGGCCGCTCGGATGGCCGCCCAGCCAGATGCCGAGCAGCAGCAGGGCGATCGCGCCGAGCAGCGCGAGCAGCAGGCGGGGGGAGCGGCGATGCACCGCGTCAGCGTACCGACCGGGGGCGCTCGCCCCGACCGGCGGGTACGCTCGAAGGACCAGCGATCCCGACCGTGGAGGCCCGATGTCCGTCGAGCAGCAGTCCCGCCCCGCCGTGCGCGACAGACTCTACGTCGGCGGCGCCTGGGTGACGCCCGACGGCGACGGCACCCTTGAGGTCGTCGAGGCGTCGACCGAGCAGCCGCTGGGGACGATCCCCGAGGGCACGCCGGAGGACGCGCGCCGCGCTGTTTCCGCCGCGCGGGACGCCTTCGACGGCTGGGCCGCCACACCGGTCGCCGAGCGCCAGCGGCTGCTGCGCGCGATCGCCGACGGGCTCGAGGCGCGCGCCGGCGAGCTCGCCGCGACCGTGACGGCCGAGGTCGGCATGCCGCTCAAGCTGTCGCGCATCATCCAGGCCGGGCTGCCGATCGCCTCCTTCCGCATGGCCGCCGACCTGCTCGACCAGATCTCGCTGGAGGAGGAGGCCGGCTCGGCGCTGGTCGTGCGCGATCCGGTCGGCGTCGTCGGCGCGATCACGCCCTGGAACTACCCGCTGCACCAGGTCGCCTGCAAGGTCGCCCCGGCGCTGGCGGCCGGCTGCACGGTCGTGCTGAAGCCGAGCGAGGTCGCGCCGCTGAGCGCGTTCATCCTCGCCGAGGTCATCGACGAGGTCGGCCTGCCGGCCGGCGTCTTCAACCTCGTGACGGGCACCGGCCCGGTCGTCGGCGAGGCGATCGCCTCCGACCCCGACGTCGACATGGTCTCCTTCACCGGCTCCACGCGCGCGGGCAAGCGCGTGAGCGAGCTGGCGAGCGCGACGGTCAAGCGCGTCGCGCTGGAGCTGGGCGGCAAGTCGCCGTACCTGATCCTCGACGACGCCGATCTCGCGCAGGCGGTGCCCAACGGCGTCGCGAAGGCGTTCCTCAACAGCGGCCAGACGTGCTCCGCGCTGACGCGCATGCTCGTGCCGCGCGAGCGGCTCGCGGAGGCCGAGCAGATCGCCGCCGCGACGGCCGAGGCGTTCGCACCCGCCGACCCGACCGGCGAGCGCAGCGGGATCGGGCCCTTGGTGTCCGCCGTCCAGCGCGACCGCGTGCGCGGCTACATCGCCAAGGGGCTCGAGGAGGGCGCGCGGATCGTGACCGGCGGCGCCGAGCCGCCGGAGGACCTCCCCCACGGCTTCTACGTGCGCCCGACCGTCTTCTCCGACGTCACGCCCGACATGACGATCGCCCGCGAGGAGATCTTCGGCCCCGTGCTCGTCCTGATCCCCTACGACGGCGAGGACGACGCCGTGCGGATCGCCAACGACACCGTCTACGGCCTCGCCGCCGGCGTCTGGTCCAGCGACGCCGACCGCGCCAACCGCGTCGCCCGCCGCCTCCGCGCCGGCCAGATCGAGGTCAACGGCGGCGCGTTCGACCTGCAGGCGCCTTTTGGCGGCTTCAAGCAGTCGGGGAACGGGCGCGAGAACGGTCGCTTCGGGCTGGAGGAGTATCTGGAGGCCAAGGCGCTCCTGCGCTGAGCCGGGGCCCGGGCCGCGCGATACGCCGGGCGCCGGCTTGCTTCCTCGCGAGAGGCCTGTCATGGATTGTCGCCGTCGCCGCTCCTCGCTTGTGGGATCAGCGAGAGCCTCTCGCGACGGACAAGCCGCGCCCGGCTGACCCAACGTCCTGCGCTACAGCGATTGGACGACCGCAACTACCGCAGCCACAACCGTGGCAAGTCCAGCAGTGAATGCTCCGAGCTTGCGCCAGCGAGTCCAGAATCCAGGTTCGGGCGACCCCTGGCTCGTCGAGGCAACCGTGGCCGTTGTGTTTCTTCCACTCGCCTGTGCGACGGTTACGCGTGATCGCCTACCCGTGACAACCACGCTCAGAGCATGAGCTGCCGCTTGTGCGGAAGGAATCTCCGCGTCGGATCTAGCCATGTTTGCCCGCATCTCCGCGACGAGTTGGGTCAACGCTGTTCGGATGCGGTCCAAGACGCCTTGGACCGCCGATGGAGAGACTGCCCAGTAGAGCGCCACGATGTGCTGGTGGGGCCTATCACCGTGGGCGTTCATGTAGTGCGCAAGGTCAGTTGCCATTGATGGGCAGAGTCTGATCTCGGGTTGTCTCGCAAGCGCTTCGATGCTTCCCACACCTTCGCGGAGCTCCACCTGCTCAGTAATCCGCTCACGCGCAAACTCGGGCAGACCCGACGGGGGAAACGGCTGCCGTGTGACCTGGTAGTTCCCGACGACAGCGTCCACCATGAGCGGTGCACGAATAACGCGATAGTCGGGGAGGTCGTTCTCCCCGATGTATCCGTGGAGCTCGCGCGTGGCCCAGTCTCGCAGCGGCGCAGAGCCTGCCTTCCCGCCAAGGATGACGCACTTACGGAGAGCACCAGCAAGCGAAACCGTGTCGTCCAACACGTCCCTCTCGATCTGGGCAATCAAGGTGTCTTCTCGTCTAGCCAGATCCCTATTGTCGCGCAAGGGGACGACGAGTCGCGGGATCTGTCGGATCCTGGTGCGTCAAGGCGACTAGCGCAGCCGGGCGCGGCGTGTCCCTCGCGAGACCCCCCTGCGGCGTCCACTCACGTCCCGCGGCGCCAACCCCAGTTCACGTGAGGGTCTCGCGAGGGAGCACGTCCGCGCCACGGCGTACCACCCACGCCCTGGTGAACAGCTCAGACCCGCAGGAAGCGGCGCAGCGAGAGCCCGGAGCCAAGTGCGCTGATCGCGATTCCGGCGGCCATCATCACCACGATGAGCGCGGTGAACGGCATCGTGCTCGGGGCGGAGATGAGGGTGAAGTCGCTGGCGAGCGGGTCGATGATGGCGATCTTGCCGATCGCGAGCAGGAGGATCGCGAGCAGGGTGCCGAAGGCGCCGACGACGATGCCCTCGATCACGAACGGCCAGCGGATGAACCAGTCCGTCGCGCCGACGAGCTTCATCACCTCGACCTCGCGGCGCCGCGCGTAGAGCGAGAGCCGGATCGTGTTGGCGATCAGGAAGATCGACGCGGCGATCAGCAGCACGGCGAGCGTGGCGGCCATCAGCTTCACGAAGCGCGTGACCTCGAGGATCTTCTTCGTGTCGTCGCGTCTCGTGTTGACGCTGTCGATCGCGCGATCGATCGGCGTCGACTTGCCGCCGGACGACGTCGGCGCGAGCGCCGAGGCGATGCTCAGCACGTCGTCCGGGTTCTTCGGCGTGACGCGGAAGGTGTCGGGCAGCGGGTTCTCCCCGAGGAGCTGGAACGCCTCGGGGTCGGTCTTGCGCTGCTGCTCGTACGCCTGCTGCTTGGAGACGAACTCGACGCGCTTGACGTTCGCGGTGCCGAGCAGGGTCTGTCTCACGCGTGCGATGTCGGTCGGTGTCGCGCCTCTGACGAGGTAGACGTCCACCAGCACGCGGTTGCGCACGTCGTTGGCGGCGCCCGTCGTGGCCTGCACGATCGGGATGAAGACGCCGATCACGAGCATCGTCAGCAGGATCGTCGCGAGCGCCGCGAAGCTGGGAGCCGCGTTGCGGCGCAAGGCGCGGACCGCCTCGCGCAGGAAGAAGCCGACCTTCATCGCTTCTCGACCACCGGAGGGGACTCGGGCAGGCCGTCGCGCATCCGCACCGCGAACTCGCGCGTCGACTCGTCGCGCACGTAGAGACCGGTCGCCTCGTCACGCACGATGCGGCCATGCGAGAGCTCGATCACGCGCCGGCGCATCTTGTCGACCATCGAGTTGTCGTGCGTGGCGACGAGCACGGTCGTGCCCGCGCGGTTGATGCGGTAGAGCAGCTGCATGATCCCGATCGACGTCTCGGGGTCGAGGTTGCCGGTCGGCTCGTCGGCCAGCAGCAGCGGCGGGTGGTTGACGAACGCGCGCGCGATCGCCACGCGCTGCTGCTCGCCCCCCGAGAGCTGGTCGGGGAAGTTGTGCAGCTTCGTCGAGAGGCCCGTCAGGCGCAGGATGTCCGGCACCTTCGCGCGGATCTCCTTGCGCGAGCCGCCGGTGACCTGCAGCGCATAGGCGACGTTGTCGTAGACGGTGCGGTTCGGCAGCAGCTTGAAGTCCTGGAAGACGACGCCGATGTTGCGGCGGTAGTACGGCACGCGCTTGCGGTCGATCTCGCCGAGATCGCGGCCGGCGACGCGGATCGACCCGGCGGTCGGCTCCAGCTCCTTGATCAGCAGGCGCATGATCGTGGACTTGCCCGAGCCGGTCGAGCCGACGAGGAACGCCCACTCCCCGCGCCCGATCGAGAAGGTCGCCTGGTCGAGGCCGACGGCGCCGACGTCGTAGCGCTTCTCGACGCCGCGGAACTCGATCACGGCGGCGTTGCCAGGCGATGCTCTGTGCGGCACGGCGGAGCGCGCCGCGGCGATCGGGGCGGGCTCGTCCGCAGCGCGGCGGGAGTGACGGGGGTTGCCTGTCTTCACGGGCATCGGGCTCCGGCACAGTAGCGGCGCGCGCCGGATGCGACCAGGCACGGGCGGCTGCTGCAAGCAGTTTTGCAGGTATTTCCGCGGCCTGCGGACCTGTCAGGGCGCAGCAATCGGATCGAGCCCGATGATCGCTCGCACCGCAAGCGCCGCCCCAAGCGCGATCGTAAGGCTCATCAGACTGCCGATCAGGTAGTACTCGGCGAAGCGGTCCTCTCTGAAGGACGGAAAGCGCGCGACGGACTTTCCTGCGATCACGAGCGCCGCTGCCCCGGGCGCCCCGACCAAGACGAGGCTGTAGAGCAGGGCCCGCTCGATCCACCCGATGACGCGGCCCGCGTGCTCCATCCCGCGCACGTCCGAGCCCTCCTGACCGACCCGCATGGCGAAGGGATGCAGAAGCATTCCGATGAGCGCGCCGCCGAGGAACACGGTGGCCAGCCCACCCGCTGCGACCACCACGACGTGCCCATCGGCGGCAAGCGCAGCCAGTCTGTCGCCGACCAGGCCGGGGTCGGTCACGGCGATCGCTACCGCCATGCTCCCCAGGGTCGCCGCAAGCAAGCCCCAGGGCCGATGAGGATCTGGAACCGGAACCGTGGCTGCTGCAGCTGTAGCCGCGACGATCGCCCACATCTGCCAATGCCCGACCTCTCCAGCGAGGGCTGCCAGAACGATCCCGAAGGCAAGCAGGCTGCGGACTGACGGCCGCAGCGGCGACGGCAGGCCCAGGGGCAGCAGCACGGCTACCGGAATCGCCACCAGCGACCGGAGGAGAACGTCATCCATCAGGCGACGCCTCCCGCGCGGCGTGCCACGAGCGCCTCCAAGCGTCGCTGCTCCTCGAAGCCGCTCGCTCGTACGAGCTGACTCGCCGCCGAGACGCTGATGCTCAGACGCTCGGCCACCCATCGGAGGCCCCAGGCCGCTCTCATGACAGCGAGTGCCTCGCGCTGGCGAGCGGTCCGCCGCGCGACGATGAATGCGATGGCGCTCAGCGCCGCCTCGAGGTCGTCGGCCACTCCCGAGTCGTCGCCGATAGCCGCGATTGGCCCCGGAGATCCGCCCTTGCTCTGATGCGCACGCGCAAGCGCGTCTCGTGCATTCCAGAAGGCCGGTCCGCGCGTCTCACGAGCCGTCGCCGCCATCGGCAGATCGATCGCCCCGAAGCCGACGCCGACCCACCAGCACCGCGCCTCCAGGCATCGGCTCGCGACGGCGGCAAGTGCGTCGCCGGTTGCGACGACGCCCTGCATCTCGTCTCCTGCCGTTCGTACGAAAGGCAGGGTGAGCTGGGCACCAAGCGCTTCGTTCAGTGTCCTGGCCATCCCCTCCACGAGGTCCACGCCATGGCGACTGGCGCGTTGGTCGAGCATGACGACGATCGGCATCTGGAAAGATTGACACCTTCAAAAGCCGATTTCAAGTTCTAGATCTTCATTGCTTTTCTGAAGAAGTTGGTCTTCAAATAGCCGTTTCGAGACTTGTAGCTTTGCAGCCCTGTCCTCCAGTCACGACAGACGTCGCCGTTCGCAGGTGCGGCCCACCGCTACGGTTCGAGGATGACCGCGATCTCCACCTCCGTCGCCCCCAACGGGCTTCCGATCCACCGTTTGCAGCTCGACGGCACCCGCGCCGTCACCGCGCTCGTCGCGTTCGACGCCGGAGCGCGCAGCGAGCGCCCGGAGGAGAACGGGATGGCGCACTTCCTCGAGCACCTCGTCTTCAAGGGCGGGGAGAAGTTCAGCGACTACAGAGCGGTCAACGAGACGGCCGAGCGGATCGGCGGGCAGCTCAACGCCTACACGAGCCACGACCTCGTCGCCTTCCACATCACCGTCCGCGCCGAGAAGGCGCTGGAGGCGATCGACCTGCTGACGGACTTCGTCGGGCGCCCGCGGCTCGACGCCGAGGAGCTGGAGCGCGAGCGCGGCGTCGTGATCCAGGAGATCGCGCGCTCCAACGACCAGCCGGCGACCGTCGCCGAGCACCTGATCGACCACGCCGCCTTCGGCGAGCACCCGCTCGGGCGCACGGTGCTCGGCCCGGTCGAGCACCTGCGCGACACGTTCACGCGCGACGGGATCGTCGCCTTCCGCAATCGCCGCTGGGCGGGCGCGCGCGGCGGGGCGTTCGTGGTCGGGAACCTGGAGCACCTGCCCGCGAACGGCGGCCTCGACGAGCTGTTCGGCCGCTTCCCCACCCTGTCCGAGCCGGAGCCGTACGAGGCGGCGCCGCCGCTGCACGCGCGCACGCTCGTGGAGGAGCGCGACTCGAACCAGTCGCACCTGCGGATGTCCTACCGCCCGGCGATCGACACGACGAGCCGCGCCCAGCGCGCCGCACTGACGATCTACGCGACGCTGCTCGGCGGCTCGATGGGCTCGCGCCTGTTCGACGAGATCCGCGAGCAGCGCGGCCTCGCCTACTCCGTCTACGCGATCTCGCACAACAGCGCCGACGTGCCGATCCTGCAGCTGTCCGCCGGGCTCGACTCCACGAAGTGCGTCGAGGCGTACCGCCGCATGCGCGAGATCGTCGGCGAGCTGCGCGACGAGGGCCCGCGCCAGGAGGAGGTCGAGCGCGCCCGCGCCTACGCCGCCGGCGCGCGCGTGCTCGCGTTCGAGAACACGAACGCGGTCGCCCGCCACGCCGCCCAGCAGACGATCCTGTTCGGCGAGGAGATCGACCCCGACCTCGCGATCGCCGCGCTCGACGCCGTCACCTACGACGACGTCGCAGCCGTCGCCCGCGACGTCGCCGACGAGCTGGCGGTCGCCTGCGTCGGGCCGCACACGGCGGAGGACTTCGCGTAGCCCGCGCTGGCGTCTGGCCGGCCGGATTGCGCTGTCGCCGCCGAACCGGCGAGAATCCCCGCTGTGTCGCCTGAGGATCTGGCCGAGCTGAACGTCCGCGAGCTGCGCCGCTACGTCGAGCGCGTCGGCGACCGCTGGCCGATCTCGCAGGCGCTGGTGGGCGGGGCGCGGGTCGACGACGCGAACGGCGCGCCGCCGCAGCGCGAGCGCGGCCCGGAGTGGGTCGTCGTGCTCGTCTCCGACTTCTTCGACGGCGTGCCGTGGCTCGAGCGCGTCTACCAGGCCGGCTCGCTGTGGGACCGCTCGGAGATGGGCGCCCCGGCCGACGTCCACTGCTACACGACGCCGGAGTTCGAACGGCGGCGCGAGCAGCTCAGAGCCGTCAGAGACGCCGCCGAGCGCGGCATCGACGTACTCGCCCAGCCGGCCTGACACCGACCGGGCGAGTCGCCCGGAAGCTACGAGATCGCGACCATCCGCTCGATCGGCACCCGCGCCCGCTCGGCGACGGCCGGGTCGACCTGGACCTCGAACTGGTCCTGCAGCAGCGCGTCGCGCAGCTTCGGCAGCGTGATCATCTTCATGTACTTGCAGCTCGCGCGCTCGTTGGCGGCGATGAAGTCGACATCCGGCGCCGTCTCGCGCAGCGGGTAGAGCATGCCGGTCTCGGTCGCGACGATCACCTCGCCGTCGCGGCCGGCGCGGTCCTGCGCGAATCTCAGCATCCCGCCGGTCGACAGCATGTGGACGCCCTCGGCGTCGACGTCGCCGGCGGCGACGTACTCCATGACGCTCGTCGAACAGCCGCACTCCGGGTGGATCAGGAAGTCCGCCCCCGGATGCGCTGCGCGCACGGCCGTGATGTCGTCGGGGCGGATTCCGGCGTGCACATGGCACTCGCCGTCCCAGACGTGCATCGTGCGGCCCGTGCGCTTCTCGACGTAGGCGCCGAGGAACATGTCCGGCCCGAACAGGATCTCCGTGTCCTCGCCGTGCTCGCGGTAGATGTGCTCCACCACCGCGACCGCGTTTGAGGACGTCACGCAGTAGTCGGTCTCCGCCTTCACCTCGGCGGTCGTGTTGACGTACATCACGACGAGCGCACCGGGATGCTTGGCCTTCCAGTCGCGCAGCTGCTCGGCCGTGATCGAGTCGGCCAGCGAGCAGCCGGCGTCGACGTCGGGGATCAGCACGCGCTTCTCGGGACACAGCACGGAGGCCGTCTCGGCCATGAAGTGGACGCCGCAGAAGACGATCGTGTCCTCGTCGGCTTTCGCGGCCTGCTGGGACAGCCCGAGCGAGTCGCCGACGTAGTCGGCCACGTCCTGGATCTCGGGCAACTGGTAGTTGTGGGCGAGGATGACGGCGCCGCGCCGAGCGGCCAGCTCGCGCACCTCGGCCTGCAGGGCCGGGATGTTCTCGAGCATGAGAGGACCGACATTCGCACTTGGTGTTTGCACCATGGGGAGGCTCATGAGAGGGGCTCCAATATGAGGGACAGGTCGAGTGCGGGGGCCGAGTGCGTCAACGCCCCGATCGATATGAAGTCTACCCCGGTCTCCGCGATCTCCCGGAGCCGTGCGAGCGTCACGCCGCCGCTCGCCTCCAGCGACGCGCGGCCGGCAGTTAGCTCCACCGCAGCCCGCATCGTCGCGAGGTCCATGTTGTCGAGCAGGATGCGCGGAGCGCCCGCCGCGAGCGCCTGATCGAGCTCCTCCAGGTCTCCCACCTCCACCTCCACCGGCAGGTCGGGACGCGCCGCGCGGGCTCTGCGGACCGCCTCGCCCACCCCGCCGGCGGCGGCCGCGTGGTTCTCCTTGATGAGGATCTCGTCGAACAGCCCGATGCGGTGGTTCGTACCGCCGCCGAAGTAGACGGCGGCCTTCTCGGCCATCCGCAGCCCCGGCGTCGTCTTGCGCGTGTCGAGGATGCGCGCGCCGGTGCCCTCGACCTCTCTGACGCAGCGCGCGGTGAGCGTGGCGATGCCGGACAGGCGGCCGAGAAAGTTCAGCGCCGTGCGCTCGGCCGCGAGCAGCGCCCGGGCGTTGCCGCGCACCTCCAGCACCGGCCCGTCGGCACGCCAGACGCCCTCCTGCGTCTGCCGCTCGATCGCGGCGCCCGGGTCAAGCGCACCGAAGCTCTGTTCGGCGAAGTCGAGGCCGTAGACGACGCCGGGCGCCTTCTGGCGGATGCGCGCGAGCGCCTGCGCGTCGGGGGGCACGGTGGCGGCGGCCGTCGCGTCGCCGTCGCCGAGGTCCTCGGCGAGCGCGCACGCGATCTTCTCTCGGATCATCACGATGTCGAACGTGGAGAGGTGGCGCTCGCGGTCGGCGCCGGGGGGAAGCGAGCGGGGCGCGGTCATCGCGCGAGCACCGTAACGGTCTCGAACGCCGGGTCGCTGGCGCCGTGCAGGCGCGCGCCCGCTGCCGCCAGCTCGCGCAGGTAGGCGACGACCTCCGCGCGGATCCGCTCGCCCGGCAGCAGCGCGGGGATCCCGGGCGGGTAGCCCGCGATCGCCTCGCACGAGACGCGGCCGAGCGCCGCGTCGACCGCGACGACCTCCGTCTCGCCCAGGAACGCGTCGCGCGGCGGCACCGCCAGCTCGCTCCCCAGCGCGGGCGCACGCACGAGCGGCGCCTGCGCCGGCTCGATCGGCCGCGCGATCTCGGCGACGGTCGCGCCGAGGTCGTGCACGAAACGCTCGAGCGCCTCCGCCTGCTCGTGCACCCCCAGCACGAGCACGAGCGTGGCGTGCGTCGCCAGCTCGACGTGGATGTCGGAGCCGGCGCGCAGCTCCGCCGCCACGTCGTAGCCGCTGCGGCCGGTCCCGCGCACGTCGATCACGAGCCGCAGCGGATCCCATGCGGCGACGCCTGGCCGTCCGACCAGCCGCTCCCCGACGACGGCGCAGCCGGGCACCGCGTCGATCGCGGCGCGCGCCCGCGCGGCGGCGGCGAGCGTTCCGGCGAGCAGCGCCTGCCCGTGGACGGCCATCTGACGCCGCGCGGCGTCGAGCGAGGCGAGCAGGAGCGAGCTCGGGCTGGTGGAGCGCACGAGCCGAACCGCGCGGCCCACGGCGGCGGGATCGACGCGCCCCCCGCGCGCGACGTGCAGCATCGCCGCCTGCGTCAGCGCGCCGACGATCTTGTGCGTCGAGGTGATGACCGCGTCGGCGCCGAGCGCGAGCGCCGACTGCGGCACGCCGGGATGGAAGCCGAAGTGCGGGCCCCACGCCTGGTCGACCACCAGCGCCGCGCCGGCCGCGCGCGCGACCTCCGCCAGGCCCGCCACGTCGGCGCACAGGCCGTAGTAGGTCGGCGAGACGACGAACACCGCGCGCACGCCCGCGCCGGCCGCCACGAGCGCCGCTCGCAGCGCGTCCGGCGTGACGCCGTGCGCCATCCCCAGCTCGTCGTCGGTCTCGGGCATCACGAACGCCGGGATCCCGCCCGACAACACGAGGCCGTCGATCAGGCTCGCGTGCGCGTTGCGCTGCAGCACGACGCGCGAGCCCGGAGGGGCCAGCGCGAGGCACAGCGCATGGTTGCCCTGCGTCGCGCCGTTCGTGAGGAACCAGGACTGCTGCGCCCCGTAGGCGGCCGCCGCCAGCTCCTCCGCCTGCGCGTACGGCGTCGGCTCCGGGCCGACGTCGATCCCCTCCGTGTCCTGCGGCACGTCGAGCAGCAGTGCCCGCTCGCCGAGCGCCCAGCGCAGACCGGGGTCGGCCCCCGCCCCGCCCTTGTGGCCTGGGACGTGGAAGCGCGTCGGGCCGCGGAAGCCGTAGGCGACGAGCGCGTCGAGGTACGGCGCGGTCGGCTGGCGGCGGTCGGGCGCCGCCTCCGTCATCGCCCAGCCGCCCGCAGCAGCTCCGCCCGCACGAAGCCGTCGAGGTCGCCGTCGAGCACGCGGTTGGCGTCGCCCATCTCGAAGTTCGTGCGGTGGTCCTTGACCATCGTGTACGGGTGCAGCACGTAGGAGCGGATCTGCGAGCCGAAGTTGACGTCCTGCGCCTCGCCGCGCTCCTTCGCGATCTCCTCCTGGCGCTTGCGCTCCTCCAGCTCGGCCAGCTTCGAGCGCAGCATCCCCATCGCGGTGAGGCGGTTCTGCGTCTGCGAGCGCTCGTTCTGGCACTGCACGACGATCCCGCTCGGCTTGTGCGTGATGCGCACCGCCGAGTCGGTCTTGTTGACGTGCTGGCCGCCGGCACCGCTCGCGCGGTAGGTGTCGACCTGCAGGTCGTCGTCCTCGATCACGATCTCGCCGACGTCCTCGACGACCGGCGAGACCTCCAGGCCGGCGAAGCTCGTCTGGCGACGGTTCGCCGAGTCGAAGGGCGAGAGGCGCACAAGTCGGTGAACCCCCTTCTCGGCGCCGTAGAGGCCATACGCGTTCTCGCCTCTGGCGCGGAAGGTCGCCGACTTGATGCCGGCCTCCTCCCCCGGGCTCGCCTCCAACAGCTCGACGTCGAACCCTCTCTTCTCCGCCCAGCGCATCTCCATGCGCAAGACCATTTCTGCCCAGTCCTGTGCATCCGTGCCCCCGGCACCGGCGTTCACGGTGACGAGCGCATCGCCCGCGTCATATCTCCCGGAGAAAAGCCGTTCCAGCTCGAGCGCCTCCAGCCGCGCCTGAACGGACGCGATCTGCTCCTCCAGCTCGGACGCCAGCTCGGGGTCCTCGTCGGCCATCTCCGCGAGCGGCTCGAGGTCGTCGACGTCGCGCTCCAGCGACGTGTACAGCTCGAACTTCTTGGTGGCGCGCGCGTGCTCGGCGCTCGTCTTGGCGGCCCGTTCCTGGTCGTCCCAGAAGCCGGGCGCGCCCATCTCGCGCTCGAGCTCGTCGGCGCGCGCCTTCAGCTGAGCCGGGTCAAAGATAGTCCGCGAGCAGCTTCAGCTGGTCGCGGATCGCCGCAAGGCGCTGCGGCGTCGGCTCTGACGATGTGCCGGAGGTCGTGGACACGCTCCGGAGGCTATCGGCCGGGGCGGCTCGCGCGCGGTCAGGCCCGCCTTGCGGCGCTCAGACGCCGTGGCACTTCTTGAATTTCTTGCCCGAGCCGCACCAGCACGGGTCGTTGCGGCCGATCTGGTCGACCGCGTCGACGCGCCGCTGCGCGACGCTCGCGCCGCCGTCGTCGCGCGGAGCCGGCGCTTCGGCGACGCCGAGCGCCGACGGCGCCGCATCGCTGCCCGCGAGCGCCCCGAGCGCCGTCGCGGTCGAGGAGCCGCTGGAGTACGTGAAGCCGCCACCGCCACCGGCCCAGCTGGAGGCCGACTCGGCCGGATCCGGAACGGCCTGCTCGGGCTCCCCCTCGCTTTCGATCGCGACCTCGACGTTGAAGACCATGCGCGCGAAGTCGGACCAGATCGTGTTCATCAGGTCCTGGAACAGCTCGAAGCCCTCGTTCTTGTACGCGATCAGCGGGTCGATCTGGGCGAGCCCGCGCAGGCCGATGCCCTCGCGCAGGTAGTCCATGTCGTAGAGGTGCTCGCGCCAGCGCTGATCTATCGTGTTGAGCAGCAGATAGCGCTCGAGCACGCGCATCAGCTCCTCGCCCAGCTCGCGCTCGCGGTCGTCGTAGAGACGCAGCGCGTCCTCGACGAGTCTCTCCGTCAGTTCCTCGCGGTTCGTCCTGCCCGGGTCGATGTCTTCGATCCCGAAGCTGACCGGGAATATCTCGGCGATCCGCGCGAACAGGCCCTCGAGGTCCCAGTCTTCGGCGTAGTCGCCGACGGTGAACTCCTCGACCACGCGCGTGAGCATGCTCGCGATCTCCTCACGCGCCTGCTCGCCCATGTCGCGGCCCTCGAGCACCTCGTCGCGGTAGGCGTAGATGATGCGGCGCTGCTCGTTCATGACGTCGTCGTAGTCGAGCACGCGCTTGCGGATCAGGAAGTTCTGCTCCTCGACCTTCTTCTGCGCCTTCTCGATCTGTCTCGTCAGCAGGCCGGCCTCGATCGGCTCTTCGCGGCCCTGCTCGTCGGTCGTGCCGAAGCGGTCGAGGATGCGGTAGATCCGCTCGCCCGCGAACAGGCGCACGAGGTCGTCCTCCGCAGACAGGAAGAAGAGCGACAGACCGGGATCGCCCTGGCGGCCGGCGCGGCCGCGCAACTGGTTGTCGATGCGGCGCGACTCGTGGCGCTCGGTGCCGATGATGCAGAGCCCGCCGGCCTCCATCACCTGCTCGCGGTCGGTCTCGCAGCGCTTTTCGAGCAGCGGCATCAGCTCCGCCTCCTGCTCCTCGTAGCCTTCGTCGCCGGGTCTGAGCCCGAGCTTGGCCATCTCATGCTTGATCAGGTGCTCGGGGCTGCCGCCGAGCTTGATGTCGACTCCGCGGCCGGCCATGTTCGTCGCGATCGTGACTGCCCCCGGGCGCCCCGCCTCGGCGACCGTCTCGCCCTCTCGCTCGGCGTGCTCGGGCTTCGCGTTGAGCACCGTGTGCTTGATGCCGCGCTGCTTCAGGCGTTCGCCGAGCAGCTCGGAGACCTCGACGGAGATCGTGCCGACGAGCACCGGCTGGCCCTTCGCGTTGCGCTCGGCGATCTCTTCCACGACCGCCGACCACTTGCCCTCCTTGGTCTTGTAGACCTGGTCGTTGCGGTCGTCGCGGATCATCGAGCGGTTCGTCGGGACCTGGACGACGCTGAGGTCGTAGATCTTCATGAACTCGGTCGCCTCGGTGAGGGCGGTGCCGGTCATGCCCGAGAGCTTGTCGTAGAGGCGGAAGTAGTTCTGGTAGGTGATCGAGGCCATCGTCTGGTTCTCCTCGGTCAGGCTGCAGCCCTCCTTCGCCTCGATCGCCTGGTGCAGGCCCTCCGACCAGCGGCGCCCCTCGAGGATGCGCCCGGTGAACTCGTCGATGATCTGCACCTCGCCGTCGATGACGGCGTAGTCGACGTCGCGTCTGTAGAGCGACTCGGCCTTCAGCGACTGGATCAGGTGGTTGACGAGGTAGCCGTTCTCGGCGCGGTAGAGGTGGTCTATGCCGAGGAAGCGCTCGGCCTTCTCGACGCCGCGCTCGGTGACCGAGACGGTCTTGTGCTTCTCGTCGAATTCGTAGTCGAAGTCGGCGACGAATTCTCTCTTCGCGCGCGGGTCGAGGCCTCTCGGGACCTCGCCGGGCGTCAGCATCGGCGCCAGCCGCGCGAACTTCGAGTAGACGTCGGACGAGTCCTCGGGCGCGCCGGAGATGATCAGCGGCGTGCGCGCCTCGTCGATCAGGATGTTGTCGACCTCGTCCACGATCGCGTAGGTGTGGGCGGCCGAGCGGCGCTCGAGGCGGTCCTTCGCCGAGCGCACCTCGCCGAGGTCGCGGCCGCCATGCTGGACCTTGTCCTCCAGCGTCGGCGCCATGTTGTCGCGCAGGTAGTCGAAGCCGAACTCGGAGTTCGTGCCGTACGTGAGGTCGCACGCGTAGGCGTGGTGCTTCTCTTCAAGCGGCTGCATCGACTGCAGGATCCCGAAGCTCACGCCGAGCAGGTCGTAGATCGGGCTCATCCATTCGGCGTCGCGGCGGGCGAGGTAGTCGTTCACCGTCACGACGTGGACGCCCTTGCCGGCGAGCGAGTTGAGCACCGCCGGCAGCGTCGCCGTCAGCGTCTTGCCCTCGCCGGTTCGCATCTCGGCGATGCAGCCGTCGTGCAGCACCATCCCGCCGATCATCTGGACGTCGAAGTGGCGCATGCCCATCGTGCGCCGGCCCGCCTCGCGCACGAGCGCGAAGCACTCGTAGAGGAGGTCGTCGAGCGGCTCGGCGCCCTCCCCGCGGGCGCGTGCGCGCAGCGAGTCCGCCGCTGCGCGCAGTTGGGCGTCGGTCAGCTCCATCAGCTCGGGCTCGAGCTCGTTGATTCGCGCTACACGCTGCTCGTAGGACTTGAACTTCTTGCCCTCCCCCAAGCGCAGCGCACGATCGATCAGCGACATGCGGCCTAGCGTAGCAGCGGCCGCAGGGCCGGATGCGACCTTGGCGTGACCGCCTGGACGGCGCCTCAGGCGGCCGTCGCGCCACCACCCGCGAAGCCGTTCGCGGCTTGCTGGGCAGCACGCGTGGCACGGCGCTTGCGGCGCTGCTCGCGGTGGCGCTTGACCTGGCGTGCGAGCTGGTCCTCGCAGACGTTGATCGCGTGGTTCATCTCCGTCGCGGCGGCGCGCGCCCGCAGCGTGACGCCCTTCAGGTAGAGCGTCGCCTCGGCGATCTCGCGCTCGGCGATCGCCGGATTGCGCTCCTCGCTCAGCTCGATCTCGAGCTGGGCCAGCTCGGACACCTGGCGTGCGATCGCCTGGAAGCGCCGCTCGACGTGCTCTCGGAGTCCGTCGCTGACCGGGGTGTTCCGTCCCTTGACCGCGATGCGCATGGGTGCGCCCCCTTTTCCGTCGTGTGGGGTGGAGCTTTCCCCGATCGTAGACGCGCCAACGGTCGATCTCCAACCGTGGCTTGCCGCAGGTCAGCGCGGCAGCGTACGTGCGTAGGCGACCGCGGCGACCCGGCGTGCCCCCGCAGCCCGCAGCGCGCGGGCGCAGGCGTCGAACGTGGCGCCCGTCGTGTGGACGTCGTCGACCAGCAGCGCGTGCGCCGGCGCAGGTCCGCGCACGGACAGCCGCTGGCCCGCCGCGGCCTCGCGACGGGCGGCGCGCCCCGCCCCGAGCTGGCGCGTCGCCTCGCCGCGGCGCCGCAGGCACGCATGGACCGGCAGGCCGCTGCGCGCCCCGAGCGCGCCCGCGACCAGGGCCGCCTGGTCGAAGCCGCGCGCGCGGCGGCGCGCCGGGTGCAGCGGGACCGGCACGAGCACGGCGCCGTCGAGCAGCTCGCGCGGCGCCGTGGCGGCGATCTGCGCCGCCATCAGCCGCGCGACCGGCAGCGCGCCGCGGAACTTCAGCGCAGCGACGAGCTGGCGTGCCGGGCCGTCGTGCGCGAGCGGCGCCCACGCGCGCTCGAAGGCCACCTCGCGCGCCGGGCAGCGCGCGCCGCACGGGAGCGGCAGCCCGCAGCGGGAGCAGCGCGGCGCCGCGAGCCACGGCAGCGCGCGCCGGCAGGCAACGCACAGCTCGGCGCCGGCGTCGGCCAGCGGCGCGCGGCAGGCGAGGCAGGCGGGCGGCGCGAGCGCCGCCGTCAGCTCGGCGCGCAGCCGGTCGAGCAGCTCGGCGGGTCGCATGCACGCCAGCTTGACGCGGCGCGCACGCGCAGCGCAGCACGCGAGTGCGACAATCCGCGCGCATGTCTCCGGACGCATCGTGGACGTTCGACCCGGGCGTCGTCATCGCCCTGACGCTGTACCTCGGCATCTACCTCGTGCGCTGGCAGCGCGCGCGCACGCCGAGCGAGCCGCATCCGCCGAGCGTCGGCCGGCTCGCCGTCTTCGTCACCGGCATCGCCGTGCTGGTCGTCGCGCTCTGCTCGCCGGTCGACAAGCTCGCCGAGCACATCCTCGTGATGCACATGGTCCAGCACGTGCTGCTGCTCGACGTCGCGCCGATCCTGCTGATCCTCGGCTTCACGAAGGTGCTGCTGCGGCCCGCCACGCGGCGCATCCACCGGATCGAGCAGCGCGCCGGCTTCCTTGCCGCGCCGCTGTTCGCGGTCTTCCTCTACAGCGCCGCGATGTGGGTCTGGCACGTGCCGGCGCTGTACGACGCGGCCGCCGCGCACACCGGCATCCACGTGCTCGAGCACCTCAGCTTCACGCTCGCCGGCTTCCTCTACTGGTGGCACCTGATCTCGCCGGTCGCGACGAGACTGCGCCGCGAGGGGACGACGCCGATCGTCTACATGCTCAGCACGAAGGTGACGGTCGGCTTCCTCGGCATCCTGCTGACGTTCGCGCCGGCCGCCTTCTTCTCGTACTACGACCACCAGCCGCGCTACTGGGGGCTCACGCCGCAGAGCGACCAGGCGCTCGCCGGCGCCGTGATGGCGCTGGAGCAGGCGATCGTGATGGGGATCGCGCTCGTGGTGCTGTTCACGCGGATGCTCGCGCAGAGCGAGCTGCAGGAGCAGCGGGCGGAGCGGTACGCGGATCGCGTGCCGGCGCCGTAGCTACCGGCGCGGCTGCAAGCGGTCGACGATCCCGCGATGGCCGGCGATCGCGCCGATCAGGATCGCGTCGGGCGCGAGCTCGCAGCCCGGCAGCACGACGGAGTCCTTCAGCGCGGCGTTCTCGCCGATCACGGCGCCGTCGCCGATCGCGAGCGGACCCTGGAGGCGCACGCCGGAGCCGATCTTGACGTTGCGGCCGATCCACACCGGCGGCTCGATCAGCGTCGCGTCGGTCAGCTCGGTGCCCTCGCAGATGCGCACGCCCTCCGCAACCTCCTCGCCGCGCAGGTCCACGTGCAGCTCGCCGCGCATCGCGTCGAACGTGCCCTCCTTCAGCTCCTGCAGCGAGCCGACGTCGTTCCAGTACTCGCCGATCTCGTGGATGTGGAAGGGCACGTCGTGCTCGAGCAGCGCCGGGAAGACGTCGTTGGCCCAGTCAACGAACGGCCGTCTCGGGAAGTAGTCGAAGATCTCCGGCTCGAACAGGTAGATGCCGCAGTTGCCGAGATCCGACAGCGCCTCGGCCGGGTCCGGCTTCTCCTGGAAGCCGGTGATGCGGCCGTCGGCGTCGTGCAGCACGACGCCGAACTCGCGCGTGTTCTCGACGCGCTTGACCGCCAGCGTGCCGATCCCGCCGGCCGCCTTGTGGCGCGCGACGAACGCGCCCAGGTCGATGTCGGTGAGCGCGTCGCCGGAGATGATCAGGAACGTGTCGCCGTCGAGGAAGTCGGCGCAGTTGCGCACCCCGCCCGCGGTGCCGAGCAACTCCGGCTCCTCGCGGTAGGTCAGGCGGTCGCCGAAGTAGTCGCGGATGGTGTCCGGGAAGTAGTGGAGGTTCGCGACCACGTCGTCGTAGCCATGCCGGTCGAGCAGGTCGACGATGTGCGCCATCACGGGACGGTCGAGCACCGGCACCATCGGCTTCGGCATCTCGAACGTCAGGGGGCGCAGGCGCGTACCAAGGCCGGCTGCGAGGACCATCGCCTTCATCGGCGGCGGACCCTAGCGAACCGGCGCGTCAGGTTCCCTGATCCCAGGTCGTCAGGTACGTCCGCTGCGCGTCGGTCAGCGTGTCGATCTCGACGCCGAGCGCGGCGAGCGTGAGGCGTGCGACCTCGTCGTCGATCTCCGCGGGGACGCCGTGGACGCGCGGCGCGAGCGTGCCGGCGGACCTGACGAGGTGCTCGGCGGCGAGCGCCTGGTTGGCGAACGACATGTCCATCACGGCGGCCGGGTTGCCCTCGGCGGCGGCGAGGTTGACGACGCGGCCCTCGGCCAGCAGGTTGATCCGCCGGCCGTCGGCGAGCACGTGCTGCTCGACGTGCGGGCGCACTTGGCGCTGCTCGACGGCCAGCGCGCGCAGCGCGCCGAGGTCGCACTCGACGTCGAAGTGGCCGGCGTTGCAGAGGATCGCGCCGTCGCGCATGACCGCGTAATGCTCGGCTCGCACGACGTCGCGGTTGCCGGTGGCGGTGATCAGCACGTCGGCCTTGGCGGCCGCCGCCACGCCCGGCAGCACCTCGTAGCCCTCCAGCTTCGCCTCCAGCGCCCGCACTGGGTCGACCTCGCACACGACGACCTGCGCGCCCGCGCCCTTCGCGCGCAGCGCGATCCCCTGCCCACACCAGCCATAGCCGAAGACGGCGACGACGCGCCCGGCGAACAGCATGTTCGTCGCGCGCAGGATCCCGTCGAGCGCCGACTGACCGGTGCCGTAGCGGTTGTCGAACAGCCGTTTCGTGCGCGCCTCGTTGACCGCGACGACTGGGAAGCCGAGCTGGCCGGCCGCCTCGAGCGCGCGCAGCCGCACGACGCCGCTGGTGGTCTCCTCGGTGCCGCCGAGCACGTCGCCGAGTGCGTCGGCGCGACTCGCGTGCAGCGTCGAGACGAGGTCGGCGCCGTCGTCCATCGTCAGCTGCGGTCGCGTGTCGAGCACTGCCTCGATGTGGCGGTAGTACGTCGCCATGTCCTCGCCGTGGATCGCATGCACGGCCGCGCCGTCGCTGGCAGCGAGCGCGGCCGCGACGTCGTCCTGCGTGTCGAGCGGATTCGCCGCGCACAGCGCGACCTGCGCGCCGCCGGCGATCAGCGTGCGCGCGAGGTTGCCGGTCTCGGCCGTGACGTGCAGGCAGACGCCGACCCGCAGCCCCTCGAGCGGCCGCTCCTGCGCAAATCGCTCCCGAATCGACCGCAGCACCGGCATCTGCGCATCCGCCCACGCGATCCGCGCATCGCCGGCCTCGGCCAGGCCGAGGTCGGCGACGTCGGATGCGGACTTGGTGGGGGACATCCCTTCAGCACCGCCCTAGGCCGGAGGCGAGCGCGAGCACCGGTCGTGCCTGGCAAGGAAGCAGGGGTGAAGACGTACTCGGTACGTCGAACCCCGATGACGCCGCCAGGCGCGAGCGGAGCCGCGCTCGGCCCGGACTAGTAGCGATAGTGGTCAGGCTTGTACGGCCCGTTCACGGGGACGCCGATGTACGCGGCCTGCTCGTCGCTCAGCTTGGTGAGCTTGACGCCGAGCGCGTCGAGGTGCAGCCGCGCGACCTTCTCGTCGAGGTGCTTCGGCAGCACGTAGACCTTTCTCTCGTACTCGTCGTTCTTCGTGAACAGCTCGATCTGGGCGATCGTCTGGTTCGTGAACGAGTTGCTCATCACGAACGACGGGTGGCCGGTCGCGTTGCCGAGGTTCAGGAGGCGCCCCTCGGACAGCATGATGATCGTGTGGCCGTCGGGGAACTTCCACTCGTCGACCTGCGGCTTGATGTTGATCCGCTCGATGCCCGCGAACTTGGTCAGGCCGGCGATGTCGATCTCGTTGTCGAAGTGGCCGATGTTGCCGACGATCGCCTGGTGCTTCATGCGCGCCATCTGGTCGGCGGTGATGATGTCCTTGTTGCCCGTGGTCGTGATGAAGATGTCGCCTTCGCCGATCACGTCTTCGAGCGTCGCGACCTGGTAGCCCTGCATCGCCGCCTGCAGCGCGCAGATCGGGTCGATCTCGGTGACGATCACGCGCGCGCCCTGGCCGCGCAGCGATTCGGCGCAGCCCTTGCCGACATCGCCGAAGCCGCAGATGACGGCGACCTTGCCGCCGATCATCACGTCGGTCGCCCGGTTGATGCCGTCGACGAGCGAGTGGCGGCAGCCGTAGAGGTTGTCGAACTTCGACTTCGTGACGGAGTCGTTGACGTTGATCGCCGGGAACAGCAGCGTGCCGGCCTCCGTCATCTCGTAGAGGCGGTGGACGCCGGTCGTCGTCTCCTCCGTGACGCCTCTGATGCCCTGGCCGACCTTCGTCCACTTCTGCGGGTCCTCGGCGAGCGTCTTGCGCAGCAGCGCGAGGATCACGCCGTACTCCTCCGAGTCGCCGGGCGCGTCGTCCGGCACGGCGCCGGCGGCCTCGAACTCGGTGCCCTTGTGGACGAGCAGCGTCGCATCGCCGCCGTCGTCGAGGATCATGTTGGGACCGTCTTCGCCGGGCCAGTTGAGCGCCTGCTCGGTGCACCACCAGTACTCCTCGAGCGTCTCGCCCTTCCAGGCGAAGACGGGGACGCCCTGCGGATCCTCCGGCGTGCCGTTCGGACCGACCGCGACGGCTGCCGCGGCATGGTCCTGCGTCGAGAAGATGTTGCAGGAGACCCAGCGGACCTCGGCGCCGAGCGCGGTCAGCGTCTCGATCAGCACGGCCGTCTGGATCGTCATGTGCAGCGAGCCCATGATGCGCGCGCCCTTGAGCGGCTGGCTGGCCGCAAACTCCTCGCGGATCGACATCAGGCCGGGCATCTCGTGCTCGGCGAGGCGGATCTCCTTACGGCCGAAGTCGGCGAGCGACAGGTCGGCGACCTTGAAGTCGGTCTTGCTCGAAAGGGCGGTCATCGTGGCGCGGTCTCCATGACGTGGTGGTGGGCATCGGCAGTGGCGGTGGTGGGTGCTGCGGCGGCGAGCAGCGCCTCGTGCTTGCGCTGCTCCCAGCGCAGCCAGTCGGCGGCGTCGACGTGCTCGGGGCGGCTCGGCTCGGCTTCGAACCACTCCTCGACGGCCTCGCGCAGGTCGGCGTCGCGGCGCATCCGCAGCGCGAAGCCGACGTCCGAGAGGCCGAGCTCGAAGCGTTCGAGCAGCTCCCGCAGGGTGCGCAGACGCTGCAGCTCGGCCGGCCCGTAGAGCCGGTAGCCGGCCGCCGAGCGCTCCGGCATGACGAGCCCGCTGCGCTCGACATAGCGCAGCATCCGCGGCGACCAGCCGGTCGTCCCGGCGGCCTCGTGGATCGTCAGCGCATCGTCGCCCGCCATCAGGCGGCCAACGTTACCAGAGCTGTGTCAAGGTTCGTCTGCGCGCTGCTCTCCGGTAGATTGAGCACTTGTCGGCAAACGCCCCACAACGGGCCGAGGCCGTCGGGGGACATCGCGCCGATAGCGTCGGGGGATGCAGCTGGTCGGCTCCGTCGACGCACGCGCTCAGCGCAGGTAAGTCCGCACGGCTCGCGACGCTGGTCCAGCTGAGCGCGCGGTAGCGGAGCGACGCGCGTGGTCTCGATAGGACAGCGCTCCCCCTCGCCGCGATTCGGCTACGACGGCTCCGCCCCGCGCGAGCGCACGCTCACCGTCGCCGAGTGCGCCTGGCTGTCGCTGCTGCCCTGCGCGCTGGTGCTGCTGGGCGTGGTCGTGCTGCTCGGCCCGCCGCTCGGCCGTGCGCTGCTGGAGCCGACGGGCGCGGACGTCTTCTGGCGCCACTATGTGGTCGAACGGGTCGTTCGGCCGGAGCCGACCGAGCACGCCCGCTACTTGCTCGCGCTGCTCGGCCCGCTGCTGCTGGCCGGCTGCGCGTTCGCGCTCGCGCGCCGAACGGCACCGGGCCACACCGCAGTTCGCTGGCTGACGCTGCTGAGCAGAGCCGCGCTTGTGGCCTTCGTGGTCGTCTGCATCACCTACCAGGAGCGCCACCTCTACGACGCCTCGTACACCGGCGGCGTCTTCAGAACCACCTACTTCACGCCGGTGACACTCGTCGCCGCGACGGTCTTCGCGCTGCTGGCAGCCACGGCGCTCGGTCACCCGCCCACGCGCGACCGGCTCGTGCGCGCCGCGCGCGAGACGCCTCGGCGACGGGCAGCAGCGTTCGCGGTCGCAGGCGTGTTCGCGTTCCTGTGGCTGCTGTCCGCATTCAACACCGAATCCAGCGCGACCATATTGAACGGCGCCGTGCGCGGCAACATCCCCTTCTGGATCGACGAGAGCTTCGCGATCCTCGACGGCCACGCCCCGCTCGTCGACTTCCACGCCCAGTACGGCCAGCTGTGGTCATACGTCGCGGCCGGCACGATGAGCGTACTCGGCGCCTCACTCACGGTCTACGCGCTTACGATGCTCGCAGGCGCGAGCGCCGCGTTGGCATCGCTGTTCGCGACCTTCCGCATCGTCACCCGCAGCTCGGTGGCAGCCGTTGCGCTGTTCGTTCCGCTCGTCGCGACCGGCTTCTTCATGGAGTCGCCTCCGCTCGACAACCGCTACGGCCCGTCCGACCTCTTCAGCCTCTTCCCGATGCGCTACATGGGCCCATACGTGCTGCTGTGGCTGCTCGTGCGACGCGTGCGGAGGCGGTCGAGCGCGGCGCCGGTCGCGCTGTTCGCCGTCGCCGGGCTCGTCGCGATCAACAACGTCGAGTTCGGGGTCCCCGCGCTCGTCGCGACGATCGTCGCGCTGCTGCTCACGCTGCCGGAGCGCTCGCGCGCGGGGCTGCTGCGGCTGGCGGGCGGCGTCGCCGCCGGCCTGGCGTGCGCCGTCGCGCTCGTGGCGGCGCTGACGCTCGCCGTCGCCGGCTCGCTCCCGCACTTCGGGATGCTCACGACGTTCCCACGCATCTACGGCGTCGAAGGCTTCGGGCTGCTGCCAGCGCCGCCGCTCGGGCTGCACCTCGTCGTGTACCTGACATTCGCTGCCGCGCTCGTCGTCGCGCTGCTGCGATCACCGCGCGCGGACCCCGCGCTGACCGCGGCGCTCGCGTGGGCCGGGCTGTTCGGCCTGGGCGCGGGCAGCTACTTCATGGGCCGCTCGCATCCGCACGTGTTGATCGACCTGTTCTCCGCCTGGTCGCTCGCACTCGGCCTGCTCGTCGTGGTCGTCGTGCACGCGCACCTGCGCCGCGCGTCGAGATGGCCCACGGTCAGCGAGCTGCTCGTGCTCACCGGGCTCGGCCTCGCCGTCTGCTCGCTCGCGCAGACGCCGACGCCGTGGTCGCAGGTCGCGCGCCTGAGCGAAGGGCTGCCGGCGTCGGAGCCGGACCTGCTGCCTAACGTCACGCGGCGCGTGATCGCGCAGATGACGCATCGCGGCCAGCACGTCGCTGTCCTCGTCAAGGAAGGGCACCGCTTCGCCTACGAGATCGGGATCGACGACGTCACGCCCTACGCGAATATTGAGTCGATGCTGACAATCGGCCAGTGGCGCGAGATGCTCGTCGCTCTGCGCGCCGCCCACGGGACCGAGCTGATCGTCCCACGCGAACGGCTGCTGCCGGAAAACACAGCCTGGCTTCAGCGTGCCGGCTATCGCGCCACGCGCGAAGCGGCGGGCGTCGGCTTGATCGAGTTCGATCGCTGAGCTCCGAGGTGATGCTCGTCTAGCATCGCCGCGTGCGCTACCACGTGCAGATCAGACGCGGCTTCCGCGTCGCGCGCGAGCTGAACCTCGACGAGACCGAGCTGCGCGCACGTGTCCTGACGCCCTGGTCGCGCGGAGCGCTCGTGTCGCTGGGCGACCGCGAGTGGGAGCCGGCGCATTGCGAGCTGCGCCTGCTCGGCGGCCCGGAGCTGACGGCAGCGGACCTGGCGATGGGCCAGGGCTGGCAGAACGCGGAGCGCTCGGCGCGTGACGTGACCGCAGAGATGCTCGCCGTGCGCCCCGCGCCGACGGCCGTCGCGCTGCTCGCGCAGACGCCCGCGGCCGCCGCGGCGGCGTCCGTGGCGCTGGAGCGCGCGGGGGTCCAGGCGCTCGCGTGGGAGCAGGCGGCTGGCGCCACGAGCGCGCTCGTGGCGTTCGACGCCGCCGGCGACGGCGACGCGCGCTGGTGGCTCGAGGTCGGCCGCGCGCTCGGCGCGCTCGGCGAGCGCGCCGTGCTGGCCGTGCACGGCGGGGATGCGCCGTCGGGCCCGCTCGCCCACGCCCCCGCGATCCGCCTCGACGGCGACGCGGACAGCGCAGCGCAGGCGCTGACAGAGCGCCTGCGCTTGTAACGTCGCCCAAAGGCGGTCGCTCGCGACCGCCGGCGGGCGAAACTCGGCTTCTACGCCGTCGCGAGCGGCTGCGGCGCGTCGGGGCTCGCCGGCGCGGAGCCGCCGAACGGGACCGTCACGCTGTGCGGGACGACGAGCACGGGGCTGGTCGCCGTCTCGACCGCGTAGGCGGCCGCCGCGCTGATGTTGACGCGGCCCGCGGGGGCCTCCGGGCGCGACGCGACGACGAGCAGGTCGATCGTCCCGTCACCCGCGCGCACGACTTCCGCGCCGAGCGCGGCGGCGAGCGTCTGGGCGGTGCCGTTGGCACCGCCGGTCGAGATGTCGGCCAGCAGCCCGATGCGGCGGATCGCGGCGTCGGGGCGCTCGCGCAGCCGCGCCGGAGCGATCGCGACCGCGCACGGGCCGCCCTCCAGCAGGCGCTGAGCGGACGTGCCGGGGCGCACCGCGCCGGCGGCCGTGCGGTACTCGGAGCCGAACACGATCACGTCGGCCCCTTCGCGCTCAGCGAGCGCCGCGAGGCCCTCGCCGGTCGACGCGCTGACGACGACGTGCAGCGAGGCGGCCGGCTGGCCGATCGCCTCGGCGCCGCGGCGCAGCAGGTCGCGCGCCTCCTCCTCCTCGAGGTCGCGCTCGGCCTCGGGTGTGTGGCGGACGTACGCGAGCGCGACGCTCGCTCCGGCCTGGGCGAGCAGGCGCCCGAGCGCCAGCGCGTCGCGGTCGTTGTCGGTGTCGTCGTAGGAGATGATGATCTTTGCGGGCATTTCGGCTCCCGGGGACGCGGGTCTCTGACGGGTCGAGGGAGAGCCTGCCACCACGCCGCCGCAACCGCCAGTGAACCTGTTGATCGCGTGGATAAGCTGCGCTGATGCTCAACGTCCAGCGCCTGCGCGTGCTCCAGGAAGTCGTCGCGCGCGGCTCCTTCTCGGGCGCCGCCGACGCGCTCTCCTACACGCAGTCGGCGGTCTCGCAGGCGATCGCGACGCTCGAGGCGGAGACCGGCGCGACGCTGCTCGTGCGCGACCGCCGCGGCGTGCGCCCGACCGCCGCCGGCGAGGCGCTCGTCGCGCACGCGGAGGCGATCCTCGCGCGCCTGCAGATCGCCGAGGACGAGCTGGCCGCGATCCGCGGCGTGCGCGCCGGGCGCCTGCGGATGGCGTCCTTCCCGACCGCCGGCGCGACGCTGATGCCGCACGCGATCGCGGCCTTCCGCGCGGCCCACCCGGGCATCGAGCTGAGCCTCGCCGAGGACGAGCCCGAGCACGTCGCCCCGCGCCTGCGCGACGGCGAGCTGGACCTCGCGCTGCTGTTCGAGTTCCCCGGCAACGGCATCGCGCTCGGCGCCGGCCTCGCGCGCCACGCGCTGTTCGACGACCCGCTGCACGTCGTGCTGCCGGCCGACCACCCGCTCGCCCGCGAGCCGCACCTGCGCCTCGCGCAGCTCCAGGACGTCGCGTGGGTGCAGACGTCGGCGGCCAGCCCGTGCGCCCGCCACGTCGTGCGGATCTGCCACGCGGCCGGGTTCGAGCCGCAGGTGTCGTTCGAGAGCGACGACTACGAGACGGTCCAGGGCCTCGTCGCCGCCGGCGTCGGGGTCGCGCTCGTGCCGCGGCTGGCGCTCGCGCGGGTGCGCGACGACGTCGTCGTGCGCGCGCTGTCGCCGGAGGCCCCCATCCGGCACATCGTCGCCGCGACGGCGGCCGGAGCGGGAGCCGCCCCTGCCGCCGTCGCGATGATCGAGATCCTCACCGCCGTCGCGCGCCGCTACGAGGGGGGAGCGGGCGGCGTCGCGACGGCGTAAGAGGAGCGGGGAGATCGACCCAGGAGGGTTGCCTCGGCACGACCTCCCCGCCGCTTGGAACGTGCTGCGTCGGGGTTACGTGGGCGTTTCGCTCGCGCTTGCGTACGCGGGCGCCGGGACGCCGTTGGGGAAGCCGAGCGACGGCACGTCGGACGGGTACACCTCGTGCCCGTGGACCGCCAGATCGCCTTCCTCGAGGTCCTTGTCGGACATCCGCAGCGGGATCACCAGGCCGATCAGCTTCAGCAGGATGAACGTCCCCACGCCGCTGAACACGATCACCCACAGCGCCGTCAGGGCCTGCTCCTTGAGCAGTCTGCCGCTGCCGTGGACGAGCCCTGCGATCCCCGGCAGGTCAGCCGTTCTGCCGAGGCCGATGTACTCGATGATGTGCGGGTCGGCGAAGACGCCCACGAGCAGGCCGCCGGCGAGGCCGGCGAACCCGTGCGTGTAGATCACGCCGAGCGTGTCGTCCACGTTGCGGAACGGCCGCACGCGGCTGAGGTAGTAGTAGGCGAAGTACACGACCGTCGTGCCGATCAGGCCGATCGCCGCCGCGCCCCAGCCGTTGACGAAGCCCGCGCCCGGCGTGATCGCGACGAGGCCGACGATCATGCCGTTGACCGAGCCGATCAGCGACGGCTTGCGGCCGGTGAGGTAGTCCCACCCGACCCAGCCGAGGAACGCGACCGCGGTCGCGAGGTTCGTGTTGAGCACCGCCGTCGCGGCATTGACGCCGGCGTAGTACGGGTCGCCGCCGTTGAAGCCGTTCCAGCCGAGCCACAGCAGGCCCGCGCCGGTGGCGACCATCAGCAGGTTGTTCGGCGCGTCGATCTCGCGATCGCGCTTGAGGCGTGGTCCGATCACGGCAGCCGCCACGAAGCCCGAGATGCCGGCCGCGAGGTGGATGACGTACCCGCCCGAGTAGTCGAGCGCGCCTCTCTGCGCCCAGAAGCCGCCGCCCCAGATCATGAACGCGTTGACCGTGTAGATCAGCGACGACCACAGCAGGACAAACGGGATCCACGCCTTGAAGTTGAAGCGCCCGAGCACCGAGCCGAGCAGCAGCAGCGGCGTGATCGCCGCGAAGACGAACTGGAAGTAGACGAGCGTCGCCTGCGGGAAGTGGAACGCAGGCCCGGTCGAGACCAGGGGGATGGCTGCCTGTTGCTGCATAGCCCCTGCCCCGAGGATGCTTCCGGGCTTGCCCCACATGTTCGCGAGGATTCCTGACTTGGCCCCGAAGATGTGCATCGGTGTGCCGAAGCCCATCTTGAAGCCGAACAGCACCCAGGTGATGAGCACCAGGGCGAAGGCGATGAAGGCCATCATCATCGCGTTGACGGACCAGCGTTTCTGCATCACGCCGCCGTAGAGGACGACGAGGCCGGGCACGCTCATCAGCCCGACGAGCGTCGCCGCGGTGAGCTGCCAGGCGTTGTCGCCCGGGTTCAGCCACGTTGGATATGCGGACCACATGGGGTCGTTCCCTCTCCTTTGTGTCGCCGCGCTTCGGCGGCCCTCCTGGATCGAAGTCGGAAGCTTCGCGCGGGAGAGGGTCTTCTCAATATCGACATTCGTACAAAGAGGCCGTGGCTCCCCTGTCCCGGAGGCCTCCCGCGCGCGCTCACGCGCGGGTAGAGTTGCGGCATGCCGGTCGAGGGCCAGTGGGACCGCCAGCAGACGCCGCTGCGCCGCCTGTCGCGGCGTGAGCTGCGTCTGCTGTGGGGCTTCCTCGTCGTGCTGCTGGTCGGAGCCGCGGCGACCGTGGCGATCGCCTTCACGCAGTCCTCGCCGCCGGTCCCGCCCGACTGCATCCAGGTCACGGGCGGCAGCTCGATGGGCGCCGTGAACTACCGCGTCTGCGGCGCGGACCGCGCGGTGTGGTGCCGCCAGATGGCGCGCCACACCGACCCGACGGCGCTGGCGGTCCAGAAGCGCTGCGCCGCGCTGGGGCTCAGCCCCCGTTCAGCGCACCCTTGAGCCGCTCGATCGCGTCGACCGGCGTCGGGTCGATCCCGCGCAGGACGGCGAGGTAGAGCGAGACGAGGTCGCCCAGCAGCACGAGCGAGACGAGCCGCTCCAGGCGCGTCTCGCCGCGGCTCTCGACGCGGAAGGAGCCGGCGGCGCTCGCGCCGATCAGGCCGCGCGTCAGCTCGATCCGCTGGCGGATGCGCGGGTGCAGGTCGGAGTCGTCGAGGAAGACCGTGCTGAAGGCGCCCAGCTCGGCCGCGCCCGCCCATCCGGCGATCTCGTTGTGGTCGAGCTCGGGCAGCTCGGCCGAGTGCGCAGGGATCTTCGCGTTCTCGTTGAGCTGCGTCTTCCAGCGGTAGGCGATCGGCGCCGTGAGGCCGGCGCCGGCGATCTGCGGGATCGTCCCGAGCAGCCCGCGTGCGAGCTGCTTCGGCAGCGAGTCCTCGGCGCCGTCGGGGCCCCACTCGGCGACGAGCTCCTCCGTGTGCGCAGCGGCGACGTCGATCTCCGAGTGCAGCGATTCGGCGGCCCCGCAGGAGGCGGCAACCTCGAGCGCGATCACGAGCGCGTAGCCGACGGCGGCGCGGGGCTGGAAGGCGCCGGGGAGCGGAATCACGGGGACGCCCTCCTCGCGTGCGGCGGCGGCGAGCTTGCCGCCCGTCGTCGCGGCGATGCGGCGGGCGCCGAGCGCGCCGGCGGCCTCGAACGCGGCGAGCGTCTCCTCCGTGTTGCCCGAGTAGCTGGCGCACAGCACGGTCGCGTCGGGCGTCGTCCACGACGGCACGCCGTAGTCGCGCATCACGATGATCGGGCGCGACGCGCGGTCGCCGAGCGCCGCGCGCGCGAGCGCGCCGCCGATCGCCGAGCCACCCATGCCGGCGACGATCAGCCCTCCGGGAGCGTCATGCGGCTCGAGCTTCGCCGACTCGACGCGCCACAGCGCGTCGCGCAGGTGCTCGGGCAGCGCGAGGATGTCGTCGATCTGCTTCGCGGCGTCGACCGCGTCGATCGCCTCGCGAGTGAGGGGGGCGTCGCTCATGAGAACTTGATCGCTCCGTCTGGAAGGGACACGTTCGGGGACAGCCGTGCACCGGCCGCGAGCTGGTTGTCGGCGCCGAGCGTGACGCACTCGCCGAGCACGACCCCTTCGGCGAGGCGGGTGTTGGCGCCGATGCGCGCGCCGGGGCCGACGATGCAGTGGGTCAGGTGCGCGTGCGGGCCGACGACGGCGCCGTCGAGCACGACCGAGCCGTCCACGATCGCTCCCTCGCCGACCTCGACGCCGCGGCCGAGCACGCTGCGCCCGCTCACGAGCGCGCCCTCGGCGACGCGCGCGTCCGCGCCGACGAGCGCCGGGCCGACGACGCGCCCCTTCAGCTCGGCGCCCTCGGCGACGGCGAGGTTCGCGGCGTCGTAGGCATCGGTGACGCTCGTCTTGACCGCGCCGTCGAGGATGTCGTACGTCGCCTGCAGGTAGCGCTCGGGCGTGCCGATGTCGAGCCAGTAGGCGGACGCCTCGTAGCCGTAGAGCCCGTCGTCGACGAGCGTCGGGAAGACCTCGCGCTCGATCGAGACGTGCTGCCCTCTCGGCACGTTCGCGAGCACGTCGCGGTGCAGCACGTACGCGCCGGCGTTGATCAGGTTCGTGTCGATCTGGTCGGGGCTCGGCTTCTCGAGGAACTCGGACACGCTCGCGTCCGCGTTGCGGCGCACGAGCCCGTAGGCGGACGGGTCCTCGACCGGCACGAGCGCGAGCGTCGCGCGAGCGCCGGTGCGCTCGTGCTGGGCGAGCTGCGCGGTCAGGTCGATGTCGGTCAGCACGTCGCCGTTGAGCATCAGGAAGCGCTCGTCGAGCAGGTCCTCGGCGAACTTGACCGCGCCGCCGGTGCCGAGCGGTCTCGGCTCCTCGACGTAGCGCAGCCGCATCCCGTACGCGGCGCCATCGCCGAGCACGTTGTGCACGCCGGAGGCCATGAAGCCGCACGAGATCACGACGTCGTCGACGCCGTGGCCGCGCAGCCATTCGAGCATGAACGCGATGAACGGCCGGTCGACGAGCGGCACGACCGGCTTGGGCACGGTCGAGGTCAGCGGCCGCAGCCGCGTCCCCTCCCCGCCCGCGAGGATCAGCGCCTGCACGTCAGGCCTCCGCCCGCTCGCGGGGCGCGCCGCGCCCGACGCCCTCGAAGGCGAAGCCGGCGTCGCGCAGCGCATCGCGGTCGAGCACGTTGCGCCCGTCGATCACGAGCCGCCCGCGCATGCGCCGCGCGGCGGCGTCCCAGTCGAGCTGCTTGAACTCCGGCCACTCGGTCACGAGCACGACGGCGTCGGCGTCATCGAGCGCCTCGAGCGCGCTTGGCGCGAAGTGGACGCCGGGCATCAGGCGCCGCGCTTCGTGCTCGGCGACGGGGTCGTACGCCCGCACCGTCGCGCCGTCGGCCTGCAGCCGCGCGGCGAGCACGAGCGACGACGCCTCGCGCATGTCGTCGGTGTCGGGCTTGAAGGCGAGCCCGAGCAGCGCGACGTTCTTGCCGACGAGCGAGCCGAGGTGCTTCTGCAGCTTCGAGATCACGCGCCGCTTCTGCAGCTCGTTGACCTCGATCACGGCGGTCAGCAGCTGGAAGTGGTAGCCCGAATTACCAGCAAGTTGCTTAAGAGCACTCACATCTTTAGGAAAACATGAACCACCGAAGCCTATGCCCGGCCGCAGGAAGTGGCGGCCGATGCGCTTGTCAAGGCCCATGCCCTTGGCGACCTCGAGCACGTCGGCGCCGGTCTCCTCGCAGACGTTGGCGATCTCGTTGATGAAGGAGATCTTCGTCGCGAGGAAGGCGTTGGACGCCATCTTGATCATCTCGGCGCTCGCGACGTCGGTGCGCACGAGCGGCGCGCCGAGCGGCGCGTACAGGTCGCAGACGGCGTCGCCGGCCCAGTCGCCGCCGTCGCCGACGACGACGCGGTCGGGCTGGCGGAAGTCCGCCAGCGCGGTCCCCTCCTTGAGGAACTCCGGGCAGGAGACGTAGCTGAAGCCGTCCTTGCCGCGCTCGGCGAACGTGCGCTTGATCGAGGCGCCGGTGCCGACCGGCACGGTCGACTTCATCACGAGCGCGTGGCGGTCCGACGGCGGCATCGCGTCGACGACCGCGTGCACGGCCGACAGGTCGGCGTCGCCGGAGTAGGTCGGCGGCGTGCCGACGGCGACGAACAGCAGGCGCGCGTGCTCGAGCGCGGGCGCCAGCTCGGTCGAGAAGTGCAGCCGCTCGCGGTTGGCGGCGATCGACTCCGCCAGGCCGGGCTCGTAGATCGGCACCTCGCCGCGTTCGAGGCGGGCGATCTTGTCGGCGTCGATGTCGACGCACCACACCTCGTTGCCGAGCTCGGCGAAGCCCGCCGCCGTGACGAGGCCCACGTAGCCGGTGCCGATCACGGCGATCGGTTCGCGCGGGGGAGTCATGCGGCGGCGAAGACTACTAGCGGAGGCCGCGGGAGCCCGCGTGCTCAGTGGCCGCCGAGGCGCGTGAGCGAGCCGGCGATCGCGAGCATCTGGTCGTTCGTGAGCTTCTCCTGCAGCGTGTTCTGCACCCAGTAGGACCCGTGCGGCGTCTTCCAGCCGACGGTGCGCAGGTGCTTGCCGTCGTAGAACAGCAGCAGGTGCTTGCCGTTGATCGTGCGCTGGTCGGCGGAGGGGTTGCGCAGGATCGGCGGGTCGGTCCAGGCCGTTCCCTGGATCCCGTAGTAGTTGCCGACCAGGCCCGAGGAGACGACGAGCCGATAGGCCGCCTCCATTCTCCCGCCGGGGATCTTGATGCGGTAGGCGCGCGGATACTCGAGCTGGCCCTGGGCGTTGCGCAGCGGCGACTCGTACTGCCCGCCGGACGTCAACAGCTTCGGGTAGTAGATCGGGAGCCGCGTCGGACCGAGCTGGATCGCGTAGTTCTCCCCCATCGATTGCGCGTTCACGAGTCCGATCGCACCTGGCGCGCCGCCATGCGCCTTGCCGCCGTGCCCATGGGCGCCCTTCGCCGCGGGCGACGCCTTCGGCTCCTTCGGCGGCGGCGAGAGGAACTGGTGGCGTACCTGCGCGAGCTGGGCGGGCGTCGCCGTCACGTACGACGCCCCACCGGACATCAGATACGCCTCGGGGAACTGAACCTGGTAGATGCCGTGTCTCGCCGAGTAGCCGACGAGGTAGAGCAGCCGCAGCAGCTCCTGCTTGCTCTGCAGCGACGCGTCGGTCGTCATGTACTTGCCGATCTCGTGCGTCAGCTTGTGCGGATCGGACAGGAACTGGCCGGCGCCGTACTGCGACTTGATCTGGCGCAGGAAGTCCTGCTGGCGCGCGGAGCGCACGAAGTCGCTGTCGGTGTGGCGGTAGCGCACGTAGGCGAGCGCCTGCGGGCCGCACAGCTGCTGATAGCCCGCCGGCACGTTGATCTCCGAGTACTGCTGCGAGGGCGGCAGGCCGAGGTTCGAGTGGTAGTACCAGCGGTCGACGTCGACGTACACGCAGCCGATCGCGTTGACCGCCTCCTGGAAGCCTCTGAAGTTGATGTTGACGATGTGATTGATCTGGACGTGCAGCAGCTGCGAGATCACTCTCGCCGTCAGCACCTCGCCGCCGTCGGTGTACGTCTCGTTGATCTTCGCGGCGCTGCGGAAGCCGCCGCCGGGGATCTGGAAGCTGACCTGCAGGTCGCGCGGGATCGACAGCACGGTCGTCGCGTTCGCGTCGGGGTCGAGCCGCACCAGGATCATCGTGTCCGAGCGGGCGTCTCTCGTGTCGTGGCCGAAGCGATGGTCGGAGCCGATCAGCAGCAGCGTCTGCGGCTGGCCCGCCTGCGCGCGCGTGATGACGCTCCCGGCGTCCTTGATCGTGCCGCCCTGCTTGATGTCGTCGACGAAGCCCTGGACCGTGTTGAGGCCGATCGTCGCCGTCACGGCGGCGGTCAGCACGACGATCGTGAAGCCGGCCACGAGGAAGCGCCACCACAGGCCGCCGCGACGCGGGAACTCGGGCGGCTGCGGCCCCGTGCTCATGCCAGTCCCCCGTCGATCGCGGTCAGGCCGCTCGCACCGCCGGCGGCCTCGCGCGCGAGCCACTCCGGCAGCGTGCGCACGAAGCCGGCGAGCGCCTCGCGGTAGCGCCGCAGCGAGGAGAGCGAGACCCACTCGTCGGGTCCGTGGTGGCCGCCGCCGGCGGGTCCGAACTCGACCGCCGGTATGCCCGCCTCGAGGAACGAGATCGCGTCGGAGGCACCGTCGCGCCCGACGCTCAGCGCCTCGCCCTCGGTCGTGCGGGCAGCCGCGTCGCGCAGCGCGCGCACGTACGGGTTCGTGCGCTCGACGTGCGCGGGCGCGCGCATCAGCGTGTTGACGACCGTGACGTCGGGCAGCGCGCGGATCTGCGCGAGGATCGCGCCGGGGTCCTGCCCCGGCAGGTAGCGCACGTCGACGATCATCTCGCAGCGGTCGGGGACCTTGTTGAAGACGTCGCCGCCCTCGATCCGCCCGAGGTTGATCGACGGCCGGTCGAACAGCTCGGACGACTCGCGCGCGAAGTCCATCCCCTCGATGCGGCGGAAGACGTCGAACGCCTTCAGCACGGCGCTGTCCCCCAGCCAGGGCGTCGAGCCGTGCGCGGCGCGGCCGCGCACCTCGATGCGCATCGCCAGCACGCCCTTCGCCTCGATCCCGATGTGCAGGTTCGTCGGCTCGCCGGTGATCGCGAAGTCGGCGCGCATCCCGGCCCGCACCAGCTCGTCGGTCGAGCGTTCGTCGACGTCCTCGGCCTCCTCGTCGGGTACGCACAGGAAGCGCACCCGCACCTCGCGCTGCTCGGCGCAGTCCTTCACCGCGCACATCATCGCGGCGAGCCCGCCCTTCATGTCGTAGGCGCCGCGGCCGATCAGGCGGTCGCCCTCGACGCGCGGCTCGTACTGCTCCTGGTGGCCCGGCACGACGTCGAGGTGGCCGTGCAGCAGCACCGTGGGCCCGTCGTCGTCGGGGGCGCCGACGTCGGCGATCAGCACCGGCAACCCGTTGTGCGCCTGCTCGCGCACCTCGATCTCGCGCGCCTCCAGCCAGCCCTTCACAAACGCCGCCGCCGCCGCAAGCTCCTCGGGGCGGGACGTGTCATAGGAGATGAGCCGCTCGGCGAGCGCGCGTTCGTCGACCACGATCGAGACAGGATAGGGACCGCGCTGGCCGGCTCCGGCCAGCGCGGCGCGGCTCAGCCGCCCTCGGCGATCCGCTGGAAGGCCTCCCAGCGGCGTCTGTCGCGCGCGGCGAGGCGCTGCTGCTCGGAGTTCGCCTCGGCTCTGGCGTAGGCGTCCTCGGCGGCGCGCAGCTTCTCGGTGATCTCCGTCGCGTCGAGCTGCGACGGGGCGTGCGCGTCCTCGACGAGGATCAGCGCGCGCCCCTCGGCCACCTGCAGGTAGCCCTCGCCCTGCGCGAAGCGGACGATCTCCGACTCGCTGCGGTACAGCCGCAGCTCCGTCGGGTCGAGCATCGCCAGCAGCGGCGTGTGGTTGGCGAGGATGCCGATCGAGCCCGTCGCGGTGCGCGTCGAGATCATCTCGACCTCGTCGTTGAAGACCTCCCCCTCGGGGGTGAGGACCTCGACCGGGAACTTCGTGCGAGCCATGGCGGCCGGCCCTTACGCCTTCGCCGCCGCGACGACGTCGTCGATCGTGCCCTTGAGCAGGAAGACGCGCTCTGGCAGCTCGTCGTGCTTGCCCTCGATGATCTCCTTGAAGCCGCGGATCGTCTCGGCGATCGGGACGTACGCGCCCGGCGTGCCGGTGAACTGCTCGGCGACGTGGAACGGCTGCGACAGGAAGCGCTCGACCTTGCGCGCGCGCTGCACGACGAGCTTGTCCTCGTCGGACAGCTCGTCGATGCCGAGGATCGCGATGATGTCCTGCAGCTCCTTGTAGCGCTGGAGGATCTGCTTGACCTCGTTGGCGACGTTGTAGTGCTCTTCGCCGAGGATGTCCGGCTTGAGGATCGTCGAGGTCGAGTCGAGCGGGTCGACGGCCGGGTAGATGCCCTTCTCCGAGATCGCGCGGGAGAGCACGGTCGTGGCGTTGAGGTGGGCGAACACCGAGGCCGGCGCCGGGTCGGTGAGGTCGTCCGCCGGCACGTAGATCGCCTGCACGGAGGTGACCGAGCCCTGGCGGGTCGACGTGATGCGCTCCTGCAGCTGGCCCATCTCCGACTCCAGCGTCGGCTGGTAGCCGACCTGCGAGGGCATGCGGCCCAGGAGCGCCGAGACCTCGGAGCCGGCCTGCACGAAGCGGAAGATGTTGTCGATGAACAGGAGCACGTCCTGGCCCTGCTCGCGGAAGTACTCCGCCATCGTCAGGCCGGACAGCGCGACGCGCATGCGCGCGCCGGGCGGCTCGTTCATCTGGCCGAAGACGAGCATCGTCTTGTCGATGACGCCCGACTCCTTCATCTCCAGCCACAGGTCGTTGCCCTCGCGGGAGCGCTCGCCGACGCCGCAGAAGGCGGACAGGCCGCCGTGCTCCTTGGCGAGGTTGTGGATCAGCTCCTGGATGAGGACCGTCTTGCCGACGCCGGCGCCGCCGAACAGGCCGACCTTGCCGCCCTTGGCGTAGGGCGCGAGCAGGTCGACGACCTTGATGCCGGTCTCGAACATCTCGGTGGTCGGGGTGAGGTTCTCGACGGTCGGCGCCGGGCGGTGGATCGGCCAGCGCTCCTCGTTGTCGACCGGGCCGGCGAGGTCGATCGCGTCGCCGAGGACGTTGAAGATGCGGCCGAGCGTGGCGCGGCCGACGGGGACCGTGATCGGACCGCCGGTGTCGCCGACCTCCATGCCGCGGGCGAGGCCGTCGGTCGAGTCCATCGCGACCGCGCGGACGCGGTCGTCGCCGAGGTGCTGCTGGACCTCGCAGACGAGGACCCCGCCCTCGCCGCGGTCGATCGTGATCGCGTGGTTGATCTCGGGCAGCTCGTCGGGGAAGACGGCCTCGATCACGACGCCCTGGATCTCCTCGATGCGCCCGACGTTCTTTGTGGCTGTAGCTGACATGTGTTGGGTTTCTCCTCGGGGGTCCTAAAAGCGATCGGGTCGTCCGGCCGTCTAGCTCAGTGCCTCAGCACCGCCGACGACCTCCATGATCTCCTGCGTGATCTCCGCCTGGCGGGCGCGGTTCATCTCCAACGTGAGGTCGTCGATGATGTCGCCGGCGTTGTCGGAGGCGCTGCGCATCGCCGTCATGCGCGCGCCCAGCTCCGACGCGGTCGACTCCAGCAGCGCCCGGAAGATCGAGATCTCGACGTAGTCCGGCACGAGCCGCTGGAGGATCTCCTCCGGCTCCGGCTCGTACTCGACCAGAGCGTGGTGCCCGCTCGGCGCCGACTCCTCCTCGGGCGTCTCCGCCTCGAGGATCGTCGCCTGCTGGAGCGGCAGCAGCGTCTCGCGCCGCACCTCCTGCGTGATCGGCGAGATGTAGCCGTTGTAGAGGATCTCGACGCGGTCGACCTTGCCGTCCACGTAGGCGGCGGTCAGCGCCTGGGCGATCTCGCGCGCGTTCGCGTACGTCGGCCGCTCGGTGAAGCCGGTGAAGCCCTGCTCGGGCTCGGTGCCGCGGAACGTGAGCGAGGAGACGCCGCGGCGCCCGGTCGCGTAGTACACGACCTGCTTGCCCTCGCCCTGATAGTCGGCGGCGGTGCGCACGCCGGCACGGATGATCTGCGAGTTGAACGCGCCCGCGAGGCCGCGGTCAGCCGTGACGAGCAGCAGTGCGATGCGCTCCTCGTTCTCGTGCTCGTTGAGGATCGGCAGCGCCGGCACCTTGCCGGCGGCCTCGGCCGCCTGGCGCGTCATCCGCCGGATCGCGCCCGCGTACGGGCGCAGCGCGGCGATGCGCTGCTCGGCGCGGCGCAGGCGCGCCGCGGCGACCATCTCCATCGCGCGCGTGATCTTCTGGATGTTCTTGACCGACGCGATGCGGTTCTTGACGTCTCGTTGCGCCATGGTGCGTTAGACCGCCGCGGGCTCCTGCTCGGGAGCGGCCTCAGCGGCCGGCTCGGCGTGCGTCGGGCGCACCGGCGGCGCATCCTCGTCGGTCAGCGGCTGGCCCTCCTCGTCGAGGTCGTAGCCGAAGTCCTCCGCGAAGCGCTTGACGAGCGCGTCGACCGCCTGCTGCGTGTCGTCCTTCCAGTCGCCGCCGGCGATCTTGGCGCGGACGTCGGCGCCCTCGGCGTGCGCGCGGCGCGTGAGGCCGTCGAGGAAGCGCTCGACCTTGGCCGCGTCGATGCGGTCGAGGTAGCCGTTCGTCGCGGCGAACGTCTGGATGACCTGGTCCTCGACCGCCAGCGGGGCGCGCTCGCCCTGGTTGAGCGTCTTGACGAGCCGCTCGCCGCGGGCGAGCGTCGCCTGCGTGTCGGCGTCGAGGTCGGAGCCGAACTGCGCGAACGCCTCCAGCTCGCGGTACTGCGACAGCTCGAGCTTGATCTTGCCGGCGACCTTCTTCATCGGCGAGATCTGCGCGTTGCCGCCGACGCGCGACACCGAGATGCCGACGTTGATGGCCGGGCGCACGCCCGAGTTGAACAGCTTCGGCTCGAGGAAGATCTGCCCGTCGGTGATCGAGATGACGTTCGTCGGGATGTAGGCGGACACGTCGCCGCCCTGCGTCTCGATGATCGGCAGGGCAGTCATCGAGCCGCCGCCGAGGTCGTCGTTGAGCTTGACGGAGCGCTCCAGCAAGCGGGAGTGCAGGTAGAAGACGTCACCCGGGTACGCCTCGCGGCCCGGCGGGCGGCGCAGCAGCAGCGACATCTGACGGTACGCGTACGCGTGCTTGGTGAGGTCGTCATACACGCACAGGGCGTGTCTGCCGGCGTAGAGGAAGTGCTCCGCCATCGCGGCGCCGGCGTACGGCGCCATGAACTTGATCGGCGCGGCCTCGTCGGCCGAGGCGGCGACGATGATCGTGTTGTCGAGCGCGCCGTTCTCGGCGAGCGTCTCGGCGATCTGCACCACGGTCGCCATGCGCTGGCCGATCGCGACGTAGACGGACACGACGCCCGTGTCCTTGTTGTTGATGATCGTGTCGATCGCGATCGCCGTCTTGCCCGTCTGGCGGTCGCCGATGATCAGCTCGCGCTGGCCGCGGCCGATCGGGATCATCGCGTCGATCGCCTTGATGCCGGTCTGCAGCGGCTCGGTGACCGGCTGGCGCTGGACGACGCCGGGGGCCTTGAACTCGGCCGGGCGCTTCTCGGAGGTGACGACGTCGCCCTTGCCGTCGAGCGGGTTGCCGAGCGGGTCGACGATGCGGCCCAGCAGGGCCTCGCCGACTGGGATCTCGAGCAGTCTGCCGGTGCGCTTGACGGTGTCGCCCTCGACGACCTTCTGCCAGTCGCCGAACAGCACGACGCCGACGTTGTCGGACTCGAGGTTCAGGGCGAGGCCGGTGACGTCGTGGGGCAGGTCGAGCATCTCGAACGACATGCAGTTCTCGAGCCCGTGGATGCGGGCGATGCCGTCGGCCACGGACAGCACGGTGCCGACCTCGGTCAGGTCCGCGCCGCCGGTGTCGAGGCCCTCGATGCGACTCTTCAGGATTGAGGTGATCTCGTCGGGCTTGATCTGCATGACAGGTTCAGTGGCTCCTTGGAAGCGCGGCGGCTACGCCTGCGCGACGTGCTTGCGAAGTTGGTCGAGGCGGTGCTTGATCGAGGCGTCGAGGATCGAGTTGCCGACGCGCAGGACGATGCCGCCGAGGATCTCGGGGTCCACCTTGCTCGTCAGCTCGACGCGCTGACCGGTCTGCTCCCCGATCCGCTCGCCGATCGACTTCACCGTCGCCTCGTCGAGGTCGACCGCGCTGGTCACCTCGACGGGCAGCAGCTTGTTCTCCGAATCCCACAGCCGCCCGTACTCGTCGCGGATGCGGAAGATCACCGGCATCCGGTGACGCTCGAGCAGCGTCTCGAGGAAGTTGACGATCGCCGGGTCGGCGTCCGTGAGCGCCTTGTGCAGTCCGTCCTTCTTCTCCTCCGTCGAGAAGTACGGCGAGAAGAAGAACACGCGCAGGTCGGCGCTCTCGTTCACGGCGTCGGCGAACTGCCCGAGCTGCTCGCGCACGAGGTCGAGCTTGTCGTGCTCCTGTGCGACCTCGAAGAGAGCGCGCGCGTAGACCTGGGCGATCTCCTCCATGGCCTAGTTCCGGCTCCCCTCGCCCGAGAGGGCGCTGAAGTCCAGCTCGGCGAGCGCGTCGTCGACGAGGCGCTTCTGGTCGTCGGCGTTGAGCGTCTTGCGCGTGACCTTCTCCGTCGCGAGGACGGTCAGGTCGGCCACCTCGCGGCGGATCTCCTGGATCGCACGGCGCGTCTCGGCCTCGACGTCGCGCTTGGTCTGCTCGAGCAGCTCCTCGCGCTGCGTCTTCGCCGCGGCCAGTGACTCTTCCTTGGCCACCTCACCCGCGCGCTCGGCTCTGGCGACGATCTCGTCGGCCTGCGCGCGGGCGTCCGTGAGCCGCTGGCGGTACTCCGCCAGCAGCGTGTCGGCCTCGGTGCGCGTGCGCTCGGCTGCGTCGATCGACTCCTCGATCGCCCGCTGGCGGCGATCGAGCGCGTCGCCGATCGCCGGGAAGGCGTACTTGCGCAGGATCAGGAGCGTCACGAAGAACGCGAGCAGCAGCCAGATCATCAGACCCACGGAGGGCGAGACGAGGAAGTTGCCGCTGTCGTTCGCGGCTGCGATGACGGGCGTCATGGGCTTAGGAGAGGAAGAACGCGATCAGGCCGAAGATGAAGGCGTAGAAGACGATCGCCTCGGTGAGGGCGAAGCCGAGCCACTGGATGCTCGTGATCTCGTCGCGCATCTCCGGCTGGCGCGTCACCGACTCGATGACCTTGCCGAAGATGTAGCCGACGCCGATGCCCGGGCCGATCGTGCCGAGGCCGGCGCCGACGCCGAGCGCGATCGCCTTGCCGGCCTTGCGGCCGATCGCCTCGTTCTCGGCGACCGTGGCGGCGAGCGTGTTGATGACGGAGAGGTCCACAGCAGATCTCCTGTTTGGTTAGTGAGACTCGGCGACAGCGCCGCCGAGGTAGATGGCAGTGAGCGTGGCGAAGATGAAGGCCTGCAGCGTCGCGATCAGGCCCACCTCGAGCACGAAGAAGGCGACGGCGATCGTGCCGGTGATGAGGCCGAGGACGACCGAGCCGGCGACCGCGAGGTTCAGCAGCACGACGAGCCCGCCGCCCATGAAGAGGATCAGCAGGTGGCCGGCGAGGATGTTGGCGAACAGTCGCACCGACAGCGAGATCAGCCGCATGAAGTGCGAGATCGCCTCGATGAAGAAGATCGGGATGCGCGCGGCGCCCTCGACCCCGGCCGGGATCCAGCTCTTCATGTACTTGAACGGGCCCTTCGCGCGCACCCCCTCGACGTGGTAGCTGACCCACACGATCAGCGTCAGCGCGAGCGGGACGGACAGGTTGGCGGTCGCGGCGTAGAGCGCAAGCGACGGGATGTGCGCGCCGAAGATGTTCACCGTGTGCTCGGTGTTCGTCGGCAGCGGCAGGTACCCGAGCATGTTCGAGAACCAGATGAAGAGGAACAGCGCCCCGATGAAGGGGAACCACTTCTTCGCCATCGAGTCGCTCATGTTGCCGCGCGTGATGTTGTCGCGCATGAGCGTGAACGCGCTCTCGACCACGATCTGGACGCGGTTGGGACGCGCCTGCATGCGTCTCGCGACCCACACCATCGTGATGCAGGTGAGCGCCGCCGCGACGATCACGTAGAAGACGGCCTTGTTGATCGAGAGGTCGAGTCCGCCGACGTGGATCGAGATCCACGGCTCGAGCTTGAACTCGTTCTGCGGTCTGTAGTTCTCGTTGACCTGGAGCGCGAGCGCGCTGCCGGGAGTCGCGAGCAGCAGGACGAGCGGGGCGAGCGCCGCGAGCAGGCGGGCCGGGACCTTCATGGGCGCGGGTTCTCCTTCTCGAACGGGCGCAGGATCATCTGCATGGTGAAGTAGACGGTGAAGAGGGCGATGAAGAGGACGGCGGCGGAGAGCCCGACCTTCGAGCCGGCGGCCGCTCCGACGGCGAAGATCGTAAGGGCTGTGAGCCATCCGCGTCCGATCATCGAGCCGGCCATCAGGCCGACCGTCGTGCGGACGTCGTCGCTGGCCGCCGCGCGCCGCGCCGTGTACTCCCCGATCGTCCGCTGCACGGCATACACGCCGAAGCCGGTGACCCAGCCCCCGAGCGGCAGATCCGCGACCAGAAACACCGGCAGCGCGAGCACGCCCAGCGCCAGGTCCATGTAGCGCAGGACGGCCATCGGATCAGCGGACCTCAGTGCATGCGACGTGGTCATCGGGCTGCTGCTCGGTTCGGGTCGGGGGATACATGAAAGGCGTTGCCGCCGGATGCAAAAAGCCCGCACCAGGCGGCGCGGGACCGCCGCGAACCTGAAGATGTCCTCCATGAGTCCGCGGGCGGGGCGCAGTCTACAGAACCCAACACGCTTGTAACAACATTGTGACAGCCGGCACGGGGATTGTGTACTTGATGCAGGGTCGCTCCGTATGATGGCTGCGTGCGGGACAGTCGCGGGTCTTCATCCTCTCGTCTTGGGGGGCGAGCGCTTTTCTGGCGACAGGCGTTCTCCGAGGGGCTTCCGGCGCTGTGGTGGGTGGTAGGGCTGGTCGCGTTGATCGTTGGCGGGTCGGTGTTGGCGTATGTGGCGCTCGCCCTTCACAGGCCGCTGTTGGCGGGCGGCGTCTTCGTGGCCGCCGTCCTGCTCGCGATGGCCGAGGGTGCGTATCGCCTGCACAGCAGAGCGGTTGCGCGGCATGACGTGGCTGAGCGGCAGTTGGAGGAGTACGCGGAGCGCAAGCCCGAGCTGTCTTTTGGCGAGGCCGTGCTGCCGAAGGCATCGCAGGCCATCCATCTTCCGGGGGGCCAGCCGGGGCAGCCGGGGTGGACCGCCAGGGGTCGGGTCATTCGTGTGCCGGTCACAAACGCGTTCGGGGCTGGCGAGGCGAGACAGGTCCATGCTCGTCTGCGGTTCGATCGCACGCCGGGGGGCAGCACGTATCTGCCCGATCCGACGCAGGCTGAATGGTTCGGCGAGAACGGTCCCGAGGTGGAGATCGACATGCCGGGCAACGGTCGCCCGCGGGAGATCGATATCGCGGTGGTGCTGGAGGGGCAAGCGGACGGGTCCTACGAGTGGACGACCAAGAGCCGGGCGGCAGGTTTGCAGGGCTATGAGATCCGGTCGTGGCCCTTCGAGGTGGAGATCGAAGTCATGGGCAGCGGGGGCGCATCCGTGGGCGCCCATCTCAAGCGGACCATCGAGATCGACGTCCAGCGTGGGCTCATCAGGGCCAGATGGCTGGACGCCGACCCGAACGGTCCGACGAATTGGGTCGCGCGAGGGATCTAAGCCGTCAGCGGCCTTCGCGAAGGCGCGCTTCGTAGGTCTGGATCAGCTCGACCAGCTCCACGTCGAGTGCGCGAGCGACGCGCACGAGTCCCTCGAAGGAGGGGCGTCGGCGGCCTTGCTCCAGCTCGCCAAGGTAGCCGCGGCTGACGCCTGCGGCGGTCGCGACTTGCTCTTGGGTGAGGCCGCGTCGTGCCCGGATCTCTTTGACGGCGGTGGCGAGTGCGCGGCGCTCGCGTGGCATCGGTTCGGACACCCCCGGAACCCTTGTCGGGAACGCGAGGGTTCTCCAGCGGCCGGATTGAACGGCATGCGCAAACGAGCCGTTCTAGTCGCCAAGGCGGGGGGTTTCTCGCACAAACGAGGCGGGCGCCCGACCGGGGGAGTGGCCGGGCGCCCGCATTCGGTGGCCCGGCCGGTGCGGGAAGTCCTTCCGGTAGGGCCGCCTGGGGGACGCGGGTTCGGCGGGCAGGGGACATTGTGCCCGGCCCCGGTGTACCCCGGTAGCAGCCATAGGTCCGCCTTTCTTGGTGGAAGACCCGGCTGCTTTGCACATCCTGTCCAATCGAGCCTATGGCCGTCAAGCGGGAACCGAACAAGGCTTCCCGGCAGTGGCTAGACCGATGTCCCGCCAACGCCGTGCCCTCGCGACCGCCGTGCGCGAGCTGCGCGCCCGACGCGGCATGACCCAGGAGCAGCTCTCCGAAGCCGCCGGCCGCTCACGCGGCTTCGTCGCCGAGCTTGAGTCCGGCCGACGCGGCGCGAGCTTCGAGGGCGTCGCCGCCGTCGCCGAAGCACTCGACGTGCCGATGGAAGAACTCGGCCGCGTCTTCGACGCCCGGCTTGCCGAGCAGTAGCCGCGGCGTCGTCACGCACTGCTCTGGGGATACCCCCGCAGGAACACCCTCGGCGACAGCGAAAAGCGGGAGGCCATGATGGACGCCCACGAGCACCAGCACGACGACGGGATGCCGCGCGAGTGGCACGTCAGCTTCCCCGGCCCGTTCCAGCACCACGACGTGGTCGTAGATGGCTGGCGCGTTCCGTTCTTGCAAGCCCATCCGGGCGACGAGGATCGCGTGATGCTCGTCCTCGACCGGCGGCTCGGAATCGACCTCTCGACGGCCGAGGTTGAGCGGCTGACGCCGTTCATTGCCGACGCGATTGCCGTCGCGCTTGGATACGGCGCACACCCCCGCGGAGACATGCCGGTCCCGCTGGAACGCGCGCCGTACCCGAAGCCCGAACGCGTTGTAGACCTGTCTCTGCCCGCCGCCTAAGAAGGTCTTTCAAAATGAGTGGAGTCGTCTGAAGCAGAGGATCGCGCAGGCGAGCGTGAGGAACGCCTCGTGGATGTCGGGGTTGCGTTCGTAGCGGGTTCGGAGGCGGCGGAAGTTGTGCAGGTG